>SDBU01000652.1_pt1 | contig 48807 bp, 45 predicted proteins | sample 2277071 | NCBI WGS metagenome assembly SDBU01 (sample SAMN10397929, study PRJNA504765) | marine sediment metagenome | isolation source: marine sediment core GS08_GC12, 126 cmbsf | place: Arctic Ocean: Gakkel Ridge, Loki's castle | collected 2008
GCCAGGCCGATAGCCACCCAGGGGAATGAACCGTGCCGGAAGGTGAGATACAGGACTCCCACCAGGGCCACGGCGATGGAAACCCACTGCCAGGGGCGGGGGCGCTCCGCCATGAAGATCACCCCCAGGGCCACGGTGAACAGGGGATTGATGAAATACCCCAGGCTGGCATCCAGGATATTGCCGGAGTTGACCGCCCAGATATAGAGGTACCAATTGAAACTCAGCAGGGCGGCGGCGGCGATGAAAGCGGCCATGACCCTGGGACTACGCAGGGCCGCCCCCAGCCATTGCCAACGGTTGCGGAGCGCCAATACAAGCAGGCCGAATGCCAGCGACCAGACCACCCGGTGGCAGAGGATCTCGAGGGCCGGCGCCGCCTGGAGCAGCTTCCAATAGACCGGCAGCAGCCCCCAGAGGGTGTAGGCCAGGAGGGCGTAGATAACCCCGCGGTTTATAGTTCCCCTAACCTGGACGGATTACCACTCCCAAGGGAACAGCGAGCGGCTACCCTCAGAGGACAGCGTTCAGCCAGTAGCCCAGCACCAGCAACAGGCCGGTCAGAACGTGGACCCCGATGGTCGAGACGTTCACCTTGAGCAGCTCGTAGGGCAATTTAGTGCGGTCGGCCTCCGGCTGGTTCCAGGCGTCTATCCACTCCCGGCCCCATCGCACGGCGAAGTACACCAGCACCACCGGTAGCAGGGCAATCAGGACGAAGGGTGTGCCCAAGGAAGGTTTCACCAGCCCCAGGAAGCCGATAGCGACGATGAAGGCGAAGCTGAAAATGTTGAAGGCCGTGTAAAACTTGAAGGGCCGCTCGTAGCGGATCACCTGCGGGCCGCTGCTACCCTGTGCATAAGTCTTGCCAGCCAACCGCACCACCCAGGTATTTTTGCATACCTTCGCATCGGCGGGGACATCCTGGAACTGGTTTATCCAAACCACCAGCATGATGAGTATGCCTACCGGCACCGAGGCCAGCAGGGGCGACTGCCAGGCCCAGGGCGCTCCGGCGGCGGTCAGGGGGGCGGTGAGGACATAGTGGGTCCCCAGGACGATCACCGGCCCGAACCCCATGGCGATGGCGATTTCGCCCAGCCCGCGGTAGCCCAGTTTCACCGGGGCCATGGTGTAGAGCAGTCCCAGGGCGGTACCGATCACACCGGCCCACAGCAGGGGGCTGTTGCCGAAGGGTTGCCCGGTGATAGCGGTGTTCAGGCGCAAGCCGATGATGATGGCCCCCAGGAAGCTCGCCAGCGCCGCCAGCAGCACCTTCCAGGGCGGCATCAGCCCGGCCTGGATCATGCGGCTGCCACCGTTGAAGGGGCTGAACAGCTTGTTCACCTCGTCGTTACGGGTTGTATGGTCAAAATAGTCATTTGACAGGTTGGTGCCGGCCTGGGCCAGGATGGCGCCCAGGAACACCAGCCAGAAAGTGGGCCAGTGCCATAAATCCGAAACCCCGGCGGCGGCCAGGTGGCCCGAGGCAATGACCGCTCCCAGCAGGACCGGCACGATGGAGGCCGTAAAGAAGGGCGCCCGCACCGCCCGGACCCACAGCGACAGGCGGCGGCCCAGGGAGCCCAGGAAGTCCCGCACTGCCCCTACCTGGTTCTCGGGGTATTCGCGCCACTCGAACTTTACCTCGGCGTAAAAATCGACATGTTTAATGACTGTAGGTTTCACCCGGTAATAGCCCACCACTTTGTTCTTTACCAGGAACTGATCGTCCATGAACTCCTGGAAGGCGGTGGTGGCTTGCAGCACCAGCTCACGGGCCTTCTTTTGCTCGTCGGGGTCGGTGATGATAGTGCATCGGCCGTCGATCTGCAATTCGCGGATACCCTCCTGCCCCTCAGGCCAGACGACGACCTGCACCCGGGGATTGGCGCGGATCTGCTCGGCCTTGCGGGTGGGATGGAAGGTGAAAAAGACCAGGTCCTGCCCGTCGCGGGCAAAGAATACCGAGGCCCCGGAACTGTTGCCATCCACTGAGGTAGCGATGAACATGCGGTCGGCCTCGTCCAGCAGGGCGTCGATTTTCCGGTCCAGGTCGGTCGTGGGTGCCATAGTTGCATTTTCAGCCATTATGCTTTGGCTCCTCTGATTAAGTAGATGGTCTTTACCGATAATCCTAAGGGGTTGAACTTAGGGAGAGCGGGAAGCATTCTGCCAGCCGCTAAGGGTATTGGCCGGGAGCCGGGCAGGCCGGCGGATGCCTTACGGTGGGAAAGGAGGCATCTGACATTCCTTAAAGAATCAAATGAACATCTGCGCCAGGAAATGGGGATCATGAAGTAGAAATATTAGCAGATATGGGGAGAGGAAGGGCTTCATAAAGTTGCTAGCCTCACTGGTTAGAAATAAGGATTGGGCCACTTTCATGACAAAAGGACGCACAGGAAAGGTGTTTGATTTTATCTTCCGTCGATAATTTCCTGTTTTGTATGGATTTCCTATCTTAAACTAGCCATAGTAATTATTTCAGAAAGATATCCGGTTTGTGTGGTCGGCAGCCCAGGAGTATTTTTTATGTCCCCGCCACGGCTCATCGTTGTATATTAAGCTAGTTGGTGTCTGCACCTAGTTTCTCCGAGAGGTAACCATGACCGTCGAAGAACAAGCCATAGATATCACCCCCACACCGCGAGTCTTAGCAATGCTTGGCGAGATCAACCTCGAGCCTTGGAGGTGTATCGCGGAGCTGGTTGACAACTCGATCGACGCCTTTATGGAGGCTGCGGAAGAGGGGGTTGCCCTTAACCCACAAATATCCATTACCATTCCAGTCAGCGATGGCTCGGGCGGAAGCGTGAGGGTTAAAGACAATGGCCCAGGCATGAGCCGTGAGCAATTGCGGAATTCGGTTCGAGCAGGCTGGACAAGCCATGAACCTTTCGAGCGCCTTGGACTCTTTGGAATGGGCTTTAATATCGCCACGGCAAGACTAGGTCGAACCACTACTATTTGGACTGTCAGAGAGGAAGACTTTGAGTGGATTGGCATGGAGATTGATTTTGATAAGCTGATTAGGCGGAAAGACTTCAAAACTAAGCTACTCACGAGGCCCAAGTTAGACATACAGGAGCATGGCACAGAAGTCACAATTGCTAAACTTAAGGAGGATCAGAGAGCATGGCTTAGGAAAGCCCACAATCGAACAAATCTTAAACGGATATTGAGTAGAATATACTCTACCATGATGGAAAGTAGGTCACCCGATCCTATTGGCGTTCGAATTTACTTAAACGAAAAGAAGCTGTTTCCTCACAAGCACTGCGTTTGGGGAGATGATCCTGATAATCCAAGATATGGTTCCAGCCGTAGATTGGGAAAGGTCCCCGCCTATATGGAATTTGATCACCCATTAGGTCAGAGGTTTTATTGTCTGAATTGTTGGCGTTGGCTGTCTCCCGAAGAGGAGAGTAAATGCGCTGAATGCCAGTCTAGTGACCATCTGCGCCAACGGACGAGAGCGGTTCGAGGGTGGTTGGCAATTCAGCGATATGTTCATCCAAGCGAATACGGCATTGATTTCATTCGCCATGGTCGAAAGATCGAGATGGACAACAAAGATTTATTCTACTGGGACGATGGAACTCAGAAAGAGATGGAATATCCTATAAGCGATCCTAGGTCCAATGGAAGGATTGTTGGCGAGGTTCACATAGATCATTGTCGAGTAAATTACACGAAGGAGAGATTCGATCGCTCTGACCCAGCTTGGGCTGAAATGGTGCGGTTTATCAGAGGGGATGGTCCTCTTCGTCCTAAAATAGCAGAGCAGCAGGGTTTCCCAGCCAACACTTCCCGATTATTCCAGCTGAGAAACGTATTTGAGCGCACAACACCGCAGAACATTAAATCACCGGAACAATGGGAAAATATCCTAGCGGTGCACAAGGATCTAAGAATACGCGCTGAAGAGATGGCTCGCTACTTTCAAAAAGGGGAACCAGAGTACCAGTCTGATGATAAGTGGTGGGAATTGATCGAAGAAACAAAAAGACTGATCGCCTTTGCGCCCGAAGAAGAACCACGAGATGGCCCAATTGATAACGGGAGACCTGAGGGACCAGAGGAAGAACAGCCTGATGATGAGGACCCCCCAGCTGAACAGCGACCGCTACACTGGCTGTCAAGAAGATATGAATATGAGGCCGGTCTATATTGGGATGTTGAGAGTTTCGACGTTGATGAAAGCCATCCCGACCTTATTATCGAGAACTCAGAGTCAATCGCTTCTCCATGGAGGTTTAAGGTTACAACTCCTTATCATGGCGTTTATTTAGTAAATACCACTCATGAGGTTTTTACTTCAGTTACACTCACTCCGTTAGACGCTCTTCTATATGAATTATCTTTTCAGGTTTTTGAAACTAAAAGAGGAACCCGGGAGCAGCCCCGTATTTGTGATGTCCTTCGCGTGCTAAGAAAAAAGTATGCAGCTGAGCATAGTCTAGACTCAAATGCGCTCATGACTAGTGCGGAAAATCTTTTTGAAGCTGTGACAAATAACCTAAAACTGGCTTCAGATGGGGATAATAACCAGGATCTATTCCAAAACCTGAAAGAGTATGAGCAACTATTTATATTTAGGAAAATAGCCCAGAGCCGTATTTCCAATCATCCGGCCGCAATCAAGGAAGGAGTGTTCTTTCGATATCTAACACCTCACATGCTCATTGATGTATTAGACGAACACCCTGAAATGTTCTTCGACGGTAAGTGCTGGACTGAGACATACTCCGATATTCATAGCGAAAGAGATGATGTTATTCAGTTACAAAGATCGCACATACGAAGATATTATATGAGCCTAATGAATGACTGGGCTTGGCTCCTAGAGCGTTCTACTGAAGAACCAGAATCCGTAGATAGGCCCGAATTGATTAGGGCCAGTCTGGCAATCAATCTGCTTGAAAATAATCTCAAATACCATGACTCCGAGGTAGAGAGTGAGTGAGAGGAAACCGTTTCTTAATGAAGAACGGATATATTATGGCCCTTGGCAGGCCTTTGAGAGGGATTTCGCAAGGTTGCTAATCGCAAATAATTTTGACGACGTGCGAATAATTGGTGGCCCAGGTGATGCTGGTGGTGATGTGCTTGGTGTATCGCGGGGTCACCTATGGGTTTTTCAATGCAAACATTCTAAATCAGGGAGATCTTCTGCAAAGGCAGTTGATGAGTTGGCAAACGCGCAAAGAGCGTATGGTGCTAATCGTATGGGTGTAGTTCTATCGTTGCCAGCAAGTAACGCGGTAAAAAGAGCAATTAAACGTTACCAAAATCTTGGCTTAATAATAGAGACATTTGACCCCAACCGAATTATGAAGCTCATGGAGGAGGCACCTGAATACCCAAGAACCAGAAAGATATTGCGAGATTATCAAGAAGAAGCCGCTGAAGATTTCTACCAGGCATTGGTAGATACCGGCCGGGCACTGATGGTTATGGCTACTGGTTTGGGGAAAACAGTTGTAATGGCAGAAGTAGTCGCTGATTTAATAAGGAGTGAAATTCTTCCAACATCGCGAGTTCTTATTCTAGCTCATACACGTGAGTTAGTCTCACAGCTTCACAGAAGTTTTTGGTATCAATTGCCCAAATGGGTACACACTCATCAATTTGTGGGAGGTGAATTTCCTTCTTATTGGGATGGAATAACCTTTGCGACTGTGCAAAGTGTAGGGAAAAAATTGGGTGAACTCCCTGCCTTTGATCTGGTATTGATAGACGAGGCACATCACGTGGGCGCGTCAACATTCAAGCAAGCGATCAATAGTCTTAAGCCAAAATACTTGGGTGGAGTTACTGCAACGCCATGGCGAGGTGATAGATATGACATAAACGAAGCCCTTGGCCCTGCCGTTGTGCAGATTGGGATTGCTGAAGGGTTAAGTAGAGGCTTCTTAGCTGACGTTGATTACAGACTCTTGGCAGACAATGTCGATTGGGAATTTGTTAAGAATGCTTCAAAGCACTCCTATTCACTCGCCCAATTGAATAGGCGATTATTATTGCCTAAGAGGGATGGTGAGGCCGCAAGGGTAATTGTAGACACCTATCGAGGGGAGAACAGACGAGGTGGAATTGTATTCAGTCCGTCAATAGAACATGCGTATGCCTTTGCGGGATGGCTTCGGAATATGGGCTTGCGAGCAGAATGTATCTCAAGCGACTCTGCTCCGAGAGAGCAGGAAGTTATAATGGCAAGATTTAGAGCTGGTGAATATGCTTTCGTGGTAACAGTGGATATGTTTAATGAAGGTGTTGATGTTCCCGACGTTGACATGATTGTATTTATGAGAGCAACACACAGCCGACGCATATTTGTCCAGCAATTAGGTCGTGGACTTCGTGCGACTCCTTCGAAGGACAATGTAATAGTCTTGGATTTCGTATCCGATTTAAGGCGCATGGCAGAGGTGTTGCAGCTTGATTCAGAGGTCAAATCGAATCAGCTTGAGCGTCTTGGACTCGGTGATAGATTGGTTCAATTCAGTGACCAAAGCGCCGGGAACTTCCTTAGAGAGTGGATGCTGGATCAGGCCGACCTTTTATTGAGAGAGGATAATCCATTCTTGGAGTTGCCGCAGTTTGAATTTCCAGATACAATTCCCCCTGGGAGTGTTCAATAATTAGCAGAATGAGTGCAGATATAGGTAGATGCTTGTTCTTTGAGCATTATATCATGACAGGATTTTTGCATTTACCAAAAAACGCCTATCTAGGATGCCCCATTTACATGCATTGGAGCAAATCAGTGCTGCCTGCATTATCATATATCATATGCTAATCTCTGTGGTTTAAATTTATTATCAGCTAAGAGCGTTACCATGCGGAACAAATTGAAAAAGAATAAAACGGTTGTTTCCCTATTCTCAGGATGCGGTGGAATGGATTTGGGCTTCGAAGGTGATTTCGAAGTTCCGCAACCGTCTATTAATATGGCTAGATGCGATTCTTGGATAACTGGCGCTTCTAAAGAGGGATGGGTACACTTGAAGCCAACATCATTTCGAGTTGTATTCGCAAATGACATCGATAATAGAGCTGCTGTTGCGTGGAACACGTACTTCAAGGAGAAAAATAAGTTTGACAATCCCGTTTGGCATGCGGGTAGCATACTTGAGCATGTTGAACGCGCCAAGTTTTGCTCCAATTACTTCCATGATGATGATGTGGACGCAGTGATCGGTGGATTTCCGTGCCAAGATTTTAGCGTTAACGGGAGACAGCTTGGTTTATCGTCAGATAAAAGTCACCGTGGTGATCAGCTTTCTGAGTACGATGATCCTGAAATGCATAACCGCGGTAAACTTTATAAATGGATGCTTGAAGTCATTGAAATATTGCAGCCTAAAATATTTATCGCAGAGAATGTAAAGGGACTTATTTATCTAGAAAGTATCATGAAAGTTTTAAAAAATGATTTCGAAAAGTTATCAGAGAATGGTTATTTTGTTCATTTAGCATTGTTAAACGCAGCGGAATACGGAATACCACAAACAAGAGAGCGAATATTCTTTATTGGTATCAAGAAGTCAGCACTTAAAAAAAACGCCTACAAACTATTTGAAGAAAATATAATTCCTAATGATCTCTGTCTATTCCCGGCTCCCACTCATTATATCGATAATGATACCAATCCTATAACAACACCTTACTTACTACCGGCAGTAACAGCAAGACAAGCATTTTTCGGGCTAAAAGAGCCAGAGGATGAAAATAGTGATCTCGCGCAAAGATATTATTCCAAAGCGAGTCGTCTATCTCGATCTCAAGGACAAAACGAAATAAGATTAGACGCTCCAGGGCACACTATAAGGGCTAATCACAATGGAAACATAGAATTCAGGAGGATTGTGAACGGCGAATATCGGGATGAGATAGCTAAGGGAATGAGGGAGAGGCGTCTAACTGTTCGTGAGTGTGCTAGAATTCAATCGTTTCCCGATGATTATAAGTTTGTTATAAGAGATAATTTAAGAAAGGATGCATTCAAACTGAGTGCGTCAGCCGCATATACACATATTGGGAATGCTGTGCCTCCTTTGATGGCTTATCATCTAGCACGACGGCTTGAAGAAATCTGGGACTCAATCTTTTCATAGGATTGTTAAAATCGAATGATTAGGATTCACTACCTATTGAAAAAGTGAGGCTACTGATATCCAAATGAGATCTTCAGAAATCACATATAAAATTATGTCATCCATCAAATCAAAGGATACCAAACCAGAACGACTACTGGGCTCTTTCATGTGGAAGATTGGGATTAGGTATAGAAAGCAATATGGAATAATAGGCAAACCTGATTTTGTAGTCGCAAAGGTAAAATTAGCTGTGTTTTGCGATGGAGATTTCTGGCACGGAAACAACTGGAGGTTAAGAGGATTTAAGAGCTTGGACGAGGAGCTTGCTAGTTATTCGCGGTTCTGGGCCGAAAAGATAAGACGTAATGTGGAGAGAGATAGAAGAATCAACTCAGAACTAAGTGAAATGGGTTGGACCATTTTGAGGTTTTGGGAAAGCGATATCAGGAAATCACCCGGAGATTGTGCAAAGCGGGTACAGGAGGAATTACGCTCTGTGGTTGGGTAGCTATAGCCTTCATTAGTGTCAGAGAGCAAAGGTTCTACCCAAAAGCCCCACAACTCTCTCGGCTCGTGGGGCTTTCAGTCGGGTTGGCAGATGTCCTACTATTTCAGCAGTAAGGCATACTCAGGGCACAGTAGCCTCCTAAGCTGGTGTTTTTACCACTATTAGGGCACAGAACTCAAAGGATATCGGTATGAATCCCTGATTTCCCTCCTCTTCCCATCTCCGCGCACCAGGCGAACGACAGCGCTCCGAAAAATCCCTATATTCCCCCCGCTCTTTGAAAAGCATGCCCTGAGTCTACCGAAGGGTTTAGCCTGAGTATGCCGGATGGGCGGACCGAAGGGCGAGTAGATGTTCTTTCCCTCTCCCTTAGGCTTGTCTGATGTAAGTTGGGAGAGGGCCTCGGCGTAGCCCTGGCCGTCCCGACCACGGGGAGGCCCGCCACGGCGAGTCGACCTCGCGAAGCGAGAAGGCCTGCCCTGAGTTTGTCGGATGGGTGGACCGAAGGGGTGAGGTAGCCGGCTCCGGTATCTGCAAATGGGTCCCGGTATCGAATGGCGGTTAACCTCTTAATTCTTAATATCTTAAATTCCAATTCCGCCCTTTTCACTTTGCATTTTTTATTTTGCATTTCCCCTATGGTATCACCTCCCCCGTCGGTAAGGGTGAACCTTTAGTGGTCCTTTGGTGGTCCTTTTGTGGACCTATCGTTAGCCTGAAGGTACCCCACATAGGCCCTATCGTGACCCCATAGGGCCTGTCCTGAGCTTGTCGAAGGAGCGCGGTATCGGCCCCGCCTTGCCTCACACCTGCAGGCGGGTCTTCAGGGCTGTGTCGGCGGTCTGGATGGACACGTTAGCGCCGGAGCGCTGCAGTTTCTTGAGGGTGGCGTGGATGCGGTCGATGATGGTTCCGGGATAGTTGACTTTATCGGGAAACTGCAGGACGATCCTGGGACTCTCCAGGACGTTAAGGTCCTCCAGGGCCCGCTGGAAGGCGGTAACTCCCGGCAGGTCCAGATCGGCCTGGACCCGGATCACGAAATTATCGTCCTGCTCCTCTACGGCGAAGGAGGCGGAACGGAGGGTATCGATATCGGCGCCGGAACTGTCGGTGCCGGACAACACCTCGGCAATGACTTTACTGGCGCGTTCCGCTGTAATGGGCTTGACCAGGAAATGCTTGGCGCCCATGGACATGGCCTGCATGACCATTTTGGCGTGGCCGTAGGCGCTGACCATGATGATTTTGGCATCGGGGTGTCGTTTTACGATCATCCGCACGGCAGTGATACCGTCCATCACCGGCATGGTGATGTCCATGGTCACCAGGTCCGGCGTGTGGGTCTCATAGGCGGCAATCGCCTCCTGGCCGTTGGCGGCCTCAGCCACCACCTCATGGCCCAGTTCCCCCAGCAGCTTGCGCATGATCAGCCGCATGGTGCGGGAATCATCTACCAACAGTACCTTTGCCATCCCCGTCTCCTCGCTTCGCCGGTTCCGCCTATGGTCAGGCTCAGACCTGTAGGCTAATATTGAAATTTCCAATTGGCGTAGCCGCTTCCGCCGACCACAGATCGGTCCCGCGGTTGTGCAATCGCACATTCTGACTCCGCCAGGCCTTGGGCGCTTCGATGGTGACTTGATCGTAGCCCCGGGGAAATTTTTGGATGCTGTTTGCCACGATCACGTTAGCCACTTCCCGTATTGTGTCGTAGAAGTAGTCTTCCACCTGCTCCTCGGGAGTGCCGTCCGGCAGGTAGCCCCGAACTATCTTTTGGGCCAGGGAATCATCGAAACTCAGGATGATGGTTCCCTCCAGCTGCCCGGCCAGCTTGACCATCGCCACCACCTCCTTGAGGGCCACTTCGTCGACCCGGGCGATCTGCCCCACCGGCTTGAGGCGCTTGGTGAGCTGCAGGTCCTCCTGCAGGAAATCGGCGGTCCGCTGCATGAACAACCGGACCAGATTACGCAAGGTCATGGCCGAGCGCGTGCGGGCGTTCACCTCAAGGCCTTCTTTGCTTAGCCGGTGAAGGGGGAGGCATCATAGGCTCTAAATTTATAGTATCAAGCAGGGTTTGCCGACCATAATCTGCAATTGGTCAGGCGTGCAGGAGACAATCACCACATAGCGAATATCCTGAGGGTGGGGGTATTGATGTGAAGCGGTCGTGCGGAGAGATTTCGCGCTGGGCCGGTCCAGACTGTCGTCTTGAACCGATTGTAGGAACATCAAATGGCGTAAGAGGCGGCTACCTGATTGCCGGCCGGGGCACCTGCCGCCGCTAATTCCGGACGCCGAACTCGGCATACTCGGCGGGACCGGGCAGGTCATCCAACTGGAGATTATCCACCCGGGACCAGGCAGGGCCTTTGCGAGCCCAGGTGATCATGCGGTCCACAGCGGTATTGTCCCCCTCGGCCACGATCTCCACATCGCCGTTGGGCAGGTTGCGCACATAACCCTGGACGCCCAGCTGCCGGGCGGCTTTCTGGGCGGCCCAGCGGAAGCCCACCCCCTGGACCCGGCCGGAGACGATTAGGCGCGTGCGTTTCATGGTGCTATGTTAAGAGTTTTAACCGCAAAGACGCAAAGGGGAAGGAGAATTAGAAGGATAAGACTCAACTACTGCGGGTGGACTGATATTCGGCGAGTTGTCGCCTGGTGTTGCTCATGCAATCAATTTAATATTTGCTCAATCCTACAAGGCTCAATCGGCGCGAAAAGTAATCCCTTAATTAATATTCTTGACCCTATTAAATTCGGACATCAAAGAGGCCGGCATTGGGGGTGCTTTATAATGAAAATTCAATTGCAGTCAAAATCTGGGGATGAAACCCCGTTTGTCTATTGGCATTTGTCGGGGCCGACAATAGAAGATTTTTTCTCCGTTGATAAAGAAAATACAGTCGTAATTGACTGGCTGGATAGATATTCGCCTCCAATTATGAAGACTTTTCGTGATAAAACAGATAAATATCTCGTACGTATCGCATGTTATTTGGAAAACATTATTGATTTGTACTTTCCGCTAAAATTCGATCCGCAAAACTGGTATATTATACCGATAGACGATTACCTAGAGCCCATCAAACTAAATATCTTGCATTCCCTTTTTGCATCCGTCTCCTGCCTGTCTCAAGGACTGTTTCTACAGAGCGGGATTATCATTAGGTCGATAACAGAGGATTGTCTCGTATTGATTGATTTGCTAGAAAACGAAGGTCAATTTGAGAAGTTGGATGGTGGGACATACTCAACCACAGGACTGATAAAGCGAGTGAAAACGAAGATTCCTAAGGATATCATTCAATGGTATGGATATTTTTCCGGCAATTTTGCCCATTTTGGGCCTTTGCACTCTGCACCCTACCTGCCAAATGCTTGCTATGCTGACAATTGGGTTCTTGTTACCGGTTTTCAGAACTTTGTGAGAGCAGTGATCACTTTGCACATAACATTGGAAAAGATATATCATGAGCAAGTCGGCCATCATATGTTTTGGGACGAGGACAATGAGGGTGAATTAACATTTAAAGAGAATAGTCAGGGATTTGTTTGGGCCAATGAACTTGGTGCGGAGATTGTGAAGGAATTTCCGCCCGATGAGAGGAAGACCGGATTTACCTACCACAGTAAGTCATTCAAAACAAAATAGTACCGCGTTTTCAGAAGTAGAGAGGAATGAATCTACGATGTAGACCCATTTCTCCAGAGCAGTAGGCTTTTATTCAAATTGTACATCAACAGTAAAAAAGGGCGGCTCCTCGGCCGCCCTTGGCACTAAAAACTACTTCCTGCCGTCCTAGCTACTCGCCGGCCGGTTCCTGCAGCACTTTCACGGGTAAGTCCTCGATCTCCCCGGCTTCCTCCTCGGGCTGGGGCGGGGGCTCCAGCCAGTAGCCGCTGTCGGCGGAGAGGAAGTGGTAGATGCTTTTATCCGTGAGGTAGACGGCATTCTCATCGGCCAGACGGATATAGTTGGTCTGATAGTTACTTGCGGAGCGGCCCACTACCAAGTTCCCGGCCAGATCGCCGGCCAGGTTGTAGACCTCCACCTGCCGCCCGGCGGTACTGTCCACACCGTAGGTGGGCCACTTTTCGGGGTTGTCGGAGATCACGCTTTCACGGTGAACTGTCAAAACATTGGTGAAGAAACTGGTGAGTCGCCACTGGCGAACTTCGCGGTCCTCGTAGCCGGCCAGGACCCACAGGGAGTCGCGCCGGACCAGCTCGGCCGTGTCATCGTCCACCACCATGACTATGCGGCCCACGTCGTCCTTTTCCAGGTCGAAGACGGCGTCGACCGAGGTGGTGTGCCGCGATTGACCCAACTGGGTGAGCAGGTAGATTGCCGCCAGCAGAACCAGGATGACGGCCGGGGTGCGCCACTGCTTAAGATCCATACATCTCCTCCAACAAATTGCGCCGTTTACGGCTGCCGCGCCAGCGCCACAGTCCGGTGGCAATTATCAGGATGGACGGGCCCAGGATATTGGCCCATTTCAAGCCCCGGCGAGTACCGTCGGACAGCTCCTCTAAGGGCCGGGCGGTGACCTCACGGCTGCGGATAGCGATCAATTCTTCGTCACCAACCAGGTAATCCACGGCGTTGATGAACAGGTTCAAGTTCTCGGGGAGGCTGCCGCCGGCCTCGTCGGCCATGAAATCACCGTCGCCCACCACCATTATGCGGGCACCCAGGGTGGAGGGGATCAGGTTCGCCTCCTCGGGGCCCGGTTTTTCCAGGAAGTAACTGTCCACTTCCCCCAAGAGCAGGGCCGCCGCTACTTTGCCGGGCTCGCCTAAGCGGGCGAAGGCGGGGTTGTTCTGGTAGCCGATGTTGTAACCCGGCCCCGGCACCACCGTGGAGAAATCGCTGGTGAACAGCAAGGGCTCAAAACGGGCGCTTTCGGTGCGGGTACTATCAATGGAGGGGACGATCTCGCTGGTAAAGAACAACCGCGCCTGTTCCAGGTCGGCCACTATGATATTATCGGGATTGAACCGCCGGATCAGGGGGAAGAAGGGGTAATCCACCGCGTTGCGCATCCGGAAGATGCCCCGCTGGGTCTCAACACCTATCTGGCTGCAAACCCGGTCGGCCAGCATGTTGCCGGTGATCTTCAGGCCGTAGTGTGCCAGCAGGTCCACCAGGTTGGTCTGGATCTGGATGGCTAAACCGCGGTTCAGTTCGGCCTTGATCAGGCTTTGAGCCGCCAGCAGCGGCCGGCCCGACAGGACGTATTGGTCCAGGTGATAGAGGGCCTCGGTGGAGAGGGAATCGGTCACCTGGTTGATCAGCAGCAAGTCGATATTAGGCGGCACCGCCTGGTCCAGATTCAGGTTGCGGACATTGTAGGTCTGGGTCAGCAGGTCGCGGACATTACGGTTACGGTCCTGCCACACGGGGTCGGTGAGGATCCCCACGGTACGTTTATCCACATCCACCAATTTTTTGATGGCGGAAGCCAGCTGGTATTCCAGGCCGGAGGTGGTCTGGATCACGGGAATGACCTCCCGCTGGTCCTCATACAGCAGGGCCAGGCCCATCCACACATTCTTGATCTCCATGCGGTCGTTTTCAATGGCCTGGAGTTGCATGGGCGGGATGCCGTAGCGCTGGGCATCCTTTTCCAGCTCCGAATCTTCCTCGGGACGAAAGAATTCGAAGCGGAACTTGCCGCCGGAGTAGGCCTGGAACTCCTCCAATATGTCTTGCAGGTAGCGCCGGTTGTTGGCATACTGGCCCGGCAGGTTATCGGAGAAATAGACCTTGGCCAGCAAGCGGTCATCGACCTTGGAAATGATGGCCTTGCTGGACGGTGACAGGGTGTAGATTTGGCCCTCGGTCAGGTCCCAGCGGAAAAAGAGTCGCCGGGAGATGAGGTTGGCCAGCACGATGATTGTGATGATTACAACGAAGTAGGTGATAAAAGTGCGCAGGTTGGTAATGGTTTTCATGGCTTACCTCCACTTCCGCATTTCCAGCACCCGTACCGCCAGCATCAGGAACAGGCCGGTCATCGAGGCGAAATAGACCAGGTTGCGCGAATCGATGACGCCCCGGGAGATGTTGGACAGGTGGAAGTCGATGCTGATGTACTGGACGAAGGCCGTGAGAGAGCCGGGGACGAAAATCAGCATTTTATCCAGCATGAAGAATACGAACACGATCATGAAACTGAGGATGAAGGCGGTAATCTGGTTGCCGGTCAAAGCGCTGCAGAACACCCCGGCCGCCGCGTAAACGCCCCCCACCAGTAATAGCCCCAGGTAACCGGTAAAGATCGCGCCCGGGTCTACGTCGGTGGCCACCAGCAGCAGGGTCACGAAGTGGAACAGGGTAAAGGCCAGCCCCACCGCGATGAGTGCCACGGCCGCCAGGTATTTTCCCAGCACCACTTCCCAGTCCGAGAGCGGGAGTGTAACCAGAAACTCCATGGTGCCGGAACTCCTTTCCCGGGCAATCAGCCCCATGGTCACTGCCGGGATGAAAAACAGGTAGATGATCGGCACCAGGCTGAAGAGCACTCGCAAATCCGATTCGTTGATGATAAAGAACGAGCTGGAGAAGAACCACCCGGTGATCAACAGGAAGACCAGCAGAGTGATATAGGCCACGGAGCTGTTGAAGTAGGCGGCCAGTTCCTTGCGGAAGATCAGGCCTATGTTGCGCAATGGCAATAGCAGCTGATCAGGCATGGGCGCCTCCTTCCTCCAGGGTCAGGCTGCGGAACAGGTCCTCCAACCGGGCTTGTTGGCGGGACATTTCCAGCAGCACCCAGCCCGCTTCCACCGCGTAACCGAAGATCTGCTCGCGCAGGTCGCGGCCAGTGGGGTACTCAAGTGATACACGGCTGACCCCGTCACGGGTGGTCTGTTCCTGGACCTTGATCTCAGGGAACCGGGCGGTGAGAGCGGTAATGGATTTGTCGGTGGCGTTCTTGACTTCCAGGTTCAACCGGGCCTGGCCCTCGAAGCCGGCCATCAGTTCGGCGGTTGTGCCATCAGCCACCACCCGGCCTTTATTGAGAATGATCATGCGGTCCGCCACCGCCTGCACCTCCTGCAGGATGTGGGAGGAAATGATGACGGTCTTCTCCCGGCCCAACTGTTTGATCAGGCCGCGAATTTCAGCAATCTGGTTGGGGTCCAGGCCGGAGGTAGGCTCATCCAGGATGAGGATATCGGGATCGTGGATGATGGCCTGGGCCAGTCCCACCCGTTGGCGATAACCTTTGGAAAGTTCGCCGATGGGACGATGGATGATCTCCCCCAGGCCGCACTCTCCACTGACCCTGCGCAAAGCAACCGCAAAAGCTTGGCCGGTGATCCCCCGGGCCGCGGCGGCAAACCGCAATTGGTCGTAAGCGGTCATTTCGTTGTAGAGCGGATTCTGCTCAGGCAGGTAACCGATACGGGCCCGTACCTGGGCGGATTCCGCGGCAACATCAAGATCATCGACGGTCACCCGCCCCGCCGTGGGGGTCAAGTAGGTGGTAATGATACGCAGGGTGGTGGACTTGCCGGCGCCGTTAGGCCCCAGGAAACCGAGGATCTCACCGTCGCTGACTGTGAAGCCCACATCCTGAATGGCCTGGATCTCACCAAACCGTTTAGACAGCTTTTCAACCTGGATCACACTGTGCTCCTTATATGGTATTCACACTTGAAATTGGTAACGGAAACCCGCTTTCAAAGGCAATAAAAGCGTCAAACCGGCACAGGTTCCCAAAAAAAAACCGAGGAGAAGTTACAATTATTTCATCATAAAGAATGGATTGTAATCCATGGGGAAACAAGTCGCCTAAAACTCACAAATATTTGCCTCCGGCGCCCCACAGGCCACTATTGCCCCCCTTTTCCCCTTGGCCCTTTTGATCCCGGTTGGCGAACTTCGGGCCTATGAGCAATCCCGCCTTGCCCGTCACTGTTCTGGTGCTCAATCCAGGTTCCACCTCCACCCAGGTGGCACTTTTTTCGCAGGACCGGGAGCTGTGGCGGGAGGAGCTGCGCCACCGGCCAGAGGAGCTGCACCGGGAGGTCATCCGCCAGCATGACTTGCGGCTCGCGGCGGTGGAGCAGCTGCTTCCGCGTATTCCGGCGGGTACACTGGCGGCGGTAGTGGGGCGCGGCGGGGCTCTGAAACCACTGCCCGGCGGAACATACCTGGTAACCGATACCATGAAGGCCGACCTGAGCGCAGCCCGTTACGGCAACCACGCCTCCAATCTGGGCGCTCTCCTGGCTCGGGAGGTAGCGGGAAGATATAACGTCCCCGCCTATATCGTCGATCCGGTGAGTACCGACGAATTCGAACCGGTGGCCCGGCTTTCGGGGGTGCCGGAGATCGAGCGGCGCTGCCGCGGCCACGCGTTGAACATCAAGGCAGTGGCCCGGCAACTGGCAGTGGACCGGGACCATGAACTGGACGAGTGCAATTTCGTGGTGGCCCACTTGGGCGGCGGGATTTCGGTGGCGGCGATAAAAGGTGGACGCCTGGTTGACGTGAATGACGGACTGTTGGGCATGGGACCGTTCTCACCCGAGCGGGCCGGTGCCCTGCCCCTGGAAGGGCTGTTGCGCCTGGCCTACAGCGGAGAGTACACTTGCGCGGATTTGAAGCATAAATTGAGCCGGGAATCGGGACTGCGGGGCTACCTGGGTACCAACGATCTGGCAACCGTTATGGAGCTTATCGAGAAGGGGGACGAACAGGCCCGGCTGGTATACCGGGCCCTGGTCTATCAGATCGCCAAGGAGATCGGCGCTATGGCGACCGTGCTGGAAGGCCGGGCGACAGCAGTGATCCTCACCGGAGGGATGGCCCACTCGGAGCGGTTATGTGCGGATATCAGCCCCAAAGTGACCTTCATTGCCCCGGTTGTAGTGGTGCCCGGCTCGTTGGAACTGGAGGCCCTGGCCCGGGGCGCCTGGCGGGTCATTGAAGGAAAGGAAGCAACCCGGGAATATGTCTGACTCCATTATATCATTCGAGCGCCTATACCAGCGGGTGGAGAATATCCCGCCGCTGACCATCGCAGTGGCCGCTGCCGAGGATGAGGTTGTCCTGGCCGCCTTGATCGCCGCCCGTGAGCGCGGCTGGATCGAGCCGATACTCACCGGTGAGCGGGCCCGGCTGGAACTGATGCTGACCAACCTGGGCCAAGACCCCGATCACTTCCAGATCGTGGCGGCGCCGGCTGGACGGACAGCCGAAGCGGCGGTTGGCCTGGTGCGCTCCGGCGACGCCGACCTGTTGATGAAAGGCAAAACCAGCACGGCGGAGCTGCTCGGGGCGGTCTTGCATCCGGACAACGGCTTACGACGTTGCGAGCCGGTTGAGCCAGGAGATAACAGCAAGGCGCCACCTCGGTTGCGACTACTGAGCCACGTGGCGGTGGTGGAATCGCCGGCCTATCACCGGCTGATGCTGTATGCCGATGGCGGGGTGAACATCGAGCAACCCTTACCGGTTTTGCGGGATATCCTGCGCAACACCCTGGACCTGAGCCGGGCGCTTAACATCCGGGTGCCCCGCGTGGCGGCCCTGGCGCTGGTGGAAAGCGTCACCGAAAAATTGCCGGAGACCAGGCTGGCCCGTATGCTGGTGAAAGAGGCGGCCCACGGGGAATTCGGCAATTGTGTCGTGGAAGGCCCCCTGGCCCTGGACCTGGCGCTATCGGCGGAGGCGGCCGAGCATAAGGGGATCGATTCCCGCATAGCCGGCCAGACCGATATTTTCCTGGGGCCAAATATCACGGCGGTAAATTTTGTGGTGAAGGCCTTGATGTCCATCGGTGGAGCCCGGGGCGGGGGGCTGGTGCTGGGGGCCACGGCGCCCATCGTGCTGCTAAGCCGCTCCGATTCGCCCGACACTCGGCTAAACTCGATCGCCCTGGCCATGGCCGCCTCATTGTATTACGGCCAGCATCCCTCGTTCGGGAACAGCCGGCAGGTCGCCATGGGCTTGTAGCGCGACGCCAGGTACCCTGCGCCGGTTCATAGACTGGCATTTTAAAAGGAATCTACTATGGATATACGTAATCGCAAGGTAATGGTGTTGGGAGGATTCGGCCTGGTGGGCCTGGCAGTGGTGCGCAAGCTGGCTCAAGAGAATCCGGCCGAGATAATCATCGGATCATTGCTTGAACAAGAAGCCCTGGAGGGGGTCAAGCAGATCAAACAGGAAGTGAGGAGGATGAGGATCACGCCTGTATGGGGCAACATTTTTATACGCGACAGTCTGAAGGACCTGCCCCGGGAGGAAATCATGAACAACCCGGATTACCGGGCCCGGCTGGTGGCCGACACCATGGAGCCGCTGGACGAGGAGATCATGGCCCATTCCACCCTGCACCAACTGATCTCCCGCCATCGGCCGCACATCATCATCGATACCGTGAATTCCGCCACCGGGATGGCCTACCAGGACATCTACCACAGTTATTATATGGTCTCGCGGGAGTTGGCGGCGGCCCGGCAACAGGCCGAACTCACCGGCAGCCTGGTATCGGAGATGGAAAAGCTGATGGCTTCGCTATATGTGCCGCAGATCATCCGGCACATCCAGATATTGTATGCCAGCATGCTGGAGAATAACACCAAGGTGTACATCAAGATCGGCACCAGCGGCACCGGCGGCATGGGGTTGAACATCCCCTACACCCACAGTGAGGAGAAGCCTTCCCGGGTGCTGTTGTCCAAATCGTCGCTGGCCGGGGCGCACACCATGCTGCTGTTCCTGATGGGCCGCACCCCGGACGCACCGATCACCAAGGAGATCAAGCCCGCGGCGGCCATCGCCTGGAAATCAATCGATCACGGTGTGATCAAGAAGCGGGGAAAGCCCATCGAACTGGTGGATTGCTCCCCTGATGAGGCCGTAGTCCTGGGCAAGGCCTATCGATTCGAGGACCCCGGCAACTGGCGTCCCTTGGGTCGACCGCTGGAAAGTGTTTACATCGACACCGGTGAGAACGGCATTTTTTCCCTGGGCGAATTCGAGTGTATCACCACCGTGGGCCAGATGGAGTTCATCACCCCGGAAGAGATCGCCACCAACGTGATCCTGGAGATCAAGGGCGATAATACCGGCCACGATATCATCAACGCCCTGGACAACGCCATTATGGGGCCCACCTACCGGGCCGGTTCCATGCGCCACCGGGCCCTAAAACGCATGCGCCGGCTGGCCGAGGAGCACCAGGTAGACAGCGTGGCCTTCGAGCTGCTGGGGCCACCGCGCTTATCGAAGCTGCTGCACGAAGCCAACCTGTTGCGGCAGGTGTGCGGCTCATTGCAGGACCTGGTCAAGGCTGATTGCGGTCAACTGACTAGCGATCTGGAAGCGTTGGTTGAGGGCAATGCCGAGGTGCGCAGCAAGATCATCTCCATCGGCGTGCCGATCCTGATGAGTGACGGGAAGCGGCTGCTACGCGGCCCGGTGGTGGAGATACCCCCCGCCCTGGCCCGGGATGAAATCCCCATCACCCCCAAAAGCATCGGCGACTGGGCCGTGGCGGGCTGGGTGGACCTCCGGGAGACTAATGTGGCAAAGTGGCAGTCCCGGGCAAAAGCGATCCTGGCCGAGACCGGGCTGATCTCCGAGGACGAAAGCGGCTCCCGGTACCACCACAACCGGGAATACTGGGCGCCGGACGAGCCGCTGAACGTGGGCAAAGTGGCGGCCTGGATCTTTGTCCATGAAGATAAGGGGCTGCGGGTGAAACGGTAGATGTGGGGCTATTTCCATTAGCATGAGATTATGGGTGGGAAAATGCATTCCCCTCACCCTAACCCTCTCCCCAGGGAGAGGGAACATAAGCTACAATCTGCGCACCAAAACGGGGACCTCTAGAACATGAAAACATCTTCTGAACTAACACCTCCCGGCCGCACAAAACTGGCCCGTTCTTTCCGCAAACGGCCTACGAAGGCAGAGGCATGGTTATGGGGGTGGCTTAGAGACCGAGGATTTGGGGTCAAGTTCCGGCGTCAGGTTCCCGTAGGGCCGTACATTGTGGATTTTCTTTCGCTGGAGGTGAAACTGATTGTCGAGGTTGATGGGGGTCAGCATGGAGAAGAACTTGCCCAGGAGAGAGATCAAGAAAGAGATCATTTTCTAAGGAATGAAGGATATGAAATCATTCGATTCTGGAGCCGGGATATTCTTGGCAACATGGAGGGCTGCTTACAGCAATTAGGGGAAAAAATCGAAGTGCAACAGAAAAAACTGGCCGAGCATCTTCCTTCTCAAGCCGGGAAAAGGCCAGGATAGCGAGAAACGCATGATCCTCGCGCTTCTCCTCACCCTAACTCTTTCCCCAGGGAGATGGAACCTGGCGTCGGGGCGGGAGTTTCCTTCTCCCACCGGGAGAAGGCCGGGATGAGGGGTCACAGAGTGAATTATCCACTGAACGCAGGCAAGGTGGCGGCCTGGATTTTCGTCCATGAAGATAAAGGGCTACGGGTTAAGAGGTGATTAGTTTCGGGTTACGAGTTACGGGTTACGGGTTACGAGTTTCTAGTTCTGATGGGGGATTGTACATTTCATTGACAACAGGCTACTGACGAATGACCGCTACCCGCCCCCAGCTGCCCACCGTCATCGCCCACGTGGACATGAACACCTTTTTCGTGTCGGTGGAGCGGCTGGCGGACCCTAGCCTGGAGGGTAAGCCGGTGGCGGTGGGGGGCGACCCGGGCGGGCGCTCGGTGGTCTCGTCGGCCTCTTATGAGGCCCGGCTGTACGGGGTACACTCGGCCATGCCCATGTCCCGGGCGGTGCGCCTGTGCCCCCAACTGATGATCGTGCGCCCCCACTTCCATGACTACCAGCGTTTCCACGACCAGGTGAAAGCCATTCTACAGGAGTACACGCCCACCCTGGAAATGACCTCCATCGATGAGGGCTACCTGGACCTGACCGGCACAGAGTCGCTGCTTGGCCCACCGGCGCGGCTGGGACTGGCCATCCGGCGACGAATCCTGGACGAGACCTGCCTGCCGGCCTCAATCGGCATCTCGGCCAACAAGCTGGTGAGCAAGGTGGCCAGCGACCAGGCCAAACCGGTGATCGATCCGCGATTGGAGGGGCCACACAGCGCCGGGGTGCGGACGGCCAGTCCCTTTCTGGTGGGCGAGGGGGTGATGCTGATCCCACCGGATCGGGAAGACCAGTTCCTGGCACCACTGCCCATATCGAACATCCCCGGTTGCGGGAAGGTCACCACCGCCCGGCTGGGTGAGCTGGGCTATAAGACCATCGGCCAGCTGGCGGCCCGACCCGAGGGTGAGTTGGAAAAACTGTTCGGCGAGCACGGCAAAAGCCTGTGGCGGCGGGCCAATGGGATCGGCTCAACCAAGCTGATCACCGAGCGGGAGCGCAAATCGATCAGCAAGGAGGAGACCTTCGCCAAGGACGTGACCGACAGGGACCACTTGCGGGCGGTGTTGCACCAGAAGGCAGAAGGGGTGGGCCTGACCCTGCGGCGCAAGGGCTTCTGGGCCCGGACGGTGACAATCAAGGTGCGCTATGCCGGCTTCGAGACCCACACCCACTCCCATACCCTGCCTGAACCCACTGCTCTGACGGAGGACATTTTTGCGGCAGCGGCCAAGTTGTTGGGGACTACCGAAGCCGGTACCCGGCCGGTGCGGCTGCTGGGCGTGGGGGTGTCCAACCTGGTGAAGGCCCAGGTGCAGGAGGACTTGTTCGATCAGGCCAAGCGCTCGGAGGCCGCCCGGCGCACCGCCGCCCTGGACGATATCCGCCAGCGATTCGGCAAGGGCAGTATCGTGACCGGGGAGAGCGTGAAGCTGCTGGGGAAGCAGAAGTAGTCCCGGGCGGTCGCTTTACCGATGCCGGTGTTCGTCCCGGTTACCAGGCTCGTTTTTCCCTGCATACTGCTTGACCCGTTCCTCAGTCGTTGCTTAGAGTCGCTCACATAGGACGAAAAGAAATGGTGTCCGGGTTTTGGCCGGACGCCTGTAAATTTAAGTTGAAATATGGCGGACCGTATTCCCCATACCATTCCGTCGTCAGTGACCTTTCCGCAGCCGTTGACCGACCCCGGCGACCCACGGCTCAAGCACCGCCTGCAGCAATGGCACGGTGGGGCCGCAGACGTGGTGCTGGTGGGCATGCCTTTTGACCACGGTGTGGTGCTCAATCACGGACGGCCAGGGGCGGCGCAAGGCCCCAAGGCTTTCAGGCAGGCCCTGCTGCGGCTAGGTGCCACCTACGACGGCGATCATCAGGTGGACTTCGATTATCTGCGCCTGGCCGACGCCGGTGACGTGGAGGTGGTCCCTGAGGACGTGTCCGCCAGCCACGAGCGGTTGACGGCGGTGGTGGAGTCAGTCTTAGCACGGGGCGCCATCCCGGTGGTGATCGGCGGGGGGCACGACGCCACCTTCGCCACTGTCGGGGCACTGCAGCACCGCTGGCCGTCATGTGGTGGGATCAACGTGGACGCCCACCTGGATATGCGGCCGGTGGAGGATGGCCGCATCGGCAGCGGCACCCCCTACCGGCGCATTCTGGAGGAACTGCAGGTGCCGGGTGAGAATCTGGTGGAGTTCGGCCTGCAGGGCTATGCCAACTCGCGGGAGCATCTGGAATATGCCGGGCAACATGGGGTCCGGTGCCATACCGCCGGCCAACTGGCTGAGGAAGGATGGCGGGCGACCTGGGAACAGGAGCTGGCACGATTGGCGGGGCACTGCGAGGCGCTGTTCGTCTCGATCGACCTGGATGTTTTCCCGGCGGCACACGCTCCGGGTGTGTCGGCGCCGGGAGTCGCAGGGCCGTCACCGGAGACGGTGCGCGCGATGGTCTTTCAGGCCGGGAGAAATCGCAGGGTGCAACTATTTGAGCTGATGGAATTAAACCCCGAATTCGATATAGATGAACGTACCGCCCGGCTGGCGGCGGCGCTGCTGGCGGCCTTCCTGGCCGGTGTGGCTACGCGCGCAGGTACCCAATGAACGACCAGGAGATAATCAAGCTCGAGCGGCAAAAATACGCCTGTGAGTGCGATATCAAGGCGGAACTGGCCCGCTATGGCCGGCCCATGCACATGGCCGCCAAGCCGGACAAACCTGTCAAAGCGCCTATTGGCACTACCCGCAGCGCCCAGACCTGGGACGCCGAAGCCGCCCGGCGCATGCTGCACAACAACGTCAACCCGGCCAACGCCATCGATTGGGAGCAGCTGATCGTCTATGGCGGCACCGGCCGGGCGGCCCGCAACTGGCACGAGTTCCATAAAATTACCAGGGCATTGGAAAACCTGGCCCCGGACGAAACTTTGTGTGTTCAGTCGGGACGGGCGGTGTACGTGGCCCGCACCCACCCCCAGGCCCCCCGGGTTATAATCGCCAACTCCAACCTGGTGCCGCGCTGGGCCACCCAGGCCCACTTCGACGCCCTGGACCGGGCCGGGCTGATGATGTACGGCCAGATGACCGCCGGCTCGTGGATCTATATCGGCACCCAGGGTATCTTGCAGGGGACCTACCAGACTTACCTGGAGGCGGCGGAAAAACATTTCGGCGTCCCTTCGTTGCAGGGCAAGCTGATCCTGACCTCCGGCCTGGGGGGCATGAGCGGCGCCCAGCCTTTGGCGGTGACCATGAACGAGGGGGTAATTATTGACGTAGAGGTGCGGGCTGAGCGGGTCGAGCGCAAAGTCCGGGAAGGCTTCTGTGACCGGATGACCGGCGATCTAGGCGAAGCCTTGCAATGGGCCGGGGAGGCCTGCACCGCCGGGCAGGCCCTGTCCATCGGGCTGGTGGGCAATGCCGCCCAGGTGTACCCCGCCCTGGTGGAGCGGGACGCCATCCCCGACATGGTTTCGGACCAGACCCCGGCCCACGATCTGGGGGCCTACGTGCCCATTGGCGACCTGGAGGAGCTGGACCGGCTGCGGCTGGCGGACCGGGAGGAGTACCACCGCCGCTCACTGCAGTCCATCGCCCGGCACGTGGAGGCTATCCTGGAGATGCAGCGCCGGGGGGCGGTGGCCTTCGACTACGGCAACAACCTGCGGGCCCAGGCGGAAATTGCCGGGGTGGCGGTGCGCGGCGAGGACGGCGATTACCTCTATCCCGGCTTCGTCCCGGCCTATATCCGGCCGCTGTTCTGCCGGGGGATGGGTCCCTTTCGTTGGGCGGCATTGTCCGGTGACCCCCAGGATATCCATACCATCGACGCCGAACTGATCCGCCTGTTCCCCGACAACGAGGGCTTGAGCCGCTGGATCCGGCTGGCGGCGGAGAAGGTGCCCTTCCTGGGGCTACCCACCCGCATCTGCTGGCTGGGCTACGGCGACCGGGCCCGTTTCGGCGAGGCTATCAACGGCCTGATCCACGACAAAAAGGTGTCGGCGCCCATCGTTATCGGCCGTGACCACCTGGACACCGGCTCGGTGGCCTCCCCGGACCGCGAGACCGAGGGGATGCCGGACGGCTCCGACGCCGTGGCCGACTGGCCCCTGCTCAACTTCGCCCTGAACACAGCCGCCGGGGCCTCGTGGGTCTCCTTCCATCATGGCGGGGGCGTGGGCATCGGTAACGCCCTGCACGCCGGGATGGTGATCGTGGCCGACGGCACCAGCGAGCGGGCCGAGCGGCTTAACCGGGTGCTCACCGTGGACCCGGGCATCGGGGTGGTGCGGCACGCCCTGTCGGGGTACGAATCAGCCCGGCAGACTGTCACCGCAAAGGATATCAAACTTCCTTAACAATACATGGCAACTACCGCCGACCTGCTGATAGTCAACGCCGCCGAGGTGGTCACCTGTGCGGGCTTTTCCCAGGCGCCGGCCAGGGGAGCGGACCAAGGGCAGCTGGGTGTTATTGAAGAAGGAGCCGTGGCAGTAGCAGATGGCAGGATACTTGAGGTGGGTCTCGCCCGGGAGCTGCGCCGCAAGTACCCTCTATCTGACGATGAAATCCTTGATGCCGAGGGCGGTGTGGTGCTACCCGGGTTCGTGGACCCCCACACCCACCTGGTGTTCGCCGGTGACCGCTCAGCCGAGTGGGAGGCCCGCATGCAGGGCCAGCCTTACCTGGAGATCCTGCGCGAGGGGGGCGGTATCCAGAGCACGGTGCAGGCTACCCGGGCGGCCACAGCCGACGAGTTGTTGGAAAACGCCCGCCAGTGGGCCGGGCGCTGCCTGGAGCATGGCGCCACCACTATCGAGATCAAAAGCGGCTACGGCCTGAACCGGGAGGACGAGCTGAAAATGCTGGAGGTGGCCCAACGGCTCACCGGGGACGATCTGCCGCGGGTGGTAGCCACCTACCTGGGGGCTCACGTAGTGCCCGCCGAGATGGCCGCCGACCGGGAGGGCTACCTGCGCCAGGTGGAGCAGACCGCCGCAGAGATAAAAGAGCGGGGTTTGGCGCGCTTTTTCGACGTGTTTTGCGAGCAGGAAGCTTTCACCCTGGCCGAAACTGAACGTCTGCTTAAACATGCCCGAAGCCTGGGTTTCGGCCTGAAACTGCATGCTGAGCAGTTCAGTGCCTCGGGAGCGGCGGCCCTGGGCGCCAAGCTGGGGGCGGTAAGTGTGGACCACCTGGAGCATATTGACGAGGCCGGTTTAGCGGCCCTGGCGAGCACCAAGCTGCCACCCGTGGCCGTACTGCTACCGGCGGTGGCCTTCCACCTGGGGCTGGACACCCACGCCCCGGCCCGGGAACTGATCGCCGCCGGGGTGCCGGTGGCCCTGGCGACGGACTTCAACCCCGGCTCGGCCTTCAACCCGTCGATGCCAATGGTGATCCAACTGGCCTGCCGGCAACTGAAGATGAGTGTGGCCGAGGCGATTGTAGCCGGCACCATCAATGCGGCCCACGCAATCGGCCTGGGTGACGAGACCGGCAGCCTGGAGCCGGGCAAGCGGGCCGACATCATTATTTGTGATATTCCCGATCACCGGTGGCTGGGGTATGCCTTTGGGTGGAACCCGGTGGAGACGGTGGTGGCGGCATGAGTTAAACGTGAATAATTAAGGGAAAACCAACCATGGAAAATCTGACAGCCCAAGTGATTAAGCCGGCCGAACTGGCCGAATACCAGGAAGGCAGTATCGTCAGCCGAATCGTGCTGAAACAGGAGAAGGGTAACGTCACCTTCTTCGCGTTCGACAAGGGCCAGGAGCTAAGTGAGCACACGGCCCCCTTCGATGCCTTGGTGCAGGTATTGGAAGGCCGGGCGGAGATCGTTATCGCTGGTCAATCTCATCAGCTCGTGGCTGGTAAGATGATCGTCATGCCGGCTAACCGGCCCCACGCCCTGAAGGCTCCCGAACGCTTCAAGATGCTTCTGACCATGATCCGGGGCTAGGCATGGTCCTAAATTCCACCTCCAAACAACAACCACGAGGGACGCCATGAACCTGCCGACGCGCGAAGAAGCCTGGGAACTGCTCACCGAATACACCACCAGCGACGCCCTGCGCAACCACGCCCGGGCGGTGGAACAGGTCATGCGGGCCTACGCCCGTGAGCACGGCCAGGACGAAGAGCTGTTCGGGATAATCGGCCTGCTGCACGACTTCGACTATCAGAAGTATCCCACCGAGGAACAACACCCCTTCGAAGGGGCCAAGATCCTTAAGGAACGGGGCTACCCGGAGGAGGTGATCACCGCTATTCTGGGGCACGCCCAATACAGTGGCGTCGCGCGGGAATCGCTGGCGGCCAAGGCACTGTTCGCCTTCGACGAACTCACCGGCTTCCTGTTTGCCGTGACCTTCGTGCGGCCATCCAAATCGATTCGTGAGGTCAAGCCCAAATCGGTGAAGAAAAAGCTCAAGCAGCGCAGTTTTGCCGCCAAGGTGAACCGTGATGACATCGAGCAAGGGATCGCCGAGCTGGGGGCGGACCGGGACGCCCATATACAGTTCGCCATCGACGCCCTTAAGGAGATCGATGAGGAGCTGGGGCTGCGGGGAGATTTTCAGATCTCTGCTTGAATAGCCATATAAAGTTTCCGTATCTTCCGGCTCTGGATTATATGTTTTTTAACAGTTTTATTCACTTTTTTTTGCGTGGGGCAGGTCCTCCGACTATAATCGATCCAGAGACAACGGGGAAGGAATGGCAACCCTTAGCGAAATTGCTAAGGGGTTTGCAGAAGCAAGATTTGGAGCAGAAAGAATTCTTCATCCTGGGCGAGACTGGCAGCTTTACACCCGATAACGTCCACTATTCTGCATCCCCTGAGAACGACATAGCCCTTCCCCTGGAAGAAATCAATCATCCAACCATTCATGTATGGTTATGGAGGGTAAAGGCATTATGGCAGGTGATGTGGTTAAGGAAATGTATATCAATGAGACCGCCGGGAATACCCGGCTGGCCATTGTTGAAAACGGGCGGCTGGTGGAACTCTATGTGGAGCGTCCCGATCATCAGCGGCTGGTGGGTTCCATCTTCAAAGGGGTGGTGGAGAACGTCATCCCCGGCATGCAGGCGGCCTTTGTCGATATCGGCTATCCGGTAAACGCCTTTCTGCCCTTTGCCGAAATAGGCAACCCGGAAAATCTCGACTATGTAACTCTCTCCGATGAGGAGGAGGTTAAGAGTAAAGCGCCCCGCCCGGCCCGGTCCGGTAAGCGGCGTAACGGCCCCCAGACCAAAACTCCCGATTTGAAGTCGGGGCAGGAAATCCTGGTGCAAGTGATCAAGGAGCCGTTTGCCGGTAAGGGGCCCCGGGTGACCACCGACATCGCCATCCCCGGGCGACTGCTGGTGCTGGTGCAGAACGCCGATTTTATCGGCATATCCCGAAAGATCACCGATAAGTACGAGGTGCGCCGGCTGCGGAAGGTGGTGGAATCGTTCAAGCCGGGCGGTTTCGGCATCATCGTCCGCACCGTGGCCGAATCGAAGGACCAGAAGGTGCTGAGCAGGGATTTCAACAAGCTCTGGGAATCGTGGCGGGAACTGGACCGCCTGTCCCAGTCGACTCCGGGACCCGCGCCTCTATACCGCGATCTGACCACCACCGACAGCGTCATCCGAGACCTACTCACTCCCGATGTGGACAAAGTGCTCATCGATTCCAAAGATATCTCCAAGCGGCTGTCGAGCTACCTGCGTGACGTGTCGCCTTCCCTGGTAAACCTGGTGGAATACTACCGGGACAAGAAGCCGCTGTTCGCCAAGCATGACATCGAGGATCAGATCGACAAGTCACTGCAGCGCAAGGTGTGGCTCAAGAGCGGCGGCCACCTGATCATGGAGCAGACCGAGGCCATGATGGTCGTGGATGTGAACAGCGGGCGCTTCATCGGCAAAAAGGACCACGAGCAGAATTCCCTTAAGATCAATCTGGAAGCCGCCCGGGAGGTGGCCCGCCAACTGCGCCTGAGGGACATCGGGGGGCTGATTATCATCGACTTCATCGATCTGCACGAGTCGGCTAACCGCAAGCGGGTTTACAATGAATTGGTCAAGGAGCTCAAGAACGACCGGGCCAAGGTAGCCGTGTCGCCCATCTCCGAATTCGGTCTGCTGGAAATGACCCGTGAGCGGGTGCGCCTGTCGCTGTTGCACTCGGTGAGCGAGGTGTGCCCCACGTGCAAAGGGCTGGGCCGGATCCCCTCCAAGGATACTATGATCACCAAGATCGACAGCTGGCTGCGGCGTTTCCGCACCGCCCACCGGGACCGCCGGCTGGTGATAACCGTGCACCCCGAATTGGCATCCCATATTTCACAGACCCGTAGCAAGGTAGTAAAGAACTTCATGTGGCAGCACTGGGTATGGCTGGAGCTGACCGCCGACGAACAGCTCAATCCGGACGAGTTCCGGGTATATTCCAAGCGGCGCAAGGCCGACGTCACCGATGCGGTTTAGGCCGGGTCAATCTAGAGCTTGACTGTCACGGACTCGCGCCGGTAAGCTTATAGGCTTTAGACGGCAAATATTGGATGTGTTTTGGCGAAATAAAAATGAAGATCATCAATTAGATGTACGCGATTATCGATTACGCTGGCCGGCAGGTGCGGGTAGAGCAGGGGCAAGAGGTAAAGTTCCCTCTGCTGGCAGGTGAACCGGGCGCCACCATAACCATGGAGCGGGTGTTGCTGCTGAGTGACAACGGCGCCACGCACATCGGCCAACCGGTGGTAGGCGGGGCCTCCATCGACGCCACCATCCTCTCCCATGGCCGGGAACGTAAGGTGGTCGTTTTCAAATTCAAGCGCCGCAAAGGCTACCGGAAGAAGACTGGTCACCGCCAGGACTATACCATCCTGCGGATCAACGCCATCAACACCGCCAAGTCCAAGCCGGCGGCCAAGGCTACAGCCGCCGAGAAAGCCACCCCTGCCAAGGGAAAGGCCACCATAAAGGCGGCCGAGAAGTCCGCGGCCCCAAAGAAGCCCGCCGCGAAAGCCACCCCCGCCAAAGGCAAGGCCGCCGCCAAGAAAGCCGCACCTAAAAAAGCGACGACCGGGGCTAAGAAAACCGCCGCTCCGGTAAAAAAGACTGCGGCTCCCAAAAGTAAAAGTGGTTCGGGGACCGGCGGGAAAAAAAGCAGTGGGAAAAAGGGATAGGGAGGTAACCCAGCCATGGCACACAAAAAAGGGGTAGGCAGCTCCAAGAACGGACGCGACAGCCGGGGTCGCCGGCTGGGCGTCAAGCGTTTCAGCGGCGAGTTGGTAAGCGCCGGGTCGATCATCGTACGCCAACGGGGCACAAGGATCCATCCCGGCCGCAACGTCGGCATCGGCGGCGACGATACCCTCTTTGCAAAAATCACCGGGCAGGTTAAATTCGAGCGGAAAGGACGAGCCAAAAAGCAGGTATCGGTCTATCCACAGACATAACTAAACTAATACTTGTAATGCAACCCCGCAGGCCACCCCACTTTTTGTTAATCCGGCCTGGGGGGTTTTTTTACGCTCAATAAAAGGAGTCTGTCATGAAGATTACTGTCGTAGGCGCCGGACACGTTGGCGCAACCACCGCCCAGCGTCTAGCGGAACGCGAATTGGCCGATGAAGTGGTACTGGTCGATATCGTGGAGGGTTTGCCGCAGGGCAAAGCACTGGACATGTACGAGTCGGCCCCGGTGCTGGGTTTCGACACCATGGTTACCGGCGCTAACGATTATAAGGCCAGCGCTGGGTCGCAGATCGCCGTGATCACCGCCGGCCTGGCGCGCAAGCCGGGCATGTCCCGCGACGACCTGCTGCTGAAAAATAGTGCCATCGTCGGGGGGGTCACCGAGCAGCTGCTGGCCCATTCCCCGGATGTAATCCTGATCGTGGTCTCCAATCCCCTGGATATCATGTGCAGCGTGGCACTGGCCAAGAGCGGCCTGCCCTCCACCAAGGTAATCGGCATGGCCGGCATCCTGGACACGGCCCGTTTCCGTTCGTTCATCGCCATGGAGTTGGAGGTGTCGGTGCGGGACATCCAGGCCATGGTGCTCGGGGGCCACGGCGACTCCATGGTTCCGTTGGTGCGCTACACCACCGTCAGCGGCATCCCCCTGGCAAACTTGCTGAACGAGGACCGAATCGACGCCCTGGTGGATCGGACCCGCAAGGGAGGCATCGAGATCGTAAACTACTTAAAAACCGGCTCGGCCTATTACGCTCCCTCGGCGGCGGCGGCGGAGATGGTGGAGGCGATGGTCTACAATCAGCGGCGCCTGCTCCCTTGCTCGGCCCTGCTCAATGGCGAGTTTGGCCTGGAGGGGATTTACATGGGCGTCCCCTGCATCCTGGGCCGGAGCGGTCTGGAGAAGATCATGGAGATCGACGTCACCCCGGAGGAGCAGGCCGCCCTGCAAAAATCGGCGGCGGCGGTGAAGAACACGCTGAGCCAGCTGAAACTGTAGCTTCTTCAGAAACCGGCATTAATAGACGTCCTCCCAGCCGTCCAGGCTGGCACGCGAATCCATAAATGGACTCGCTTATTCGAAAAAAGACGGCTAAAGCCGCCTGTGAGGGATTCACAGCCCCGCCAACGGCGGGGGTTGGTTCGATTCAGCGAGGTGGTTTACCACCTCGCTCGCTGGTTCTCCAGCCGGTAACTAGACTGCGACGGGAGTGAGGCTAAAGACGCTCGCCAACAGCGCTGCACTCTTGACATCTCCACGACGCAAGGCCTCACGGACATCGTCCAGCTTGTAGGCATCCTCCAGGGACAGATAAGGTGACCAACCCTCATCCATATCAATCAATTCGACATCGACTTCGGCAACGTACTGCCCTTCATGTACAAGCTTTTTATGGGGCCTTTTTCTCATGTTTTTCTCCTTATAAAATCCTCCGACCACCGCTCAGGATCGGGCCTGTAGGCTGTGACCATGACGGCAGGTGACGAAGCATTCTTTGGAATCCCCCAGACCACGTGGACCGGTTTGCCCTGGAGGTCCTGCAGCAAAACAAGAACACATGGTCCCCTGGAATATTCCGGATAGTCTTCCACAACTACGCCCTCAGAAACACCGGCCATGACATCTCTGGCCAGAATGTTATCTTCGGACATTTCGCCGTAACCATGGTCGGAGATCTTCACGTCACGACCTTGGATAAGCTTCAATATTCGTTCAAATGTCCTGCTCACGACTAAATAGTAATGCGTTTACCCACGATACGGCAACGAAAATTATGGGTTCGGGGGCCTGGAGGGCCTCGTGATTTAAGGCATTGTTTATTTTAATCATTTCCGGGAGGCGCAAGGAAGCCGCGGCTCGGCGTACCTACGTACATGTCAAAGGCTTTATTAGAAAATATCATCATACTTATACATATGGTGCCAATCTACTTCGTTCTCTAGGTAACTAAGTAACTCTTCCATGGCAAGGCAGAAATTGACTACATTGAGTATGTAGGTCCACTCGTCTTCTCCTTTTTGTCCAAACAAAAGTAGGTGGCCTGTCCATATCGGCATCCCTCGTGGTGTGTCATCGACGTTATTAACGATATCAGGTTGCCAATCAGTGGCATGAATGATCTTGTTGCAAGCTTCGCGCAATGAGAGCGGACTAGTCCCTTTTTCGAATCTCCCTATCTGAAAGCGTGAGCAAATTTCTTTGTCCATCTTTATCACATCCGTGGGGTACGTTTCTCCGTCCTGTTTGTAGTATTCCTCTTCTTTAAGTACAATATCTATAAGTACCCGTGTCTTGCTTGCTGATTCAATAAGTTTTTCACTCAGGATTGCCCGCAACCATCCAAAATAGTAATCCCGATCTATTATCTCTTCCGAATCAGAAGAAACAATGTCGTGCTTCTGGGCGAATACGCCAGAAGCATAGGCCATGTTTAGAAGCAGGAAGATATTTTCGCGTATTGAGTCGATATTGATGGTGTGTGGCATTATCTTTGTGTTCTAACCATTTTCGTAATACTTTATTCCCTTACCAATTACAGCTCCCCCTAGCTATCTCCCCATCTCCTCACGCCCTAACCCCCCGGTACATCCCCCGACCAACCCATCTTGGCCCTGAGCACCTGGTAGTAGTCGCTGTCCAGCAGTTTCACCATCTGGATGTTCCAGTTGGCCCGCCGGGCCGTCACTACCGCCTGGCTGTCGATCTTGAAGTTCACCTGGCCGTCCAGGATCAGCCGGATGCCCTCCTGCTCCTCGTCGAACCGGATGACGATCTTGTCGCTGCTGGGCACCACGATCGAGCGGGCCGACAGTGAATGGGGACAGATGGGGGTCACGGTGAGGGCTTCCAAGGCCGGGACCACGATGGGCCCGCCCGCCGACAAGGAGTAGGCCGTGGAGCCGGTGGGGGTGGCCACGATCAGGCCGTCGGCCACGTAATCGTTTAGCCGCCGCCCGGAGATTTCCACCCGGGCCATCAGCAGCCGGGGAGAACTGCCCCGGTCCACCACCACGTCATTCACGGCGTAGTAGGTCTCCATTTTGCCCTGGTGCTGCAAGTCCACCGCCAGCACCATGCGGTCCTCCAGGTTGTATTTCCCCGCCAGCACTTCCTCCAACGCCTTGAAGGTGTCGGCCATGGTCACCTCGGCCAGGAACCCCAACCCACCCATGTGGATACCCAGGATGGGTACCGGGGCCTTGCCCACCACCCGGATAGTGGACAGCAGGGTACCGTCCCCACCGATGGAGAGCATCATCTCCACGTGTCGCACCAGGGTACCGGCGGGATGCACCTGCACCTCGGGCGGCGGTTCATAGGCCGGGCCTGCCAGTCTGTCGGAGAGGACCACGGTCACTTTGTGCTCCTGGAGCCATTCCACCAGCCCGGGCAGCAGCTCCCACAGTTGCGGCTTGCGGAAATTGCCGATTATACCGATGGTCTTCACCGCTCCCCCTTTCCGCCGCCGCTTGTCAGTCCCGGCTCTTCCCGGAAACCCTCGGCGGTTTTCACCAGGGTCTTGACCTTCTGCTCGGCCTCGCTGAGCAGGTCGTGGCAGCGTTCCGCCAGCCGGCGGCCCTCAGCGAATAACTCCAGCGAGCGGTCCAGACTGACCCCTTCGGCCTCCAGTTCGGCAATAATGGCGTTCAATCGCACCAGGGCCATCTCGAAGGTCGGCTGTTTTTTTTCCTTAGCCGCTGATTTCCCAGCCATTGCTATTCCTCCGGCAACTCGGTTACTTTCACGCGGGCGCTACCATCGATAAAAGTTACGCCCAGGGGCTGCTTTAAGCGCAGTTGCTCCCGGCGGGTCACCAGTTGCCCGGTGGCGCCATCGGTCACCAGGGCATAGCCCCGCTCCAGCACTCGCCGGGGGTCCAGAGCAGCCAGCCGGGCTTCAGGAACGCGCAGCAGCTCCTGGTGGTTCCCGAACGTATGCCGAACCAGCAACCCCAAGCGGGCCAACTGCCCGTTCAGTCGCTCACGGTGCAGTGAAATATTGACCAGCGGCTGCCGGAATGCATGGCGTTGGCGGACCTGGTCCAACTGTCGCCGCAGGTCACGGAGGACCCGTCTCAGGGCGGCCCCCAGGGTGACAAGCCTCTCATCCAGGTATTGCAGGTAACCTTCCCGCTCCACCGCCACCAGCTCGGCCGCCGCCGATGGAGTAGGCGCCCTTACGTCCGCCGCCAGATCGCAAAGGGTAATGTCGGTTTCGTGGCCCACAGCTGATACGACCGGCAGGGCACAGTCCGCCACCGCCCGGACCACCACCTCAGTGTTGAAGGCCCACAGGTCCTCCAAGGAGCCGCCGCCCCGGGCGACGATCACCAGCTCCACTGCCCCCCAGTCTTCGAACTCCTTGAGGGCGGCCACCAGGTCAGCCGGGGCACCCTCACCCTGCACCAGTGTGGGACGTATTACCAGGGTCACGTGCGGCGCCCGCCGGCCCACCACGTTGATAATGTCCTGCACCGCCGCACCGGTGGGCGAGGTAATCACCCCGATCCGCCGGGGAAAGCCAGGCAGCGGACGCTTGCGCTCCGCCTCGAACAGCCCCTCAGCCCGTAACTGCTCCTTCAAAGCTTCAAACTGCAGCCATAGCTCCCCGGCTCCGGCCGGATACAGGTTCTGGGCCACCAGTTGATACTGCCCGCGGGGCTCATACAAGGTTACGTTACCCCGCGCCAGCACCTTTTGGCCGGCGGCGGGCTTAAAGGGCAGGGCGGCGTTGGCCCCGGCGAACATCACCACCGAAATTTGGGAGCGGTCGTCCTTGAGCGCGAAATACATGTGGCCGGAGGAGTGGTGTGTGAAATCGGAAATCTCCCCCTCGATCCAGACCAGGCTTAACTGTTTCTCCAGGAGCAGCTTGGCCTGCCGGTTGAGCTCCGAGACGGTCAATACCTGCAAGGAGGTGGTGGAGGACATCTAGTCCGGGGGTTGTGGGCGGCCGGCTTGCTCCCAGGCCCAGAGCCAAAGGGCGGCCAACCGGTAGGTGGACTGATCCAACTGCCGCCAGGCCAGCGGTCCGGTGGCTTCGTAAAGCCGGTCTAAGTAGGAATCGGGAATAGTAGCCGGGTCGGCGGAATAGCCCTGGGTCAGGGTGGCCAGCTGGGCCTCTGACAATCCGGCCCGGCCGGCGCTGTCGGCGGCTAGCAGGGTGCCGATGTGACCGTAACTCTCCTCCAGCCAGGCGAATACATTCTCAGCCGGATCAGTGATGGTGGGCAACTCCAGACCGGCGGGCCGATAATCATCGAAGTGCCGGCGGATCATGGTAGATTCGAACAGGTGATGAATACCGTCATTACCGGTCTGCTGGCCATTGTGGTTAATGGTGGTGTGCAATGGCATATGGGCGTCGGCCAGGTAGTGGCCCAGATCGGCGGCCAGCACCACCGCCCGTTCCCATTCCCCACCCTCGAAAGCTTCCTTGAGCGCCTGGGTCACTCCCAGGATATGCCAGGGCAGCGTGCCCCACTCAGGTAGGTTATCCCGCCCGAACTTTTCTTCGGCCGCCTTGCGCTCCCGGGGAATGGAATCCAGCGGGGGGGCATCATAGTACTCCAGGTCAATATAGTGGTTGGGAGCTTCGGCTGGTAGGAATTGGCGGCGTTGATCGGGGTCGGTCGACAAGGCCACCAGCCAATGGCGATGCCGCTGGAAATAATCGCCCAGGGGACCGAGTAGCAGATCCACCGCCCGGCCGTTCACCTCCCTATGGGCTTGAAAACCCCAACCCCGCAGGGCCGTGACAGGCAGAGCCACGACCAGCGCGGTGAAAGCCGTGGTGATCAGCAGAGTGCGGCGGCGGTAACCACACCTAAACATGCCCAAGCCAGATTAACGCAATTTCTTCTTATGACGGTTCGCGCGCAGCCGCTTCTTACGCTTGTGCGTATTTATCTTGCGGCGCTTCCTTTTGCGACCACAGGGCATAATTACTCCTTATTTGATAGTGCCTGGTTCCCAAATTTCAACCGGCGGCCAAAGCCTGCTCCACCGCGATCTTCAGACCTTTGGAAGGCTTGAAGATCGGTACGTTGCGCCGGCCCAGTCTGACAGTTTCCTGGGTGGCGGGATTACGGGCGGTCCGGGGCTCCCGGGTGCGAACCAGAAAAGTGCCGAAACCACGCAACTCCACTTTCTTCCCCATCTTAAGTATCTCCTGAACAGTTCCCAGCAGGCCTTCCACCACCGTCTCAGTCTCAACTTTCGTCAATCCGGTCCGCCGCGAGAGAAAATGGACCAGCTCATTCTTGGTCAACCCCGGGCGGTCCCCCAATAGCTCGATTAGCTCAGCTCTGATCATGTCTTTACCTCATGCGGTATTGCGGTAAAACTTGCATTGCTTCGTTCCAGGTGGCGTAATCACCCAGTATTAGTTTGCGCAGCGAGAAACGCTCCCGCTCCACCGGCTTGACCGGCACGGGCCGCTCCAGGTTCCCGGTCAGGACTCCAGCTAAGTTAAGGGCATCCTCATAGCCCCCCAACAGGTCTATCAGTCCCAACTCCAGGGCCTGCCGGCCGGTGAAGACTTCGCCGGTGGCCAGTTGCCTGACCCTTTCCAGGGGCAGACCTCGTTCCCGGGCCACCAACTCGGTAAACTGCTCGTGCAGATCATCGATCACTCCCTGGAAGCTACGCCGGTCCTCAGCTGTGCTGGCGCGATAGGGAGAGCCGGCGTCTTTAAGCGCCCCACTTTTGATCACCTCCACGGTTACCCCGATTTTGGAGAGCAGATCTTCAGCCACCGGGTAGTCCAGGATCACCCCGATTGAGCCGGTGGCGGTGCCGGAATTGGCCATGATTGTATCGGCTCCCAGGGCCACCATCAGACCCCCGGAGGCGGCCACGGTGCCCATGGAAGCGATTATCGGCTTATCGCCGTCATCCCGTACCCGGCGAATCTTTTCGTAGATTTCCTGGCTGGCCACCACCGTCCCACCCGGGGAATCCACCCTTACCAGTATGGCGTCAATGTCACTTCGCCGGTTGAAGCGCTCCAGCTGCCGCACTACTTTCTCGCTATCCAACAGTAGGCCCTTGACCTCCACGATGCCAATCCGGGGGCCTTTGCCGAGAATCAACGGCTCGGACCGGCGGCGGCTAAAGAGGGACATGACCAGCACCAATACAAAGATGCCCGTCAGCCCGAGCATCCACCTCAGGGCGCGGTCGTAGCGGTTGCCACTCATCCTGCCAACCGATAGATGACTAATCTCTGGCCCACCCGGATATTTCCGGACCCGGGCCGCAGGCCGTTCCAGCGCTGCAGCTTCGACAGTCCGACGTCCAGGGCCTCGGCGATCTGGCTGAGTGTATCCCCGGGGCGCACGGTGTAAAACTGCTGCACCATCCCATCCGGCACCACCGGTGCAGGCTGCTGCCGGGGTGGGTTAATGGGTGACCAGACCACCAGCTTCTGTCCCACCCGGATGTGTCCGGCCCCGGGCCGCAGGCCGTTCCAGCCGCGAAGCTTGGACAACCCGACGTAATGGGCCTCGGCGATCTGGCCCAATGTATCGCCCGGGCGGACGGTATAGATTGTCTTCCTGGCATTACGATTCGACGCAGCCACAGGTTGCCGCGAAGCCACTGCCGAAGCAGTCACCGGTATCTCCAGTCGCTGCCCCTGGCGAAGTTTATGCCAGTTTCTCAAGCCGTTGGCCCGAGCGATGCGCGACATAGGCACACCGTAGCGCTTGGAAATAGAATATAAACTCTCCCCCCGCCGCACCCGGTGGCGCCGAATCTGTACGTCGGCCAGCACCGGGCCCACCTGCGAGGCGATGGCTTCATAGTTGCGCATAAAAGCGCCCCTCTGCCCTTTGGGGATCTTCAGCAGGTACGGTTTTCCCTTCTCCGGCGGCGGAGTGGCGCTCTGGCGCAACTCGGGATTGAGGATCTTGAATGTGTCGGGGTCGGCTTCAGCGATCTGGGCTAATATGTCGAAGGTCAGGCTCCGCTCCACCGGCACCACGTCCCATTCCAGTGGCGGCTCCGGGTTGATGGTGAAACCGAATTTCTCGGGGTCCTGGGCAATCAGAAAAGCCGCCATGATGTTGGGGATGTAATTGCGAGTCTGCCGCGGCAATATATAGAGCTTCCAGTAATCCCGGCTCCGGTGCACCCGGATGGCCCGGCGTACCCGGCCCTCCCCGGTATTATAGGCGGCCATAGCCAAATACCAATCATCGAACTCCTCGTTCAGATCCCGCAGATAGTGGGCGGCGGCCCGGGTGGATTTCTCAATATCACGGCGCTCGTCCAACCACCAGTCGCGCTTGAGATCGTATCGCCGGCCGGTGGAGGAAATAAACTGCCAGGGTCCAGTGGCGTGTTTCCAGGAATAAGCCCGGGGGTTGAGACCGCTCTCCACCAGGGCCAAGAACAGCAGATCCGTGGGCACCCCTTCTTCTTCCAGGATCGGCTCGATGATATTGGCGTAGCGTGAAAGCCGGTTCAACCAGGCCTGCATGTTCCGCCGTCCCTGCGTGCGGAAAAATTCGATGATCCGGGCCACGTGATCGTTATGAGTGATCGGCAGGCTGCCTTCCCCATCGAAATCCAGCCGCGCCACAGCCCCCAGGTCCATCGGCAACGAGCGGGTGTAGCGGCTCAATTCGTCCCGTAGCACTGAGACCGTCAGGGAGGTTTCGATCTTCTCCAAAGTCCGGCTGTCGAGCTCGTAGAACGAAATACAGGCGTTCAGGAAGCGGTTGAACTCCAGCCGCTGTAGCTCATCCATTAAGGGCAGCTGCTCAATGTCGGACATCGCCTCGAAAAGCAGGTCGAAATAGAAAGCCGCGTTCAGGGTATCCAGCGACTTGTCGGCCACAATGGCCTCTACGAAAATCAGCTGGGCCTCCTGCATCAGTTCGTCGAAACGGGATTCCTCCTCCGACCGGTTCAAGTCAACGGCGAAGATCCCGTCACCCAGGGCAGTACGCTCGGGCTGATCCTGAGCCGCCAGCCGAACACCTGCTGGCAATCCCATCAGCGCCAGCAGGAACACAGCTGCATACTTTTTGGTGATGTATTTCATAACGGCTGCGAATTTAGGTTCCCTGAGGCCTGGAAGCATCATCCCAAATTCGATCGAACAGGCTCAGCTCCCCGCCAACCGCAGCAGCAGCCGGGAGGTACTATGATTGGGCAGCAGGGGGATTACACACACTTCGCCGGCGTATTCCCTGCCTACCACTTCCTCGAGTGTGTAATCCCCGCCTTTCACCAGGACATCGGGCCGGAGCAGCCTGAGCAGTTCCTGAGGCGTATCATGCAACTCACTCTCTTCTATGGCCACCACCCTTTCTTTGGGGAAAATCACTACTATCTCTACCATCTCCAGGGCGCTCACGATGGCTGTCCGGTCCTCCAGCGCGGTGACCGGCCGATAGGAGCCCTTCAACCGGGCCACGGACTGATCACTGTTCAGCCCAACCACCAAATGATCGCCCAGCTCGCGGGCCGCCCGGAGCAGATGCACATGGCCGGCGTGCAGCAGATCGAAACAGCCGTTGGTAAAAACCACTCGTCGGCCGGCCTCCTGCTGCGCTCTGATCCAGCCAGCGCAATCCTCCCAGTCGCGGGTTTTATCAGCCAACAGGTCTCCCGGTAACCGGGCAGGCTTGGCACTGGTCGGTGCGGCAGAGTGATAATTCCCATTCCAGGATACCCTGCTGCTCCCCGAAGGTCCGGGGCCGGGGCAATCCCAACCGTAGCGCCAGCCGCCGGCAACGGCCGTAGTACCAACCCAGGGGCAGCTGGTACCACTCGGCAAACCGTTCTGCATCACCGCTGGCCGCGGTCAGGGGATACAGCCAATTGCCGGCCACTTCGATCAGAAACTGTCGCGAGGGAGTAGCCATCCCGACCTGATCCAGCTCCAGGGCTAAATCCTGCAATCTGGCGAGGGACCAATACTGCTGCAGGTCTTCCTGGTGATAGGCGACGTAAACCAAGGCGCTCAGCAGGTTGATCCGGCCGGGCAGTTGCCGGCGGCGCGGCCGGTTACTTTCGCCGATCAATATATCCTTTACCAGGGTCACGAAGCTGTAGCTGGTGCCGGCCTCCGGGAGGCTGTGCTCCCATACCTCTATCAATCGGCTGCGGGCGGGATCAGTGCCCAGCCGATCCGCCAGCCGAGCCCTGAACCACTGTGGATCCCGATCCCGCCAGTCGGCCAGTCGCCTCCACCAGCGTTGCCGGGCTAAGGTACCCAACAATTCATCCAACGCCTCAAAGTCCGCCAGGGGTGAAGAATCGACTTCACAGGGCAGTGTCGCCGGTAGCTCTGGAAAAAGGGGAACAGTGGGTATCCGCCGGCTCTGATCCACCGCCACCGGCCGGTCCGAGCCGTCGATGGTCACGTGCAGTATCACCCGGTTATAGCGGGGATCCCATTGGTGGCCGTGTTCCAGCCAGCCGCGCTGTTGGAGATGTAATTCAACATCACCCCGCCGCATCGTTCCATCGGGGAAAGTCACTACCGACCCTAAGTAGTCCGGGCCGGGACCGCCGTTACGCCGGCCCGGCTCCACCACCAGGTATACTCCTTCTCTGGCCGGCAGGGTACGGCCCCGGCTGCGCTCCCAGCGGACATACAAATCCGATTCGCGCTCCCGGACCGCTGCGGCGGGCGCACATTCGAGGGACTGGTAATAGACTTCAGGTATTGTCCAGCAGGGCTTGGATCCTGCTTTGGGCTTGGCGGCGTAAGGGTTCGCGGTCATCATTAGTCAGATCGGCTGTCTCTATAGGCCTGCCAATTGTAATGTAAATCGGCGTGAAAGTCAAGCTCAGTCCACCGGGGGGCATGGCCTTAAAGCTGCCTTTGATCGCCACGGGTACCAGCGGCATGCCGCTACGGAGGGCCAGGTGGAACACACCTCTCTTGAAAGGCAGCAGCTTCCCCGTCCGGGTTCGCGTCCCTTCCGGATAGAAAATCATCGACAGCGACTTGGTCCGCAAAACAGTAAGGGCCCGGTCCACCGACTTGCGCGCCTGGGCCCGGTTGGAGCGTTTCACCGGTATGCTGCCCATGGCCCACATACTCCAGCCAAACAGCGGAATGCGGAACAGTCCCTGTTTAGCCATGAATGCGATCGGGCGGGGCAGGTATGCCAGCGCAATGACTATGTCCAGAGCCGAGCTGTGATTACTGATATACAGGTATGATCGTCCCGCTTCCAGGTTCTCCAGCCCCGTGACTGTGATCGGCAGGCCGGTGGACCAGAGGTACCATCGCGCCCAGAATTTGCTGATATAACCCACGCCCTGATGGGAGCGGTCAAATACTCCAATCAGAATAGCCAATGTGGCCATGACCAGGGTGGCCACCAGGAGTATAAAGAGCGCCCAAACCGATCGCAAAACCCTCATTGCGGCTCGATCACTTCCGCTCCGTAATAGGGCACCAGTGTCTCGGGGAGCACCAGGCTGCCGTCGGCCTGTTGGCAGCTCTCGACCAGCGCCACCATCAGTCGCGGGGTGGCTACCCCCGACCCGTTAAGGGTATGCACATAATCAGGTTTTCCGCGGTCGCCGCGCCGGAACCGGATCCGTCCCCGCCGGGCCTGGAAAGCTTCGAAATTGCTGCAGCTGCTCACTTCCAGCCATTTCCCGGTTACCGGCGCTTGCAGTTCCAGATCGTAGCATTTGGCGGCCGCAAACGACAGGTCGCCGGTGCACAGTTCCACCACCCGGTAGGCCAGGCCCAGGCGCCGGAGCACGGCCTCGGCGTCAGCCCGCAGGGTCTCAAACTCCTCATAGGAACTGTCCGGATGCGCAAATTTCACCAGCTCCACCTTGTTGAACTGGTGCACTCTCAGCAGCCCCTTGGTTTCCTGGCCGTAGCTCCCCGCCTCCCGGCGGAAGCAGGCACTGAAAGCGGTATATTTAACCGGAAGCTGATCCTCAGAAAGAATACACCCCTGATGAATGTTGGTCACCGGTACCTCGGCCGTGGGTATGAGGAACAGGTCATCCGTCGTGGTGATGTACATATCCTCTTCCAACTTTGGCAGTTGTCCGGTGGTAGTAGTTGAGCGGCGGGTACTGAGGAAGGGGGGATAGATTTCGGTGTAGCCGTGCTCCTGGGTGTGGAGGTCCAGCATGAAATTGATCAGGGCCCGCTCCAGCCGGGCGCCCCTACCGGTATAGAGTGGGAACCCCTTACCGGCGATCCGCGCCCCCGCCGCAAAATCCACCAACTGCAACGTTTCGAGTAATTCCACCTGATCCTTGGCGTCGAAGGCGTGCTCTACCGGATCGCCCCAGGCCGCCACCACCTGATTGTGACTGGCGTCCGGTCCCACTGGAGTGCTGGCGTGTGGCAGGTTGGGGACCCAGAGCAGCTTTTGCTCCAGCTCCGCTCCGATCGCCTGGGTCTCATGATCCAGTACTTTGATGCGGCCTGTTAGTTCCCCCAGCTCAACGATACGGTCCTCGGCCGCTTGGCCGTCCCGCTTCAGCTGGGCCACCTCGTCACTGGCCCGGTTGCGTTCGGCCTTGAGCCGCTCCACCGCGACCGTTTTCTCACGCAAGCGAGCATCCACTTCCAGCAGCCGGTCCAGTTCCAGCGGGTCGAAGCCCTTATTACTGAGTCCCACCTGAACCTGTTCCAGGTGGTGGCGGATGAAGCGCATCGGTAACATCTAATAACTTTATTATAAAAGGGTTACATCTGGATTTGTGCCGGGGTCCCGGAGCCTGCTTCCGCTCACAGCGGATAATTCCGGCTCGCCAGATACAGGCTGCGGCGCTAGGTACCCTGGCCGCTCAGGACCACCCGGATGGTCATCAACAGGATTTTCAGGTCCAGCCGGATCGAAAAATTCTCGATGTAGAAAAAATCGTCCTTCAATTTACGCCGGACGTCCTCCAGGGAGGTATCATAATTCCCCCGCACCTGGGCCCAGCCGGTGATACCTGGGCGCACCTGCAGCCGCCGGTAATAATAGGGAAATTCCCCCACAAACCAGTCCACGAAATGGGGCCGCTCGGGACGGGGCCCCACCAGGCTCATATTGCCCAGCAGCACGTTCCACAACTGGGGCAGCTCATCAATGCGCAGGCGCCGGAGTACCCGGCCGATGGGCGTCGTCCGGGGATCATCCGCTCGCGCCCAGACTGGACCGGTGGTCCCCTCAGCGTTCTCCACCATTGTGCGCAGCTTGTGGATAGTGAAGCGTCTGCCACGGTAGCCCACCCGCTCCTGGATAAAAATGGCCGGGCCGGGGCTGGTCAGCCGCACCAGTAAGACCATCGCCAGCAGCAATGGGCCGGTTATCAGCAGACCGGTCAAGGCAATTGCCACGTCTAAGGACCGCTTGATATAGCGTTGGAAAGGGGTGATGAAATCGGGGTTGATCCGAATCAGGGGCAACCCGTAGATGTGTTCCGTGCGGGCCAGGCCGGTCACAACTTCATACATATCGGGCAGGATCTTGATCTCTACCGGTGCGCCGTTGATGGTAGACATCAGCCGTAAAAGTGATTCATGCTCCGGTTTGTCCAGGGTGATGATCACCTCGCTGACGTTGTGTCTTTGCAATAGGGCCGGCAATGCCCCTAAATCGCCCAGCAGCGGTTCGAAGGGCGACCCGGCCGGCGGGCGGTCGTTATCCACAAACCCCACCAGGTCGTAGCCCAGTCCGGGCTGTTCCCGGATCCGGCGTGAAATCTCATCCGCCCGCTGAGTGGTCCCCACAATCACGGTATGACGGGTACCGATATTGTAGGCAAAGAGCAGCTTCTGCACAGACCGGAGCAGCCAGCGATAGGGAACGCTGAACAGGCTGAAGAACACTCCCAGTTTGACCAGACCACGCGGACCTATCGACATGGGGATCTCAAATATCGTCCCCAGCAGAATTAACGCGATCGTGATAACCGCCGCAATGCGCAGTACCTGGAAAGTCTCATCCACCCGGGATACTGCTCCGTCGGGGTTGTACTGACTGAACAGTTGCAAAGCCACCAGGTTACCGGCGGCAAAGGCCCCAAACCAGGGGTCTACAATCAGCTGCCCAAAATGACTGGAAATCAACCTTAGCGCCAGCAGGAGGCTGGCCAGGTCACCCAGCAGCAGCAGTCCGATAATGAGTACATTCCAGCGTTCTCTGGACTTCATAACACTAATCCAATGCTGGTTTTTATGGAATACCCTTATATCAAACTGGCTTAGACGTCACCTCCATTGCTGCTGCGATCCAAGATATGATCACCGGCCCTACCCAGCGCAGTAGCTGGGAAACCAGGCTCCGGCGACTATAGGAATATATTACCGGAAAAAGCGTTTGGCTACCTAAAAATGGCCACCAGGCCCAGTGAATCCCTAAAAGGGCTTGAGATCCCAGAGTCACCCATAAGAAACTTGTATTCCAGACGTAATATTTCCTACCTCAGCGCTTCGTCCAAAGCTTGAGCTACCTGCTCGATCTGCCCGGTAGTTATTTCCGGAAAAAGCGGCAGTGATATCAACCGATCCATCTGGGCGTGGGTAACCGGAAACTCCTCCGGCTTATGTCCAAGGTATTTATAGGCTTCTAAAAACGGTAGGGCGACTGGGTAATGGATCCCGGCGTGGACCCCTTTATCCCGCAACGTGGAAAGTACCCGGTCCCGCCGGTCCACCCTGGTGACGTACAGGTGATAGACGTGGCTACCGGGCTCGCTCTCCCGGGGCAATGGTAGCCCCAAAGGTTCCAGCAGCCGGTGGTAAACCTGTGCCGCTTCCCGCCGGCGACGCGTCCACTCGGGCAAGTGTCGTAGCTTCACTGACAACACTGCTGCCTGCAACCCGTCAAGGCGACTGTTGATCCCTTCGAACTCGTGCCGGTATTTGCGGTCGGCGCCATGGGTACGCCATTTGCGGGTCAGCCCGGCCAGCCGCTGGTCGTCGGTAGTGATGGCGCCGCCGTCTCCATAAGCGCCCAGGTTTTTCCCTGGATAAAAACTGTACGTTACCATCGAGCTCAGTTCACCGATCCTGATACCTTCCCGCTGAGCGCCGTGGGCCTGGGCGGCATCCTCCACCACCAGCAGCTTGTGGCGGTCGGCAAACCGGCGAACGGCCGGCATGTCCATCATCCGGCCGTACAGATGCACCGGTATGATCACCCTGGTGCTATCATTCACCAGTACCTCTGCCCGCTCCAGATCCAATAGATAAGTTTCAGGATCCACATCGCAGAACCGAGGCCGGCCGCCGGCGTGGGTGACCGCATCGGAGGTGGCGATAAACGTGTTGGCCGGTACCAGGGCCTCAAAACCCGGCTCGAGCCGCAGACTGCGTAAGGCAATCATCAGAGCGTCGGTACCGTTGCCCACTCCAATCACATGTTTGGCGCCGGTGTAGGCGGCGAAATCGGCTTCGAACTGTTCCACAAACCGCCCGCCGATAAAGGCACAGCTGTTCAACACCTCAGCCACGACGGAGTCTATTTCCGCCTTGATAGTGGTGTATTGAGCTTTGAGATCCACCAGGGGGATTGGCTGGCTTGTCATGGGGCGCCTTCCTGTCTATGTTGGCTTTTAGCGCAGCCGGGCAATGAGGTGGCAATTATGGTAACTGGTTCCCATTGAGTCCGATCATTATACCTGCAGAGCCGGGCTTGCCTTTGTTTTCATGACTTATCTTCTTGGAGGATATGTCGCCACAATTGGGTAAAATGGCGTTTCCGGGAAAACGTTGCTAATAAGTCCACAGGTGTCCGGGTTTTTCCACCGCGTTTCCGTATCTCCAGTATTTTTGCGACAATTCCAGCTCGGTCCTGGTTGGCAAATTGATGCACCTGGCCGCTTTCGGTAAGAATCTCCGGCAACGTCCCGGGAATACAGGCGATAACATCCAAATCAGCGGCTAAATACTCGTAAACCTTGTTGGGAACGCCATTCTCCAAAAACCTGGTATTCTCTCGCCACCCAACGATTCCGACCTGGCACAGACCCAAGAACGACATAAGAAATTCAGTAGGGATTGGATCCCAAACGACACAGTTTTCCACCGTTTGCGCTTTTATCCGATTTTCCAACTCCGTTCGCTGAGAACCCTCGCCAACAAACAGAAAGAGAATGTCCTTGACGTCCGCTTGCCCGATATCAGTGGCGGCGGATAAGAAGGGGTCGAAATCGTAAAACGTCCCCATATTGCCAATATAGACCACCACGAAACGGGAAGCCAGCAGCTCCTTCTGCTGGGCGGTCAATGAGGGAGGAGTCGCCTTACGGAAGGGTAATTGATCCAGGTCCACACCGTTGGGAACCACCACTATTTCCCGGGCATGTTTCGCAATTGCCGGTTGCCAAGTTTCGTTAACTATACTCACCAGCCGGGCCTGGCGATAAAGCCAGGCTTCAGCTTTCTTCAATAGGCGATATACGACCCCTTCTTGGATAATCCCCACTTCCTTCAGGGAGGCTGGGTATAGATCTCTAACATCCAGGACATATTCGCTGCCCCGCAACAATCGCATAGTCGGTCCAACAAATCCCAGGAAGAAAGAGGGGATGGAGATAATGATCAAATCATAGCGCCGTGCGAACAGCACATGCAGCAGGCAGTTGCCGGCATAGTGAATTTCACTCAGCACCCTTATTACCAAATTTTCCCTTTTGGGTATCTTATAACAGCGCCTCAGCCGGTATGGTCTGGCATCGGCATCCTCGGCCGACCACTCCTTTTTGTTGATAGTTCTACTCCAGGGATATGAAGGCACCGGTGCCAGTACAGTCAGTTCCGCCCGGTCGGCAATGAACCGGGCCAGACTGTTCATTCTCTCCGCCGCGGCTCCAATTTCCGGCGGGAAAAACTGGGTCAGTAATAATACTCTCATGCTAGTATTTCTCGATAAATTTCCAACAACACCTGCGCTTGGGAATCCCATGAATACTGGTGACTTACGTCCCGCGCCTTGTGAGCCATTACTACTCGCCGCTCCTCATCAAAAAACGCACGAATGGCGGCTGCCAGACCCGCTACATCGCCCGAAGAATAACTAGCCAGAAATCCAGCCTCCCCGAACTCCCCCATAATACCGGGGAGATCGGTGGTGATCACCGGTAAACCGGCAGCGGCATAATCAAATAACTTAGTTAGCAGTGAATGGCGATAGTTAGGGTAGTTCCGGACAGGGTTAATCCCAACGTGGAATTCCGGCAAGCGCCGGGATAACTCGTTCACGGGGACCCATCCATGATAGTGTAGCCAGTCACTGTAATCGGGCGAGTGGATCAAATGTTCCAGTTCCTTTTCACCCATTTGGCCGAAAATATCCAGGGTGACATTTTCCGATTCAGACCACACTTGAGCAACGGCCGCGACCATGTCGGTAATACCCCTGACCGTCGACAAGGCCCCGATGTAGATTAGCCTCAATGGGTCGTTATCGGAACGAAGAGCGGGCTCCGGCGGATCTTGCCTCAGGGGATAGTTCTGCACCAGGCTGCGCCTTTTGCTGGAGAACGCGTACTGGTAGCAGCGCTCGGCAAGAATCACCCGATCGAAGACCGGCAAACTCATCAGTTCGAGTAACCTGACGATCCAACCCAAAAGCCCTCTTACCGGAGCCGGCAACCATTTTTTACCCCGGAAACTCACCAGGTAATCTTCGTGCATATCATATATGACTTTCTTCCCCAACAGCTTCGCCACCCAACTAACCGGGATGAGCTCAGGATCATGAAAATGAAATACTTCATAGTCCTTTTTCAGGACTTCTACCAGGATTTTGCCTATTCTTCTCAATCTAGTGAAGGGTGCTCCCACAAAAGGGATTCGTGAATTGACTCGTGGCATTCGATGTATGTGGACGTTTTCGGGCACCACAGCTGGCCCGATATCGTTATTTACAGCTACCAGGCGAATATCACCTATCTCGGCCAGGCTGAGCGTTTCCTTGTAATAAACTCGTATGTCATTCCAGACATGTACCGAAGAAGCAATCAGTATTTTCGGTCGCTCCATTCTTTTCTACACCGGCGGCGAATTAATCGCCGGGAAGCTCGGAGAGAATGCGCGCCGGGTTGCCCGCCACCACCACCCCGGACGGCACATCTTTGGTTACCACGGCCCCAGCTCCCACTACGCTGCCGGCTCCAATGCGTACCGGCAGGATGGTGGCGTTCGATCCTATTGAAACCCCATCCTCCACGATGGTCGCTTGCCATTTATTTGGGTCCCCGGCGGGACCCCCGTCTTGAAATCTGTCGTTGATAAACATCACCCCGTGGGCGATGAAACAATCATCCCCGATCTGTACTTTATCGCAGATGAAAGTATGCGACTGAATTCTAGTACGGTCACCGATC
>SDBU01000653.1_pt1 | contig 48790 bp, 79 predicted proteins | sample 2277071 | NCBI WGS metagenome assembly SDBU01 (sample SAMN10397929, study PRJNA504765) | marine sediment metagenome | isolation source: marine sediment core GS08_GC12, 126 cmbsf | place: Arctic Ocean: Gakkel Ridge, Loki's castle | collected 2008
CTCACCCGGCTTGGACAACGATTCCAACACTACTTCCAGCCCCAGCGGCCTAGAAACCATTGAGCGCGATATCACCATGCTCCGCGGCTGCTCTGATTCCCAGGTATTGGAGTGGGACGAAAGCAACGATATTTGGGTCTGCACTACAGTCACCTCCGTCGTAACTCTGGTTAATCCTGGCGGGGATGCCGACTCCACCACCACTACAAGTCCGAGCGGACAGGAAATCATCAGTAGTAAATTAACCCTACTCCGTGGCTGCGAGAATGCGGAGTTTCTACAGTGGACTGAATCGACCGACGTTTGGGGTTGCTCGAACACCCTCACGAGCCCGACGATCCAAACCTCGCCTACGGCGTCCGGAGCCACTTGGGCGGATCTGGGGACTGTGACTACCGCGGACATCAACGGCGGGACATGGCAGGGAACCATCGACGGGGCTTCTATCGCGGCAGCCGCGCTGACGTTCAATGACGACGTGACAGCATCATTCGGGACCGGTGAGGATTCCACTATCAGTTACGACGGCACGGATACGTTTTGGGACTTGCAGAATGTGGGCACGGGCGACCTGCTGATCGCTTTTGGTGATGGTTTTCCTAGCCCGGACGCAGGAACAGTTCATATTTGGTCAGGTGACGCTGGCACTGGCGCGCCTGTGTCCGGTACTCGTCTTGTCATCGAATCGGCAACTGGTAATGCGTTTATTAGCTTCGCAACGCCAAATTCCGGTGGAGGCGACGATCAGGGACTTCGATTTGGAGATAACACCAACGTCAATGTTGGAGCGATTACTTATCATCACTCAAACGACCGAATGGAAGTGAGAATTGCGAACCTTCTTCAGCTGGACTGGAAAACCGCAGCTTTTGCGTTTCAAAGAGAGACCACCGTTAGCACCTCGACTGGTAATCTAATCATAAATCCCACCGCCAACACCGACGTCAGCTCAGACCCATTAATCATTCAAAACGTCTCGCAGAACACGACGCCCGGCACAACCACCGACGGCCAGATACGCCTCTGGGAAGACGCCGATGCCGGCGGTGGTGCATCGGATGGGCGCATTCTCTACCAGATCAACGGAACGACTTACCAGCTAAACGCCGACGCCGGAATAACCTTCACCAACAACCCGTTGATTCTGGCCAGGGATAAGGCGCTATTTACGGCCGGGCACGCTCAATGGAAGCTAGGCCGGGTTGCCCAGGCAGATGAGGAGTTCACGGCCTTCAGCGCCAAACATCCTGAACTAGAACTGGTCCGCATGGAGCCCGAGTGGTCCATCGCGTACCTGGAGCACCTGGTGGCCCAATATTCCATCGCAGACGCGATCCTGAATCCGAACGGCGACGAGGTGAAGATTCCCTACGTGCCGACCGTCCAGGAGTTAAAGGCTGAGAATCCTTGGCCGGATCCCAGTACCTACACAATTGCGGATGCCGCGTCCAACGAGACGGTAAGCCCGCGCACTGGCACGCAGTTCAAGAAGGGAGACTCGCTCGTGTTGGGGGTCGACCGTGTGAAGATTAACCCGGTGACCGGTGAGGCTTGGGGCGTCCATACCGTGCCCGCGTTGCTGAAGGATGAAATTCTACACCTGCTGCAGACCGATGCCCAGTTCTTGGCTCAGGTGAAGGCGCTGCTGGGGCTCCCGTAATTGCCCTGATCTTCGGCGCCAAACGCCTGCCCGAGATCGGCGCGGCCATGGGCAAGGGCATCCGCCAGTTCAAGACCGGGCTGATGGGCGAAGACAGCCTGCCTCCGGAGCAAGAAGCCGGAGACCCCGATTGAACCCAACGCAAGTATTCAATCTGCTAATGCATTATTGTTACGATCGTCTATGGCGGCTCGCTCTTCTTTATAGTCGGATTCGCGGCAGGCTTGTGGAGTCAACAGTGCGACAACCGAAGTGACCCGTTCATAGAGTGAACGCTTACCGCTTGGTCCGCTTTTGGTTCACTTGATTCTTGTTGGCGGCCCACCAGTGATTACTCCGGCATTTGTCGTTACAAAATTTCTTGCCACGGTAGCCAAACGTAGGGCCGCCGCAGTGCTCACAGATACCCTCCTCTTTTCTTCGGTATTGAACTATCACCCCTTTACTCTACTATTGTTGCGTGTTTTATGCAATCGGCTATAGAAGGGTTGACATGATGTTGCTGGTATGCTAACGTCTATGCAGTAAGCAAGTAATTAACCGGAGGAAACGAAATGACCAACCTAACCACGAGCCCCTGCATCCGATGCGGTGAAGAAACCAACGAGACGTTCTTCTGCCCTTGCGATCTCCATCACGCCCTTTGCGGCCCCTGCGGTGACGAGACAAACCGCATGGACTGTGCTTTCATCCCTCACTTAGCCGGTCTCACAATCGAACGGGCTCCAGCGTTCGACCTGGCGGCCAATGAACGGGGAACGTTCACCGAGGATTTGTCGAACTACAACAACACCGGCGCAATCTAGCTGAGGGGCAGCCGCAAGGCTGTTAAAGCGCAGGCCGGTCCCAAGCCCGGCCAAGAATAATAAGGATAACACGATGATATTCCGTTGTAGATGGTGCCCTGATACAGAAGTTACAGAAGATGATTATTGTTATGGCTGTGATTCATTTCTGTGTAATGAATGTGTGGCAACAACAATAAATAATTGCTCTCACTAGGTGAGCCAGCCCTACGAGGGTGTAACCCGCAAGAGCCGGTGGCAAGCCCGCCTAAGAAAATCAACCCGATGGAGTAAACACGGAGTAGAGAGAATGACCGGGCAACAACTCAGACAATTTGCATCATCCGACCGGCTAACATTGGCTAAAGCATTTCATGGGATGTTAGAAGAGTTTGGTTACGCCGATTTAACTATGGAGCTTGTCACCAAGCACATCATTAGCTACGTGGATCAGGAGCCCGAACCAGAGGACATCATTGCCAAGTTCATCTACGGATGGTTGGAAAACGGCATTGAGAACTAGCCTGCCCATTGTGGCCCGGAGTGTGAACCGGGCCACCTGGCCGGACTAGGCCAAATCAGGATCGGGGTGCAAACCATGGAACATACTTTCGGACCAGATACCGGCGTAAAGATCCTATTCGAGGAAACCGGCGAAACTCGGGGAGTGGCCTACGGCGAGGCGTATTTATCCAAGAGGCAAGGGGTTCCTAAGCTGTGCTCCCATCCGTTCAAGGCGCATCGCAAGATCCTGCGGCCACTGAAGATTGAGGAATAAATATGGCGGTGAAAAACAACATTCAGGCTTTCATACACTGCGGTCAATGTTTAGATTCCAAGCCTGACGATGTTTCCCCGCGGGCCTGGTCCCGTAATGAAGTGGGCCATACGCCGGTAGGCATCCAGATATGGTGCATGAGGCATGCAATCAACGTTGCCGACATAGACTTTGAAGGGCAAGTACATCCGGCAGTTACGACCACCTAAGGGACCAACCATGAACGAGTTAATCGACATAATCCAAGCAATCGCCCCGTTCGTCATCGAGCCGGTCAAGTATATGGCGGCCCACCCGAGCGGGACGCTCACGGTGCTCGCTCTGGGGATCGCCTTCTTCCTGTTCCACAAGTCCGGCGCCGGCCGGTACGTCTACCCTTGGCTTTGGCGGATCGGGCTCCGGTTATCAGCCTGGGCGCTGCGGTCCATGGCGGGACTGGCGTGGGCAGCGGCATCCATGATTGCCTTATTTATCGCAAGAAAAGGAGTAAACCTATGGCGACGACGCTTCAACTCTGGTGCAAAACCTGCGAAGTATTCACGATCCACACCCAAGAACGGTACGCCGGACCCGCCAACTGCAACGTCTGCGGCACCCACATTGCCCGTCGATAATTACGATTGGGTGGTCCGGACGCTGAAAAGCATGGGGTTCACCGCCACCGAAGCCAGAGGCGCTGCGGAATCGCCCGAGGTGGCCGCGGAGACGGGCCTGGACGACCAGGTCCATGCAGCGCTCCAGCAGTTGGGGCCGATGGTGTCGAGGTGAAGGTCAATTGGCGAATTAGAGCCGGCGTTTACTTTATGGTATTGCTTATCATAGGCTTTGTCGGCGGTCTGGCGTGGTTTGCATATCAAATATTTACCTACCAGCCGACGGCTAATCAACAATGCTCTGACGCCTTCCCTGATGCCATCATGGTGTCGGGCGAAGCGGCCAAGAACGGATGGGTTTATTGCACCGGTCACAGATTAGACGGCTCACCCTTCACTGGAGGGATTGGTCCATTGGCAACTCCTGAAGAATTCCAAGCGTGGCTGGATGAGCATGGCGTGGTTCTTCCAACATCATCAAATCCGTGTTGGCTGAATGTGCCGGAAACTTCTACACCTGAACCCCCATGGCCGCGTTGCTAATATGAATAATGCACAGAAATATCCCGACGCTTGGATGAATCGCCATGTGGTGTTGGCCGTTCTTATCGGCGGTGGTTTCGTCGTCGGGCTGATTTTCCTCTTCGCGTTCACCATAGCGGCCGCCTTCCCAGATGCCCGCAGCCGCTGCAATAAAGCCCTGCCGGACGCGAAGATCACCAGCGTTGAGTCCGTTGGCGGCAAGATACTCTGCAGGACAATCACGCCGGGCGCCGACTCGGAACGGTTTGTTTGGCTCGACGGCGACGGCGTGCTTTTGGAGTCTCAGACAGACCAGAGGATGAAGTAATGCCCAAACAGATTATTGCCTTTGCGAATACAGAGGTGGCCGCTGAAAAGTCGGCTCTGGAAATCGAAACCATGCTGATTAATAATGGTTGCGAGAAGATTGCCAAGGAGTTTGAGTCAGGGCGTATCAAGTCTATCTACTTCCAGATAGCCACCCCAGACGCCAATATGCCGTTCACCCTTCCGGTGAATGTGGACGCGATATATCAAATGTTTTACGACGAAAAGCGAGCGTCTCCCAACGTTTGGCAGTGGGACAAAAAGAAGGAACAGCAGCTTCGTGCACAGGCAGAAAGAACGGCGTGGCGTATCATTTGGCATTGGCTCAAGAGCCAATTGGCCCTGATTCAAACGCAGATGGTGACGGTAACGCAGGTCTTTATGCCATACATGCTGGTTGAGGAGAACGAAACCCTCTATCAAAGATTGGTAGGTGGTGGGCTAACGGCGTTGATGCCAGGACGCCCGAGGGATGAGTAATGGATGTCCGCCTCACACATATCGACGGCAAACTACCCAACCTGGCCTTGATGAAACTCGCCCATTACCACCGACAAATGGGTGATTCGGTCACATTGGCTCGAACGCCGTCACCTTCTATGTTTGAGCCCCAATATGACATCATTTACGGATCTGCGATTTTTGGCTGGTCGGCACCCGTTGTTCAACAGCTGATGGATGCGTTCCCAGACGCCATCGTAGGCGGGACGGGTAGCGACCGAGAATTAACCGTAGAGACCTTACTTGGGCACGAAGAATACGAGCATTACGATTATTCGATCTACCCGGATTACCCGTTCAGCCTCGGCTTCACGCAACGCGGGTGCCGGTTGAACTGCGGTTTCTGCGTGGTGCCCAAGAAAGAGGGGAGGCCGCGCTCGGTTAATACTATTTGGGACATCTGGCGACAGGAGACCGACCGGTGTGTGGTTTTGCTTGATAACGACTTCTTCGGCCAAGACCAATGGGCTGCCCGATTAGACGAAATCAACGAAGGTGGCTTCAAGGTCAGTTTCAACCAAGGTGTCAACATCCGGATGATCACCCCAGAAACGGCATCGGCCTTGGCCTCAGTCCGGTATTACGATGACCAATTCAAACAACGGCGACTTTATACCGCCTGGGACAATCTAGGGCAAGAGTCAGTCTTCTTCAAAGGGGTGGACCTTTTGGAAGACGCTGGGATCCCGCCGCGCCACCTGATGGTCTACAACAACGCCGATGCCGAACTGAAGAAGTTTCAGCGCTACGTCGTTAGGGGATATGCCCGGGTTGTCTCTTGGAAGGACTTCCGGCCGGAACTGTCCAGCGGCAATGGCCGTTATTCGAAATAAGGAATTATTGATGAAAGCACTCAGCTTAACCCAGCCGTGGGCGAGCCTTGTGATCGAAGGGCATCGCATTGGAGCGCTTGGGTGCATCAGGTGCGACTAAAGCTCATTACCGATTATCGCCATACTCGGAAATACTCAGGAAGCGGGCCAACCCCTTTACGCTTGAACTGGAAGGACAATCTGATGGAATATCGGTAATGATTACGCGAACGGAGGTCGGTCGGTAATGGGCCATAAGAGAGCGTGGATACAAATCCTGGTGACCTTGTTCATTGTGATGCCCTTGGGGATAACGGCGTTCTGGAGCGTAGGTGTTGCGAACGGCGTGCCAGGTGCCCTATACGGTTTTCCTATATTGGGGTTTGGCACCAATCTCGTTCTTATTATTGTTGTATTTATCTCTTGGTGGAACCACAGACCACCCAAGTCCATCGTAGCCCTCGAGGCCAAGGCCGAGGGGAGGGAGTGATGGCCGACCCAAACAACTTGATGCCCCACTTTCTCTACGTCATATGGCCGGGGTTCGCGTTTGCCGCTGGATTCACGGTTTTCGACTGGGTGCGCCGTAGGATTAAGGGGAGGGAGTGATGCCCCGAATCGGAGACGGATGCAACTTTAATTATTTAGGCTACGTAGGATTACTCTTGAAGATAATCCATGGACCGTCACACTCTTCCTCTAGCGATTGGAGCGAAACTCACATAAAGCTCAGGCACCATCCAGAAAGGCACGGCTTCACGACAGGCGACGCCAACCCTTGTTGGCGCATTTGTGCTCAGCCGATCCGGTATCCAAAGGAATACGAACAATCGGCTTGCACCAAGGCCGAGGGGAGGGAATGATGGGCATTCACCAGGGGCGGTTGCGGCTAACAATGCAGGAAGTCGTGGATGAATGGCGGCATGGATTCGACCTTGTTTATCGCCGGCGATGAGGTGTATGGCAAAGCTAATTGAGGGCTGCGGGTGTTGCGGGCGGATCATCAAAAACTCTGAGTGGTGCAAAGACTGCATAGGGCACTTGCGGATCGACGATAAAGGCGTCCACCGTGCACCCTGGGATCGCACCTATTTCGCCCAGCATGGTGCCACATGCCCATTCGAAGATGAGAAAGAGAGCGCCAGATTTTCCAAGGATATCGAGGCAATCCATATAATCATCGACTTATTCAGCAAGCCCAAGGCCGAGGGGATGGAGTGATGAGAACGGAAACCAATAATCAAGAGCAAAGGCGGACCCGCTTGCCGCCGATAGACCAAGATGCAATTACGGCTATGGCCGACCATGAGCTCGTCGATATTCTGCCTCAACTTGAACTTGCAGTAGCACTGATTCGCGATTCGCTGCAAGAAGCCAGAACCAAAGTGGTCACAGAGCGGGTTTATTCAGATCCTGACTGGTACAGGCGGGCTAATTTCGCTTTACGAATGAGGGGCCGTGAAATGCAGATGGTCCAACGTGAGATGGGCAAGCGTAAACGTGCGCGCGCCGTAGAGCACAAAGAGGCACCGGACCTTGCTGCGCTAACCTGGGAGCGGCAGTTCGTGAAGACTGCGAAGGTGATGTTGACAGGAGAGCTGTATACGGCACTCTGCAACGCCGCGACTGAACGAGACCGGCAGGGAGGGGATTGATGCTCCGATCCACGATCGTATGGGGCGAGCGATGACCCTCGCCCGCGCTAACACCACCGTAATCCAGCCGCCTGCCCTGGACGCCCCGATAACACAGGACGTCCTTACGCAGGCCGAATACGAGGCCTTCCGGGACGCCCTGCCCAACTGGCGAGACCGGCTGATCGCCATGGTGCTCCGGAACACCGGCCTCCGCATCAACGAAGCCTTAGGGGCAGAGGTCCGCCATTTCTCCCTCGCAGGCCCTGACTTCATCATGTACGTCCAGCGGTCCAAGAAACGCAAGGACACGCCATATGAGCCGATGTACCTCAGACCGGAACTAGGGCCGCAACTCCGCGATTACATCAAGGGCCAGCAGATGGCGCAGACGGAACGGGTGTTCGGGAACATCGGTGGATCCAGGAACGGTAATAAGATCACCGCCCGGGGGGTGAACTTCGTGTTTGCCAAGGCTGGACGCGCGTCCATCGGCCGGCCGGTTCAGCCCAAGGAGTTCCGCAGCTTCTTCGTCCAGACGATGGTTGACGGCGGCGTGCCCATGGCCATGGCGTCCAAGATGGTGGGCCACGAGGACATGCGGACGACGCAGGCGCACTATTACGCCCTCAGCGCGGACAAGCGCCGGGTTATTGGGGAGGGGATTCCAGTTTGAGCCACGGCCCCCGTGAACGGGACAACTGCCCCACATGCGGCAACCTCAAAAAGAAAACAGCTAATCTTTGCCAACAATGTTTCTTCCAAGCACAACGGATATTACGAAGCCCATTGAATGAAACGGAGCTAGGTACTGAGAAAACTTGCCCAAGATGTCAGGAGTCGTACCCTTTGGACGCAGAGTTCTTTTATCGGCATGCTGGAGCACCCAATGGGTTCCATAGTTACTGCAAGGCGTGTTTTAGAGAATACACAGCTACCCGCCATAACCAACCCGCCAAGGCAGACCGGCACTCTAAGGGGGGCCTCCCCTATAACAGGGGTGGCGCCGTCTGCATTGCCAGTGGTGTAAGTCCCTATTCGGATGTCGTGCCGGACTCCCTGGCCGAAGATGTTCATGTTCGCTACACATATGACCAAGACGCCCGCCCCAACATCGCCTGCCCTCACTGCGAAGCAACGTCTAAGACCGTCGGCGAGCCCGAGACTCTGAGCAGGCTATCTGGGAAAGTCGGGCTCGTCACTGAGATCCAAGACCCGCACGACAACCAAGATCCCACATGCCGGGTTTGCGACAAAGCATTTCCCCGACCGGACTGGTTTGACGAGAACGGTATTGCTGTGAAGTTCAGAACAATCGAGCCTTATTCATAATTCGTCGCTACCGGTGAAGGGGATGCTGCGATCGAGCTATCTAGCCATAACAATCAACCACATCAAAAAGTTCTAGTTTCGGATGTGTACCGCAATTCCAAGCCTTGCATAAGTGCTCCTTCCCTCTATCCTCGCCGCAATGTTATCGGGCAAACTAAAATCCTCAAGAGTTTCAGCGAGTAAGAAGGAGCGTGGTGCGAGTTCGATAGACGCGCCTAATGGTAGGTATTGGTTATTTTCACGCCTAAGGGTGTCGATGAAATTTACTACCTTGGATTCATCCCGCAAATCGACTGTTTGGGAAAGGATTGACCTTACACTCTCTGGGAGCCCAGTGGAGTCGAACGGGTAAACAGAAAAATTGTGTCCGAGGCGTAAATCAATCGCTGACGCTTTGACCTGATCAGGGTTCAATGGAGGATTAAATGTTAATGAATTGTCCTCAATTCGTTCCCATATCTCTCCATCGGTGAGAATCATCCCGAATCAACGACCATTTACCCGTTCGAGTTCCTTAGATTCAGCAAGAATCCTTGAACCTGCGGACAAAGATTCCCCTGGCAAATCTACGAGGCAATTATTGGCTCCGACATCCGCGATTATTAAAGCAGCCATTTTATTATGCTGTAGGTCAATCATAGCCTCATCAACCGTTACAACAATTGATTGACCACCAACATGGAACTCTGCCAAAATCTGCCCCGACCAGCTTTTCCCTACTATTTTTATCTTGATTAATACAGGTTCTGGCTCCGATCTCCATGTCGGAATCAATTGCATTGTTCCCCTCCCTAAAGTTTGTCAATTGCCTTGACAAACGATATTTATTTCTTTTCCCCAATGTCAAGTAGGTTGAGATAATACTATAGGGGACTTTTATTAACAATTAAGGGGTGTCAGGCTAATTTACTCCGCGAACTGAAGCTTTTGTTCCCGTCGACAATGCCTGTGCCTGGCATACAATCACCGACATCATCGCGTGTATCCGTACCTTGAATCTACCACGGACCCGCACCTGGTTTAGCTTCCTGAACCCTTTCAGTCGTCCGTTTAACCGCTCGATTGACGTTCGCTGACTGTAGATGTTCTTCCACTCTATTACCTATTCGAATAGTCTGCCTCTGTTGACTCCTTGCATCAAAATGTAGGGAATTAGTTGAGGGTTAGTAAATTGCCACCGATAATTTCGACGGCTGCCCGTTCTTTTCAAGACGGGGCCTCTTTGCGCCTCACAAAATTTGGCCAGGTGTCCCTGGTAGGAAACTGTATCGACTGTGCTACGTCCTAGAATGTTTCTCATCGGTTCTCGGAGATCAACAGTTGAAAACCGCCCACGTGCGTCTTTGTACGTTTGAGCGCAAGCGAGTAATACCTGCCTAAAGAGGTTGTCAGGATGGGAAGAATCGACTGCCTTGTCATATTCTTCCCGAATGCTACTAGCTGAGTTCTCCAGGGCGCGAAGAATAGCAGTCTCCAAATCGCTGGCGATGACTTTGCAGCGTCCATTGGTTACGGCGACTCGCCCAGACCACAGACCTAACAGATGGGTGTAGTGAGGGTAGCCTTGAGACAATTCGGCGATTCGGAGGTCGATGCCTGGTTCAAAGTTAAGTTCGGCTCCAGCGAAGCCTTTCTGTACTATTTCTGCGAGCTCCTCGGCGGTCATGAGTTCGACTGGTATTTGGGCCAGGTTACGTCCAATCGATTCATGCTCAGCAATGAGCTCTCCAATCGACTCGGCAACCCCTACAAGAATCAGCGTAGCGTCGAGATCGGTGTCAGCAAACAACTTGATCGTATCGGCCATGAGAATTTTGGTCTCGTGGTCCATCACGCGGTCGAATTCATCAATTACGATGACAAGTGGATTCGGTAAGGACTTAAAAAAAATTCGGACATCATTCGGATTCTGTAAGGCACTACCAACATCTACTCTTCCAGTTATTATCGCTGCATCGTGTTGGGTTAGACCAATCTGGCGTTGGCCAAGGAGAATCTCTTGACACGCCTTCCTCCAAATTGAGGCAAAGTCGTCGTTTGTGGCACAAGATATGAAAATCGAGCGACGGCCTTCCTCCCGGTCGATTTCCTGGGTGGTGTGGGCCAGAACCCGGGCCATCGAAGTTTTTCCGATCCCACGTGCCCCAAACAACACGACATGAAGTCCTGCAGTATTAACGGCGTCGTTAGTCTTGTGTAGTAGGTTCAGCCGCCCGGTAAGAAATTCGGGAAGATGGATTGGGCGATTAGGTGTGAATAGTTTGTTAAGGCGCTCATGCGCCAACATCCCGTCCGCTGTGGTTGTCACAATGTCACCTTAAAAACCAACATCACTATATATTGCCGCCATCATACCATATATAAGGCAATCAACGGTATGTAAAGCGCTGTTTTCATTGTTTGCCGGTCTGTTGCTGGATATCGAACTTTAGGAGTTCCGACATATGGTGAATCCGAGAGCTTTCTGGTTAGGTCGCGATGCACGTTTTTCACCGCAAGAATAAACTCACCAGTGTGTTTGGCGAGCTTAGTGCCGAAACGGGAGAACGTGGGCTGACTCGGAATATCATTGGGAGTGGCCATTCCACAGGCCTGCGCCACGTATGGATTGTCGTGTAGTAGACGGATCAAAGTCGAAACGGAATCAAGACCCAAGTAGTAATAGGTGATGTAGCATCGCCATAGCACCTCAGGGTCATGGCCCTTCGGTCCACGGCGAGTTTTGCCTCTGAGCTTGGCTATTAGATCATCGTCGGGGAGTTGCCGAAAGATAGCCTCAAGCTCGGCAACGATGGGTGGGCCACCGCCCACAGTGGTATAATTAGACACGCCAGAGTGGTTCCGCACAGTTCCGCTCCTGGAAGGGGGCCGCTGCTACTTGACGGTGTCAGCGGTTCCCGATTCGGTTTTGGTGCCCCTGCTGGGAATTGAACCCAGGTTCCCTGCCTTAGCTAGAGGAGGACCGCGATCCAGCGCAGGGGCGTCAACACAAGGGCTGGCCATAGTTTCGACCTATGGCCAGCCCTATTTAGTTCTCGTCAGTTTGATGCTCCTTGATTCGTTGCCCTCGTTTGCGAACGACCATGCCTAGCGCATTCCAGATTTGGTCAAACTCTTTATCCTCAAATTCGGCAAGATCTTCTTCTGAAATGTCCAATATGCCGCCTCGTGAACGGGTCTTAGGTGAAGGCGGTTCCTCTGGAAGTGGCTCACCCGAAATGGGAGGTTCTGGTGAGTTAATCGGCGGGTCTGCTTGAGGTTGCGTCACGTCCGGAGCAAGATAGGAGTTCCCGCCTGAGGTGCGGATGATTCCAGCGTCTCTCGCTGAGTCCAAAAGAATGCGTTCCGCGGTCGAAACTCTAACGCGTTCAACTTTGAATTCACGCTCCAGGATATTTCTCAGCGCATCTTGTTGCGGTAAAGGGGTTCCCTTAAAACGGTCGGCCACTGCTTTAAAAAGTGGAATGTTCAGGAACGTCAATGCAAGGGCTTGGGCTTTTTCTTGTTCCGTTGTGGGCTTGAATACAGCCTTTGCTAACGATGTGGTGCTTAATGTTGCACCGTTCTTACTGATAAGCCCGAATTGCCGCGAGGTCAATGCGCGGAGGCGGAAGGAGCTACTCTTGGCAGATTCTTTCAGGGCTATCGCCAAGGCTTCTTCAGTAAGCGTACCGCCGCCATCCATCTCTACGCGCTCAGCAACCCTTAGGCCAGCCGCCAAATCATAGGCTGGGAAAAGATATTCTGACTTAACTGGTCTCTTCCGCTTCTGGCCGGACTGTTGTTCTTCAGCTTCAGTCGTCATCGCGAACCTCTATTCGCTGGTAGTTATAGATTACACGAACAATGATAATTGCTGCTTAAGGCGCTGTCAAGGCCGATTAACGGTGATTATGAGGTTAGTGTTCGCGCTCGACTTTGAGTTGTCTGGCATAGACAATAGGGTTGTCCCATGACCTAAGCAAGGAGGACAAGATGCAGGCAATACCAGAGGGCGAAAAAGAGCGATTCCAGAGAATACTGAAAGGAAGAGCCGAGTCATTCGGTCTCAGTTCGGAGGAATACCTGCGTAAAATCTGGTACCACGAGCAGGCATCAGCATTGGGTGAATACGTAGCGTTAAGTCTCGTTGACCTATTGACAACTGAGCTGGCAATTAACACCGATCACGCGTAGTTTCGTGCCTGGAGAAATATGAATAAGGCTCAACCGTAAGGAGTGACCGCCATGGCCCGAACAATCAACCGGCGCCGACTCAAGAGCAATTTCTCATCTGCGCGAGCTGCCTGGATGGACATCGCCAAAAAAACGCGCATTAAACCAGGACGGACCCATACGGTTCGCCCAAAACATACGCGCACCCATTTCTCATGGGCCGTCACTAAGAAGTAATCCTGACCGCTTGACAAACGCGCTTGACAAGCGTACTTTATTAATATGACTCTTAAATCTTACGCACAGCAGGATTTGGAAAACCGTTACGGTGGCCAAGACATCCGGGATATCATCATTGCCGAGCTTGAACGGCTACGTGGTGAACCTTTTCTCGTGGCCCGGGCTTCCGTAGCTTTGGGCCGTTCGGGACCAACGCTGCGAGCGTGGTGTAAAGACTTGGGCATCGACATCGAAGATTACCGGAACGTTAATTAAAGCAATGTCGTCCACCCAATACATTGTATGGCACGGCATTTTGCTAATTCTGGCTATTATTGCCTTCATTGGCCTTCATTGGATATCACCGTATAATCTATCGCTTTGGCAGGATTGGATCGCCGTCGGTATCGGCATGGTCACCGTTTTTTATATTTCGAACAAGTTAATCGTAGCCGTCAAGGCAAATCATGTTTAGTCTGCAACGCGAAGAGCGTTCGTGGAGTGTTAGGGCGGTGGGCGAAGCGCTCCTTGCCGCAGAACTGCGGGCCCCTAGGAGCACTAAAACTAGAGGCCCGCATTAATGAAAACCATATTCGCCTCTACCGTTTTGTATCTCGCCGTGATGTTTTTCGCGCGCCCTTTACCGACACTTTTCTTTTGGGTCTACACAGGGTTGTTTATTGGATTGATCACGATCGAGATCTTGAGATTTTACGTCAAACTGCAGATCAAGAAAGAAGAACACCAGTTATGAGCCGCACGAGGCCTGGTTTGCCCTCACGCGGCGCCTTCACTTCACCGGAGTTGAACCTGCCGTTGTTTGGGCACAGACATCGGCAGGGCCGGCTCTAAGCCACACCATGATCAGCCGCCTCATTACCAGCCGGTTCGTTCTGATTGTCTTGGCCATTCTCACCCTGGCATGGATGGCCATCGTGATGGTCGGCTGGCTCTGGACTGGGCCTCAACGTTTGGCCCAATACGTGTGGCGGCGGATCTCCATACTTAACGCGAATCAACAAGCGAAAGCTAATCAGCAAGCGAAGGAAGATGATGCCCAATTATGGCTCTAAGCCTCCGATCTTTCCGGCCCGGGTCTTCTCTGCCAGTTGTGGACCGTGTTCCAGTGGTCGACACCCAAGATGCAATGTCTCGGTGAGCAGCGGCATCTGTCAGTGTGCCTGCAGAGACGGTGGCAAAGCCTGGTCGCTCCTAACAACGCCGATTGTCAGCGGATCCGGCACAGTAGTCGGCATGGTCACGGCGGACGGGCGTAAGTTCGCGTTCGGTCCTGGACGGTTGCCGGAAACCGTTCGCTCATGACTATCTCAAAAGAGTCCGCCTTCGTATTCAAGATCATGGGAAGCCTACCGGTCGAACTCGGATTTACACACCATGATATTCGGGCACTGAAAGTTTTGATCGTCCAAGAATGGGAAGATTTGATCTTCCAAGAATGGGTGGCCTGTCTGGCTCACTTTGCACCGGTATTGACCGCGGCGTTCGAGGTCTTCACCGATCTCTCCACCTGCCCAGATTGCATGGCAGACCTTGCGGGGGGCGAAGAGCATTGCGAAATTTACGAAATGGAAGGCCCAATGCAAAGAGCCTGCCGATTCGCAAAACTCCGAGACCTACTAATCGCCTCACGTCCGGTCCCAGCATGACTGAACAGACTCCATGGCCCATGTCGAAACGGACAGTCTTGACCGGAAACTTGTTCATGGGTTTTGCGATCGCTCATCTAGCTCAAGCCTCGGGCTTGCCGTTAATACCAGTAGCCGCCGGATTGCTCATGGTGCTGATGGCGGCCCAGATCGTGAATCCACCGCGGAGGGAACAATAAATGACAACAGAAATCAAAGGCCCCTGCGCCAAGGAATGCGGCCGGCCGGCACAGGTCTACCACCATAAACGCGGCGTGATGACGCCGCTCTGTTTCGACTGCTTCCACGACGGCTACAACGCCCACTGGCGCCTGGAGCCGATCATTGCGGAGCCGCCAACCAAACCGCCCGCACCGCCGTTGGGGCCACAAGACGTCGACGAAGTAGCCGACAGAGTGGGTTGGCTACGTGGCGATTGGATCAACCCTTTGGGGGCAGAGGGACCGATCCCACAACCTAAGATCACAACCGTGTTCGCCGACCTCCGGCCGATGGAGGTCCAGTACGACTACGACAATCAGGCCTGGATCCAGGACGGGCTTTATGTGTCATGCGCCCATCCTGAATCGAAGAACTGCGCCTGCTACGGCAAACAACACGCCGGGGAACGCGCCCCGTCGATCCATTAGATTGAGGTGACTCGGCGAAGATGTGGGCCGCTAGGGTGGAACTCCCAATGCGAAACACTCGCGGACAGACGGGGAACTGTGTGGCCAGTGGTCGAAGCTGCCACGGGGGAGCATAACGCCCCGCAATCTACCAGCAAGCTAAATCGACCAGAAAGCCCGCATCGAAGCCGAGGAACCGCACATTACTTGTTAGGGACCGGAGGAATCATGCCCAGCGACTACCTGGCATTAGCGAAGGCCCACCTGGATTATGTTCAGGCCAAACGGGCCGGGCTCGGCGGCGAACCCAGTTGCGCCAAGATGATAATGGAAGAGGCGCAGATCGCGGTACAGATCGCCCAGGTGGAGGCTACCGAACGGTTGGCCAAGGCCATGGCGGGTGTGCCGATATCTGATCAGTCACTGTTGCCGTTTGAGGACGGCATGGACGGCCGCTGCGTCCACCGGATTTCCTTCACCGAGACTTGCGAACAGTGTGGGGCAGTGGCTGACATCGGCGAGTGTGTCGGCGAGTGTGTCGGCGGTGGGCCGGACGACGGATGCGATAGTTGCGCGGCGCAAGCGGATCAGGAGACGGCCGACTGCGGGATGTGCATTGACGACGATACACGAACCGCCCACGCCGCCTTTGATGCCGCTATTGCTGAAGGCCGACTCTCCCGGAACAGATTAACGCCCGTTGCTCACGCCGGCGACTATATGTATATGGGCGAATACGCAGGAAAGGCCCAATTCAAGCACCGAGATACACGGAAGTACCTTGATTAGCACCGCCCAGGACGCGCAGGGGTACGCCCACACCCACGTTTGCGGCGAATGCGGCGGTTGGCTCAGGACACCCTTCAAAGACGGCGGATACGTGGTCCTGTGCGGAAAGAACCGGGACCACGTCGGGCAGACGGCTAAACGGGACACCACATTCTTACTAGACCCCGTGAGGGGCCGGATCGAGGTTGATGTTATGACGCAGCAGGAAGTTGGCAGCACGGCGATCGTCCAGCGCGACGAAGCATCCATGCGGAATCGGGTCCAGAAAGCGGTGGCAATCGGGAAGTTTCCGAGCACCACGACACCAGAGCAACAGCTTGTTCTCGCCAACGTGGCGTGGGCCTACGGACTGGATCCGTTAATGGGAGAACTTATCCCATACCACGGCCACCCCTACATCACCATCGACGGGCGCCGGCGCTTAGACAACGACGCCGGCCATAAACCGAAGGTCTGCAAGTTTCGGTTCCTGACCGATGACGAAAAAGCGGGTTACGCCGAGGCCGGTGTGCTGATCGCCGGCGACCTAGCCCAGATATGTATGTTCACGACCGAATGGGGCGACGAGTTCGAGGCCTTCGGGAAATGCACGGTAGCGGAACGTGAAAGCCGGTCCAGCCCCATTGCTTCGGCTAACCCGATTGAGATGGCCCAGAAACGCGCTGAGATGCGGGCACGAAAGATGGCTTATGGGCCGGTGCCACGCCCGGCCATACTCGACCAGAGCGCAGTTGTTGCGCTTGAAGAGGGCGATGAATCCGGTGTGGTTGAGTCCACCGGGGAAATCGTCGACAACAACAACGCCTACGTCCCGGCCACGCCGGAGGCGGTGGAAGCACTGGAAGCTGAGATGGACGGGCGGCTGATCTAGCCATGAAGGTCGGCAGTTTATTCAGCGGCATTGGCAGCATGGACAAAGGACTCACCGACGCCGGCATGGAGATCATATGGCACGTCGAGATCGACAAATGGGGCCAAAAGGTTCTCAGCCACCGGTTTCCAGATGGGCAGCTGTACTCGGATATCCGAGAGCGGCGGGATTACGAATGGGTAGACCTGATGTCCTTCGGGTTCCCATGCACCAACTTGTCTGTGGCTGGGAAACGGGCTGGGCTGGGTGGAGATGAATCAAGACTCTTCTGGGCAGCTATCGCAATTGTCCGCCGGCTTAAACCAACTTGGCTACTCATTGAGAATGTCCCCGGATTCCTCTCCTCGAATGAGGGACGGGATTTCGGAGTCGTTCTCGGGGCGCTGGCCCACCTCGGCTACTGGTGGTCCTACCGGGTTTTGGACAGTCAATACTTCGGAGTGGCCCAACGACGCCGCCGTGTGTTCATTGTCTGCCATCTTGGAGGACCATGCCCCTGGGAAATACTATTTGAGCCCCAGGGCTTGCTTGGGAATCCTGAGGCGGGCCGCGAAGAGGGACAGGGAGTTGCCGGAGCCCTTACTGAGAGCCTTGGTCACCACGGCCATTCAAGCCCCAGGGGCGATGGCGGAGATAATCTCGTGGTTGGAAGCCTCGGGGGTGGTGGAAAGAGGGGATACCGAATCGGAGCCGAGGAAGCCGCCGGAGGGCAACTCATCCCAGAGACCGCCTACACTCTCCGAAGCAACCCCAGTCACAGCGGAGACAAGGGAGACGGGGAAATCAATACAACTCTCATTCCTACCATCTCAGGAACCGTCACTGGAGCAGAGGCCCACAATGGCAATTCCAATCCCATCGCAGACAACTACATCATCCAAGACGCCCGAGGTGTCAGAGACAAAGCCCAGCATGGCATCGGAATCCACGAAGACGGACCAATGTTCACCCTCGACGGAACCAGTCAACACGCTGTCGGAACCTACCGAAAGCGCACTATGGCGCATGGTGCAGATGCTCAAGACGAACGATGGGAAGAATCCGAGCGAGCTGACGTCCTCACCGTTGACCAACGGCCACCCACTCTTATCGGTGCGGAGGTTGACCCCGCTGGAGTGCGAGAGGCTACAGGGATTGCCGGACGGGTGGACTTGTCTCTGCGGTGCAAATGCCCAGACGGTCCCAGATACCGCGGGCTCGGAAACGCCGTGACGGCGCCGGTGGCCGAGTGGATCGGTCGACGGATACTTGAGTCATGTGCCCGTCCAACACTGGACCGATGAACAAACAGTATTAAACGGATTTGGGGGAAAGGATGGCCACGGCAACCCTGATAGTCACTGAAAAGCCACAACTGGAATTCACCGACGTCGTTCGGGCGATTCACGATTGCCCGCCCGAGAACCAGTCCTGTGACGTCCTCTATTACTTGGCTTTTGCATTGGACGCTGACATGGTCATCGGTATCAACGAGTCCAATCTTTTCAGCCAAAAAATGCTCTGGCCCACCTGCCTGCTGTGCAACCGCTGCCTCGTGGAGCCCGAGATATGGCGATTCCCGCTTGAACCACACCGAAATCTCCTCTGCGCGCCCTGCCTGATCGCCGCCGCGGACCCGCCGATCACCTACATGGAAATGTCATCGGAGGAATACCAGCGCAAGATCTGGCTGATTAATGAAGTTGGCTCGGGCCGGGAGCCCATGCGGCCGTTTCCTGCAGATGCGCCGGCCAAGCGGACTTATACCGGTCCGCGTGACGCCAGCCCGTTCGCCAAGATCAAGGCGGCGGTGCCGGTGGAGGTCTTGGCCGGGCGGTTCACGGACTTGCGGCCGGCCGGGCCCGGGAAGTTGAAGGGTTGCTGCCCGCTGCACCAGGAATCCACGCCGAGTTTCCATATCTGGACGGAGAAAGGGACTTGGCGGTGTTTCGGCGCGTGCGCCGTGGGCGGCGACGTGATTGCTCTGGCTCAGTTATTGATGGACCGGGGGTTGTTGACACGGCCTTCGGTAGTTGTCTAGAGTAGGTTATCTAAGCCGTCTGAACCCGGCCTACCGTGGGTGTTGTGCCGAATAGGCCACCCGGTTCAGGCGGTAGGTCGGGCAAGGGCGGCTTATTTTGTTGGATGTTCGCTAACTGGGTCTTGCTCAATTGGGAGCGATTCGACAACGTTTTGAAAGACAACGAACGCCTTGTGGGTGAATGGCTAGCCCAGGCCCACGGCACTAGATATGAGTTGCATCACGATCCGTGGGTTGCCTTTGACCTTATGGAAGGCCATCAGAGGATGCCGTTCGACGAGTTTTCGCAACGCTTAGCTTTGACCACGTTTGAGACTCCGTCGATTGTGAACTATGGACCGACCACTGTGGATGAAGCGATGAGGCTAATGGGCAAGGGAAACCACGGTGCTATAGACCCAGTTGAGGGAGCCGTCTGGCGGGTAGAAAGACGAGGCGAAGTCGACTTTCTCGCGAAGTATGTTCGACCAGATAAACAGGACGGCTCATATCTTGAAATTGTTACCGGTGGAGACCCGGTGTGGAATTGGAAGCCGTAGCAAGTCCACAGTACGGTGTGTTAGGGGATAGTTACCTAGGGAATTGTGCGAGAGAAAGCGTCCTCCATATCCTTGCCAAAGATATTCTTGCCTCTAATATGAAGAACCAAACCTCTTTTACGATCTATTATTCATCGGCTCTGGGCGATCTCCAACAATTAGACATCGGCCTTCAGGAAGAATGTGTCCCAATATTGGTCGAAAAGGAATATTCATTAATTGACGGAATCATTAGCGATATTGGGATTGTGTTTGATAATGGACTGTCTATCGCGATAGAAATAATAGTCTCCCATGATCTGGAAGATCGCACACTGCAAAGATACTTGGACGAGAACCTGCCTGTGTTTTGTATTTACCCAACATGGGATCAAGCCCAAATTTCCGCGTGGCCATCGGTTCACGCTGGAAAGACATACTGCTTAACTAACGGTTCATACGATTGTGCCCGACATTCGCGAACACGTTCCAAAGTTTACCAATCCAAGCTATATCACGTTTGGGGTGGATATTGGTGCTTTGAAGGAAATGGCTATTACGGGAACATGATTATGGCGTGGGGGCCAAACGGTGTGATGTTGAGGGGTTCTGAACTGGCATGACAACTCCTAGTGAAGCCGTAGATGCGTTAGCGCTTACGTATGGAATAACGATCCCAACAAAAGCGTCATTCTCAGACCTTGGGAATGCTGATCGGTTGGTTGCTTTTGCAGGATCTATTGCCCGTTACAGCCATGAACGCGAAAAATGGTATATCTGGGATTTACGCCGATGGAGTCCGAATAGCGATGGTGAAATTTATCGTTTAGCCACAGATACCATTAAGCAGATGTACAAAGATGCGGCGCTCCTCGCGGATGCAGCCAGCAAAATCGATGATATTGACCAGCGGCAAGCAACGATTATAGCGAGTGAAGGGTTAGCTCAATGGGGCCGGAAGACGGAAAGCCGTTCCCGTATTGAGGCTATGATTTTTTTGGCTCGCTCGCGTCCACATATTCCTATATTACTTAGCGAGTTAGACCAAGATCCATGGGCATTTAATTGTTGGAATGGAACAATCGACCTCCGAGACGGTTCTATCAAACCTCACGCCCAGGCTGATTTAATAACACGTGTCTCCCCTGCCGAATATGAACCAACCGCGACATATCAGTTGTTCGACGATTTTATTAACCGAATCTTGCCTGACTCGGCCGTACGTGAATTTGTTCAACGCAGCCTCGGGTATTCCATCACCGGCATGATAAATGAAGAGAAGTTATTCTTCCCCTATGGTCCTACTGGGACAGGCAAAAGCACGCTATTGCGCTCGGTTGGAGCTGCGATGGGAGATTACGCGGCAACCGCCGACTTTGGCACGTTTCTTCAACAAGATCGGGGTGGTAAACCAACGAGCGACATAGCACGCCTCGCAGGTCGTCGATTTGTTACCTCTATTGAAGTCGATGAGGGTCAGAAAATGGCTGAGGCCTTGGTCCTTCAACTAACAGGCGGGGATGTAGTGACAGCTCGCTTTCTATACGGAGATTCTTTCGAATTCATCCCAACTTTCAAGCTATGGCTCGCAGCGAACAATCGACCCCGTGTGCGCGATGACAACGATGCCAATTGGCGCCGCATCACGCAAATACCTTTCGCTGTTCAAATACCTGAAGACGAACGAGACTCCACGATAAAACAATCGCTAACGGATCCTCTTATCGCCGGCAAAGCAATTCTTGCGTGGTTAGTCCGAGGATGCCAGGACTGGTTGGCGATAGGGCTATCCGTGCCTGAACCAGTAAAGGTAACAACCCAAGAATACCGGGAGGAAATGAACCCTTTGGCCGAGTTCCTTGATGAATGCTGTGTGTTCCACCACCAAGCGCGCTGCGATAATGGGCCAATTTTCCAAGAATACTTACAATGGGCGAAAACCAACAATGTTACACGCCCTTTGGGACGGAAAAATTTCACCCAACGACTAGAGCGAATACCGGATATCGTAAACCACCGGAATGGGCACGGACGGTTCTGGGAGGGCATTGGCTTACTACGTGACACTTCAACTGTCACATAATGTTTAAAGTGACACATGACATTAAAGGCATCTCAGCCTGGAAAGTGACACTTGTGTCACTTCTGACACTTCTATTACCCTATATATAGGGATGAAAAATGGAATGGTGGTATTTATGGGATTTTTCCGAAGTGTCACGCCTAGAAGTGTCATTCCTCTTTTCGTAAGGAATTTATGGTCGCACTAAGACCTTATCAAACCGAGTGTATATCAGCTTTACGCCAAGACATATCGAGCCTAAAGACGGCTCGTAAAAGACTATTGGTCAAACTTCCGACTGGATCTGTGATAGGTGTCGATACTTTCTCTGGCAATCGAGCGATGGCGATGCGTGTGATTGGTCAATTAAAATTTCAAGGAAAAAATGATGATCAGATATAGCGCTGCCGATGAGATCGGCGTCCAGACCTGGCAGAACAAGCAAAAGACCGGTACGAAGGGTTCGCCCGGATGGGCCTCGCGGGACACGTAAGGACCATGTTTACTGGGCTACTGTATGAAGTTCGTGATCGGAAAGAAGAGGCCTTCGACGTAACCGTGCATTTGGAATGTGGGGCAGCAATCACATTTCGCTGTATGGGCGGCCCACAGGTGAAGACCGGTGGTAAGTGGCGCTTGGACTTGGCCCGGCCGCTGGCTCCCCTGCCGGCGGATCTGGTCGGCTTGAAGCAGATCAAAGCCCTGTGTGATTCATTAACCGACGAGCTGGCCGCTGTGTTGCAGTGCCGTGTGACTAAGGTGCAGCTCGAACGGCTGGATTTGGAGTAGACCCATGCGCGTAGCCGAATTTCATCCGTGGTGGGAAACTGGCGATAAAGAAATCTGGTGCCTTTATTCGGACGACCCCCATATTTATATCTTTCGTAATACAGATGGTTCAGTCTGCATCATTGAGCGGGGTCTAACACCGAGCAACCAGCCCACTGTTGGTGACCCGCATGACTGCCAAAGGCACACTGTCTGGGTTACTTGGCCCCAAGACCTGCGCTGGCTAGGAAACCGCTAATGCTGAGGCTGGAAATACCCGGAGACCCCTCGCCGTGGACGGTATTCACCAAGAACCGTGCGCCAACCCCTGGGTTCTACGCCATGAAGGCGTGGCAGGTCCAGATACAAGCGGCCTTGCTCCAAGCCTGGAAGCGAGAGCCCTTGGAAGGGCCGGTGGTGTTGGACTGCGAGTTCTACCTGCCGTGGTCAAGATTGGGGCCGAAGCGTGCTGATGCTGTTGAGAAGTGGTACTGGAAACATCTGGTAAAAAAACCTGACCTTGATAATTTGCGGAAGGCTTTTTCGGACGCTTGCGAAGGAATTCTATACCACGGAGACCAACAAGTAGTCCGGGGAAAATCAAGGAAGGACATCCTGAGACCGACCATCTACAAGAACGTCAAAGAAGGGTATACCGTGATTCAGTTTAGACCTTTGGAGAAACCATGAATATTTGCGACCTTGAAGTCTATCTATCTGAGCATGACCTTCCTGTTGCCCCGCACGAGTGGGCAAAGGGATGGGAGCATGTCCTGGCCATCGCTTTTAACGACGCGGCAGAAAAGGCCAAAGCTATGGCCTTGGAAGACCTGGCCCCGGTGCTGGCGGCGGCAAAAGAAATCATTGACGGTTGTGAATATTGCCAAGCCGCTCTCGAAGGTCGTGGTGGTGGTTGCTACTCACCGCACAAGGCACTCCGGGACGCCCTTGCGGAGGTGGGGTAGATGGCTGCTACAGTAAATGATTTGGTCAAGGCTGATCTGGATGCCCGGCAAATGCTCGGCTCTAAGAAATATGGTAAGCCATTGACTCAAGGTGAACCCTGCCACAACGGGCTGTCGGCTCTCCAGAACGCTTATGAAGAAGCTCTGGACCTAGCGATGTATCTGAAAAAAGCTATCTTGGAGACCCAAGATGCCTGATATCCAATCCGACCTGCAAACCGCGCTCTGGAAAACCCTGGAGGTGAAATGGAGGACTTAATCGGTTACGAATGCCTACGATGTAGGAAAATCTGGGTAAAACCGGCTGACCAAGATCCGCTTGCTCAATGCCCAGGCTGTAGAACGACCGATTATGACACTCCCAAGAGTGGCGAAGGCGTCAAAATCTGTGTGGTTTGCGAAAGGGAATATCCCGGAACCACAAGCGCTCACGGTATCCAAGGGGCGTGTCCGGGGAAATGCTCGAATAAATTGAGCAACCACCGAAGGCGACAGACAGGAGTGTTCATATGACAACGAGGAAAGAAATGAAAATAGATAAGCTAACCCTACTGGCCCGCGCGGAGAAGGCCGGGGTGCCGGTGCATCCGGGGCTACGGACGCCTCATAGTTCGGGGGAGTGATGGGAGACTATACCGTCGGTGTTAAGCTCAGCAAAGCTCAAATTAATAAAGGTAGGGAAGAAGTTGTTGATCAACTCATGACCCTGGACGCACAAATTGCAGCGTTAGAAGAGATTCTCCGAGGTTATGAAATGCTCAAGGAGGCCCACGATGATAGCTAACCAGGACGCCGCGCCGGAAAAGATTTGGGTTCAGAAATGTGGGAATTGGCACCCAAAATTTGGGTGGTGCATTATGGACTATGACCACTACGGGGAGCACCACGTCGGTACGCCGGAGGCCGAGCCGCCCGAGGGTGCCGTGTGCCAAACCTGTAATGGGACAGGTGTATGGGGGAGCACCGATGAACTTGGCGGTGTTTCAACTAACTCTTTCTGCCCAGACTGCACCACCCCCGCCATCCCCGACGCGGTCAGACTGACCCTAGGAGACAAGTACAAATTGATTAATCCTATTGTGATGGCTCGCGCAGAAGAGTACGAAAAACATGGTGAGCCGTACCGCTTCGACATGCTGGCTGCATATGACATAGTAGACGCTGCTTGGCACTCCAGGGATGCCGAGGTAAACCGTTACCAAGGGAACTTAGAAGATTACATGAAACGCGCCAACGCAGCCGATGCCGAAGCGGCCCAGCTTCAGGACACCATCGACACTTTGCATAGCGACTTAGAAAGGACGGCGGATGGATGGCACTCCGCGCTGGCCCAGAGGGACGCGCTGATGCAGGCCGCGGGCGAGGCATCAAATGTTCGGCAACAAATAGTGGCCCGGCGGATTTTATTAAAAGCCATCGCCGCCGTGAGGGACGCGGATGCCAGTTGATGAATGGGCAATTCCCAAGGTAACTAAGGTTAAGGGCCGTCGACTTAACAACACTCGCGTTTATGCTCGATGGTGCAGGTGTTGTGGCACAATGTACGGCGCTACAGACCACGAATTTAACCTATGGCCAACAAATATGAGTCCATTCTGTGCGCGTAAAGCGGGGTTGCTATGAGTAACGACAGGCTGCTGACGGACGCGGAAATTGCCGAAATGTGGAATCAGGAGACAGGAGATTGGGCTACAAGCGGGGCCAGACGAGTAGCTACTGCGGCTTCGGCCAAGACCGCTGCTGCCATGCAGGCAGAGGTAGCTCAGCAGGAGATTCTCTTAGTCCTTGAAAAGAAGGCATGGGAGATAGTAAGAGCCGAACGGGACTCTCTGCGCACCAAGGGGCAGGCTCTGGAGAAGGCACTTGAACGTTTCAGGGCGTTCCACAACGAACGCAAGGTCGTAGCAAAACAGGGAGTTGGTGCTCACTGTGACTGCGGGATGTGCCAACAAGGCGACGCCGCCCTAGCCGACTGGAATGGGGGGTTAGCCGGCTGAAGGCTTCTTGGCAAGCAGCCCGATCAGCAGCCACCAGAACCCGCCGAGGTGTCCCATCCAGGTGTAGTAATCCAGGAGCGAAAGAAGGACCAGGGCTAGGAGTATCCACCGATGGCTAATTGGATGATAGCCGTAATCGCGGTCGTAGTTATGACGTTCGTGTTGAGTAAGGTCATTGTTATCGAGGTGAATGGACGGCGTGTGCCCATTATGTTCGGACTGCTGGCAATGTGTACACTCATCCTTAACCCGTCCGAATGGAAGAATGGGAAATTCTATCGCACCAAACCACAGCCACCCTCTGCCCAAAGCCCACCCCGTGATCACGATCCAAAGCCCCGCCGCTAATAGCCCGTTCTCCACCGCGATCCTTAGTGGGACATTGTGGAGCCCTGGATGTTCCGCGACCCCGTTTGGCAGGAACGAAGGGATATGTGGCACTGCCAGCCTCACGCCGATGTCGGTCTGGGCCGCGTGGGCCGCGGCGGTAATGCTTCCATAACCGGCGACTCGGTAGCCACTGCCTGCGAACAGACCCAGAAGGAGAACTCCAACCACCATCGCGGCGACCGCTCCCAGCAGAGGCCTCCACGAGATAGCTCCGGTTAGCGCCATGATCAGCAGTAGAAGGCCGGCGACCATCAAACCCCACCGGGATCCGGTGAAGACCACCGCGATCAGCAACGGTAAGGACAGCCACGGTCTCGGTGATGTCTGCAGGTAGATTATCCCGATGACTAGGAACCCCGCCGACAGGTTGGCGTTGTTGGCCAGCCCGTCTGCCGCTCCGCTACGCACAAGAACACCACTATCCCAGATGTAATTATTGAGACCTTGATAGATGGTCAGCCCCGCGTGCGCCAAGAAAGCGGGCGTCAACCAAACAAATATCCGTTGCGCATCTTTGGCCAGGTAAAGCAATAAGGCCGGCGCCATCCAAATAACGACGCCGGCGGTCAACTCCCAGTTTCCGGTTCCCCAGAGGATACTGCCTGGAATAGCAAAAGCGTGGAAGGCCAGTAGTGCTACCAGGCTCCGGAACACCTTGCGGTTGCCGATGGAGACGCCGGTGAATAATACCCCGATGGCTAGCGCCGTCCACGTCAAAAGTAGGAGTGGGCTGTGGAAGGAACGGATGCCGAGGTTTCCAAGTAGCGACAGCGCGAGGAACCCGGTCCCGATAGTGCTGCGGTTGGCGACTGCCCACGCGTTGATGCCGCCCATTACGATTGTCGGCTGGAGGGATGTGGGGAGCTTCAGCGTTCTAAGTGACAATGCTACGCATCGTTGGCCCTTTGGGGTCGAAAATCTCCCCGCAGTTCTGGCACTCGCGCCATAAATAAGGAAATCCCAGAACTGCGTAGGGAAGGGTTCGTGCTGAGTGGCACCCCAGTTTTGGGCAGATGATTACCTCGTTAGGATGTTCAGGCTCATCGGGCATCCAATTCAACGTAGGTCAGCCGTGGATCCAACTCTCCATCGCCATGAACGATCACCCGAATCAGGAAGTCTGTTGAAGCCTCGAAAGCGGGAACGGCGAACCACTCGCTGGTCTGGTTGGTAAAAGGCGCTACGTCCGCACCAAAGGCGTCGATCAATGTCAGCCAACTGTTGGCTTCCGGCCGGAAGAACTGAATCTGAAGTTGTATAGCAGGACTCTGGAGGCTATGGGCAAATTGAGCACGGATGGCCTGCTTGCCGAAAAGGTCCACTTTCCGGTGTGCAACCCCGTCCGGTATCTGCGTGGCGCCACCTTCGATGTCTGGGTTTCCCGGATCAGTGATCAGTAGCCCTTCGGGGATGAAAAAGAGGATGTGATTTATGTTGGCCTTGTTAATCGTGCTGATCGGCGCGTTTAGCAAGGTCATCTCACCTGCCGGCCCCGCCGGCCCCGCCGGCCCCGCCGGTCCCGCCGGTCCGATTGTGCCATCCGTGCCCGCCGCTCCGGCGGCTCCGGCGAGACCTATCTCGCCAGGGGAGCCGGGCTGGCCAGCATCGCCGGGCGGTCCCGGTGGTCCGGAGGTGAGTATCTGCTCTCCCTGTGGCCCAGCGGGCCCGGTTTCACCGATGGTCCCCTGCGGCCCTGGAGGGCCTGGCGGGCCACTGCAAGCTCCGCCGATAGCCAGGATGGTCAAAAGGGCTAGGAACACGACGATCGCGCCTTGCAGGCCCCAACTTATCCGCTTATTGATCGTTATGTGTCTCATTGCGTCCTCTCAACAATTCCCAGGTGACCATCACAATTAGAATTGGCACAAGCGCCAATCCGAGCAAAAAGAGCACGGCGCGTTTCCATCGGTTGTACCGGGTGTGTGCTACTAAGCAAGCCGCGGCGATCATGCCGGAATAACCGACCAAGCCCACAGTTTCCCATTCGTTAGCCATCAATCCTCCAAACAATCGTCGTGTCCTCGTCGAATATCTTGGTCAGCCAAGGCGTTCGGGCCGTCACCGCCCATTGGTCGTCCGGGGCCATGTAGATCCCCGGGGCCCGGGCGTTGTAATTCGGGAACCGTGTGTCGATCAGGACGTATTCTACCTTCAAGCGTTCAGCCGATGAACGGTAGTCGCAGCCTTTCACCCAACCAAGCACACAGCGAACGTCCTTGTCCGTCTCAGTCCAGGTCGGCGGTGGCTCCCAGGTCCAGGTGTGCGGGCTCTGGACTTTATTCAGAGCACTAATCCATAAGGCCAGTGTAAAGGAATTATTTATGATTCCGGCGTCTGGGTCGCCGTCTAGCATTTCGAGCGCCCGGATCGTTGCGGGTGTGGCCATGTCGGAATAATCGGTCTGCCGGTCAAATTGGCTCACGTAACCGACCGCCATCAGTCCCGCCGTCGCCACTGCAAGCCCGTAGGCGGCTTTTCTGGCCTTTTCCGGTATCTGTGGTAGCCAACGGGTGAAAACGCACCAGGACAGCCCTACGTAGACCGGAATAGCCAGTAGATACCGGGATCGATAGAACACATTGATGATCGTTTCGTCAGTGCTGAGGAAAAGAAGCAGTGTCCCGAGCAGGACCATCAGCGCTCCCATCGAACGCAGCCACGGTTCCTCGGCCTTACGGATCAGATAGATGCCCAAGGGAAGGGCCAAAAAGAACTGGAACCAGGACGAATCGCCCCAGTATGTGAAGTAGATGAACGAGCCAGGGTAGTTCAGTACGCCCGAGACGGGCAGAACCTTCATGTACCAGGGGAGGGCGCCGAGGGCGATAAGACCGCCGATAAATAAAGGCGCCGCCAACCGGAGAGTTACTCCTGTAGGGGCGCCTTCAGAGCGGGGACTCCCTGGGTCTGTCAACCCACGACTATTAAACCACAACAACGCCGCTCCGTAAACCGGAATCGTCACGATGGCCAGCCCGGCGGTCGTCTGATTCACCCAGGGAATCAGACCGAGGCAGAGGGTAAGTATCGCGGCCTTCCGGAGGCTCCACCCTTCCACCAACTCCCCCATGGCCCACCAGACCATTCCCAGCAGTGCGAAACCAATCAGCGGCAGAGCGCCGGTGACCAACATCTCGGCGTGGAGCAGGTCGAGCAGCAAGAAGCCCGCCGCAAATAACGCGGGATGCGAACCGCGGCAGATGCGACGGGCCAGAAGATACACGGGAATCGCGGGGAGGACGGAGGCCACTGAGGACCAAACCTTGTATCCGACATCGATCCCCAAAAGGCTGGTGAAGGGAACCAATAACCACCCAGGGGCTAACGGCGGCCGGGGGAACCCTGCGCCAGTAGGCTCATCACCAAGGACGGCGTTCACGCCTAGCAGATAGGCTCCGCCGTCAACACCAAGATATCCGTCGTGGCCGAGGGTTAGCCAGAGACGGAATCCAAGGGCAAGGACTATGAGGGCGCTAAAGAGGATTTATTCCTCCGGCGGGTTGGTTGCCATCGGTTGAGCCTAGGATCGGTGCTCACGCTAGGGGTTTGCTTACGACTGGCCCCATTCTCTACGCCAGGCGATTAGATCGCTTCCTAGGCTCACAGCTTAGCCTCTTCTTCAGTCGCGCCGGAGGTGCACCTATTGTCCGGCAAGAGACTAAGCTGTCAACTTAGGAACTTGTGGTGGCCCGGCCGAGTTAGAACCTTTGCTACGCGTCCACTCGGTAAGTAGTAGCGGGAAAGCGCGGGCCATGTGAAGCTGTGGGACTGCTTCAGTATAACAGCCCGCCAGCAACTGACTGATAATGGCAGCCGTGGCTAGTCCCTATTGACAATTCCGACTCTTGCATGTAAAAATCGGTGCTATCGCTAGGTAACACAGATATTTGTACAGAGAAGGAGGCCAGCGATGGTTATAGCAGAAGCCACGGCAGCACAGGAGGATGATATGTTAAGCGCTGGAGAACTGCAATACGCGGCCCTGGAGGCCAAGCTGATCGAGTGGGGATTGACCTACTCGGTGGAGTTGGAATTGCCCATTGCGGATATCGTGGTTTCGGATGACAACCAGATTCGAAGCACAGGGCGAGCGCCGAAAGACCGAGTAGATGAATACCGGATGCAGATGCAGGCCGGAACTATCTTCCCGCCCATCTTGATTCGGACACCGGGTAATATCCTTATCGATGGCAACACGCGGATTGAGGCCGCTAAAAAAGTTGGTCGCCGGACAATGCCCGTCTTACTTGTGGACACCAAGACCGAGGCGATGCACAAGATTCTTGCGGCTTCCGTTAATCAGATGGGGGGCCAGCGCCTTACCCCGGAGGATGCTCACGCTGCTGCCCAACTAATGCTTCGGCTGGAATACACTGACGCAGCCATTTCTCGGGAGACTGGGCGCGACCAGAGCCAAGTGCGGAAATGGCGGACTCAGGAAGATGTTCTCAAACGAGCGGCTGCCTTAGATATTGACCTGACGGATGTAACCCGCACCACGATTGAGACACTGGCGGACATCCGGCTGGAGCAGCCGTTTATCGAAGCTGCCAAACTCTTTACTGAGATACGCCCGAAGCCGAAAGAATCCCGCGAGATTGTCGGCCAGGTGGTTCAGGCTGCCAGCGAGGAAGCGGCCATTCAAGTCGTCACGGACCTGCGGGCCGAGATGGAGGTTGCAGGGCCACCACCCAAGGGGCGAAATCGGGAGACGGGATTGGCACATGCCGCGATTGGTAACCTAGTAAAGTTTGAGGGACGTCCATCTGCGGCATTTGACCCAGCCAAACGGGAGCAGGAAATGGAACTATGGCGGAGGCTGGAAAAGGTCGTGGCCTCTGTGATCGCGGCATTGGACACTTATTAGGCGGAGATGGCGAATGTCTAGGCCCGTGACGGTGGAAGATACTACTCCTGACGAGGATCACCAGCATAATGAACCGGACTACGATGGGCGGGCGCGAAAGCGCCCGCCCGGTGCCAGTTCTACGGTTCGTGCCATTTATGCGCTACTGGTCGAGCATCCTGAGGGTGTAACGGTATCTGATCTGCAGGAATTGATGGCCCCGGATTGGACGGCCAACGTCTGCTTCCCGGCATATGAGCAGCATTTAAAGGATGCGCGAATGAGGGAAGCAAACGCATCTCCTTCCCTCATCTCACCAGCACATCCTAAGTTTATCGACAAAGCGCGGTATTGGTGGATTGGCACGCGATTACAAAGTATGAAGTCTGTCAATTCTGCTCGCCGCGAAGGAACGGGCCGGGATGCGGTGTGGTTCAAAGGCGACCGGGAAGAGGCGCCTAGGGAGATTGTGAACTGTGAGGCCGGCAAGGTTCATCTTCAAGAGATGGACATCGACCGGAGCGCTCGATCATTACGAGATCAGGTCAACCGGGAGAAGATCAAAGAGGCTTGCCGGGATGCTCAGAAAAAGCGGGTTAAGCGGTCGCATTTAACCCAAGGTGATATTGCCGCCTGGGCTCTAGTAGACATGGTTGAGGATTGGTTAGCTGGGCGCTTGTGATAACGGCAGGGAATCGAACCCTGCATTCCTGGGCGGGTTAACCATTATGCCTCCGGCTGCCCTACTTTATTACACGCGGTCTCGGTCCTGGCCGATGGAATATTGTCCAACTGGAACCACGGTTGAACGGTGCGCGGGAACGCTTGCGGATAATGATAAACCCGCCACGTTTCTCAAGTAAAGTTTTGGCAGCTTTTACCGCTTTGGGACGGGCGAAGAATATTGGGAGTGAATCAACCGAGTGGAAGCCTGTCGGATTAAGTGACATTCCGGGGCCGAGAGTCCGGTGTTCAATGCGACGTTCGATATTTGGGATGCTTATATTCGCCTTTAACCGCCTGCGCCCAACTGTCCTGGCCATTATCGTTCTCTCCGTTGGAATTGGCGGTCGATATCTTGCACCGCTAACTGCCGCGTACCGAATTATCTTAGCCTGCCGGCTAGATCACGATCGCCGGTTGTGAATCTACCGAATTCGGTTTCTTCAATTTTGACACCGCGGTGGAATGTTATTTTCCTACTCGGGTTAACTGCCCGCCTCTTTGCGGCACGGCGACCCACAGACCGTGTTCTAGCCATCAGAACCTCGATGTCGCACCGAGCGCGATTCCGGCCATTGGCAGGACGAATACCGCGCCGAATAGGTCGTCTTGCTGTGTGGTGAGTTTGCGGCGTCGCCCAGAAGCCTTCCGGCGGACGGGCCCTGGCTTCTTCTTGCTTGCTTTACGTTTGACCATCAAAGAACTCCCTTTGCAGCTAAGGGGCGGTCCTTATGTCCGCCCCAGGCCTACTGGTTTTAGCGCCTCGCGGCGTTGACGCGCTTACGGTTGGTCTGGCGAACCCGGTTAAGCGCTTTGGTGTTGGTCCGCTGGGCTTTGCGGACGCGAATAGCCATTCGTTTGGCCTTTCGCTGTTTCGTGGTCGCCATGTGTTATCACCTCTTAATAGTTGAAAGTCGAACGAGGACTAGCCGCCCCTTCGAGCTGCTGGGCCTACGCCCGCGAAGCCTCCAACGCCCACCGCCATCAAACCGACAGCGATCATTACGACCACGGCGTAATAAATGAGGGGCACCAGATCGTTCAATGACTGGGCGCCCGCGAACGACCCGATTGAGGCGGAGCTGCCTGATGTGGCAGCCTGACTGATGATCGTGTCCGAGAGGACCAAGCCGATCACGATTGTGATCACCCCGAGAATGATCATCAATATCTGATTACGCATAGCGCAACCTCCAAACAAAAATTAGGGCGCATTTAGCGCCCCTTTAAGACCATGACCGCCGCCGCGGCGAGTGTTCCGACACACAGCACGACGACCAGCAGCAATCCAAAGAACCAGGTGGTGTCCACCAGGCTTTTGAACGAGCCGGACGTTAAAGGAGCGCCAATGTCCCGGAGACTTTCGATCTGTCCGACGGCAACGAACCCCAGGGCCATCGCGAAGATCAATCCCACCATGATCGGCAGCTTGTCCATAACGTAATAGTGTCGTTCTACGGTAGAATAGGCACAAGACTGGTCTTAAAAGACCATGGTTTGACTGGTTGCCTGTTTATATTTACTATATAAAGATGTTAAAGATTGACTTCGCGGCAGCCCCACCAGTCTTTGATGTGATCCCTTTGGCGCATGATCACGGCCCTGCACGTTCATCGAAGTACACAACCCACGCAGCTTATGCTCATGTCTTGAACACAATGATGGCCAAGTTCGGGAACATGCCCAGATACCATCTTGCCAAGCTTCTTGGTGTGGGTGACATGAGCAACTTCAACCAGTGGTTCAGTGGACGGAAGCGGATGTCTTCGCTTTATGCCATTCGGTGTATCAAACTCAATTGGTTCCATGATGCAGAAATAGATTTAGGCCGAATACGCAAGATCGACTGGGGCGACCCGGTCACGATCCATTGGAGGAATGGTGGCAAATCGTATCCAGACTCTGTATCTGGCAGTTGGGGGAAAGTACCGACGGCGTCGAATCCTACAGAACCACCAGGAGCCAACCACCCTAAGGAACGTTCGAGACCAACAACTTCACCTTTTAAGAGGCGCCCCAATCTTCCCCAAGGAGAGGAAGCCTACAGCACTGACTAGCTTCGATGAGCTGGTGGCGGTCTCGCCGCCTCCACCGATGGAAGTTCCAGAGCACCAAATGATGATTTGCGAAGACAATAATCCCTGGCCTCTGTCCAGAATTGCCACACCGCAAACGGACCAAGAACAACTGAACCAGATGGAGGACGTTTATCAGGAGTATTACCAGGCCGCTGAAGGGTCCGTATCGAAGCAGAACTCTGGCTCTAACGCCGATAAGGTGTTGATCGCAAGTGCCGTCATAGCCATCGGATTGATGGTGGTCATTGCAATGATCGTGGCGGTCAAAGTTTTCGGCCAGGAAGTCCAAGTCTGATGGCCATCGACAACGTTTCAGAAGCGCAACTGGTTGCCGAAGAGGCCGAGCGGTCCTTCGAAGAAGCAAAGCAAAAGCTAAAAGACGCGGAAGATGTGGCCAAACAGGCTGCAAAGGAAAGGAAGAGGGCAGAAGATGAACAAGTCGCTCAAGAAGAACCGGAACGCCGGAGCAAATTAGAGTTAGTGCACGTCTTTGACGAAGATCGGGGGATTTATTCGTACCGTGTGCCGTTCAGTGAGCTGGCAGCGCATTTGCCGATTAATTGCCGATTCGTCCCCGATTACGCCTCCCTAAGAAAGGGAGGCTTGTTCGCTGGAGCGGGCGTAGCTGCGCTGGCGTTGTTTTTTTCAATGGTTGTTGGGTTCGAAGTTAACCCAGCCATCGGTACATATGCGGCGTTGGCGTCATTAATTGCGTTGCCAGTCCTGGCGTACATGGGTTGGGACATGGCACCCACCTTCCCTGGCCATGATTACCAGCCGTTCTGGATCGTGCGGCTACTCCTGCGCAAAAAAGAGGATGATCCGATCTCTGAATGGTCCACCGACGTTGGGTTCGGTCTTCGGCGTTACCTGGTGCCGTATGCCCACAGCGAGTTAAACCTCCGGAATATTGATGAAGAACAGGCAGACGAAGAATACACCCCCTTTGTTATGCGGGCGTCCACCGCTTTCCATGACTCGGCCATGAGGGAAGAGAAGCGGATGATCACGTCTCGGGAGACAAACAAATGGGAAAAGATCAAGGCCTTTAGCCTGATAGGGTTGATCTTCGCTCTATTGCTAACGGTCTTCTTCCTGTTCGTAGTGAGTTTGGAATGACGCAGAACAACGGCAACAACAAGGGGCAGCAGCCGGGCACCCGCAGGGCCAGCACCGGTGACTTCTTGGGGATATCCGACGCAGGCGGTGGCGGGTTTGATGCGGTTGCGCTGATGTTCGAGGCGCCGGACAACTTTGCCGAATTGGCAGCCCGGGCGAGGGTATCGGAAAAAGACATTGCCGATATGTTGGTGATCTTCGGTCGACGTCAACGTTTGAAGAAGGGCCACACGGATGTTGTTGATCTGATCGGGAAGAAACTGCAGCTCTCCATTGGACGGGATGGGGAAGCCCGGAAGGAAACCGTAGAGATGTATACGGGTGGCTTGCGTGCCAGGAACCCGGTGCCTTTCGCCGTGCCCAACATAGTGGAAAAGATGCGCACCAACGGAGCCAGTGAACGCGCAGGGCCTGGATAAATGCGCTTGGGTGAAGGCATCAGTGTTGCTGAATCGCTGAAGATGGACTATCGGGCTGCTGAGAGTACGCCAGCAGCCGGAGGTCTGCGCGACGTAATAGAGACGCCGGCGACGCTGGAGATATTCAGGAACTCGTTTGACCCGCTAACGATGATCCTTTCGGGGCGGCGTGGCCGCGGGAAGACGGCCGCACTAACCTTCATAGGTGCGTTCATGGACGCGCATTATAAGTCAAAAGGCTTAGACATCAAGATAGCCGCGAACTACAACACGGAGGTTGCGACTGAAGGCCTGGCCAACCCCTTCATTATTGACGAGATCAACCAGTTTCCGCCCTGGGCCAACGATATGTTGATCTTGATCGACGAGGCGGCGGCCTACTTTCCCCGGCGACGGGCCCTTGCCCGAATCCACTTGGATTTCTCGACGTTCCTGCAGCAGATACGGAAGCGGGACATCGAGTTGATTTTTACAACTCAATTCCCGGCCATGCTGGACGACCAGATGCTCGTCAACATTGACCTTTACGCCATTGCCAGCATGTGGCCACGTAGCGGGTGGAACGCTGGGAGATATGTGGACCTCTATGTTTGGGATTGGCACGGACAGTTCACCGGGCATTTTGTCCCAGCAACGATCCCGCCGAAAGGTAAACCCTTTCTGCACAAGCGGCTGCTGAACGTCAATCGTATTTTTGGGAAGTACAACACCAAAGAAGTTATAGGCGCCGTTTGGAATGACAGCAGAGAGTCGATTGCCGCGCAGTATTGGGACCGGGAGGATCCAGAAGAGATGGACCGCCCGGCGCCGGTCGTTGTCGTCGCGCCCACGACGTTGGCTGACTACTTGGTGACTCTTGGGCAGAGCTTCATTGTCGGCCGGTATCTGGCCGCGGCTCGGGGGTTTGACGATACCATAGCGACAATTGGAGATTTTGAGCAGCGGATTAAGGACACTGGCCTCTTCGAAATGATCACCGAGGGCGGCATGAAGATCGCGGTGTCGAAGTTGCAGTGATTTACAAGTGGGATTTGATTGATGGATCCAATCGCTGAACATTTCAAGACGCTCGGAGCCCTCCTAGAATGGATGGAGAATGACGAGCCGTGGATGCTTTGCCACATCTGTAATTCACTGCAGCAGATGTTCGGCAAGAAGCTAGTGGAGGCTGCGATCAGGCAAGACGTGGAAGCGTCGTTAGTTTGGGCTCAACGCATCAACGAAACAAAAGGTATTCAAGAACGCCTAGAATTGGAGACAGGGACCGATGGCGGATAAAAGCACACGATGAACACCCTTGCCCACATAGCCGCCATGGTGGCTCTGCTCTGGGCGGCCATCGTCTACTGCCTAAATACCCTCGGAGAGACCGAGTTGGCCTACGCCGTGTTCGCCTTGTTCTTCGTCTGGTTCGCTCTCACGATCCAAGCTATCTTCGATGATATAGGGGACGCGATGGAACGGAGGAATCGAGGAAGGCGGGAGCGATGACCAGACCAAAGGGGCCGTCCCTCAAGGATCGCGCCCTCGCAACCAAAACAATTGCCAGGGTGCGCCTGCCGGTCGAGACGGTGGGCAGGTGCCTCGCAAAGTATTGCCGGGTGGTTGGCGAACTCGCTGACGGCCTCTGCGTGGAGCATTGGGATTCACCTCAAAATGTTTAGGCCACTCGGTAAAAGCCGTCGTCGGCGCACGTGGGCATTTTTCATAGCGTTCAGTATCGTTTACGCGTTGTTGGCGGTGTTGGCCAGTAAGGACGTTTTTGCCATCGAGAATCCGGACAGCCCGCCGACTATTAAAGATATCACCGCCTACCAGAGTGTTCTCGATGCCGGCGATCTGCTTGTGGTCGTGGAATACGATCTTGAATACGCATCGCTGCCGGATGAACCGATAAACGAGGCGTACCTGGGCCGGTTCTTCCGGGGAAACGATGAGTTGAACTCTGTCGAGCCCTTTGCCTTCAACGATAAGGGCTACGGACGTGGCGTTTTCTCTCTATACTGGACTGCCGTACAGGTCACGACGTCCTCAATTGAATTCGACAACCCAAACGGCGAGGACTACCAGGTCAGGTTTCAAGGCAAGGTGGGCGTATTCCCGGGCGACGTGCCAACCACGACCGCCACCAACATTATCTGGCAGGATGTCACCGACACCAAAGACCTGTTGCACGCTCAGGTCACAAGTATCGCGCGGTCATTTGAGTTTGACTCCGCCTGGGCCGCCAATGACCAGGACTTGATCAGCTCCACCGCAGGCGTGGACCTGCTGACCGCCGCCGGCGAGGAATATTTCGCCAATGCGATCCCACATCTCCAAGCCATGGTGCCCACATTATTCTCTTCCGGCGTGTCGGCGGCAGGCTTCACCGAAGAGCCCTCCGCAACATCGTATTCCGCCGAGTTGGACACCTTCTGGGACGGTAGATGGCTCGACACCATATTTGAGGACTTGGCCGCCACGCTGCGGGTATCTAAGGGAATTCTGAAAACGATGTTTGCGCTCTTCTGGATGGTCATCATCGTGTGGTTCACATCCAAGTTGCTGGGTAACACGGACATGGGCCGGCAATACGGAATATTAACCATCGCCGTGACCCTCACAATGTTCACAGCCGTTAACTTTATAGACCTGGCACTGACGATCACGGTGGCAAGTTTGGCAGTGATCGCGCTATTCTGGACCTTCATGGGCCGGAGGGCTGGTGCATGAACTTGAGAGAGGTCAGGTTCACAGGGTTTGATGCGTTCGGCTTTCTGATGATTGGATATGGCGTCCCGGTGAGTGTATACACATTCCCCGGTCCGGGCCTTGGGATTGACGCGTTTGATGGCCAGTTGTTCCTCTTTGTTGCTCATAGCGTCGCCTTTACCATAGGGCTCGGCATGTTGGCTTTGGGCCGCTACTACCGGAGGAAACGCGTCCGATGATCCAACTCCTGATGCTGCCGTTTAGCCTACTCGCAACTGTCGCTAGTGCCGTCGCCAATGCCTTCATCTGGCTTCTCGGTGGCGTCATCGTCTTTGGTCTGATCATCGCGGGTGTCTTGGGGTTGTCATGGTGGCTCAGCCGAATGTAGCCCGCGCGACCTTGTTGGCGGCCATTCTCTTCAGCATTATGATGCTCGGGGGAATCCTGACCGCACGTCTGCTCGAGGCCAACAGCGTTGCTTCGGCGCTATACCGGGTCGACGTCCATGTCACCAACTCTGGCATCACGAACTTGGAAGACCTGCAGGCGCCTTTCAACTTCTCAGTAGCCTCGTTGATCGACGGCAATTTCATCCAAGCCGATGCCTTGGATACCCACATCCATCAGAGCACGACCGACATCCCGCACATGCCGCCGACGGGTCGTATTCAAGTCGAAGGCGCGATACAGAATGATGGCGGCGTTTTCACCGAGTACACCGCCGCCGCCCAGAACACGACGGCCAACGACCTGCCGCTATTGCCACCCGTCCCAGCGGTTGACGACGCCTGGTACTTCGGCTGCGACAATCCATGTCGCATCTTGACCCACGAGATCGGCACGGCCGGGGTGGGAACCTGGACCATCACCCATGAATACTGGGACGGATCCGCTTGGACGGCCCTTAGCAACGTGGACGACCGGACGGTGGCGTTCACGGTACTGGGCCAGACTGAAATCAGTTGGGAGATGCCGGGGGATTGGGCAACGCGGACCACGACCGGATCGTCGGTCAGCTCGTATTGGGCCCGGGCCCGCGTAAGCGCCTTCACCAGTGTATCGACCCAACCCCTTGGGACACGACAACGATACGAGACCGGTCAGTGGTGGACCTGGCTGGAATCCCTGAACGCCGATGCGCAACAGGATTTCAGTCTCTATTTGGGCGGAACCTCCGACCTTCAATCGAGCCATCAATTATTCCCCGGCACCGCTGGGATTATCACGGGCGACGCGGCTGGTCTGGAGTTAGGTAGTGCCTATTCTTTAGGGCTTGAAGGGCGGCTGGATTTCACGGCAGTGGGCCTGCTCTGCATCCTGTGCAAAACTGGGGCCGTGACCATCGAAGTCACTGGGTCCGCCACCGCGCCGGTCATCGCCATTGAATTAATTGGTGGTGGCACCACTACGGCCACCGTGGGCGCCACCGGGTCCGCCACCGGCAAGCACATCGTGATCACGGCCTCGGACGGCACCGCCGCCGTCACTTGGGTTGGCTTGTCTGACGGGACCGGCAATATGAAGAATTACACTCCGCAGACGATCACCGATACGGCCAACAACCTGACCTGGGCCAACAACGGGGGTGTTGATTACTTCGAATGGGTCCGGATCGATGCCGCCACGGCGACGGTGTTCGTGGTGGATCTGACGCAGGTTCAGTTTGGGACGGGCATCCACAGCGGAACTGAGTCGTTCACCGATGGCCTCGGGTTGAGTAGCAACTGATGATGAATAAAAGGCTGTGGGTTGTCCTGCTCTTGATACTCGTGGCGGGTATCGTATCAATCTCGGCGCATCGTCCGCTGTCAGCCGCCGCGGGCCCCGACTTCCGGATCATCGGAGTCACGGCCGAATACGGTCAGTTAATAGTCGAGGTCCAGCACTTTCACACGGACGGTTCCCCTTGGTTCTTCGAAGACTACACCTTCCAGGGCAGGGAGGCCTTCAAGTTTCCGATCCTTAGGGACACGGGGAAGAGAAGCGCTAACCCCCACCTGGACCAGGGGAGCATCCTGCGCACCATTCGATCTATTCATCGTCAAAGACTAGCGACCGGGTGGACCAAGGGAGCGCAGCGGTTGACGACCACGCCTCTGGACGCGACGTTCACCGACCTATTTGGTGCGCCGTTGCTGGCTGACCGCTTCAAGACCTTGGTGGATAAGAGTTTCAGCATCGCCTCAGCGCAGGTTCTGTCGCGCTACACCGGGCCGGTTCCTCCCGCAGATATGACCGTAGGGCCTGAGAGCGGAACGGTGAGCACGTTCTTTCCAGATTCCCATATTGAAAGTACGAGCACTGATGGGGAAGTCTGGATGGACCCAGACTCGAATACGTTTTTCATTGCTGAGAACCAGGACAATGTTAACCATAATACTTCGCACACCGTTAGTGGCTCCTTAGTAGGCGTTGGAAGATCCGGTGCTCAGACTATTCAGAGCTGGGTTCGCTATAACAATGTCGATATTCCCAACGCGGCGACCATCACCAGCGCTTTGTTAACGATTACGGCTGCAGCTACAAATAATAGAACCTCAGTTAGCAATATTTATGCAGAGGATTCAGATGATGCCCCAGTAGTCAATGATGATACCGGTTGGCACAATCAAGTTCTAACAACCGCTTTTGCTGTCTATGACGGGCCACACCAATGGACCATCAACGAATACGAACAACTCACCGACATGAGTACAGTTGTTCAAGAGGTAGTGGACCGGGGAGGTTGGTCTAGCGGCGCGGACATGGCTTTCTATTGGCTGGATGATGGCAGCGCGCCAAGTAGTTTTCAGCACGCTATTTCGCTTTCAGGGGAATCTAGTTCATCGTCTGCCAGGGCGCCACGGTTTTTTGTTGAATGGACCGACTCTAACCCTGGTGATAGTTGGGCCAACCTTCAAGGTGGTATTGGGCGAAACTTTTTAGATTCAACCGAGACAGCCACGACGCAAATAGCGGCGACGACCACCACCGACCAATGGCAGAACATCGGCCGGAGCATCTTCCTCTTTGACACCAGCGCCCTGCCGGATACGGACCACATATCAAGCGCGACCTTTGACTTCGTCGCCACGTCCAAAATCGATGGGTTAACCGAGTCCATTAGTTTGGTCACCTCAGCACCAGCCAGCGACACAGAACTGGCCGTTGGGGATTTTGATAGTTTTGGGACAACCCAACAGGCCACCGATCTCACAATTGCTTCGCTCACTGCCGATTCGTCGACGTTCAACACCTTCACCCTCACCGAGACCGGCGAAGGCAATATCAGCAAGACCACAACCACGACGTTGGGAACCATGCTGGCGTCGGACCGGACCAATAGCGAACCGACCTGGTCATCAGGGGCAACTTCCAAAGTAGCCATGGCGACGTCGGAGGAAACGCTGTCCGGCGACAAGCGCCCCACATTGACCGTGACCCACAACGCCAGTGGTGCATCGGGCGGCACGACGGTGACATCTGGCACGCGGACGTCCGTAGCGATAGACCTCAGCGGTGTCACTCAACTGGCCTACTGCGCCATCGGGTGGGAAGCATCGGTCCCGCCCGGTACGACGGTCAGCGTTTCAACGTCGGTGGCCGGTCTGGCTGGCCCTTTTACCGCGTCGACCAACGGATCTTGCCCAGCAGGCCTGACGATCGGCGAAAGCCTGGCAAGTATCACCGATTTCAGGACACGAGTGACCCTAACCACCACCGACGACACAATAACCCCCTTAGTGACCGCCCTGGGACTAATCGTCGAGGATGAGGCGGGTCAAGACGTCTATTACCAGCTCATCACCACGCCTAGCGCCACCGTGACCGACCGAAGTGGCAGTGGCAACACCGGGACCATGAGTTTCCCGGTAGCTCCCTCCGACGTGGTTTCGACGACCGACCCCATCGTTTCGACCAGGACGCAACTCACATTCGAACGAGCGATAACGGTGCCGGCCGTTGTCAGCGCCGTCACCGGCAGCGCCACCGCTGACAACCTGTTCGGCGACGAGACCGGCTATATCGGCCTTCCGGGTTTTGGCATCGTGAAAGCCATTGCGGATAGCTCCGACACTCCCATTAGGTTCATCTGGTTCATTTTTCTCGGGTTATTTATCATCGGGTCGGGCGCAGGCGTGCTGATGCTCACCCACAGTATGGTGATGGCCGCAGCCGCCATGGCGGCGGCGATGGGTCTGGCTGGAGCCATCGGGAGCGGCCTCATGCCCCTTTGGATGATCTTCGTGTTCGTACCGATGGCTGGGGTGTTGATACTCGTTAGGCCTGGGAAGCTGGCCACATGAGCACGAATCTATTCATCTTCTTCGTGGCCACGTTCATTTCGATCACGATACTGGCTGCCATCATGGACCGTCATACCGGAGTCGCGACAACCACGCTTACGGCGTCGATAGCAGCGGATGATTCCACGATGAGTGTTCACCGAACGCAGGGGTTCCCGTCGAGTGGGGTTTTGATTATCGACGCCGAGACAATCTGCTATAGCGGAACGACGTCCACCACGTTCACCGGGTTAACCCGGGGCTGCCGGGACTCCTCAGCTGCGGAACATGGTCTGATCGCCGGAAGTGTAAACCGCCGGGTGTATAGTCAAGCGCCGGGATTGGTTAATACATTGGTCGGGTTCGACATCGCCAGCGCGTTCTCCGACGGTGGTATCGTTGGATTGGCCAAGGGTGTCTACACCAGTGCTAAGAACCTGCCCAACTTCCTACAGGCCATCGCCAAGATGGTGATGTGGGATTACAGCTTTCTCGACGGTCCCTACGTCTATTTCAAATTGATAATAATGCTGCCGTTGTCAGCCGGCATGGTCCTGTCATTCATCCGCATGGCCCTTGGGAGGTAGTATGGCGACGATCACAGATGCTAAAGGGCGGACCTTTTCAAATTTTGCGGAATTGGAAAAGCAGGTACTGGCCGATGCTGAGGCGGCTAAGACTGCTGGCTCCGATCCGTTCTCGATGGAGGATGTTGAGTTCACGACGGAACGAACGACAACCACGACCACGACGCAAAAGGAATCTTCTGCGCCGGGTTCGGACCCGTTCTCCATGGAGGATGTCGAGACGCGGTTGGAGGATCCATTTATCCCGCTACCACCACCGCCTCCAGCGGATGTGGAAGAAGATTTCCCAGTCTTGGACCGCCCAAGAGAAACACCAGATGAACGGGAGAGACGGCGTCAAACGGATGTTGCCGAAGAGATACAAATAACAAAGAAGTCACTCCCGGAAGGGATCCTGGAAAAGAAGCTGTTGCGCTCGGCTGAGTCCAAAGGAAAGGCGCTATCGGAGATCCGGGCCGCCGGCGAGCGTTTTGTCATCAAAAGAGAGTTGGTCGACAGCGAAGGCCGGATCAACACCATCCAGGCGTTGCGGAGTGACGTTTCTCCCGAGACTCTGCGCCGGGCCGGCCTTAGCAAAGAGCAGGTGGAGGCGTCGGTCCAGTTCAATAAGGAATTGACGGCGCTGGAAAAGATCAAGGTCGCCACTCCCAGTGAGCTTGGGCCGCGATTCGTGAAGGACACGATGAAGGAATTGTTTACCTTCGGAGCTGTGGAAACAGAATCATTCAACCGCCCAAACTTGAAGGGTCGGTATCAGGAAGCCAAAGCGGCGCTGTCAGTGGAATGGGACCGGAAGGAAGCGGAAGCGCAGGCCGATGGTCAAAGGTTACTGACCAGCAAGAGCGACTTCATCCTTCAGAACATCGGGACGGAGAAGGCTTATGTTGCTGCGGTCCTTTCAGCCCAACCGGCCTTGGCCAGCATCGCCAAGGAATTCGGCCTGGCGTCCATCCCGGTTTACGGGACAATCAGGACTTGGAACGAGTCTCCCAACTGGGCACGGGCACTTCGGGCGGCCAGTGATATCTTATTCGTTGTGCCTATTTTGGGTCAGGCTGGCGCGGCCACTCGGGCTGGCGTCGGGTTCACGACTGCCGCGAAAAATATCACGATCTCTACGGTTACCGGGGTGCCGAGGGCGCTCCGGCATCCGTTGCGGACAGTGCAGAAGACGGCAGAGCCCATTGTGGATACTTTGAATCCGAGGCTTGTTGGCGCTGGTGGGAATTTAACGGTTCGTGACAGCACCATCCGATTGCCAGCAGTCAAAGGCTTTCAGGCTACCCCTGGCGATCTTAAGGTGCCGGCGTCGAATCTGCAAGGGTTGGACGTGGAGACTGGGCTGGTAACAGCAGGCGGCAGGCTTAAAAACACCATTAGCGCTTCTGATCTACGGGGTATCCCGGAGGAGCCTGCCATCCTTGCAGCGATGGAATGGCGGGACCAAGTGACGCTCCAGGCTATCCAAGGCAAGCCGGCCAATGCTCCATTGCCCTTTGGCGAAGGTGCCATTCTTACTCCTGAAATACAGCGGAGGGTTGGGCCGGCGGCGATTCACAACACGCCAGACTTGAGGCCTTGGCTCCTTGGGAATGAGGTAGGCGAGGGAGGGGTCGGGGATCTTTATTTTGCACCTGGTGTGATGTCCAGGTTTGTTAAACAGACTGCCTCTGGGAAAATTAGGGTCGAGTTTGACGATCTTCCTCGAAGGGTGCAGGACGCTGTAACACTGGGCCAGATCTCAAGCGAGCCGATTCCGGGAGCGTTGCTTATCAGAGACCCCGATTTGTTGGCGCAGCTCGCAGGTTCCAATAAATTGTGGCAGGGTTCGGCCGAGATTGAACTGACATTGAAAGCGGGCGTACAGATCCCTCCACCGAGTCAATTTCTGTATTTCCGGGACGCTGCAGGCCGAAAGGTGACTTTGGCGGTAGTTGGTGAACCATTTTCGCCGGTTGAACTGGCCAAGATGAAAATACTTGGGGCTGGGGACACAATCAAGAGTATTTTCAGCCGGCCGGGTCAGGTAACGGCTAATAAGACGACTGAGGCAATTACAGTTGCCGATGAGACCGTTGACCTGTTGAATCGGGCTACCGTGGCCGAATCGAAGGGCGCGTTTGGGGAAGCGAGGGTTTTACGCCAAAGGGCGGCCGCAGCCAGTAAAAAGACCGATGCCGCTTTGAGTGCTGCCCAAAAAGAGGCCGCAGACGGTCTTTCAGGGAAGGTGGAAGCAGTAGCGGTCTACACCGGCAACCAGGACATCGATGCGGCCCTGAAAGTTCTCGGCACTAAAGGTGGAGGCAAATCCACCGCCACTAAAGCATTGGACAGGGCCAGGGCTTCTGCGGGCGTCGTCGTGCCGGAGGACAGGGCGATTGCGACTAGAGGTGCTGGGACATTGGGCGAGGTTGCCTCCCAGGTAGTTGTAAGGAATCGGCCTTCGTCTGTGAGAGTAGATGATCTTGTTGGCGGCGCAGGCATTGGTCGGGTGACCATCAATGGAAATGGTGGGGCCCGCACTGATGTACCTTCGCCAGGCCGCCCCGGCACCGGTGATGCTCGCCGTGGTCCCAGAGGTACGTTCATAGCCGGTGGTGGCCGCGGGACTGCTGGGGGGGGTGATACTGGTCGTGGCGGCCCCGGAAGAGGAACACCTCCTGAGCGAGGGACTCCGGGCCGGGCCGATACTGACATCCCTCGTGATGGCGATCCTGGCCGGCCCGGTATAGACATTCCCCGTGGTGGTGACATCATTAGGACTCCGCCGCCCCCCCCGCCGCCGGGGATCACAAGGAGACCACCTCCTCCGCCACCAGACGACATAAGGAGACCACCTCCTCCGCCACCGGATGATCCGCCGCCACCGCCGCCACCAGAGATCATCAGGACACCCCCAACAGGCGGTGGAGGCCGTGCTGGAGGCTTCTTGCTCCCTTCTGGTGAGCGGCTAAAGGCTGGATTATTCCCACGAGTCGTGACCTGGCCTCAAGGGGAGAACCGTGTGACCGCCAACCTACTAACAGGCAAGGTTATCTGGGAGGATCGCGTCCCAGATGGGACTACGCCAGAGGAAGGATTCCGAGTAATTCAATTTGGCCGGGAGCGACCGCCCCGGCGCCTGTTGGAGATGGGGATCACAGATGTCCAGATCGGCAGGGACGAAATTTTGTTCCGGGCGCGCCCAAAGCGGCCACGGCCAAGCATCTCCCGTCGGCTCATCCGGCGAGGCTAACTTACAGGAGTCGAACCAACAGCCATCGCATTGCGGCCGCGCCGCCTAATACCAAGGGGATGTACATGACCCAAAACATCCAACCGGAAAGATCACCCAAATATTGGCCGATTGCCGGCAGTTCGAGAACGCCGTAAATCACGCCTGCAAACAGCGCGAAGACTCCAATAAAGACCGTAAGAGTTCTGAGATCCATGAGTTATTCTAACAAATGGAAAAACAAGAGGCGTAGAGAGGCTTACAAAACTTAATGGTTACTCCAAATACGCCGTCAAAGGAATTCACGACGAAAGAGGCGGAGCGCTTTTATCGAGCGAATAAGAAGGGCGATGCTGGGTCTGCGGCGGTCATTAAAAGGTTTTTAGCTGGAAGGGACGCTGTAGTTTTCGGCGCCCGGGCGGTCAACCGTCGTCTGCCTGATCATTTGGATAAGCATACTGAGGATTGGGACATTCTAACGGGGAAGGATCCTGAGAAGATTGCACGGAAGATCGAGGTTGCACTGGACAAACGATACGGTGGCAATTTCTTCTTCGTAGAACCGGCTTTGCATCCTGGCACGTTCAAGGTTAAGTCCCGAGTAACTGGCCGGACGGTTGCAGATGTGTCTGGTTTTACTGAAGTGATTCCGAGTGTTGAGATCAACAATATCAACTATGCCACCCTCGACCATCAAGTGAAAAACATCCGGCGGTCACTCGCGGATGAGGGTAGTACATTCAGGCATGATAAGGATCGGGAAACGCTTCAGAGGATCAATATCTACCGCGCCAATCATCCGGATTATTACGTCAGTGACCTGCGGGAAGTGTTGGGGAAAGAGTTCGACGCAAAACTGGTTCGCTTGCGTAGTGGAGTTTTTATGGTGGCGGGCGTCAGCGGCCCCATCAACAAGAAACAACTGAACGCGGTGGAGGAATTCATCGTTGCTTTCTACCCGCAGTTGGAATTCGAGTTAGTCAACGGCCGTGCTGTGATACGGGAGGTGGGGGTCAAGATTGATAGGAAACGTTTGACGCCGTTGATTCGTCGGCGTGGGTTTGGACGGCAATGACAACTGCCTTGATTGAGGCGCAAGCATGACCAAACGGAGCTGGATATCGGTTTGCATCGTCTTAGCGGTCTTGGCGCTCGCGATTATCTCCATCGCTGCTACTAGCACACTGAGTACCAAGGTCGATGTTCTTGAACCGCATACGGCCTTTGGCGAACTCTCCGTTGCCGAACTGACCCCAATCGTACAACTCCAATTCCCTTACGGCGTCAATACCCGCCTGATTCACACGACCACCGGCGTCTCCGGCAGTACCACCGTCAGTGATTCCCTGATCACCGTCTCCAGCGGCACCACTACTGGTTCCCATGAATTGATGGAATCGGTAGCCCATGCCAAATACCACCCTGGCCAAGGAACATTGGCTAGATGGACGGCAATTTATCAATCCACCGGCGTGGCAACCGCAGAGGCGATAGCGGGCATTGGTAATGACCAAGACGGGTTCTTCTTTGGGTACGACGGCGCCAGCTTCGGCATTCTACAACGCCAAGCCGGGCGTCTCGAATACCAGACTTTAACTATAACGAACGGCGCCGACTCATCGGGCGGCACGATCACCATCACATTAGACGGTGTCGCCACCGAAGTGGAAGTCGTGAATAATGATTCGGCCCAAGCCGTAGCGCGCGCGATTCATGCCCTGACCTTTAACCAATGGTTCGTTGATATTCGCGGTATCGATGTCGAATTCCGAAGCCACTTAGCCAGCGACAAGACCGGCACATTCTCTTTCGTTGACACTGACTCCACCGGGGTTACAGCCACGTTCGCCGAAAGCATCAAAGGCGTGGCGTCCACTGACACATGGACCGAACAGAATGATTGGTCGGAAGACAACCTAGACGGGGACAGCGATGGAGACAATCCGTCTGGAATGACTCTGGACGTTTCCAAGGGGAATGTCTATCAGGTGCAATTCCAATGGCTTGGGTTCGGGGAAATTCTGTTTGCCATCGAGAATCCCGCCACCGGCCGTTTCGTCGATGTTCATTTCATAGAATATGCCAATAACAATACGACACCCTCGCTTCAGAACCCGACTCTCCCCGTCTACATTGGCGTGGATAACGGCACTAGCACCAGCGACATCGTCATCAAGTCATCTTCGATGGCCATATTTACCGAAGGACGGGTTACGAATGCTGGCCCCAACTTCAGCGCGCTTGGCGAATTGAGCGGGACAGTAACCACCGAGACCGCTGTCCTCTGCGTGCAGAATAAGCGCATCTTTCAGGATGTTGAGAATCGAGTAAACATAGCACCTGAGATTCTAACATTCTCGGCGAATGGAGCCGGTGCCGCTAAGTTCCACACCCTGCGTATAACCGATAATCCGATCCTGGGAGGAGACCCGGTTTTCACGGATGTGGGAAGCAATAGCATCATGACCTTCGACACGGCAGGCACCACGCTCACTGGGGGCTCCGTAATTGGTACTTTTGAATTCGGGAAGGCTGTCTCCGCCTTTTTATTGGATTTGAACACTTTCTCTGTTCCCGAACCACCTGGGACGCTAATATGTTTCAGCGTGCAGACCGATGGCGGGACCACGGACGTCAGTGTGGGCTTTCTTTGGCGGGAACTATTCTAGGATTAAGGGGCGTCCATGACACGTGCTAGCTGGGTCTCTATAGCCGTCGTAATCGTCATTGTGCTCGTAGCGGTGCTGGATCGGGTCGGACTCGTGGACATCGTCTCACCCGGCTTGGACAACGATTCCAACACTACTTCCAGCCCCAGCGGCCTAGAAACCATTGAGCGCGATATCACCATGCTCCGCGGCTGCTCTGATTC
>SDBU01000654.1_pt1 | contig 48771 bp, 64 predicted proteins | sample 2277071 | NCBI WGS metagenome assembly SDBU01 (sample SAMN10397929, study PRJNA504765) | marine sediment metagenome | isolation source: marine sediment core GS08_GC12, 126 cmbsf | place: Arctic Ocean: Gakkel Ridge, Loki's castle | collected 2008
GAAAAGAGGCAGCAGTTCAAGCACGTCCCCGCAGAAAAGTCTATTCGTCAGCCTCATTGGGATCTCCTACATCGTTCGGCTCTTCACTGGTCTGTAGCAAATTGGCAAAATTCTCCAGCTCAGCCACTCTCAGGTGCAAATCAGCCACCTTCCTTGCCTGTACGAGATTCAACTGCAACAACTGATTAACACAGTAAGCAAGCTGGCTGTCATCACCATAGCCATACTGTCCCACCCAAACAGTGCTCGCCTTCGGAATGGCGTCCTGCCATTGCTTTGCTCTACCTATCCCAGCGCCGTAACACGTTAGGGACACTAACAGCAAAATCAGGAGGATCAATACTGCAATGTAAAGCGGTGATATGTCTTTGAATTTCATTCTTCTGTCTCCTTCCAAGTCCATACTTTTACTCGTTTTCTGTTACACAAGCTACATACTTCGTCTGGTCCTGTGAACTCTACCCCAGAGATACCTATTACAAGCGGGTCGAAATTTCGCCATTGGTGCCCCATGACTTCGCAGACACGGCCCGATTCGGCGAGCCTGCGAATTATACTGTCAGAGTAACAGACATCTGTAATATCCATAGTTGTGATCCCGATTGTGCCTATGGAGGCAACGTCACGACCCCAAGTAACATTATCATCATCGGCCTGACAAATCTTACGAACCTCATCATTGGCACAAATCCAACTACCCTCGTCATCCACCTTCTGTATCTGGCCGTCCACAATGCGGAGTAATCCATTTACATCGAAGGTTGCCCCATCCTTCCAATGCCAAGAATCCTCTACCGTATGCCCACAAGCCAAAGCCCCAAGTATTGTCATCAAAATTATTTGTTTCATTCTATGTCTCCTTTCATATCAAGTTTCTTCTCAATGCCCACAACGGATTCAATTAAATCATCTTGCCCTTTATCAATCCAGTACAATTTTCTAAGGGGCCACGTAATTGCCCAAATAGACACAATACCAATAGTCAATGCCCCAACAATGGAAAAAAATGATACTAATATACACTGATACTGTACAAGCTCTATAGTAACCATTTCAATCCCCTTTCAGATAAACAAAGACCGGCCCCACCCCTTGGCAGGGCCAGCCTGAGCAGAAAATGAGGGCCGTCACAGACCAAGTTTCTCCTTAACCAGGTCTCCGACTTCCTCCCATTCGACATAATCATCCGGCTCGATGTCCATGCTCTCGGCCTTAATCAATGCCCTGATCTCGGCCTCATCGCCCTTAGCAGCGTCTGTACACATTCCGTCAATCTCTTTAACAGTGTACTCGTCAGCCTGCATCGGATCTGGATCTCCATTGCCCCGTACCGGCGCATCACCATCAAGTCGTTCGATGAAGTCGATATTGGTGAACTCATCTCTTGTACGCACCTTGAAGAGGATTCTCAGGTCAATCGCCTCGTTAAGCACGTCCCCGATCCGATCCAGTCTCTTCGAGGCCTTCAGCTCCAAAGCCTCAAGATCGCCTTTGAACCAGTCCATGTTGTCTTTCGTCTCCAAGCCGGAGAACTTCAAAATGTCACGGTCTTCCGGCCACTGGCCGTCCGTACATCGCAAGGTCCAAGTACACTGTAACCTCTTCTTTTCCGACTTGGACTCTCCTACCACAACGTCCTTGATTACGCCTTCATACTCCCCATCTGGAGGGGCAACACCTGCCTGTCTCGCCTGCGAGTCCAACCAGTCATCCTGGGCCGCCCGAAGGCGTGCCGATAAACCACCTGATTGTGCCATTCTTTGTCTCCTAATTTAACTTTTGGCCAAAAATTGTAACAACGCATTAACGATACTCTGCTCTATTTGGCTAGCTCATCTCCTTTCTATGCTCCCAATTTTCAAACTTTGTCACCAACGGCTCAACACAGCCGCCACAGATGTCTGCGCTTCTGACATTCCGATTAAGAGGAAGAGGCTGCAAGATAACCTTGTATCCAGAACAATCCTCCAATTCCCTTCCGCAAAAATCGCAAAAGTATTTTTTCATTTCTATCTCCTTTTCACTTTCTTCTTCTTAACCTTCTTTCTCTTCTTTATCGCACCTCCGAAGCAATCCAATATCTTCCCCACGACTTCAGCCTCGGTCTGAAACGGGATAATCCCTTCAGGGTAATGCGGAACGACGACACTTAGGTTATCCTTTGCCTCCTCCTCATCGGAGGACAAAACAGCTATACAACGGCCCGACTTTGCGCGCCTTCTCTTTGTCCCTCCTCCTTGTGATCTCATGTGCATAATCATCGAGCAGGCGTCTCCTACGGAATTATAAATACTATTGGAGACATCCATAGAGGCCCGTTCGATCTCAATATGATCCTGTGTGGCCTTTCTATACCTCTCATGCGAAAGAATAAGAACGCCCGGCCCCAGCTCGGCAAGTCTTAATATCTGATAGAGCAGCTCAGCCCGCAACTCCCGCCATCCCTCTGCAAGCCAGTTGTTATTCCCTGTACTGCGTGTTGCCTCTCTCAAATCACCGACACCGAGATCACTGCATATCGTACTGATCCCCTTAGGGATGATAGCGTCAAGAGTATCAACGACCCACATCTTGACCGTAGACACAAAACTTGGATACTTCTCAACATCATCCACGAACCTGCGAAATGTCGGCCATGTTGTTAACATGCTCTTTCGTATCTGCCAGGGATGATTGATGCGCTCGCACTGTAGAACATAGACTCCCGATCCTGGCAATGAGTACTTCTTCTGAAGTGCCAGCCCGAGCTGCTCGGCAAACTTTGATTTGCCAACCCCGGGTGGGCCGAACAAGGCGCTGATGGTTTCCTCGAATTTCTTGCTGGACGATGTTGCTTCCATCTCGAACTTAACATCATGGACGGCCTGCTCTTCCTTGATACGCTTCAGCCGGGAGTCAAACTTTCTACCAGTTTCTTTTTGTCTGTGTCTTTCTCTCACTTTCAGTCTCCTTTCTATGTAAGTCTGCCATCACAATCGTTCTTGGATCAAATGCAGTCCTGATACCTGCAATCTCCTGTCGCGCCTGCTCGTTAGGACTCAAGCTCATCTTTTTCTTCTTCATAAAGCATCTCCCTTTGACGGTACATCCTCAAATATATCTTCCATTTCGCCGGGTTATCACATAGAGGCAAAAACTCACACCCCGAATAATCATGACACTTATTCTCTCGTTTGGGCCAATAGTGAGGATCGAGCAGCTGCCCTCTCTTAGCCCGGTCAAACTTGGCCTTCAAATCTTCGGCCTCTTGTTTAATATCATACGCAACCTCTCTTACAGTCGTTCTGCCCAGAGACAATCGGTGCCAGACATAGTACATCTCCGGGCGAGCAATCACATCCTGCTCGATCTCCTCGACGAACTCATCTACGGTCTGTCCCCGCTTGACCCTCTTTTGTGCTTTCTTAAAGATACAATATCGGCACTCGGTCAGTGGCTTGGCTCTTCCTTTATTGATGGCCCAAGCATAGCCGTTGATCTGCTTATCAAACCGCAGTGACATCAGATACGCCTGATTGACCTTGCTTGCAGTCTTGAACTCGAACAAATGAGGCTGTCCTCTATACGTTCCTATGCCATCCAAAGTACCACAAAACTTCACCCCACACTTCAACGGCACACTGAACTTAATCTGACTTCTGGTCAGCCTCATCCTTTTGACTTCCGGCTGCCTCGCCGCTCCAGCAAGAATAACCTCAATCAATCTATAATTGAGATCCAGATTGTCCTGAACTACCGAGGACAACTCATGCCCCTTCACCCTTCGCTTGTCTTCCTTCTTCATAGCTTGCCGCCAATTCTTGCCCACCAGCATAGCTTCAAAGCCGGCCCCCAGTACGCCGCCATACCAGAAGTTTTCATTCATTCCTTTGGATTCCAAGTTCAAGATACGCCGCCAGAAGAATTTCCTCAAACAGGTCGCATCCATCAGCTTATGAACGGAGACAATCTTTAGTTTAGTAGATGGGATTATTTTATTCAAGTCTAAATCCTCCTTAACCGGGATTAGATGATAATGGATTTATCAGACTAAGATAGGACTCCTCTGGAAGGGCTTTCCAAGCGCCTTCTCCTCTGCCGACAAAGACATCAATGTCAGATTTCGTTGGTACACGACCGGAAGAAATAACCATAGGTCTATCCCAGCGATTCCCAGCGCCGCGCCCAAAAACCGGTATTAAGCAAAACTGTTTTCTACCAGTCTCACACAACATACAAACAGTCTTGTCTATTATAAACAGCCTGCCGCGTTCGTATGTCTCTTCCTTTTTGGAGACCAGCTTGCGCTCAATCTCCGAGAGACAATGGTAAAGCAACCAGGAACAACGACGGAACTCTTGTGGATCATTCAGGTTATATGCCCTCTCTGCTGCGACATACTCTCTGCAGCACTCCGTACGCGGATCTGCCAACGGGCATTTGCCTTCAGGCAATTCACAATTACGACTTATTTGTCTGTTGAACCGTTGGCAGAGAGCACAGAACTTAGATGAAACATTTGCATCCTTATAACTATCAGTATGAGCATTGTAAAACCAGTGCTGCATCGAACACCTGACTGCCAATAACGTGGATTCCTTTGCGATACACACTTCCTCTGCCGTTACGTCTCTTATTTCGTCTTTCATTTTCATTCTCCTTACAAAATTGGGTACTCGCGCAATTCTATCTTCGGCCTTTCAATCCTTCCGCCACTGGTACACACGGACCAAAACGGCCAAATGACAATCTTCAGTGTCATCATTGGCTTCGCTTCATAACACGCAGCGGAGTCATAAGAACCCGGGCCTGGCAGATGCGAGTGAAGCCAGCAGCCCGGGTTCGCGGCAAACCGATACTGATACGTTAAGTCCATCGAGGGGAATTTGCCCTTCTCCGGTATATATGGAACTGCTTTCGGCGGCAGGATACAATACGAGTGAGAGTGACCGCTCAAGCAAACATCTGCACACTCCCATTCGGCAAGCATCCGTGCCAGCTTGTTCGGCTCGGCACCCGGAGTACGTCCGGCACCGTAGCCGTGGCGAACATAGATTACCACGGTAGAAGTATTTCTACCATTCTGCCGCTGGAAACGAAGGCGGATAATTGCCTCATCGGTAAGATTAGTAATATTCAGCCTATCACAGAAAGCCTGATGGACATTGACATTCTGCTTTGTCCGCATACTCTTCTCATGGTTGCCGTAGACGGCCCCGAGTATCATCGGAGCGATTGGCTCAAAAATATCTACGCAATGCTTGATCTCTTGGGAGCAAATATCATTAAGTCGCTCACGAGTAGTCATTGCATCACCCTCAACAAACCAGTCGGCAAGCTCGTCGAAATCAAAGCGGCGCAGGTCTGAAGGATTGATGCCGTTCATCTGGTCGCCGCCAAGAAGAGCGAAGACATGACGATTAGACATATTGGCCCGACGAACAATCTCCGATACCTGTTTTCGGACGGCGTCTTCGGCACAATTGCGCTTGCCGACATGGCAGTCAAAAAAAGGAAACACCTCTATACGATCTAAGCGCGATTTGCATTTGATTACTTTATCCAGTAGGTACATTGTTCTTGCCCTCAAGGTAGTTAATAATTACATCACCGTGACATGGCAACGGGGTACACCAGCAAGCAAGGGTCATTCCTTTCAAATCCTGAACGGCCCATCTGAACTTCTTGTCTCGCTTGATTCGATTACGAAAATACCTCTTATATCTCTCTATGACTTCCTTTCGGTCCCCATCTCTGCCGATACGAGATGGGTTGCCAAATTGAGACATCCGGTCGATTCTTACAACAGATGTGCTTCTATGGGTTCTTAGATTTACAAGCCGAGTCTTTATTTCAAGCTCCTCGCTTATTGATCCATTCGAGTTAGTGTTGCAAAATATTCACGAAGACAATTACCACAGAAACGACAATGTGTATCGCCAAGCTCTCCTTCAATCTTACCACAAGAGTGTACCCATTTGTTGTTCTCATGTGTTTGTATGATGCCGCGCCATGCCTTAGTTGTAATCGCGTTGTAGGAATTAAGTGTTCGCTTGCGTCTCACGTAGTTGTTTTTATGGTCCTCTGGAATTTTGTTACTGGTATTAAAGTAGGCCATAAAGGTAAGAACTATGGGTATTTCTTTTTGGCAGTAGAATCTAACGCAGGCCTCTTGCAATTCAGTGTTCCAAGTGTTTGCACGGAAGCGTATAAACATCAGGTTCTTGGGAGGGTCGAAGATACGATGAAAGCTCTTATCTGTCATGCCTCCTGGATTAACTGTCAAAACAACAGGGTCACGAAAATCCAAGTTGGGAGTTGCTGTGTTGTAAAACTGATGCCGCTGTGAGCATGTAGCTATCTCAACATTTTCTCTGTCTACGTTGGAATCATTCCCATCATTTACCCGTAAAACATAGTAATCCATATCTGGAGGAGGCATATTAGGTAAATTGTCTACGAGAGGTTCAAGATATGACCGGCCTGACTGGAAGAAGCAATCTTCACATTTATTCGGACATGTTCCAGTTTGCGGTATGCAGCACATGATCCCACTGCCCTTTGTCTTCGGGTTCTCTTTATATGTCATTTCAAGCTCCTCGCCTGTTGATAGGCTGCCCTAAATACTTCAGACAGCACCGTCTTCAAGGTCATTTTATCTACGAACAAAATCGGTACTCCGTATGTCAGCATAATCTCTCCCACCCAGTAAAATATGGTCCTTTGTGTCAGCCTGCTTTTGCCGTCGCTTTGCTCTCTAATTTTTTTCAGCGCAGCAAATACTCTAACATCCGTCAATTGCTCCTCCACGATAATACATCTGACAGGGTGCTTGGCCATCTTCTCCAGGAAGCGCTTGAAGGTCGGACGATAGCCTGTGCTCAGATCAGCAAGTAGCTCACCCAAGCCGGACTTCTTCTCAATGGCTATAAGGTCTTCACAGCCCTTGATAGTATAGTCGCCAACCTTCAAGCGCGTTACCTCGGTTTCATAAGGCAATTTCCACGGGCGCTTCTCGCGGTCGTCTTGTACGACAACGAAGGTGGTGTCATTCTTCGGTTGTTTTATGTATCGTGTCATGGGAAAGCACAATTCTACCAAATGTCATTAGTTCGACAAACTGTTCGTTGACTATACTAAGAACAGCATCAGAGTTAATAGCTTCCTCTACCTCTCTTAGGTATTTCCTTACACTTGGGAAAACCAGCAACCATTTATGTTGCCATTTTAAGCTAATTTTTATGTATCGAGTCATAATACAACTTAAATCCAACAGCAAGACAAAGGACAGTTGCTATACATGCCGCAAAAGCAATAAGCGTGGGGAGGAGACTAATGGCGCAAGCACTGGAAAAGGAAAGATGAACCACAAATGGTAGACCGATTAACCAAAGACCCATTATTCTCTTTACATTCATACGCGCACCTTCTCCTCTTGGTAAATCCTCAACCCTGCTATGTCCCTGGCTCCCTCTCTCACGACCGTGTTCACAGCAACCTGATTCAAGCTAAAGAACTCCCTGGGCACCTCATTCAAATCCACAACTTCCCAGACCCATCGTTTTACTGTCACCGTCTCCGAAGCCACCTCTGGTTCAACCTCAGCCAAGTCATGTGTCTGGTGCCCCTTCTTCTCATGTGATGCCTGAATCTTCTCTCGCCTCTCCTGCTCCTTCTGTGCCTTCTCCTCCTCGGCCAGTCTGAACTCCATAATCTTGTCCCGGGCCAGCTTGTCCGCGTCCTTGAACGGCGCGGCCAGCATCTTAAACATCCCGTTGACTTCCTTCAGCGAGTCATTGAGAGGCTTGGTAATCTTCTTCCTCTGGGACTCAATCGTCTTCAAGCCCTTCTTGATGTTTATCAGCAGCTCATAGGCGAACTCCTCCTGTTCCTTGCTTGTCACGACAATCTCATTGGCCATTTTGGTCAGCCTGACGGCATCCCTTTTGGCCTCAACCTGTACTTCTTGGGGTACTATTGCTGTTTGGGTCATCTTGATTCCTCACTTTCTACTTTTTCTCATTGAACAACCATTTGCTGAAATAATGGACACCACAGATGATAACTCCGACAGCGACGGCGCCTGCTACGAGGAGCGTCCACGTGCCTAATATGGCACTATTCTCGGAAGTCCAGTTATCAGGATTTTTCCAATACCATTTGTCGGCCAGCCAGCACACCTTCGGATGGACAAGCAGCACCAACTGCACCAACCCATATCCACACCACAGGACAATCACTCTTCTTAGTAATTTTGGCAACCATTTCATTTTCTTTCTCCTTTCAGTTTTCTCTTTGTTTTTTGTTGGAGGTTTATTATAAACAAAGCCCCCAATGTTGCAACTACACGTTGGGCATTTGTCATCAGGTTTTGCAAAGTCTGTTCCTTCTGGAAACACAATACCACAGTGAACGCACCAATATCTCTCTGCTATCTTCTTTTTCTCCATATCCTGTGCCCGAGCACGGTCCTTTTCTTTCTTCGCTCTCTCTATCTCTACTATCATCTGGTTATAGTTTGCAGTTACTCTCTCTGCAAGCGCTTTCTGCCGTTGTATCGCCGCTATCTCTGCTGGCTTTGCCCGGTCTTCTGCAAACACTCCCTCGGGGATCATATCTTCAACTCCTTCTTCTCCGCCCAATTTGTCACCATCTTCGCCACATCCACGCGAAAAGTCAACCCTCTATCCACCACCTGGGGAACATCGGTCATTCTACCAATAACATCCAAACACCACCGGCGCTCGACACTTTTAGTCCTCGGCAAGTTTCGCTCAATCTGAAGCTCGTCATAGACAGGAAGAATTATACGCTCGTTGGTAAGAGCATCATCGACATTCAGCAGACCGATCTTAAACGCCTGCGCACTCCCGCCCTGGACAATCGCATTAACAGCCTTATACGCCTGTCCAAACGGGACATGATACTTCCGTCCGAAGTAATCTTCTACATATCCTTGTTGCCTCAACTCAATCCTGAGCCGATCCTGCAAATCTCCGACAAAGGAAAATGCCTTTTGATACAGCTTCATTCCCTCCTTTGCCTCTCCAATCGACATGCCAAACCGGGCGGCCATTGTCTTCACGCCCTGTCCGTACACAACCGCGAAGTTATTGTTCTTCACCCAATCTCGCTCATCCGGCCGGCCCAGCTCATCGGCCATCCTCTGATGAATGTCTGCTCCATTCGCATAGTCCTCCAACATTCCATACTGCCTACAGTAAAGTAGCAACAAGGCCATCTCCTGCTGACTGATGTCGAAGTAATAAACCACCTTGCCCGTTCTTGGCACAAAACACTCTCTTACTGAGTTCTCGAAGTGACTCTTGGTCTCTGTCCTGGGAATGTTCAGCAAATTAGGATCCCTGCTCGCCGGCCTGCCCGTTCTCGAATCCGTGGGATTGATGTTCGTATAAACCGTCCCGCCAGTCCTCTCAGCCATCTCCGTCAGCGGCTTCAAATAAGTATTGGTAATCTTCACCAGTGCCCGGTAATTCAGCAATGCCTTGATAAACTTCTCCGCCCTCTTGGGGACTCCCTCTCTGATCGCCTGCTTCAACGTATCCGCCTCGGACGTCAGTTTTCCATCCTTCTTCAATTGCTCGACCTTAACACCAAACAATCTCAGCGCGGCAATAATCTTTGGCGGATGCATGGTAAAATCAGTCCCACCCATGTTCTCCAGAACTTCCCATTGCTCGGCAATCTTCGGCTCACTCCTCTCAATCTCCCTCCTGCCTCGCTTGGCATCGAACCCCATGCCGTTCTCTTCGATCTTACTTACCACTCGAACAACGTTAAGCTCTCTTTCAAACAGTTCTTCATACTCCTCCGTCATCTTCGGCATTAGCTTCTTCATCAATTGCCAAACCATGAAGGTATCCGTCATACTATAGAGGCCAATCATATCATCCGGCAGAAAACTGTAATTCACATAATCTTTGGGATACTCGGCCCTTGTATACCTGTTTCTCAACCTCGTCAGCTCTCTCTTCAGCTCTACTTCCCAGTTGCTAATCTGCGGGCAAACAAACTCACTCAACGCCTGCAGCCTATGGCTCTTTCTTCTGTCCCAATAAATCCTCGACATCGTTAACGTACACACCTGATCTCCATTCACAGGGATATCATTAGTCTTGCACACCCGCAGGTCATACTTCATGTTATGCCAACCTTTGACTGCTTGGTTGGCCAATATATCTTTGCACGCCTTATACAGATCGCTCTTATACCTGCCCCAGACCATGATCGTCCGCTTCTTATACTCAAAGCATAGACTGATACCAAAGGGGAATGGATTCCCTACCCGGCAACAGCCATCGTCAAACAAATAGCTCGGTGTATGGAACAGCAGCCCGGTGGTCTCCGTATCGGCGGCGACAATCTTGCTCGTGCCCAGATTGAGCAGCCGTTTAGCCGCCTTGTTGTACTTGGTGACTCTTACGGCATCTTCATATTGTTGAAGGATCGTTCTCGGCATCTTTTTCCTGCTCATCTTCTCCAAGGTAAATACCAAAATCCCCATGCTTGGCGTGTATGAATGCCGCCATGATCTTTAGTAAATTACAGGCATCTCGTACTCGCTCATCCAGCTTCTCCAGCTTGATGTTCTTTGCAGTACTTTTCGTGAGAATAATTGACAGCGCCGCTATATGTTTACCGGCCATAATTAAACTCACCCACTCTGGCTCGTTGCATGTTAGTCCAGACAAAAGATTCTCCATTGCCAAGAAATCATCATACAGATTATACTCTTCGCCTTTTGTAGTCATTAGTGTTCGTGAATGCTTATCAAAAGCATCCGACAGGATTAGATAATCTTTCTTTGTTACTTGTATCTGACTCATTTTTCATCTCCAAATATACTTTGCTTATGCCACGGCTCAAACTCTTGCATTTCTCTCAACTTGGGAAACTCTCCTGTAAACTGTACGCACCTGTCATCGAGTATAATATCAGCAACAGGCTTGCGTCGCCAAAACTTCAATTTATCAATTTCGGTTATCATCAATCCATGCTTATGAAGCCATTTCTTCATTCTCCAATTACCAAACAAGTACCAGCTTCGGGCCGAGTAGATCGACACTTCGACAAACGGCGATGCAATAAAGCATTTCAACCAAGCTATTGCTCCTTCAGTTGGTGGGTCATCAATCCGGTAAGGCCCATGCCAGCCTGACGTGAAGGAATGAATAACTCCGTCAAAGTCAACGGCAATTCTTACTACCTTGTAGGTCATTTCCAAGCCCTTACCAGATTAACGATTCCACAAATTAAAAACAGTATGGCGACTACTTTGTCAAGATCAAGCATCTTCATATCTCCCTGTCATGTCCAGGCAAATATCTCCACCACATTTGCAAACAAATTTAGGCAATCCCACCAAACTCGGCAAATCACCGAATAATTTCTTATAAGTGCCTTCCTTAAACTTATCACACTTCAAACAGGACAGTTTGATAATTTCATTGTCGTCATTCATTGTATTACTCTATCGATCTCCAAACTCAATTTAACGATCCAGTCGGGCCGTGCCTCGGGGGCCGAATAGACCAAACTGGCCGGATGGACTACAAATAGCAGCTTCATTTGTTTCGCCCCCTGTATATTGGGAAAGACCATATCGTGCATTGCACCCTTGGCGTCATTCCCCAGAGCTATTAGTATCTTCGGACATACAATACAGATTTCCTTGAGCAAGAACGGTAAACAGTTCTCCTTCTCCTTCTCCGTACTTGCCCTGTTCCTCTCAGGATGACAATGAACCACATTCGTCCAATAACAATCCCCCCGTTCCAGCCCGCTCAATCTCAGTGCCGCATCAACCATCCTCCCCGACCCCTTGATAAACGGCAGCTCACTCACCATCCCCAGGTTATGCAAGCTCTGCCCCACAAACATCACACCTGCGTTCAAATTCCCCCAACCGGGACAGCCCTCGGTAATCCTTGTCAGATTCAAGCCTTCACACCTCATGCACTCTCTCACCTGCCGGTTCACCGTCTTCATCGATCTTGCTTTCTCAAACAACATATCCTCTTTGGCAAAGGCATTAGGCTCAAGCTGGCCCGTCTCCAAGTTACAGAACTCCTCAAGCGCGGTCAATTTCTCACTTCTTGTCTTAGCCTTCAATTTTTAGCCCCAATCTGTGTAACATGCCCCTGCAATAGCTACCTGATATGCTTTAGTAATTGGCGGCCACTCCAGCTTAATCCCTATTCTTCTCATTGTCTCAGTAACATTCACACCTAAGGCTTCTGGACAGAATTGTATAAAACAAGTAGGGTGTTCTTTTTGAAACCTGGCAACAACATGTCTAAGTTGTTTTCTTGCACGAGGCTGCCAATACAAACAACAAAGAAGCTGCCTCTCTGTCCATTTTGGATGTAGTTCTTTCATCCTTTCCCGATGAAAGCCTAAGTCAAAACGGTTCCAAATTATAAAAAATTCCCTATCTTGTAGAAAAACATCATAGAGATTCCATGCCGCTGGAGGGCAGCTGTCTCGTTTTCCCCAATTGGGACAGCCTCTTGGGTGTCCATAGTAGGGCCTTTGGCATAGTTGCCGTACGTCAGGAGCATAAACAGGAAAAGCCGGACTATATCCTTGGAGTATATTTAATTTATTTCTTGTCATTCGTATTAGTGTTTCAACCATCGCTTCTCTCGTAGTACCTGCAACAATTTGTTCTTGAAATGAATATCCTTCAATGTCCTCAAGGCCCAAACAACATCACTGAACCGATACTCGGGCTTTTGATAGAGATTAGTCTTTTGGCCCACGGCAAGTATTGTCTCTGTTTTCCATTCAGATCGTCTTACGAACCTCGTCTGACGTGCGACAGGGTATGTACTATCATACTTATTGCAACCAGTATAATTCCCACACTTTGTAGTATATCGACTATCATATTTCTACTCCTTCCTTTCAAAAAATACCGCAGATTACCCGCTGCGGTGCCGGGTGTGAATGAGGAGGATGTGCAGCTTTATGTGCTTTTCGCGAAAAGGTTTCAAAAGTTTCTGCTCGTCCGTCAATCACACCCGTATTATACCACATCCGCAGCTTAATGTCAATACCCTATTTGGGATATTTTCATTATTTCCCTTTCAAGGTCTGCTCAATATTTCCCCACACTCTAAAATTGCCATCCCCCATCGTCATTTAGGTCAATAGCCATAGCAGCAAGACCAACACAAACACGCTTAACTTTTCTTTTCAGTCGCTTGTTCTCAGCCTCAAGTCTGTTAATTTTAGCCTTCGGTCTTCTGTCAGGCTCGTCACAGTGACACACGTATTGCCACGCCGGAGTAGGTCTCATTATTCTGTCAGCCCCACAGTACCGGCATCTACTCCAATCGTTTTCAATGTCTTCTTTCAGCCGCTTGTTCTCAGTCTGGAGCTCCTTGCATTTTTTGCACGGTGGTATTGTTTCCCAGCCCGCATGTCCTATTACCATATTATTCTCCTATCTACCCTTGGCTAACACCCTTCATCAATCTTCTAATCCTCCTCCGCTCTCAAACTTCGTTGCCCCACACATCCCAGCCTGGGATTCTCTGTCGAGCAAACAGCTCAATTCTCTTGTAATTTGGATACCACTTTCTTATCCGGTGGCGAATAATTGCAGGTTTTTTGCTGTGTTTGGTGCGTCGCTCCCGGTAGACAGAGGAAATACGCAGGCTTTGTGCTGGTGGTGACATTGTTCCTCTAACGCCTACGAGGAGAAGTTCATGTTGTCCTCTAAACCAATACCCCATTCCGATTATTTCTTTGTCCCATACCATGCAAGTACGATAATCAAAACCCCATGCCTGCAAAACCTCCAATGCTTCCCGTAGCTTAGAGGCTGTGGCCCACAAATACAATATACAATCATTATCACAAGGCACTTTCAGGGATTTAATTTCTTCAAGGCTCATTGTAGGGTACTGATTTTCTATCCTACGGCTCTTTGTTGCACAATGTCTATAACTCCAAGGTGGGTCGGCATAAATAACCTGGTATTTCTTATTTGGAAATGGTATCATCTTAGGCTCACCCCTTTCATCAGCCGCCTGATTCGTCCTCGCTCCCTCAATCTCCATCGGCACTTAACCCCCTCCGCATCGCTCAGCCCTTCACTCTTCTCGCACAATCCCACCAGCACTAAATCATCCAGCTGAATCCTCGCACCCTTGTCACTCAAGTGCATTTTGTTCATAATAAAACCAATATCCAGCCACTCCCGATCAGCCATCATCCTCAACAACTTAATCCTTCTCAACGTCAACGTATAAGCAGCCGCCCTCTTCGCCAGGCTCATTTCACTCTCCGTCACCCGGCTTTTCCCTCGCACCATCGCAATCCCTCTGGTCAAATCCACCAGCTGCTTACTCACCCTGCTGGCAATCTCTCTTTCAGCCTCTTCGGGATCCTTGCTAAACTTATCTCTTGTAATATGACATCTGGCCTTGGCCACAACAATAGCAGCATCAATCAAATCCCTTCTTTGCCTCAAGCTAATCTCCGCCGGTACCGGGTCACAATCCAACAGCCGATGCGCCGCCCTCCTTATAGCCTCCTTCTGTTCGTCCTCGCTCTCGATACTCGTAGTCTTCAGACATCTCTTTCTCTCCTCACCTTCACTCACCGGCGGCATTCTATAGCTCAGGAACCTCTCACCCAAATCCGCAAGCACCGTCAAGTGTCTGTCAATTGCATTCGTAACCGCCGCAATTACTCCAAACTTACTCGTATGGCTCACCGTCTCCTGGGCCAGCTCTCTATCCATATCTCCATCGTAACAATCCCTCAACTGTCCCAGTATTGCATTCAAATCTTCATACCTCATGCTCAACATGGTAGTGAAGTCTTTTATAATCAGCATCTTGTTATTCAGCAAATCCAACAGCGGTGTCTTCGTAATCTTCTTGTCCTTGCCTTTGCCTCCCACCAACCCGGCATAAGTCATCGTGCTCCGACATATTATCTCCTTATGTCCCCGCATACCTTGTAGTATTACGGTCTTGCCGCTCGATGCCGGTCCAATCAGGTACAACCACAGGGGTGCCGAATCCAGTCGGTTAGCAAACACCACCCCAAACACCACATCAATATACTCACTGCCTTCATCGAGACTGAGGTAGCGCCTGCATACCTTCTTGAATTGCTCAATCGGTGTCAGATGGGGTTTCTTTTTCATCTTACTCTCTCAACAAAGTTCACAGCCATAAATCCCCCATGCGTGTACACTTGTATAAGCACTTGCACTCCATCTCGTTCATCTTCTCGATTACTTGCTCTCCTATTTGTCTACGCCCCGCTTCGCCGTGCCCCGCCTGCGCCGCACTGTGGGTCGCTTTGCCTGAGCCATGTGTCGCATCGCCCTGCCAACGCCAAGCTGTGCTACGCCTTGGACCGCCCGTGCGACGCCTTGCCTTGCCTTGCCTCGGCTGCGCTTTACCCGGCCCCGCAACGCCATTACTATGCAACGCCTTGCTCAACCTTGCCTACGCTTGGCTTCGCAGTGCCTGAGCCCCACGACGTCGTGCGACGCCCTTGCTGAGCTTGGCTGTGCCCCGCCCGTGCTGTGCCGCGACCCGCTTCGCATAGCCTACGCGTAGCGCCGCGAAGATAGGCTATGCCTTTGCTAACTTACATCTTCCCAATGGAATCGGCCATAGCCGCCCGACCGCCACTGGCCCATGCCAAACAATTTCCCATACTTCAGCCACTGCTCGACATACTTACCAAGTCCCTCATTCATTGTGACAATCTCAATCTCAACCCATGTTCCGACGGGAGCAATCTCCGACCTTGCAAGGCAAATCCTTTCGCCTTTCATCGTCTCAGCTCTCAGAGGTCGCTCCAAAAACCCTGACGACTTCCACCCTTGCAATTTTATCAACCGTGGAAACACAAATATCTGTTTATCAATAGTCTTCTTATACAGATATTGCGTCAGTCTTGGCCCCCTCAATTCATCCTTCGTAAACGCGCCCGAGTGGATCATCTGCTCACATGCGTCCTTGAAAAATCCCTTTACCTGGTAATCCATCAAGATTGGCTCCTTGTCACCATCTCGATAGAAAAAGGTACTGCTCTTTTCAATCTCTCCTTCCACATCCACCAGTCCATCTTGTTCATCTTGTGCAATCCCGTTAGGATTATTAGCCAAAATATAGCCTTCGGCCAGCTCTTTGTTGCCGCTCACAGTACCTAACAGCGGCTCGTCAAACGTTACTTTTACTTTCATTTTCTGCTCCTTTCACATCACTTTAACAACATTATACCATAAAACCGCTTATTTGTCAACACCCTTTTTCAAAAACTGCATTTTTAGCCGAATAATGCACACGGCCCTCATTGTACCCCTTTACCCCCCCTATATGCCCTTATATGAAAAAAAGAAAATTAAGAGAGTAATGTAGTACAATGCCCCTAAATCTCACAAATATTCTCCTCTCAGGCTACATCGTAATCTTCGACACAACAACAGCTCGAACCTCTGTTCCTCTCATACACTCATGCCCATTAGGATCCCAGACACCGGCTTCACCAACTTGGGTAATATCCTTTTTATTGATCCTACACATCACAACAACCAACTGCCTTGGCAGCTGCGGCCATGAGTTCATCCACTCTGCTGCATCCCCTTGACGAAGGAACAGACTAAACCCAGATGCGTACGTTGTGTCTGCACGCCAAGCTCCATACTTTCCTGCAATATGTTCTCCCCATTTATTTGTTTTAGGCTCATCTCCAAATGTTTGCCAGAAAAGTGGAACTAATTCCCCTTCCTCAGTTCGTTTCATCACTCGGTATGCTCTTATCCTATTCTCCAGCCCTGCCACAAACTCCACCCTCTCCTTCTTAGTCATCAGGTTCACTAAGCACATCTTACTCTCCTTTCTCATTGGTTTTGGTTATAGCTGCCTTGGCGCTCTGCGCCGCAGTCCAAATCCTATTGGCTCTATCCTTGAAGTCGGCAGCATCCATCTCAGACATAGACTGCTCCGGAAATATATCAGCAAGCTCTGTACATACTTTCAACAAGGCATCATAGCTGTTCCAGCGACGAACGACGGCCTCAGCGTCTTCGCGTGATATGTCCTCAAACAAGACTTCGTTTGAAGCCTTTACGACGACACCATACATGCCGTGTCCTAAGCCTTGATCTTTGTATGCAACTGCCCATTCACCTTCACATTCGCGCATCTTACTCTTCTTCCTTGGCCCTAAGCCATTTCTCAATCAAATCAGGATCCTTTTCCAGCGCCTTCTCAAACGCCGGATCCATTGTCCTCAAAATCGCAACCCCAAAACACTCCTCGTAGCACATCTCTCCTCTTCTCTCTAAGATCTTAAATTCTACCTTAAAGGCCTTGTATTGACACCAATCTCGTCGTGATAGTACGAATGGCATTATTTCCCTTTTTGTCTCTTATACCCACAGGCACAAGCTCTTTCAATCGCTACTCTAAGATAGCCAACTGTCTCACCTATCAACGCAATGGCCTTCATCTTCAGGCGGGCAATTGTAGCCGATTTCTCAGCGGCCTCACATGCCTCGCCTAATATCTTCACTTGGTTCAGCAAGGCATCGTGACTGTTCCAGCAATTGACAAGATGTTCGGCGTTAGCTATACGTGCCGGCTCCATAGCTTCTGCTATCGCTCCGCCCGCCATCTGCTTCACAGTAATCGAACATATATATTCACAGGATTTGCTGCCGACAATTATTATGTCGCCGGCGATAGTGCTTTCTGTTTTCAGTTCACCTTCTGTGTGTTCGCTCATCTTATTCTCCAATCTATTCGTACCATTCTTCCAGTTTATTCTCTCGTCTCATCCTACGATACCAATCCGTACTCGGTCTCCTCCTCATAAACCGCCTCCACCATTGTCTCAAAGTTTTCCGCCAATCCATAGTATAGCTCCTACAATACCGGCCCAAAGCATCACCCTTGCCCAAAGCCAAACCAATTCAATCCGCTCCTGATCTTTTTTCTGATAGTAGTTCATCGTGCTTCTTCTTTTTTCATGTCTTCGTGCTTCTTCTGCGCTTTCAAAGCAAACAAATACATCATCGTATTGGTGACCAGCCATGCTGCCCTGTGATAGCCTGCTTGCGTGAGAGTCATATGTGCAACCACCGCTTCTTCGTGGAATTCTTTCGAATCAGCAAAAAATGCATCTATAAACTCTTGCCACCTTGTATTTACTTCATGCTCCGTCCGCGCCATCTCGTTATCTCTCACTTCTCTACTCATCTTTTTGCCTTCCTTTCACAAAGCCTTCAAATACCTATCGACGGCCTTGCTATACTCTTGCAAGGCCTTTTCCAGTTCCTTCTCAGCCTCTTCTTGCCTCTCTCCGGCCTCCTGCTCTTCATTACTATTTTGTATCATTTCTCCCATTTCCTCTCATTCCTGCTCACTTCGGCTTCTCAGTTTTGCGACTACTGGACGCAATGACCTCTATAGGTACTTTGATACCCTGTTTTCAGCCAGCAGCCTCCCAAGGCTTAACCTCGAATATCGCAAGGTACTCTCTGGCGATTATGTATCCAGTATGGTAGGTTCTACCGTCCTTTGTATCCCGATACATTTTATCAGCATGTTTTCTCCCAAAGTAATTAAGCAACCATTTTCGTGGCGGGTTGGGACCAATAAAATACAGGCGTCCATCTTGATTTATTGCCAGATACAGCTTTTTCGATACGTTCTTCATTTTGCCACCTCATTTCTTTCAAGCCTCATTTCTCACTAATCCAGGCCAGCGCGAACCACCTCAGCCACTGGCCTGGTAGAGCAAGAAACAAGGGCAACTATTCTATTTCACAAGCAGCCAAGAACTTCTCTCGGTCAAATCGTGGGTCGTCTTGCGCGAAGTAGTCGGCTAAGCCTGCAACAACATCAGGATGCAAGCACGGTAAACCATTATTGCAATTTACAACGTCTGCCGTCCGCAATCGGGTTTGATTTCTCCTGATAATCTCTGCTACCGCCTTATAGTGTTTTCTCGTAAACATCTTATTGCGCTCCTTATCTTTTCTTGACTTTGTTTCTGCTCTATCATGTTAACTAAAAAACCACGTGTAACAATCCTCGCAGATCTCCAGCTTTACGCGCGGACCACTGTGTTTTCTACCGATAGTTGCTGTGCAATAGTAGCGGCTGCCTGCCAATGCGCTGCCACAAGTCCGGCACGCAAAACTGCTAAAGAATGGGTCAAGCAGCTCACCTGTGTGGAGCTCTACCACTGGGCTAAAATTAAACAGAGGCTCCGCGACTTTTCTCGTGTTTGTATCCATCAACATAGTACTGTGTCGGGTAATCACACTTGACCTTTTTGTTAGTCCAACCCCTCATTGCAAAATGTATTTTGAACCGCTCATTCAACGTTCTTGGGTTATAGAGAATTTTGCCAGGCATCGTTTTTTCTTTGCTTTTCTTCGTAAGACACTCTGACGAATCTACTTCCACGATAGTGTCACAGACTTCTTGCAACAAGGCCGCATAATTATCTTCGATAACTTCTTTGCCATTGTTGAATGAATACTTGCCTAATACTATCATTTGAAAAGTCCGCCCTCTAACCATTCCTCAGGTATCTTGCTCACCCTTTCCTTGCCCGTCGGCTGGTAAACGGGTTTGCCAAGAGGCCGAATTCTAAGCGATCCATCATAGTATTGATTGATTCTTTCTTTTGTCGCCGCTACGTATTTCGCGTCCTTTTCACAGCCGAATGCCCTGCGACCATGTATCAGGGCGGCCAACATTGCTGAACCTACGCCCGAGAATGGGTCTAAGACCCAATCGGATTCGTTTGTTAGAGCCAGCACGCAACGTTGCACCAGCTCAATCGGAAATTGGCACGGATGTATTGTTTTTTCGGGATGATTAGCTTTTACGTTTGGAATGTCCCACATTTCCTTTTCCCAATCCTGTGCCACGACCTCCCATTTATCGGACGGGTTCTTGCCAAGAGGATTTCCCGAAGGTTTGCCGTAGTTCTTACCCTTCTTGTAGTATGTCTTTCCAGGATATTTCGAGGGAACTCGTACGTTATCAAGGTTAAATGTATAGTTGTCGGTTTTGGTGAACCAAAGGATCGCTTCATATCTGCCTGAAAACCTTTTGGAACAGTGCAAACCGTGATTGAAATGCCAGACTATTCTATTTCGTAAAAACAGGTTCAAACACTTGAAGATAGGGTAAAAGAACATATCGAGAGGATAAACTTCCCCTTTTTCGACATAGTTGCCCACTTCCCAACACAGACTTCCTTCAGGCGAAAGGACTCGCACCAACTCCTCCAACACTGGCCGCATATTGTCCACATAGTGTTCGAGTTCTATCGTTTTCTCATACTCTTTTCCGATGTTGTAGGGCGGCGACGAAATAATGAGTTTGATTGAACTATCGGGAACTCTTCGGAGGCCATCCAGACAATCACCCTCGTGGAGAACGATGGTCGCATTCTCCGTAAAAGAATTATGGATTTTGGGTACTTTTGCAGCAACTAACGACCTCATAACATCATTCCTGAGCACGTACCTATCTGGTCTTTTAGGTCTTTCACACATACCATAGTGTTTCTCCGTTGTATTCTGTTTGGTTGCCTCGTTTCTTTACAAAGCCAACGTCCGGCCTTGCACCGGACAGGCTGCTGGTTTGGCTATTAGTTGTTTCGGTGAAGATTTACTGCGTGCTGGTTCACGCCGTCCATCCAAAAGACGTACCATATTGAGCCTTTGGCCAAGACTCTTTCTTTGATAGTCACCCAGTTACATTCCGGCCACAACTTTTTCAAGTAATTTTGTTCCTTACGATCCCCAGCTATGGCGAATTCGACAACTTTCGACAGATCATAGTTTGCCTCCAGTTGTTCGGCACTTTCAAGTTGCCAAACATCACTAATTTGTGTTTCTTGTTCTGTCATGTTTCTGCTCCTTAGTTACTTAATTATCTGCTCTTATGCTCTATGTCAATATTGGTAATTGCCGAAGCACATTCAAACGGAGAAAATTGAAGTTTTGCTCCACTGTACTGCCTGGGCTTATACGTTGTGTGCAGGCCAGTTGATAATTAGAATTAGCTGGCGGGTCGGTTGCGATCAAGAGTCTGCCGTCATGTTCTGCTGTAGTGGGCAAGAAATAGAGATAATAAGCCGTGTGAAGGTCGTTGCCTTGTTTATTGCACCATTGCCGCAATTCATTTTTGAGTGCTGTCTCTGCTTCTGCTAAAGATTTCATTGCTCTGATCCTCATTCACTTTGTCAATTGTCTCATTTCAAGCTATTTATATCATAAAGTATTATCGTCACTTGTCAACAATTATCTTAAACATTTTTACTGCCAATCCCACAAGTACAGCAACCCCAACGGTTTACAGGCCAATATTTATTACATTTATTAAATCATTTATTAAACGGACAAGCCGATTTGTGATTATTTGCCTAAAATCCCCACAAGGGTATTGACAAATCATATATTACTGTGGTAGTATTACTCAAGTAATATTACCGAGTTAATACTCCAGCGCATAATACTTACAAACAAGTACTTACGGACAAGTAGCTTATGGCAAGGACCAACAACCCAAACGGTCGTCCGACAATCGCCAAAGCCAAGTCGCAAGAACTGCGTGACGCCATAACTTACGTAGAGTCACTACCCTCGGGGGACATGCCCGCGAAGACGAACAAGCGCGTCCCCTTGTTTGTCCATGCGGTGTTGGAATGTTACAAGGACAATACCCTATTGGCACAGATACTACGTAAGTTGTTGCCCGATCTAAAGGCTATTGATATCAAGGCAACTCAGGACTCGCCCTTTAGACTTATCATAGATGTCACGCCCCAACGTAAGCCCGGTAAGGCCAAGAACAAGCGGAGTAAATCATAAAGGGTGAACGCGTGCTCTGTCCCTATCAAGCTACCAAGCCGGCGGGACAAACTGTTAGGTGCGTGGCAAGGTGCGTATCTATTATAGTAGAACGCGCGCGCGTGGCAATACCCGTGCCAACTGTTGCCTTGTAGGCATGGAGTCAAGGACATTATGAGTAACTCATTGATTTACGTAGTTAAGGCATGCTTTTTATCTCGCCACGCAACCGGGGGTATGCCTGTGGTGGAGGACGGGGGCCGTTATATTTATACCCCCCATAGGCGAGAGGCAGGAGTCACATGAGAAAAAAATTCCAAGCTGTATATGATGAGAGATAGATGTCAAGCAAATTAGTTACCAAGTAAGGAGAACCGAAATGAAGAAACTAATCACCGCTGTCATGCTTCTGGCCTTGTTGGCTGGATCCGTCCGAGCTGATATTACCGTATGGACGATGGGAAGCACCGCCGAGGATATTCTCGAAGCCCGTGTTGGAGTCACCTTTGCCGATGTTGAGGTGGGCATCCTAAGTAGATACTGGCCGTGGGATAGTGCACCTCAAGTTGTAGGCGGGTATGCCTTCTGGCATTCGCCCGATCCTATTGTGATTCCCAATCCGCTTGCCAATCTGATCCCGGGTTCGCCGGAGAAGCTGGAGGGATTCCCTTATGGCGGAGGCGTGTTTGGAATCGCCGAGCTGGATGATGATTCGCGTAGTTTCTCGGGATGGCTTTCTGGCTTTGAGGTTAAGCTCACCGAGGATGACAAGGGCAGTGTGAGTGCTGTGTTGGAATACGCCAGGGTGAATTACGGCGACGGGCTGGGAGAGATACTTTCCGATGGTGACTTTGTGACCGTGGGGTTGATGTTTAGGTTCAAATAATGTCAGGATGGGCTGAACAATTCGCTTCCGAAGAGGGATTGAGCTTCGATCCGGTTCTGGATGCCGATCGTGTCGATGAGAACACGATGACGTATAAGCCGATGGAGTTCCAGAAGGACTTCTACCAATCTACGGTGGAGTTTCCGTGTCGAGTAGCTCCCTGGGCGGACGGCAAGACACTTACGGGGATCATGAAAGGATTGAAGTTGTGCTTCCTGTATCCCGGCAACGAGGGCTTGATTCTGAGGTATCAGTTCAATGCTTTGGTGAGATCAACAATGGCCGACTTTGAATCGTGGACCGGGCTTAGAGTACCAAGAAGTCCTCCGCATGTAGTGGAGATACCACATTCGGGTGGAAGCAAAGTGCATTTTGCCCATGCGGATAATATTGAGACATTTAGACAGGCGTTACAGGGAATGAATCTTGGGTGGATACTGATCGAGCAGGGAGATGATTTCCCGGATGCAGGTGTGTTTGATATGCTTGCCGGGCGGTTTAGAAGGATACTAACACCGATCAAGTCGATACAGCAGCATTTGGTGCGAAGAAAGATAATCAAAAAACCAGTTAAGGATTTCAGAAGATTGATAGATCCATTGTCTCCGGCTGAAGCCGATGAGCTGCAAGATAAGATTGAGAGCGCCATCAGGGCGTACGGCTATCCGGTCAGGCAGATTATGGTCATAGCAAATGCCTGTGGGCATAACTGGATATGGAAACGGTGGATCAACCCAAAGACACGGATAACCAGGGAGGATGGATATTCGTATTCGGAGGGTGAGCCGTTTGAGAATATCAAATATGTGCCCAGATCTACGCGTAAAGTCTGGGACAAGATGAAGAAGACTGCACCTAAGAAGTATAGAAGGTATGTGCTGAACAGCCATGAGGCGTTTGATATTGAGGGCGCATATTATGCTGAGCTGATGTCAGATGCCTTGGAGGAGGGGAGGTGCGAGATTGATAATCTCTACGATGAGACTGCGCCTGTCTATACGTTTTGGGATTTGGGTGTCAGAGGTCAGGATAGCACCTCGATAGTGTTTGCCCAGTTTGGTAATTTTGGTATCAAGGTGATTGATTTTTACGGATTCTCCGGTAAAGGCATGGCACATTACTCACAGGTTTTAGACGAGAAGGGGTATAGCTATGCTGCTCATTATCTTCCGCATGACTCGAAGTCGTTGGTGCAAGCGGCTACTGCCGAGACCAGATTGGCCATTTTGAGAAACCTGAGACGGAGAAAAGGTGAGGACATACTGGCGACGGACCGGCTTAGTCTTGCTGATACTCACGAGTGTGTGAGACACACGATACCGAAGTGTCGGTTTGACAACAAGACTGAGGTGCTTGTTGAGGCTCTGATGCAGTACCATAGAGAGGTGAATAAGGCTAAGAGCACCGAGGAAGAGCAAGTGTTTGTTGACCATCCGGCGAAGGACAAGTACAGTCACCCTGCGGATGCCTTCGGACAACTGGGCCAAGTTTATCGGTATCATCCGATAGATGGGCAGGTGCTTGGGTCTTCAGAAGCGGTGCCTGAGTATTACGAGAATGAAGTGTACAGCCAGGGAGTGACCGATTTGCTGGAGGTCTCATGAACGTATGGTTGGTTTATTGTTCTATATGTATAAAAGGGACTACGATAGTTAAGCCGCCCGGAGATGAGAAGTTCGTGAAAGAGACTAACTGTGTGATATGCGGTCATAGGTTGAACGCCAAGAATGGTGTTTATCGAAATTTGGCCAGAGCATCTGAGAGCACAAAGGTTGATTTGCTGGAGGTGAAGTAATGAGTTTTGGTGGTGGTGGCAGTGGACTATCTGGAGACCTTGAAAGTAAGATGCGTAAGATTGTACGAGAGTCATTGCGGTTCACTCCACTGTCGAAGAAACGCCAAGAGAAGACCACTGAGAGTTTTCTGAAAAAGGAAACAACACTTATGATGTCAAGGAAGTTCGATGAGATGTTCTTCCCGGGACCCCCTGCTGCTCCACCGCTTCCTTCTCCGGCACCGATGGATGTCGGCAAGCAGGCGAGAGCCGCCAAGAGCGACTTGAGGGCTAGGTTGCAAAAGGCAAGAAGCCGATTTGCCAGTGACGTTAGCCGTGGGATGTTGCTTAGTCCGGCTGGGACCAGCAGACCGACTTTAAGCAGTACGTTGGGATAGGAGAATAGATAAATGACAGAAGAAGAAGTAAAAAAAGAAATAGAAGAAAGAAACAAGCATTCAGAGTCCTATATCGAAGCCCATTATGGTAATAGCTATGGACCAAGGCGCAGGTATCACTGGGAAGAGCGTGGCGGTGAGCCGTGTTTAGTGGAGGATTAGAAATGCCAAATGGTGATAATAAATCAAGAATACAAACACCGCTTGGGAGTGGGCATAAGCTCCATAGCCAGCTTGACCATAAAATGGTCTATATTTTGCCGAACTCGCAGGGGCAAAAAGTCCATGTGGTTGAAATGCCAGCCTGCCGCTTTGGCGGCCTGACGGTGTGCCTAGCAAGCACAGTGAGAAAGGATATTGCTAAAATGGAAGCTCTACGCCCGCTCTTCCACCAGTTCTGGAATGATATGGCACAGAAAATGGAGAATGGAATAATTCCCAGACTTCCTATTCTCTAAGCAGGAGTTGAAAATCTACGATTGGAAGAATAAAACCGACGACCAGATTGTCAAGATCATAACCGGCAACCAAAAACGGCTTGAAGCCCGTAAGCAGGTCTATGATAATCTGCACAGTCTGATTATAAAAGTCTTCAGGCCGCGCAGGCATGACATTCTTCGCAGGGACATAACCAAGAAGGGCAAGCAGTTCGGTGCCCAGGTTTACGACCAAGGACCAGCCAACGCACTTAATAAGTTTGTCAACGGCAAGCTCGGGTACATGGTCAACCGCTCGGTGCCCTGGATTCAGTTCACTGCATCCGATATCAAATTGAGCTATAATGATGCGGTCAAGAAGTATTGCCAAGAGGCCCGTGAACAGGTGTTATCGGCGGCTAACCGATCTACACTTTATGAATCACTTGTGCCGCACATGCTCGATGCCGACTCGATTGGCACATCAGTGATGGTTCCTATGACCGATGAGAAGAAGGACCGCGTGGTATTCGATGTTGTTCATCCAAGGGATAGCTTCATCGGCGTGGATCAATTCGGCGACCCTAAAGTCTATCATCGGCTATTAAAGCTGACGAGGATGACCGCCGAGGAGATGTTCAGCCAAGACAAATTACCGGCTGGGTGGTATAAGCCCAAAGGTGACAAGCATTTGAAAGACCCGTTCCACGAAGATGAATACCTCTGGGCACTGTATCCTAATGGGGACAGGGATAATAGTAGTTCGAGGAGCGAGGACAAGCCCTGGTTGGTCATGGTTATTCATCGGGGTGGGACGAAGAAGAAAGGCAAACTGGTATATAAGAAGGGCCGCGACCGGTTTGTCATTTGCTGTCGCACAGGAAGAGAGAGCGGTGCCGAGTATGGTACGAGTGTTGCCGCTGATTGTCTTACCGCCGCCTTGGTGGTTAACAAATTAGGTGAGAAAGCCTTGGGGGCAGCTCATATAATTACTGAGCCTCCTGTGATTGCTTCTGCTACATTAAGAGGGCATCTGGAGTCACAGCCTGGTGGGCGTACCTATGTGGCGGACATTCAAAGAGAAGGAGTAAAGACATGGATGGATCGTATTGCTTGGCCTATCACGGATGTCCAGATGGACCGGCTCCATGCACAGATTGAAGATCGTATGTTTATTAAGTTCTTTGAGATGTTGTCAGCCGGTGATATGAAGGCCCGAACGGCTTATGAGATTAGCCAGATGATGAGTGAGAAGGCCGTGTTGATGAGTGCCGTGATTGACACACTTGAACAGGAGACGCTTGAGCCGTCTATTGTTGAGCTGATGTGGCATGAGGCCGATGCCGGTAGAATGCCGGACCCGCCTGAAGAGCTTATCATATCGGGTGGAGCTGTTGATATAATCTATCTGGGGCCGCTTGCTCAACTTCAAAGAGCACTATTGCGGGGCAAGGGAACGGTTGATGCCCTGTCAATCATTGGGCAGATGATAGAAATGCAGCCTACTGTTGGTTTGAAGTTCGACTGGCTTGAGATGGCTGAGGATGTAGCGATCAGCCAAGGAATGCCTCAGAAGCACATCTTGGGAGATGCTGAGGTGGATGCTCTTTTACAGGAGCAGGCGCGTAAGCAACAAATGGCTGAGGAAATGGCAATGGCCGAACAAGCTGGAAAGGCCGCTGGTGGACTCTCAAAAGCACCAGAAGAAGGGTCGCCTGCTGAGGCATTGATGGGAGGCTTGGAGGCATGATATGCCTACGAAAACAGTAAAGGGCAAAAAAGTACCACAGAGTAAATGGCCGTTGGGTCAGAGTGAAAAAGAGAAAACACAAGCGTGGGAGACATTAGAATGACAAACACTAAATCAGAAGAAGTCGCAGATGCACCTGAATTGACAAATAAGCAACTGAATGCGAAGCTGGCCGAGGAGCAGACGTTGAGAATGGCCGCTGAGAAGGATGCTGAGAAGTACCAGGAGCAGGCCAGAAAGGCGCAGAAAAAGGTAGAGGCTGCAGAGCCTAATACCCAGGTTGATGTTGAGCGTGAGATTCGCAAATATATCAAGCGCTCGGGCGGCTATCGTAAGAACCTGCCTGAAGCGGCCAAGAAGCGCTGTGCTCATTTCTTGAGGAAGCGCGGGCTTAAAGATGAGAAGGGATTTCCTCTCAAGTGGGATACGAGTATCACCGTGCCGGGCATTGACTCGCCTACTGTGGCTGCTTATGCCTTTGATACTGAAACCGGTCAGATGAAAAGCACGCGAGGTTAATCATGGCCAGTTGGTGGAAAATGACACCCGAGGAGCTGGCCGACAGTCCAGACGAGCAGCTCGAAAAGCAGATTGACTATTACAACGTGTTCTTCGGCAGTGCGCGTGGGCGACGAGTCCTGGCCGATATACGTAACATGTGCTATGACTCTTCATTAGGCGAGGTCGAGCTGGTGGCCCTTATATGTCTGTATCGTGGAATACGAATGAATGCAGGTGGCGGTACCCGGGAGACCGAGAAGGCAATGATAGATGCCGAGGCCAAGGCTATTCAGATTGGGCTTCCATCAGGTATGGAAGACGCTGAAGATGAAGACCTATTGGAGATAGAATGACAGGTCCGATACAACCAAAATGGTATGAAGTATTGCTTGGATTGCCAAGAATACTTTTGAGCTTTTTAAGAGATTTAATCAGGAAGGAGATTTAGTTATGCCGGTTACAATTGATGGTAACGAAGTCGTAACAGACGATGGAAAATTTACAGAGCACTTTGGCGGTGACTCGAAGGAGCTTACATTGGAGCGCGTTCCCGACTTGGGCACAATGAAGACGAGGTACATCGAGGCTACGACTGCCTTGAGTAAGAAGATGGAAGGAGTTATTCAAAAGCCCGGCGAGGATGCCAGTGACGAGGACAAGTCCAAGTATCGGGATATGCTACACGCAGAGCTTGGTGCGGCCAAATCTGTCGACGATTATGACTTGGCCCCGGCTGAAGGTGTGCAGCATGACGAGGAACTTGTAAATACTTTCAAAGAATTTTTTCTCTCCGAAAAGGTTCCTCCCGATGTTGCCAAACGGTTCGTTGACAAGTATGACCAATTCGTTGCATCCCGTGTGAAAACCATTCAGGATGCCGAGAATGCCGAGTTTGAAGCTGATGTAAAAGCATTCAAATCCGAACATCCAGGCGATAAGATGACCTTGGACACAAGGATTGCAGCCAAGGCTATGCTCCTGTTCGGACCGGAGGGCTTGACAAAGGCAGTCAAGGAAGGTAAGATGGTAGAGAACTCGGCTGACCTTGAGAAGTGGCGTAAGCTGGATGTCTGGCCGGCAGCCCTCGCAGGGTGGACCAAGATAGGTGAGGCAATGAAATCGGACGATGCTATTACAAATGAAGGCGAGCCAAGGGATACGAGTAAGCCTGAAGCTGGGACAGTTGCATCAACGGTGTCAAAGGTTTATACTCATCCGACATCTGTCCAGGACAGGAAGACAAGAGGTAAAGACTACTAAAGTAAATATTAAATCAGCAACCCCGCAAGTGCGGACCTGATGCTTACCCGGTAAAGCGCCGGGCGGTCAACCACCGTTAAGTGTCAGGGAAAGCCACTGTCATAGTGGATACCTTCCCGATAGTAAGTAAAAGTTAATAACTATTGGAGGTATCTATTATGCCAACTTTGGCTTTAGGCACTGATATGTCGATTGCTGAGATTATTCGCCGGGAAGACCCAGACGGTCAGCTCGCCGAGCTTGTCGACGTAATCAGCCAAGAGAATCACATCCTCGATTACATTCAGTGGGAAGAGTGTAACAATGGGGATTACCACGACGCTACACAGATAGCGTCCGAGCCGACCGGCCAGGATCGTACCTACGATTACGGTGTAAGCAAGGAAGCAGGCGTCGTCGAGAAGGTCTTGGAGCCTACTCAGATGATGGCCTCGCTCTCTGAGGTTGACGACCGTAAGTATAAGCGAGCAAAAGACCCCGATGCCTTGCGGCTGCAAGAGGATGGGCTGTTCCTCAAGGGAATGACCAAGACTTTTGTATCTCGATTGCTGGATGGCAACCGTAATACGAATCCGCTGAGGATAAATGGGATCAATCAGCGATCCGATTACACCTCACTGTCGTCCGACCACACCTATGACCAGGCCGACGGAAACGCCTCGTCCGACTCGAACAAGACCAGTGTGTACTGTATTCAGTTTGGTGCGCGCAAGGTTATGACCATCTATCCGAGGAACAATCCTCAGATGAGTGGCGATCTTCCTATCAAGATGGAAGATTTTGGCAAGACCATCATAGACCAATCGGGTACGAGCCAGACTAAGAAGTACCCGGCTTGGCAAACATGGTTCTCGATTGACTTTGGTTGGTTCATCTACGATCCCAGGTGTATCAAGAGAATTGTGAACATCTCGACGAGTAATATCGACGGTGTTGATGACTTCGCTTGGTCTGAAGACCCGATGATTGATGTTGTCAATGATCTGGAGTACAATGGCGAAGGTGCTGTGTTCCTTTGCAACCGAACTGTTCTTAAGCAGGCCCAGAAGAGGGCCAATGAGAAGGGCAATGCCTACTTTACACAGGAGACCGAAGGCGAAGGTCCGTTTGCACGGCCTGTTGTCCGGTTCCAGGGCATCCCGATGGTTCGTGTTGACCAGATTACCAATACACAGGATGTCGTACTGTAATTTCCTATGTAGGAAAATGAATAGCTTTGGGAAACGGCAAAGAATTTTCCAAAGCACAATATTAACTCCTTATTGGAGATGTAAAAATGATTGATATAGCAACGTGTTTTACGTATGCCTATTCTAACGGAACCTACACTGACTTCTTTCAGACAGTAGGTAACTCAAGCGAGGCATCAACTAATCCCATTGACTGGGACGTGAACGGAATTAAGATCGCAGGTTCTAAGCCGCCTTGGCTGATCGTCAAGATTGGTGCTACTCCGTTTGACGTACTAACCTCTATCGAGATAGCCATTGAGTCCGATAGCGTGGAAGATTTTAACACCAATTCCACGAAGAAAACGATTTGGCACAAGAATGTTCCGCTTGCGGCCTGTGATGCCGCCGGCGACTTGCTTGTCAATGATCCCCTCGGACACTATGACTATCAGAGATACCTGAGACTTTACTTCAACATCCTTGGCAGCGGTGACCAAGCTACTATTGCAGCTTGGCTTGCCGATGGACCCGAGCCGGCTGTAACAGATTTCGATCTGATAGAGGCGACGTAATCAGTAGTCACATAATGGGTAGCCTCTTAATCGGGGCTACCCTTCATTAAAATTATTGGAGACAGAACGATGAACAAGCCAACGATAGGCATTGTTAAAAACCCCTTGTCTCTGCAACAGTATCTCTGCGAGATGGTGCATGAGCTGAACGATCAAGCGGAAGTGACCGCCAAGCTGAGAGAAACCAGAGACAAGGAATTAGCCAAGGCCCAGGAGATCGAGCGCAAGAAGCTCGAAGCCGAGGCTGCGGCACAGGCCAAGGCCGAGGCGGTTGAGAAGGCAAAGAAGATTGTTGCCGAGGCGGAAGCAAAAAGACAAGCCGAGGCCGATGCCAAGGCGAAAGAAAAGCAGCGGCAGGTCGATGAAGCAAAGAGGCTCGCCGAGGCAGAGAAACTTATTAAGGAGTCCTAAAAATGAAACGTATACTTTTACCAATATTGATTGTTGTCTTGGTGGCTGGATCGGTATTCGGCCAAGCGACAAATTGGCCTATCTTTGGCCGGCCAACATCTGACTGGTATTCCGGCGCTGATACTCCCAAGAATATCCCGCTCCAATGGATGCGGGCGGTCGATCCCATGATAGCCGCAGGTGGTGGTCTCGGAATAGGCAGTATCTTCTATGTCAATAGCGAAGTGACCAATGCAGGTGACGGATCTAATTGGCTTAACGCCAAGGAGACCATCGAAGAGGCGTATGATCTCTGTACGGATAATCAGGGTGATATTGTTTACGTAGCCCAAGACCATGAGGAGACACTCGGAACCTTGGTGCTCGATACTGCTGGTGTAACTATCATCGGTCTTGGACGCGGCGAAGACAGACCGGAGATTACCTTTGACGGCACTGGTGACATAATCACAATCTCAGCGGCGAGCAACACGATAATCAACCTAAGTCTGCGGGCTGGCGTCCATGTGATTGAGATATGCTTCAATCTTACTGGTGATGCCGATTACACAACGATATGGGGTTGTGACTTTCCCGAGCCAGCATCCAGTGCGTTTGATTTCAAGACGGCAATTCAGTTGACCGACGCAAGTGATTATGTAACTGTCGCCTATTGTACCTATAAGCACGCTGATGCTGCCGGTCCGGTAGAATTTATCGACTGTGGCGCCTCCGCTGCCGTTCAGGGACTTGCTGTTGTAGGTAACTATCTCTATAGTCACTTTTCGGCTGCCGCTATCTACAGCGACCAGACCGACACGGAGGTATTGATTGCTGATAATGTAATCACCAACATGGCCACCAACTTATACGCGATTGAGATGGGAGCCGCTTCAACAGGCTGGCTGATAAACAACAAGGTCGCTACGGATACCTACGCGACTGCAATCGAAGCTGGTGGATTGGCCGTTGACCAAAGTACCGTCTGGGTCGATTACGGCCAGACTGACACCGTTGCCGTTCCGTACTTCCCAAACGCTACCGGTGTCGCCCGTATGAGTGCCACAGAAAAGGCTGAAATTGAAGTCGAAGTCGATGAGGCCCTGATCGTTCAGGAACTTGACCATTTGGTTCATGTTGCCGATAATGACGATCCGGCAGACAATTCCATCATGGCGGACCTTGCAAGCGCTACTTCGGATTGGAGCACATTTGTCCCGGCTGACGATTCGCTTCAAGCTATTGGCGACCGGATAACTGCTCTGTCTGCAATAGGCTTTCGTGGAACGATTACGACCGAAGGGACAACATCTCAGGCGATCAGTACTGATTTGACCGGCTTTGGAGCTAATCATTTCGTTCAAGATTACGTCGTTGTTTGCACGTATACCACGGACGCTGGAGCACCTACTGCTGAGATCAGGGACATTACCGCATACGTTACGGGCACAGGCGTTTTTACAGTTGGCTCTGTGTTCACCGCTGCTCTCCAAGTAGGCGATAGGATATTGATCGGTCGCCGTGAGAAGTTTGTCGATATTGCCGCGATTCTGGCAGACACATCGGTCATGGACCCCATCGTGCAGGACTTGGCGGGCAGAAGTGAACTGGGTGACAAAGTAGTGGCCGATATGGATGCCAACAGCGTTTTTGACGGTACTCTCATGTTCGATCACTTTATGGCCGTGATAGATAATACTGGTACGGATATCCTTAACGCTGCTAAAGATTCTATCATCGCCAAACTGGTAAGTGCAAGCGCCGAGGCTGACCCCAATGACTACAACCAACAAACAATGTCACTTCAGGCCTTAAACACCGACCTTGATGCGATCATTGCTGAAGTTGCCAAGGTTCCCAAAAGTGATAGTACCGTTTCGTGGAACGCCGCTGCCCTGCAAGCTATCCAGGATGAGGTTGAGGACGATATGCAGAATGAGAACCTCGACCACTGGATGAAGACTGGTGTTGGCTCCGGCGATGATATGACATCAGAAATTGCTGACGGTTCAGCGCTTAGTCATATCTTGACGAAAACAGGCGACACCTCGGATTATGCCCGTGCAACGATGTCCATTGAGTATATCGCTGGCGAGATTGATACCATTGAGGCTGTTACTACTGATCTGGCTGGCATATCCGAAATTGGCGATAAGATCGTAGCGGACATGGACGCTAATAGTACGATGTCCGGTATTGGACTCGATCACTTGATGGGAATACTGGATGGCACTGACGCTGATGTGACTACGGCAGCTATAGACTCTGTGATTGCCAAGATATTAGTCACAGGCGGCGCTGCCGACCCTAATACGTATGATAATTCAACAATGTCTTTGCAAGCCTTAAACGTTGACTTGGATGCGATCATTTTGATTACGGACGATCTTGCCGGTATATCTCAGATTGGTGATAAAGTTGTTGCTGATATGGATGCCAACTCCACCTCTCTATACTGGCAGGAAAGAACAACGGCGGTGGAACTAACAACGTTTCCCGCAGCCGATTGTGATCTGTTCGATGTTGACGGGGGGCCTATACTGATTACGAGTCTTGTGGGCATTGTCACGGAAACCATAGACTCTAATGCCGCGACCTTCGGGATAATTTTAGATGCGGATAGCGCCTTGACGGACACCCAGTTTACAAGTCAAAACATCACTTTCAACGGCGTTGTTCTTGGTACTGTCTTTACAGCATCAGCGGCTAATCCCGCCATTATGGCCCCCCTGATTACGGGCGCGACAGAAGGTTCGGGAATTCCTCAATATCCCTGGTACTGCAAAGAGGGAATGATTGAGCAGTACAACAGCGCCGAGAATCTTGACGGTACTATAACCTGGTATGTGACGTGGAAACCTTTGAGTACAGGAATAACTGTAACTGCTCAATAAGTTTATCCGATAAGGCCGGGGCCTGAGGATATAGGCCTCGGTCTATCTTTGAGGTTGCTATGATTTTAAGCAAACTTGAAATTGTAAATACGAGTCTGGCATTGATTGGAATCAAACCTACGACCTTGACAGGAAGTTCGGCTGAGGTTCGTCAATACAATGCCCTGTTCAACATGAGCTACATCGGAATGCTTGGGCTGCCGATTGACTGGAGGTTTGCCTCCGCGCGTGCTGAGCTTGCCGAGCTTGGCGAACCCGCCTTTGGCCACTTCGAGTATCAATACGCGCTGCCAACCAAGTGTGTCAGGGTGATCGCTCAGGTCGATGAAGGCGACGATGATGAGGAGTATGACTACAAACGCGAGGTTTATGTAGATAGCAAACAAAAGGAGCACAAGGTCATTCTTACCAGTACAAGTGACTGTTTCATTAGGTATATCCGCGACGTTAATCTCGCTCAGTGGTCCTACTGGTTCTGCCGAGTGGTTGCTCTTGACCTGGCCATCTTGATGTGTGAGCCGCTCAAACAGGATAAGCAGAAGAAGAACCAACTGCTGCTGATGATGATCGAACCCGGGGTCGGCTGGATGGATCGTGCCATTCAAGCCAATAATATCGAAGACGCCGAAGTAAATGCTGACGGTGTTAATCTGGATAAAGGCAACAAAGATGTTCTCAATGCCGTTGTGGATAGCGAGGCCGTCAGACGAACCTATATTCACCAGAGGGAATGATAATGAAAACTAAAACCGATGTACTTATTACGATAGCCATATTGCTGATGGCTGTCGGAATAACAAACCAAGTATTGCGAGTAGCCAAAGCTGAACCGATAGATACCTACCATTCAAGCTGGCATCGTGTCGAAGACTCTGCCAGTGAGGACGCCGCTGACTTTGCGACAAGCCTCCCCTTGGATGCTAACGAGGGCGACTGGGCAAATAAGACCTCGGAGGCGTTTCGGATCAGATCGGAACAGGCCGGGGCAAGGTATGAAGGGTATTCACCAGGCGCAGCTTGGATGTTTGCTTTCTACGGGACAGACGCGGCTGACGAGACATTTAGTTTCACAATGGTAGGCTGGGCCAAGACTAATGGATTTGCTCAGATTATCTGTGAGGGTGACGGCCTTCTTGGTTCACAAGATGTTGTGATCGAACCGAATGGCGATAGTATTGACAACGGTTTCTGGGCCGATACTATTAGTTTGGATGAGACGAGCAAATGGCCCTCGGTTGGTGTTTATAACGCTTCAGGGAATGATGAGGTTGCCATTCTGCTGGTTGATATGACTGGCCTCGAATGGGTAGATTTTGTTACCTACGACGTTGCTGGATCAGCAGAGGCCTCGACGTTGGGCGTTTATGGAAGGAGATACTGAGATGCGAAGACAACTTATATTAGCTGTGATGATTTTGTTGCTTCTGGTATCTCCTGCTTATGCCAGAAGGGACTATGAGTTTGGCATTGGTTCGGACATTGACAACCTTGTGGATCCAGATGCCGATAGGATTATGTTCTGGGATGATTCAGAAGGTCTATTAACTTGGCTTACTGCCAGCACTGGCTTGACCTTGACTACAACGAACTTGACTGTTGGTTTGGGGACAGCGATAACCAGCGACGAGATTACGGACGGCGAAGTCAGCACTGCTGATCTCAAAGACGATTCAATCGAGATAGTTGATGTCAACATGCTCAACACGCCCGCAGATGAGGACATCTTAGTCTATGACACCGCGACAGGTGGGGGATTCAAAGGTCAGACGCTTGCGGAACTATTTAATGTTGTAAGCAGTCTTGATTTACCCGATGGCTTTCGATTTGGCGATTCAGGTGAACCAAATATTGTCTTTGATGAGGCCAATGACGATTTAGAGCTTTATGGTGGTGATCGAACTTTTGTTCAGAATAAGACCGATTCAACTACAGGCTTTCAGATCTTGGACGCTGATGGTGGGACTCCAATATTAGATGTTGATACTACGAATGAGAGAGTCGGCATCGGGATGACAGGGGCAGGGATGGAGTTAGACGTGAATGGAGATATTAGAGCCAACATTTCCTACGGGTCTGTATATATTGGTTCAGGAGCGTCGAATGGGGTGGGAATAAGACTTAGAGATTATTCGGGCAATGGTACTGTTCTACAATTTTATATCAATGGGACTCAAGGAGTTGCTATGACTTCATCTTATGCGTTTGATGCAGTCTTAGCTGCTTTACCGATTAGAATAGCTAATAATGTCGCTTTTCTTTCAAGGAATACCGCCAGTGATGCCAATCTTAATCTTATATATGCCGATACATCTGATAATGTTCGGGTTGGTAATTCGGGCGAAATGACAATAAACGGCAACGTCGGCATCGGGCGTACGGACCCCAACAATCGTCTCATGGTAGGTTCGGCGGATGCCAGTGATTATATCGAAGTGTACCATGACAATACCAATGCCGTTTTTCTTACAGACGATGGTGATTTCACGTTTACCGTTACCGGGGGCGGTGATGGTAATATGCAGTTTCCCGCCGATGTTGCAGTTGAGGGCGACATTTACGACAAGACCTCAACTGATGTCATGTATATGCTCAAGACCGTCGTAAAGACTATAAATCTCGATGCAAGTGACGATAACGATGATTTCGAGTTTGACGACACCGCAGGAAATTCAACTTCTCAAAATGTAAATATGGGTGCAATAATCCCTGCCTATGCTGAAGTTGTCTCAGTGCAAGCACGATGTTTTGAAACAGTTGGCGGTTCTCAAACATTTCAGGTGACTTTAGGAACTGGCTCTGCCGGTGCGCAGCTTCTCGCACAAACTACAGTGGATGCCACTAACGAAATAGATGGCACTGCTGCAGGAGCAGGGCCAAAGTTAGAGGCAGCCAATGCTGCGAAGAATGTCTGGATCAACGGAGACCCCAGTGCTAACTGGAGTGATTGTGCCGGGGCCGGACGTTGGGCCGTCTTTGTAACCTATATTGATTATGGTGCAGCTTATACTCAGAAGAGCCCATAGAAAGAGAGCATGAAGAGGTTCATTTTAATACTTGTACTTCTCTGTACGATTGTGGATACTGCGCAGGCAGTAGTCTACCGGCGAATCATCTTTCCCATTTCGGATAGAAAATATTTCATACACGAGAAAGATGATCTTACTGCGACACATGATATTCTCTCGTCTACTCATACGGACAGTACAACCGATACTGTCACGCGTGGATCGCTAATCTATGCTAACACCACTCCGGCATGGGATGAATTAGTCATTGGTTCATCCGGGACACTCCTTAAATGCGACGGTACTGACGTATTCTGGGACTCCCTTGAGATTGAGGATTTCAACAGCCTCAATGTTTTTTCCGATGAGGACATTGTGACCTATGAAAGCAGTTCGGGCGGTGGCTTTGAGGGTATGACGATAGATGAATTGTTGGCAACCATGTCTGTTGGTGCTTTGGCCAATAATAGTGTTGGTGTTGCTGATATGATTCACGAGGACCACGGAGACGTTACATGGATCTCCGGTTCGGCGGCGCTGGATGTGAACAGTGTTGCCGCGAACGAATTGTTGAGTGGAGACTATGGGGATGTGTCGATTGATGGGGCTGGAGCTATAACCCTTGATCCCAATACGGTAGCGGCAAGCGAGTTATTGTCAGGTGACTATGGTGATATTGTAATCGACGGGGCTGGTGTGATAAACGTACAGAACGCCGAAACAACAACGGTAGCCGACACGGATGATACGACAAGTTTTGTTGCCTTGTGGGAATCTGTAACAGGAGACTTAGGCTCAAAGTCCGACCCGAATCTAACATATAACGCAGGGGCAGGAACACTGGGTTCGGATGCCATTGTAATTGATGGTACTAAGGCCATCGGCCTCGATATGAGCGGGGGGACGTTTGCAACCGCAATACAGAAGTGGCCGGCAGGGACAATCTCAACTGCGGGAACGACTGTATTCCAGCCTGATGCAAATTCTACTACGAGTTATCAGTGGAAGGATGCTGGCGGCAATGTTGTATTAAATCTTGATAGTACAAATAAATATCTACTTGTATATTCCGATGTCCAGATAATGAAAGTCGATTCCAGTGGCTTAAATGTAACAGGCGGTATTCGTACAATTAAAGATCAGGATTGGCTCGGTCTTGCAGCTGGGGAGTCGGCAGCGAAATACGGAGCCGTAGTGTGGAGAAATGTATTAGAAAAATTAGAGATTTACACAGAGGGGTATGATTATCCGGTTCATATCAATAACTCATTATTTGTGGATACAGATTCAAACAATAGCAACGTCGGCATCGGGACGACTACCCCTGATACTAAACATCAAGTTGTAGGAGACTTAAAAGTTGGGGATGATAATACAAATTATACTTCGATAGGGACAACAGGTAATGTTAGTTTCACTGGAAGTGCCGAACTTATCATACCAAGTAGTACGACGTTACCTGGAACCACTAATGTTGGGTCGCTCTATCTTGATGCCAATGCAGGAGCAAATGGTACTGTATATATGTATGCAAACGGGGCGTGGAGAGCAATGATAGTCTTACCTTAAAGGAGAACGAAATGAGAAAATTATTACCAATACTTATTCTTCTCTCACTGCTCTGCATGACAACCGTTGGTGAGAATGTTCTAATCACCTCCTTCAACTCCGGAGAGCTCTCCCCTCTGCTCGAAGGCCGTGTGGACGTTGCTCGTTACTATAGCGGATGCAGCACACTTGAAAACATGGTTGTGCTTCCACATGGCGGAGTGACCAAGCGACCGGGCAGCTATTACATCGCCGACACAAAAACCCACTCCAAAGTGTGCCGCTTAATCCCATTTGAATATTCCACCGAGCAGGCATATATCATCGAGGTGGGCAACTTATACATGCGATTCTATAAGGACGGCGGGCAGATCACCAATGATGATGATTCTATCTACGAAGTAACCACCGAATATGTTGAAGATGACCTGTTTGAGTTGCAATATGTCCAATCGGCAGATATGATGTATATTGTTCATCCTGATTATCCTCCTGCATCTTTAACACGTGCCGATCACAATGACTGGACACTATCGGATATTACATTCGAGCGAGGCCCGTTTCTTCCTGAGAATGACGGTGACACAACGATTACCCCTTCTGGGACGTCAGACTCTATAACTTTGACAGCCTCTGCCGCGACTTTCAACGCCAATCATGTCGGTGCCCTGTGGCAAATTACTCATACAGTAGAAGCCTCAGCTGTATCGGATTCGTTCAGCAGTATTGGCGATTCCAACTCCGCTACCATAACCATACAACTTGGTCGTGGCTATAATTTTACCACCCACGGAAAATGGATTGGCACTATCTCGCTTCAGCGAAGCTATGATGATGGAAGCAACTGGAAGGACATAGTTTTCCTCGATAGCTACGAAGATGGGAATATAAGCTATGCCGACAGAGAGGATGCAAACGATGCTATCTATCGGGTATTCATGGACGACTTGGAAGCGTCATCCACGGCATGTTTCTATACGCTCACAGCGCATAGCCATGACATAGACGGCGTAGTCACAATAACTGCCTTTACGAGCACAACCGTTGTATCTGCCACGGTGACTAACCCCATCGGGGATACAAACGCAGTCACCACATGGGCAGAAGGAGCTTGGTCGGTTGACGAGGGCTATCCATCGTGTGTTGCTTTCTATGAAGAACGCCAAGCCTATGCTGCAACCACGAACTCCCCACAGACTATCTGGCTTTCACAAACAGACGATTGGGATAATTTCCTGATTGGCCCCGACGACACGGATGCTATGGCCCTAACGATAGCTTCAGATCAGGTCAACACAATACGATGGCTATCACCGCAATCGTCTTTACTAATAGGCACGGCAGGTGGGGAATGGTCGCTGAGTGCATCCGGGGCCGGGGAACCATTGACCCCGACTAACGTCTCTGCCAAACGGCACTCAGGCTATGGCAGTTTTATCGTACAACCTCAAGTAATCAATAACAGCATCTTCTTCCTCCAGCGCCAAGCTCAGAAACTTCGCAAGTTCCAATACTCATGGGACAGTGATACTTGGAAGGCATCCGACATCACATTGATGAGCGAGCATATCACCGGCGATGGCATCACGCAAATAGCCCAGCAGAAGAACCCTTATCCCATTCTTTGGTGTGTACGGGAAGATGGTGCCTTGGTGGGGGTCACACTGGAGGAGAACAACGACGTAATTGGTTGGCATCGCCATGAGTTCGGCGGGGATGTGGAATCAGTTGCGGTCATCCCTGGTGCGGAGGAAGATGAAGTTTGGACGTCCATAGAGCGTACCGTAAAGGGAGGTACTTTCAGATACATAGAGCAACTTCAGCCATTCGATTGGGGAAGCAGTCAGCGGGATGCCTTCTTCGTTGATAGCGGATTGAGCTTCGATGGTGGAGCTCCTATAACTATTACTAACATTACACAGGCAGATCCTGCCGTGGTTAGTGCAGCTGCACATGGTTTTAGTGACGGAGACCAAGTTCGTATTACAGATGTAATCGGTATGATAGAGATTAACAATAAAGTCTATACGGTTGACGATGCTGCTACCAATACATTCTCGTTGGATGACGCTGATGAGGTTGGAGATATCAACTCGGTGGACTTCACCACATATACTTCAGACGGGTCTGTCGAGCAGGTAGAGAACACTTTCAGCTTGGCCCACCTGGGTACTGAGACTATTGCCGTATGCGGAGATGGTGGCTACTACGGTACTGAGACGCCCTCGTCAACAGGGGTAATCACTCTCAATGATTATTACAACACAGTACACGCCGGCAAGGCATTTACCTCCAAAATGGGTTCCATGCCGCTGTCAAGTGCGTCCAATCCTAAGATGACGTTCTCAACCAATAAGGTTATAACCGAAGTTGTTGTTAGGCTCTTCGATACTTTGGGCTGTGATATTGGACCAAGCTGGATAAGCTATGACTCGCTTATATTCCGTAAGGCATCCGATGTCTTGGATGCACCGCCTCCTCTTTACACCGGAGATAAATCACTGCTCTATCGTGGAGGCTATGAGACAACTGGCCGTATCTATGTACAGAATCGCTATCCATTGCCGTTCACCTTGCTGGCATTTAAGGCCGAACTGGAGGTCTACCCGTGATAGCTGTTCGCTTATTTACATTGGAAGATGCCGAACTGCTTTGCCCAAAGGCAACTGAGTACAAACATTGGAAAGGCGGTGACTGGCGAGCATGGGCCGAGGACTCAATAAAGGATGGCCCGGCTTACGTAGGATTACTCGATGGCTCGCCGATTATGGCCGGCGGTGTTTCTGTTATCGACGAAGGCCGAGGTTGGGTATGGGCAATATTCTCTAAAGAAATAAAAAAGCACAAGAAAGATGTGCTTAGATGTGTCAAAGATATGCTTGATCTGATAATGTCTCATCATAATTTGAGCGAACTATGGGCGCTGTCTAATAAAAACTTCGCGCCGTCGCAGAGGTTGCTCAGACATCTTGGGTTCAAAAAGATGGGTGAGGCCGATGATGATAATTATACTTATATGCTGAAAGCGTAAAGATGGCGTTTCTTCCTTTGATAATGATGGGACTTAGTGCCCTTGCCAGTGCGAGCGCGGCCAAGCAAAAGGCCAACGCTGCCAAGGTAATGGCTGAGTATAACACTGCATTGGCAGAGCGCGCGGCAGCGCAGACGAGGGCAGCCGCCCTGGAAGAGCAGCTTATCCTTCGAGATGAAGCTAAGAAATTGACCAAGAAGCAGCGCGCTCTCTATGCCAAAGCCGGTGTTAGAGTAGAAGGCAGCCCATTGGAAGTCATGCTGGAAAGTGTATCAGTTTCCGCCGCTGATATAGCCATGATTGCCCGAGAGCGTGAGATACAGGCCCAGCAGTTCGAGTCCCAAGCGGCCATCTCTCTCTTGGAAGGAAGATCTGCTGTAAAGGCCGGCAGAATGGGTGTAGCACGGTCCTTCTTCGGCGGTGCCGCAAGGATTGGCACACAATACACGGAGTATCAACTACAGCGTAACCCAGGTGGGTTTAAGAGGGCGACATAAACTAATGCCTAAAATACCAATACCAGCACGTCGGGTAGGCCCATCCGGCCAAGTCGGGGCCGTCCCCATGAGACAACCGATCGGTGCGGATGTCGCTGCTGAAACAGACGCGCTTGCCCGTACTCTGGATGAGATAGGCGGTGATTTTGCTTCGCTAACCCAAAGGATTCTTCGCTCACAAACCAGAAGTCAAGTTGTAGAAGGGCAGCTTACCTATGATGAGAACTTTGCTACATTCAAGGGGGGATTACTTAACGACCCGGACTACAGGAACTGGCCAAACAAGTATAGAGATTGGCATAAAAAACAAATTCAAGCGGTTACATTTGGCGATCTTATCCCTGTCGCCAAACAGCAACTCAGTCTCTGGGGACGGGACAAGTATGTCGGCGAATCAGTCAACATTGGTATAGACAGTTACAACAGCACCATTGCAGACGAAAGGGCCAAGTGGGAGGCGGCCATCATCCGCGCCGAAAGCACGGGTGAAGTGGGACCAGTTTTGCGCCAAACAGAAGAGATGATTGAAGATGGCGCTCTGCGTGAAGGCGATGCAGAGCTTCGGCTTACACGAATGTACGAGCGAATTGATGCAAGTCGCCAAGCTCAGATGAAAAAACTAACAGAAGAGGCAAGACTTGCCACAATACGAGATTCCGGTGAGAAAGCCGCTGATATGGTCCGCCGAGGACACATCATTGTTCCCACGCCTTCTCTAACGGGCATTCCTTCTCTCGTGAAATTGCCTACTGAGGAGCGAGACGCCAGAGATTTCCTTCTTGAACAAGCTAAAATACACAACTGGACGAGCGCTGAACAATCTCTTGCAGAGTCATACATAGTACAGGAAATCAAGCAACAAAATGTGTTACATGAAAAGGCACAAGAAGCCGCTTACTCGGATCTTCTCGCCTCAGTTTTGGACAATAACTTGGTCGATCCAACCATCATTACTCAACATCTCAGGAATGAAACTATTACCCCGGAGGTGGCCAAGAGTCTTCATAATTACATAACGAATCCCAAGCCTCCCGAGACAAGCCCGATTGCTCATGCCGAAGTGCTAATGTCCATCAATGCCATTGGAACTGGTCGCAGCAACAAGATGGATGCGCTTAATACCATCATGCGAAACATTGACAGGCTCGATCCCGCGTTAGCAAAATCTCTTAGCGCGGCTGTCTTTGGTAAGATCGATAAGAGGCGCAGTGAGCTAAAATCAAGCGGCGAGAAAAACCTTATTTCCATGATGCCAGGCGATATGACTATAATGGGTATTTATATTGGCGGCCCAGAGGATGAGCAGGCTTTCCGCTTGGCCCAGATAGATCTCAATGATTGGATAGACAGTGAAGAAAAACTTCCTTCACGTGAGAAGATGTACGAACAAGCGGCAATCTTTGCCAATGAGCGCAGGCGCGGCCTTGATATTCTTCCAGTAGATCAGCGCTTTGCTATACCAGACCTGACACAACATGCTCCTCGTCGCTCGCTGCCGCTGATCGAAAACGAACTATTTGAGGGACCAGATTTGACATTAGACGATGTCAGAGAAGTTCTGGCTAAAGTAGAACCTGACAAACGTGCTGCAGTAGAAGCCGAAGTTTCAAAGTTAGTAACTATATGGGATGAACTAACGACAGAAGAAAAGATTAGTGTCTACAGAAAAATTGCTGTTGAAGGCTGGACTGGTAGCGAAATATTAAGCCGATTTAAGAATGCCAAATAGAATAGAACAACTCGAACGGCCTAAAGATAGGATTGGTGCCTTGGAAATACCTTCCGCCGAGGATCTGACTCTCTCTCTGCCTCCGGCAGATCCAGATCAAGTCCCTTCGTATCTCGATGATCCTAATGTGGTTCGCAAAAGAGCAAGAGAGGTATTCAAGTTCTCTACAGAAACAGGTGTACCACTCCCAGAGGCAGAGGGACACTTCCAGCGAATGAATCGTAAGCCTGAGACCCGACAGTATGAAGGCTTCTGGGATGAAGTCAGTCGAGGTATGGCCAGTGGCAGCCTCAATGTGGGAAGCGGACTACTACATCAAGCTAATCCTCTTCTTGCGTATCACATGAGACAGGCCGTCAGTCCCTTTGGGATGTCAAAAGAAAACTACCAAAAATATCTTGGAATAACTGAACAAGCCCGGGCTGATTTAGACGCCGAGTCTAAGCGAGTCTTCATAATGGCACAAGATCCAAAGTATGCCGCTGGTGAAGGTTGGCGCGGCTTTGTTGCCAATGCGATTGGTCAAGCCTTTCCATATATGGCGGCCTCTGTTGGTGTAACTCTATTAAGCGGAACTCCAGCAGCCGCATTTGGTGTTGCCTATGCAGTAGAAGGAAGTGCGGCATATCATGAGGCCATTGCCGCAGGGGCGACAGAAGAGCAGGCACGGATGGAAGAGCTTCTTGTCGGCACAATCAATGGCTCTATAGAAATACTACAAGTAAACAAGATATTCAAGTTTGCCAGGGGAAGTCGGGTACTTCTAAAGAAGGCCGTGAAAGAGAGTGTCTTGGAAAAGATTGTCTCCGGTGGTGCTCAATTGACAATAGAAACACTAAAACTGGCCGTTCAAGAAGGACTTCAAGAAGGTGCCCAAGAAGTGACAGGAATATTGGTCAAAAACATTCACGGAGAATGGGTGCCCCTCGGCGAGGCTGGTCCCCAAGTGCTTAAAGCCATATTAGGTGGCGCTGTTGTCGGTCCCTTCTTTGGGGGCGCAGGCCGTATCGCAAAGACTGTCATTGACCGAGGAGCCAAGCCGGCAAAACAAGTTCGAGTTTTGATGGATGAAACGTCGAATAAGCTACGCGAGATAGATAAAGAGGTAATGGCCCCGCCAGGGATGCTCTTGACACCAGAGGTTAAAGCAAGGATCGCAGAGGGAATAGAAAAAAGAAAGCAGGTTTATAAGGAAGCCAGCGGGAAACTCGATGCCTTGGAAGTTGAGACACGAGAAGTCAGTCCTGGTGTTACGCCTGCATTACAGAAACGTATAGCTGAAGGTCGTGAACAAGCTGCGAAGATGGCTAAGCCGGAGGGAGAGGGATTGCGCAAGCCAACTGAGGCCAAGCCTGTGGCAGAAGATTTGTTCGGTACTCGCAATCAGTATAAAGACCTGTCTCAAGTTGAGCAAATGGAAAGAGTTTTGACGGATAAACCTGCATATTTGCGTGATCCATCAGCAGCAGGTGTCCCAACAACTGAGGAGATGCAAACGTTTGCCCAAGAAAACAACTTGGTTATTGGTAAGAAGGAAGGCGCTTTAGTTGTAGCGCAGAACCAAAAAGCTCTCGATGCCGTTATTGCCGCTGAGGGTGGGCGGGAATTAGGATTAGCATTGGGCTATCAGGACATTACCCCAGGGGCCAAGCCAGGACCACAAGCAATAGAGGCCCCGCCCGAGTCTCCTCCCACCGAGTCCCATCTCAAGTCGGTCTTGGGTGAGAGAAAGACAAAGGCCGAGAAGGAAGCTGCTGCTCCTCCGAAAGCGCCCGAGCGCGATGTCCTTGGCGGTGCCGAACCTCTCCAGCAAATACACAAAGCTCTCAAAGAGGCCAAAGCAATTCGTCCGCTGACCGAGGCCGAAAAACGTGCCGTCTTGAAGAAACGAGTAGGAGCTGCTGCCGGTACACTCAGAAGCGGTGTCAAAGCCATTCTTGCAGGAGAACTTAGCGCAAGTGATGCTGTCAGACGCTCCACCGGCAAACTCAAAGGACAGCTGACCGAGAAAAAGCAAATCTACGAATCCATCAAGGTACATTTGGAAGAATCTTCGCCAGGTGCAATAGATGCTGCTGGCCTAAGCATCATCAAAAGCCCTAAACTTCGCTATTTTGAGGTAGTAAACACCACCGAAGCGTTCGACAATCTCATCAACGGCATGGCTTTGACTTACTACGAGATAGACTTACTCGAAGCGCACTTCGGTAAATCTCTCGGGGACATTGCACGTACTCGTCTTGTCAAAGCCAGCCTTGTTGATCGTCTGACCACTATCTGGCGTGCTGGACTTCTCACGGGCATCAAGACCTCTGGCCTGAACCTCTTTGCAAATGTATCTCATGGTCTTACGGAAACAGGTAAAGATGTGCCTACCGTGGCTATAGACGTCATAACCTCATTGGTCACTGGCGAACGAGCAGTTGGTCTTACGCTCCGTGGCTATCCCAAAGGATTTGTTGAAGGGGCTGTCAAGGGCTGGCAATATATGAAGACAGGGGTAGATGAAAGAAACATTGCCCAAAAGTATGACTACTCCCGTTTCTTCTTTGGTGCCAGTAAATTCGCTAAAGGCCAACAGACCTATACAGAACTTATGTTCCACCTGATGGGCGCAGCAGACCAGCCTTTCTATTATGGTGCTTTGTCCCACTCTCTCTATTCTCAGGCCATCGCCCAAGGCCGGAACAAAGGACTCAAAGGTAAGGAATTTCATACTTTTATGAAAGAATTGGCCAAGAGTCCCACCGATGAGATGCTTCGCCTTGCTGCTGTTGACGCCGAAACCGCCGTGTTCCAAAACAAGACACACCTTGGCGATCTGGGAAAAGCTATTCAAGAGTTCCCTGGAGGCAGGTTCGTTGTGCCTTTCAGCCGTACACCCTCTGCCGTAGCCATGCAGATTATTCATTATTCACCTATAGGCGCTATATCCGAGATCAATGACATATTAAAAGCGAAAGAGTTCAACCAAGCATCTTTCTCAAGGGCAATGGGAAGAGCCACCTTTGGAACTGGTGCAATGTGGTTAGGCGGGCACCTACTCGCAAAAGGACTGATTTCATTGGGCTACCCTGACAACGAAAGAGAAAGAGAACTATGGAAACTTGAAGGACGCAAACCATATTCTATCCTCATGGACAACAAATGGAGATCTCTGCATGTGTTAGGTCCAATAGGTTCGACTCTTGCCATCGGAGGATATTTTAGACAATCTCTTGAGAAGCAAGGCAGTCCTACAAAAGCAATTGCAGACGCAATAACTGGCGCAATGGATGCCTTTAGCGATCAGACTTTTGTACGAAACCTCAACTTGGCCCTCGGTGCCTTCTCGGATCCCGAGCGCAAGTTCGAGTTTTACTTCACCAATCTTGGCGGTTCGATAGTACCTACAATAATTGCCGACATTGCTCGCGCTACCGATGACACGGAGCGACGGTTCGACGACCCTCTTGCCGCAATCATAAGTAGAACACCTATTGCCCGGGAAGGACTGGAGCCCCGGCTGGATGTCTTCGGTCAAGACCTGCCTCGATACGGAGGCAACCCACTTGAGGTGATGATAGACCCTACTCGGCCCGTCAAAATACGTCAAGACATATTAGTGGATGAGCTTCGTCGGCTCTGGGATAAGGACATCAAGGTATCACCTACTGTGCTCGGGAACAGGGGCGGATTCGATATTCTTAGTGATGAGGAGAACACCGTCTTATGGCGGCACGCAGGTGATATGACCTATCGGGGAATCTTTGCAAGATTGACTGGAAAAATACCTTCAGCAGGGAAGAAATATTACAAAGAGCTCACTGACGAGGAAAAGGGAAAAATAATTGAAGGTATAACCAAAGGTGCAAGAGACTATGCCCGTGCTGTATTGGTTAGAACAAAGATGACACAGGGGGTCACCAGAGAAGAGCTTGAAGAGTCCGGGCTGCTAAACGAAGACGTGAACAGAGCCTGGCTTGAAATACAACGGTATGGAACAGATCCAATAGAGTCCTTTTTTGATACAGGAAAAATGAAATGAAAGCAAAACTCGTTACCCTAATCATGTTAACCTTGGCCCTCCAGGTTAATGCAACTGTCACCACAACCTCAACCAAGGCAGGGCCATATAACTGCAACGGCTCTACTACGGAGTTCGACTTTACTTGGCCGATCCCCGCCAACGATACATCCCATATCATAGTCATACACCGTGTCACATCGACAGGCGTGGAGACCGTCCTTACCGAGACTGCCAATTACATGGTAGCAGCGACCAACAACGACTTCTCTTCAGGCGGCACCGTCACTACCGTAGCAACCTACGCCTCTGGTGTTACCATCACCGTTTTAGGTAACATCCCGCAGACGCAGAATGCCAACTTGGAAGATACAAAAGTGCTCCGCTTGGAAGATTTAGAAAGCGAGCTTGATAAGCTCACCCTCTTGACTCAACAGCTCCAAGGAGAAGTAGACCGTTGTATTCAGATTCCCCCCACGGAGAGCCTTGATGTAGATGCAGCATCGTCAATCAGCCGAGCTTCTACTTATCCTTACTGGACCTCTACCGGCGCGCTAAGTAACGTAGCCAGTGTTGCCTCGGACAACACCGTAGTGAGTTCATGGGGAGAAACTCTTGTCGATAATGCTGATGCCGACGCAGCTCTAACAACTTTAGGCATTGCGCATTTAGTTGGTAATGTTGTCAATGTCCAAGATGCAGCCTACGGTGCTACAGGCAATGGAACCACGGACGATACGACAGCAGTACAGGCTGCGATGGATGCTGCGTTTGCAAATGGTGGTACGTTGTATTTTCCAGAGGGACACTATAAGGTCACAGCGGCATTGGTAGCAGATAGGGGCAGTGGCTACCTTTTGGGTTATTCGTTAGTTATTATTGGTGCAGGGCCAATAGTTACGCAGATAGTTCAGCATACGGCGGATTTGAATTTATTTGAGCTTGGTGCTATTACTGGTTCTAATGGCTTAGGAGGTAACAGATTTGATAGTTGGGACAGAGGTGGACTTACGCGTGGACCCGCAGTTGGGACGGGGTATGCTATTGTACTTGATTCGTCTGACCGCGCTCAGCTGGAGAACGTCCATATTG
>SDBU01000655.1_pt1 | contig 48741 bp, 66 predicted proteins | sample 2277071 | NCBI WGS metagenome assembly SDBU01 (sample SAMN10397929, study PRJNA504765) | marine sediment metagenome | isolation source: marine sediment core GS08_GC12, 126 cmbsf | place: Arctic Ocean: Gakkel Ridge, Loki's castle | collected 2008
CCAGTTGTCCCGCTTGCTCATGCCGTCCTTGAGGCTGGAGTAAATGCCGCGGAGAGTTACGAACTCCGTCTCGTCGGTGGCTTCAAGATTATGACCGAGCCGTTCGATGATGTGATCGACCGTCACGCCGAACTCCCCGAAGGCCTGGACCATCTTCCTGATCCTGTCGATCAAGGGCTCGTCGCTATTGCCGGCCAGAGTTTTTTTGCACTCCTCTACCGCACGCTCCTGGATGTCACCCGGTATCAGGGCGAGGATGCAGGCACGCTTTCGACGGGCGCCCATATTCGCGCAGTGTTCGTATATGTCCCGCTGGTCCGTCAGCTTCCTGATGCCTCCGGGTGCATTTTTGGACTTCATTTCGTGCTTGACCGTGAAAGTCTTTACGTCCCGCGTGTTGGTCTCGAAGTCCCAGGCATACGACATCATCAATGTTTCGTCGTCTCGCTGTTCTATTTCCTTGACGCCCGATTCCATATTGCCCCAGTTTTGCGCCATCATCTCGGCCATCCGAATCGACGAGCCGGACACCTGCGTCCCACCCTTTTGGTACGTATAGAACGCTGCTTCCGCCAGCCCCGGCCGCCTGCAAGCATCCAACATCCGGTTCTCGGATTGGATAATATCACGAGGGCACAGCTTGGCTGCCGTGATCTGGCCCTGGACCTCTTGGGCTACGCGGCCGACCTCTACAGTGACCATGGCCTGCCGGCCGGCCGGCACGATCTCGCCTTTATTGAATTTCTCTAAATCAGTCATCGTGTTCTCCTAAATATCACTCGGTGTGTCGGAGACCTGTCCGGCCTTCATTTGGGCTTCCATTTCTGCCGCGGCCTTCTCGTCCCGCTGTCTGAGTGCGTCCTCCAGCATATCCACGCTCGCCCGAGACGCGACAAGCATCGCGGGGATGGCGTTAGGTTCCATCTCCCCCAGTTGGATAGCAGTGCCGGCGACGATGTCCTGAATCTGAGGGAGAATCGCCCGGAGATCGCCCCACCTGTTGTTGTTGGCCGCCTGGTCGAAGGTCGCCGTGAGCTCCTGGAGCCGGTCGGCGTTGGACTGTAAGTTCTGTGCTAGTGTTCCCATGGTTTTTCCTTTCTAATTTGTGTTACTCTGTTCTCAATTTAATTATCGCAAGAAATGCAAAACAAGGTTGGTCAGGGATGGCGTTATCCATAACTTTCCTCGGCTTAATCACAATCTCGTCGATGTCCGTAAACTCGAGTTTCGTTTCCCCTAGATGGTCAAAAAGATCGCTAATCATATCGGAAAACCTTTCCTTGATAAGGCTGGTGGGGAAATAAGGATAAGTTCTGGCTAATTCCCGAAAGGGCAAAAAAAACCATGCTTCGATTGCCTTTGATTCGTCGTCGCGGCAGGCATCCGTCATCGGAGGCCACGTCATTTCAATCTTCATGCTCATCGTTTTCTCCTTTCTCGTCCGAAACTTCCAAGTTTCGACTCTGAGTTGGTGCCTTAATCATGTATAAAAACAAATTGCTTGGCGTAGTTTACTTTTTTTGTTCGCTTGAAATTTCTCTCTGCCCAGATGTGGGTAACTTGTTTGAAGATAAACTGCTCAAAAACGGACTTGTCAAAGATAATGTGATAGGAGAATTTTTCCATGGGACCGCCTGCAAACTTAACACGAATCTCGGTTATCATACCCGATGCCTCGACGATGGGATTTTTGCCTCGTTTCCCATACGGCCACAATTGCCACAACACGCGGTTTCCTATTTGGAACTCCGGCCTTCCGATCGGCTGATGCCTTTTGCCGCCTGACGGAATAAAGCGTCCGCTCGGTTTCTTTGCCATCATTCGCCTGCACTTTATTTTATTTGTTTGTGCCTTGAGTGTTCTCATAGCATTTTCGCAATCGCCCTTGCTGCAAAGAACAGCACAGTGACGAAGCCGAACAGCATGACGCAACAGCCGGTACCATTGCCGCCATGATAACGATCAAATCTGTGTCGACATCCACGCATCTCAATCTCCTTCCTTCTCTGAATCTTTAAGTTCCGTTTCTTCTTCGTCGGACAAATGAGTCTCCTCCAGCCGGTGCTGGATGGTGACGCTGATGGCGCCGGCCTCTTCGAGACTCGCCAGGAGTTCTTCCCTGGCCTCCTTCTTCTTGCCTCTTAGAAACTGGTCCGAATGAGATTTCAGCACCTTGGGCAGCGATACAGTGCTGACCCTGGCTATCTGCGTGTCCGAGAGGTGGTTTCGCAGCACCACCATCGCCTTGAGGGGGTCGAGCTTCCTCTTCTCGACACGGTTGAGAGCCAAGGCCTTACCTTCTCCTGTTGGTATCGGGCCGACACGGGCTATGGTCTCCCGCAGCAATCCTTTACCGTTGTCTATGACCTGTTGCAACAGGCGAATCCTGAACAGCATGTCATGGACAACCTCACCCACGCCCTCCTCCAGCTTACTGTGCTCGGTAAGCTGAGTCAGGGCGGCCTTGGCTCTCTCCAACCAACCTTCCGCGTCAGGCTTCTCGGTGCTCGTCCCCATGATGTCGTCGATAGTGCTGACAACAACGGCTTTACGAGCTGCGCAGAGAGCATACAATCCACAGAACCTGCAATTTGACGACGGTGTGTAGCTATCCGAAGTCAGGACATTATGCAGCAGGTCGTTTTCCCAAAGGCGAAGGGCATCCCCTGTGTAAATGATGATTCGGTGGTACCTGTGTCGCAGGAACACAACGGCCCCGGTTATCTTGATGCTGTCCGGCCTGCCCATGAACTCCCAGAGCAGGAAGGCGTAGCCGGCCATCTGTTGGTGAAAGCCATCGTCGAGATAGCCCGACTTCCAGTCCAGGAAGATCGCCCGGTCGTCTCCGCAGGGAGAGCAGAGATCGATCGTGCCGGTGAGCTGGTATTCCTGGTCTCCTACCTTCCAGATCGGGCCCTTGACAGACGCCTCGTACTGAGGCTCAGGAAAGTATTGCTCAAGCTCTTCCCAGGCCCTTGTCACATACGACATCAGCATCGGCACCTGCTCGACTGACTTCTCACTCAAGCCCGTGCGTTCCGCGATCTCTTCGAGGTCGTAGCCTTCTCCCTTGACGCAAAGGGTGGCTGCCTCGTGACATACATTGCCGAGCAATGCAGCCTCCGCGAACTGCCCGCCGGATACCCTGATGACATCGGGGCCGGACAACAGCACCGAGGGCGGGCACGCGAACAGAGAGCCGAGCTGCGAGCATCTAATCTTTATCATCGAGCGAACACTCCTCTTCTAAAAATGCCAGCAAGTCAGCCTTATCGACCATACGCCAGCGACCAAGCCTCTTGAGCTTTAAATATATTCTTTGGCCGTCCGATTTCCTGATGACTCCCTCTCTCGCCCAGCGAAGGACGGAGGCATAGGAAGTGGTGATACTGTATATTCGTTTAAGGAGAAGTGGGATTTCCACAATTTTGATGGTGGTTCTCGCCGGGTCCCAAGGCTGCAATGCCTCGATGTCACTCGCACGCATCTCTGAAGGTCTTTTCTTTCTTGGTTCAGACACAGCGGGTACCCTTCCCCAAGATCATGCGATCGATGGTTTTTTGAGGCAGGGTGGATGGAAAGTCGGGTATCCAATTATTCCAGGAAAGACGACGAGGTTGCTTGCAAGAAAGAGCTGAACGGTTGTCGTAAACATCGCCGATAACATAATTAAACTTTCCCAGCGGCGTGGAGAGATATTCCAGCACAGCCAGCACCGTCACCTTCCGATCCCGCCCGCCTTGCCCATAATTATTGACGATTCTAACAAGGATGTATGACTTGCCATGAAGCATTGGTGTATAGAACAAGCCCAACACCTCGATCCTCGTAGCGTCGTCGATCATCCTGCGGTACCTATTGCCTGGGGCGTGATCCCCGACCAGGTTAATCAGTTGTGCCGTCGTCATCTGCCTGATCCTCATCGGGCTGATCCTCCTCTGCGTTCTCTTCGGGCCACTCATCCACCACTCTCAACTTGTCCGACACCTCGACCCAAACAGTGCCGACTCCCTGGTGGGGGTGCACCAGCACATGTTCTCTGCCGTAGGCTTCACGAGCATCCAGTATCGTCACCGGTATCTGGATTCCTAACGCTGTCTCGATAGTCTGCTGTCTGCCATCCACGATACGGAATGTTTCAGGCCGTGAACACACGATCAGTAAGGCCTTCTTGTCTACAAACTTATGGAACAATTGCACTACGCTACTCATATCCAGACTCCTTTATTTTCAATCCAAAAATCAGCCTGCCGCCGTCAACTACACTAAACAGAAGCGGCGACAGGCCAATCGGAGAGTAAGCCGCCGGGTAGTGGGGGGACCAAGCGGCCCTATCATGAACACACCGTGGTTCGGGCGGGAGACAGAATGGTTAGAAACTGAAGCACCCGTTTTACGTCGCACTCACGGCTCACGACGTTCGGTTGTAAAATAGCTCTACAGCAACGAGACCCCCGAATCGGCAAATAAGACAGGGGCGTCCCACAATCCTTCATAGGCGGAGCTGGCCGGGGTACGTTAATGCGGTAGACGTCATGCTCACTAGCATGCTAGCCGTTGCTGTAGCATTGGTGTGAGTCTACGGCTTGCTTTTGATTGGCGGATAAATCTAGGTGTTACTTCCGCCCGGATGACCTAGCAAACCCGAGTTTGGGGACCGCATATGACTTCCCGTAAGCCGCCCTCGGTGGACGTTTTTCGCCGCAGACTCACATATTCGGTTGTCAAATAACTGCTCGTCTCTCCGAGCTGTCAAGCCGTTCTGTCGCTGGCTACTGTTTCCAGGCTTTCTCATAACGCGATAACCAAAACCAGCTTTGGGGCCGTGCCTTCTCGGACGTTGCGGCCATGCGCCTTGCCTTGCGAAGGGCAGTCCGAACGCAATATATCACGGGCCTTCGTCCATTGCAGGGGCGGGAGTCGAACCCGCGATTTCTAGATTATGAGTCTAGCGTGATGGCCACTTCACTACCCTGCTGTATTGGCGAGACGTTCACGGGAGGAGAGAACGCCTCGCCGCCGATAGAATTCAAAGCTACCATGGCGTCTCCTGGAAGCTCATTAGAAATCCAGATGGCTCGCAACTCTGTTTCCACCGGCATTGTCGGGCTCATGACGGGCACTATAGGGGCTGCCATTACGGCCGTCAAGCACTTTTTCTTTTTTTCTTTCATCAATTCTTACCTAAGCACGGACCTTCCACACCATCGGGCCGCTTGGCCTCGCCGCATACTCTGCATCTCGTGGGCAGCTCGGTGCCCGCGTCCGTGCCCTTGCTGATCGTCCGCTGGTGCCAGTCATGACCGGCATTAACCATGATCCACTCCAGCATCTTCTCACCTGTGATGCCCCATTCGGACGGCATGGTCTTGATTACCTCGGTGAACCTTGCGGCGAAAGACTGGGCCAATGCCGGAGACAGAAAATACGACAGCACCGTCGCAGCCAGTTCAAGATCTACATTCCCTTGCGGGTAGGCTTTCATGGGCAGCTCAACAAGATCCTCCGCCTTCCCCGACACCGCACCAAAGACCGTGTAAATATCATCGTCCTTGAGCACCAGCACCTTGGCCTCCAATGGAACCTTGAGAACATCCCAGGGATCCTTGGGCTTGGGCGGCGGCTGCTCACTGTCGCGTGGGTCGCTTGCGGACGCAACCTCCGGCTTGTTCCTGTACCCGTTGCAATGACGGGTGGCTTTTGGGTAAGCCTCTCTTTGTGTCGCGTCCTGATTCGTACATCTGTCAATGTTCCAGCCGCACTCACTACAGGCAGGCTTAACCTTTTTGTACTTTGGCATGTTCCACCGCCTTTCTCTTGGGGCCACTGAGTTTGTAAGTTTTTACTGCCAGTCTTTCCATGACCTCAATCAACGCATCGAGCTGAGCCTTTAATATCGTCTGATCATAGACCGTCTCGGGCACGGGGTGAGCCTCGCAATAATCCTCGGTGATTCTCGCGAACAGCCCGGCCACCTGGAACCTTCCTCTTCTAAGCCCTAATTTGTAAATCGCCAGGAAAATCACATAACCCAGAAAAATGACGACACCGCAGGCGATTACGAGTAAAGTCGTTTCTATTATGGTCATTTCTTATTCACCTCCTTCTTGATTTCCTTTTCCACTACATCCGCCGCGGCCTGGCCCACGTCCAGCCCTGAGCCTGTCGAAGGGTCGGTTCCTCGCCGGGGTCTGACTCTTATGTCCAGGTCCGGCGGCTGCACTCTCACTGGCTCCGGGCTGTTCAGGTCCGGGTAGCTGCTGTACCCGGCGGCCTCGATCGCCTTGCGTTTGGCCCGTGCGGCCGCTCGCTCTCCGCCGAACCACTTGATGTCACTCTCCGTGGCCGGCCTGATCGTGCCGCGTTTCAACTCCGACTGGTGGGCTGTCTCGACGACGTAATGCCTGTCGTCGTCCGACGCCTCCACAATGGGGGCGCCGTCCTGCCACTGGTCATGCTGGTTGAAGCCGACGATCTTGCCGAATCTGACAAGGCCGGACCTCCAGATTCTGAACACGACCAGCATGTTCTCTCTCAATTTACCTTTCGCCATGATTACCTCCTTCTCTGTGGTTGATATGAATGCCCGACTCTCAGGACGGACGCCAGTTCTTTTATCGTGGTCGAGGCCAGGTCGGCTATATCGTACACAATCGCCGTCTTGTGATGTAGCTCCTCCACCTTTTTGTAACCTATCCCGATCAGTACGACCTCAATGCCGGCCCTCTCGCATTCTTTAATGATCTCTATTGCCCGGGGCCTGTGGTTCGGTTCCCCATCCGTGAACACCATCAGTACCTTTCGTTCTTCCCTTCGACTCATCAAGTCCTTCGCCGCCATCTGTATCGCCTCGGCCATCGGCGTGGACCCCGTTGCCGCCTTCGACGCCGAAGAAAACTTAGGCAACACCATCCTGGCGACTTCCTGCCACCGTTTTATTACCCTAATCAGCACCCCTTCACGACCACTGCCCCCCATACCATGCAGCTTGTTGAGCAGGTCTGATTCGTGGCCGTTTTTATCTGTCGTTACCTCTCGATAGGTAATCTGCCCGTCGCCGGCCCTGGTGGCACTGAACTGTTTCCATAATCCGCTCTGTAAAGTCTCGCTTCTTGAGCTGAACATCCCGACCTTGTTTGCGTGGCCGCATACATCTAGCGTGGCTGAGAACGCCAGGGCGGCCAACATGGCGTTGACCAGCCTATCGCCCGCATTCATGCTGCTGCTGCCATCCACGAGCAGGTAGCAGGCCGTGTTCGGGGCCTCCTTCTTGAATCTCCGCCGCATGACTTCATTCGACAGGCCGGCTGCCAGCATGGCCATCGACCTTGGATCAGGCCAGCCTCTCGTCTGCCCGCCTCGCCACCACTTCTTGTCCTCAGACTGGAGCATCATCGACAGCCGTTGCCTAATCGGCCCGGCCGCGGCCATCGCCCTATCGTAGAACCTGGTGGTGTCATCAGGATTGTCCTGCCCGTTATACACCTCCTCTTTTTCCGCTCCGGGAGTCAGAGGCCTGGCCGCGGAGAATCGGTTGGCCGGATCCTTCATTGCATCCTCCAAGCTGTCATTGGTAGCGTCGGCCGCGAATTCACCTATCTGTGATGGCGCCGGCCCCTGATTCAATGGATCTTGGTCGGGGTCATGTTGCGGCTCTTGGCCATCATCACCGCCGGCCCCGTCACCACCGGCCCCATCACCGCCAGATTTGGTCTCCTCGCGGTCATCTGCGCCATCCTCGCGGTCCCCTGCATCGCCCTTGGAATCGTTCGCCTCGCCTTCGCCATCTCCAGGCTCCGACTCTCCCGTTTTCTCGCCATCTCCGGCACTTGGGTCTTGTTTCTCTGGCGAATCTTGCTGCTGTTCTGTGCCAGCACCACCGTCGCCCTCACTCTCGCCTTCTTGAGGCTGTTGGCTTTGCTGTTGCTCTCCCTCCTGCTCTCCCTCCTCGGGAGGCTTGAGCTCCAGGTTTGCCGCGGCATAGATATTCTCGGCAAGGTCAACGAGCTGGCTGGTCTTAGCCAGAGAGCCGTCTTTCACGGACCCCGGTATACTGGTGATGCTCTCCCTAAAGTCGCCGATGACCTTGGCCATCTTCTCGCCGATCCATTCCGGCAGCTCCATACCCTTGCCCGTGATGTAAATGCCCCGGACGAGCTGCATTAGTTCGTCGTCCTTCTGCAATCCCAATTCCAGATGCTCCATCAGCTCGTCCAGGCCGAGCCTGAGATTCACCTTGCAGCCGGCCCACTCCTTGGCCATGATCGAGTCCGTGCGAACGTCCTCCAGGGCATTGAGGATAGCCTGGCCGGCTTTCCCGCAGCTCTTCTCGATCTCGACGGTACATTCAGGGTCGGATTCACCTATGATGTGGCCCGCTTCGTGGTCGAGAAAGAACCGAACCAGTCTGAACAGGGGCTCCGAGATATGCTCCGGCATTACTGGTAGAACTATCGTCCTACCATCCGTGAAGCATTCGTTGCCTGCACAGATCACGTTGACCCCGCGTTTCGCCATCATGCTGGCGACAGCGGCCAAGTCACTTGCTGTCAGTTTCATTGGGTACCTCCTTTTTCAGCCTATCGACTTCAGCCTCCAAATCCATAATCTTCTGCCATTGTCGGCCGGCTGTAATACCCGCCGCCAATGTACAAGCCCGGTGCTCCTCGACAATTGCCTCAACGCTTCAATCCGCCGGAGAGCCTCCTTCATTTTATTCTCGTCTGCCATGTCACTCATCTCCTTTCATGGTTGTCGATCAGGTTTGGTTTAATATCGATACTTCCAGTGCTTACACCAACCGGCCACATTGACCTCTGGGGCGATGTCTTTCTCTGAACAAACGCGACGGTGACAAAACCAAGCGTCGCACGTCTTACCCCGCACCTTCATGGCGTTCCCGCAATTGGCGCAACAATCAACTTTTTTATAGGATGGGCTTCGTCTCCTCTTTGCCATCTCACTCACCTCCTTCCACCATCTTGCCAAGATCCTCGCCAAAGTGCCGCTGTGCTATCTCAGCGATCACCGGCACGTCAGACTGAGGAACCTTATTGAGCACAGCCAACGCGAACGCCGCCTGCACTCCCACTATCCTTGAAAGCCCGGCCCAACCGAAGGTGTTGCGATGTGTCAGCGGGTAGAGCATCTTGTGCTGCTCGACCGACCTCCGCGTATCTTTCGCCACCTTGACGATGAGATCCGCAATCATCTCCGACACGCCGAACTTCTTGACCAACAGGGCCTTCTCATGTGACGGCTTGATCCACGTCACATGAAACACGGCCCCGAACCTGTCCAGGAATGCGGCGTCCTGGACTTGTGCGTTTGGGTGCATCCCGGTCTCGTCGCCGAAACCACCCGTGTTCATTGTCGCCACGACGCGGAAATTGGCATGTGCCCCCACAACCTCGCCACCATTGGACGTGATGGCCAGCCTGCCGGCCTGTTCAAGGACGCTGTGCAATATCGACGAGCATTCCGAGGGCATGTGATCCATCTCGTCTACGATGAGGATGTGTCCATCCTTCATTGCATGAACGAGCGGGCCGTCAACCCATGAGGTCGAGCCGTCTCGGGCTTCCCAGCAGCCTACGAAGTCCTGCACGGTCACGTCCTGGTTGCCGTTGAACCTTGTCACCGGCCAATGGGCACGAGCCGCGAACTGCGTTATCACTGATGTCTTGCCCACTGAGGGCGGACCACAGAGCATTATCCGTTCGTCCGCCAGCAGCAGCTTGATTAGGTCACTCGCTTCTTGCCCGAACTCGACAAGGTCAGCGACTTTCCTGGCCGCGTTCCACACGTCGAACCTGAAGTCAGGATCGATCGGCGGAACTTCAGGGCCCGGATCCTTGGTAATCAAGGGCACCTGGACCTTGCCGATCGTCACCTTGCCACCCACGGCTTCAAGCCGCGTGCCAAGGTCTTCGCATTCATCGCGGGATTCCGCGCATGAGACCTGATTTCTCGAAGCCGCGATGATCTCAGCTATCTTATCGGCCACTCTGGGCCGAAGGGTTCGGAGAGCATCTACCACGGTGTCCATCTCGGCGTCCAGGGCGTCCTGTGAGAACGATTCGGTCTCCTGTGGGGGATTCTCCCCACCGACACCCTCGACGGGCTCAGGTGGGATCTTCGGTTGTAAGTTTGCCTTATAAAGCGCAACCGACACTGCCGGCGTCATGGCCTTGGTCAACACATCCTGAAGATCCCGCCTCGTCGCATTCGCCGCGAACACACCACGGCATTCGGGATACAGTTTCCTCACCGCGGCTCTCATGTTGGGATCGGGAGCCTTGCTGTGCATCGGCAAAGCCACCAATTCCGCGTCTGACATACTGCTGTAATCAACCATTTTCTGTATAACCTCCATTCCTGGTCCGAAGCTCCGTAGCCTGGACTCCAAACACCGTTCGCCCGCCATAGCACACGCCATGGTAGATACAAGCGAACGTAATAACACAAAGAAATGCCTTTAGCAATGACTAAATTGTCATAGTATCAATCTGTAATCGACGGGCGGGGAGATAATAATAGGGGCGTCTATCCGTTCCGCTCTCTGCAACAGGATCAAAAGACTTCGATACTTCTCATTGAGAACCGAAGACCATTTCTCCAGGGTGCTCTCGTAGTCCTTGGGAATAAACGGTGGGTCTCCAGTGCAGCCGGCACACTTCACAACATGCAAGGCCAGCATCTTAGCCGACAACCTATCCGCGTGCTCCCACGCCAAAACAAGGCGCTGCTTGAACTTCGCCAGCTCTTCGCCTGACAGGACCGTTGCGAATCGCGGGCCCATGTCGATCACCTTCTCAGGATCGCACATATTGAAAACATCGTTCGGTTCTATACCCAGGGCGTAGAAAACCGAACTTTCAACCGGCTTGAAGTGTTCGTCGTAACAGGCTTCTGTCGGATACATCAAGGCTGTCAGCCTGTCTCTTTCGACGACCAACTCCTTGATTTCGGGATCTTCGGACCCTTCGGGGGCAAATATCACGATCACCTTGTCGATCGCCGGGTCTTTCTTACCTTCATCCCTGAGCCAATTAGCCTTGGCCTCAAGTTTGGCACGAATCTCCATATCGATCGCCTTGCGAGCCGGATGGTATTCAGCCTTCGCCGCATTCAGTAGCGAGGGTATGAAGAACTGAAGCGTATCCGAGTCTGGAACCGGGATCATTTGCATATCCATTTGTCAACCACCTCCTTTCTGTTTATAGTTACTGCACTTAGTTAGCATCCACATCGGGTCGAAACACGTTGGAAAGAAAAGCCAGCCGTGGTCGATTCCATGTCTATTGCCGAGCATGACCTTCGGAGGATTTGCGCATTCGATATGGGCATTCCTGGGCAAATCCCGTCTGTGGGCACACTCCCAGCAATTGTTCAACAACGCCATTTCAATCACCTCCTTTTCAGCACTTTTCCAAGGGCCTGATGTAATTGCCTGAGTTGTTCAACACTCAGAGAGCCATTTATATCAAGGAGCCAAAGCTCACCAGAGCCTTTTTTGATCTCCTTGAATAACTCATCACGGTCCTCGAGCATGTGCAAGACGGCGAACTCGAACCCGAACTTATCGGCACGTTTTAGGCGTAAGAACGCTTTTTTCTGGAAGGCTCGTGCTCGGATCGCGGCATCAGCCGCGTCCTCGGTCAGCCTCACAGCCTTCTCCGCCAACGACTCTCTCTGTACTTTCTTCGCCATGATTTCAAACCACCTCAATCGGCTTGTCGATGTTCTTGGCCGACACAATATAAAACGGCGGGATCGACGGATTCTTGGGATCGAACTTCGCCTCGAACTCACTCACGCCTTCCGGCTCATAGCACCGAATCTCCTTGGCGATAAGGTCGATCACATAGACGTACTCGACATCGCCATGGCAAGGAGGGGACGAGGGCTCGTAAGCCCCACACTTCCAGCCCATTACAGTGGCCAGAGGCTCAATAGTGAGCGCGTCATCGACGAGCTCGACTTTGACATGATGGGCGTACTTGGCCGCTCCCATCACAATCAGCCATCCCGCCGACTGCTCGACGTTGTTCCTGATCTTACCATCCAGCAGCCAGCGGAGGAAAATCTTGAGAGACTCTCCACACACCTCTGGGTACCCGTCGCTGTGACGGTAGAACCAGAGCAGGTCTCGCTCGTCCTGGATAATAATCTGTGCTCTCGTACTCATAGTCAGTCTCCAATCTCATTCAGGGCAAGTTTAATTTGACGTAAGTAAGGCCCTGTTGCTTAGTTACGACTTGACAGTTCGTGCCATCTTCCCCGGAATCGGGGGACAGCACGCTACTCGTCTAAGGCTCGCCTCTCTAATTCTCGCAGGATTATCGCCAGCGAAATCATCTCCAGCGACGCTTGCTCACTGGCCGTTATGTTAACGTCAACAACATTGTCGAGCTTGATTGTCAGGTCCTTATAATACGCAAACATCACATTTTTCATCAATAAGGCTGCTTCCTCATTAATTCCCATCTCAATCACCTCCTTTGATAGCGTCCGCGAAGTCAATCGCCGCCTCGGCATCGTCGAACACTTTGAGTTTCAGTTCGTAAACATCCTCTGTCTCTCCGCCATGTTTTTCAAGGTCACGGCGTTCAATAATGGCCCAGACTGTGTATTTTGCCATCCTACTCACCTCCTCTCAAGGGATTTAAGGGTTCCCGAACTTTCTCACACATTGGACATGAGCCGATCTCTCAACCCATGCCCGGATTTGGGCAGTCAAGCCCTGTCTAGGCGCGGCGGACCGCGAGGAAAACGTCATTTCTTCCTCTCGAACGTCGCCCCGGGTCGGCAAATAGTAGTGTCTTTATCGACACCTGGGGTATCTGATTGGTCAGCGGAGCAAAATCCATCCCAAAGCACAACGTTGTTAGAAGTGTAGCCAGGCTCATCCTTGAAGTGCGTACAATCTTCGCAATTCTCGGCATCAACAGCTCGCTTGAACGCCGAGGGACTGCAGATGCACACAAAGTTCTCACTAACAGCCGTTGGTGGTGAGTTCGCTTGGCAAAGTCCTTCCCAACAGACACCCAAGAAGTCCGTGTACTCGGATTCTGTAAAGTGAGCACACAGCCCACAATGCTCTCCGTCAGGGACATCCCTGGCCTTATTCTTGCCTTTCAGCCATCTCATGAAGGCCATCTAACCACCTCCGATCTATGGTTCTCGATAATATATTTTGACGATTACCGTGCCTTCATACTCCGCGGGGATCAAGTGGGCTGTAAACCCATGCTTTTCATGGAATTCGGCGTAGGCAGGGTCAAATGCCTCGGTAACATCTCGCTGCAAGTCAAACAAAGACTCGAATCCATCATACTCCTGTTCCCATACCAAACCGCTGTTGCTCGAATCAGCATCACTCATAATTACCTCCGATCAGTCATCATCGGTTCTCGGTTCATAATCATTGCAGCCAATTACCTTTATGAAGTCGTCAAACGTCATCTCCATCTCGCCTGTATGTTGGCAGTAGCCGGAAATGGTGTGTACAGCAGTAGCTGTAGACAAATATGTGTCTTCAAGCTTCCGACATCCAAAGCATGTAGCTTGGTGTTCGGGCTGCACAGTTTTCTTGCCGATTAGTCTCATCCATGCCATTATTCGTCGCTCGCATCCTTGAACGCCCTACCAACACGCTGCACCCTACATCCAGGCCGGCGACCACAGGCATTCCCGCCTGAATCGGTCGCCCACATCCTATTGCCGGACGAGAATCCATAGCCGAGACTCTTGAGAATCCCGAAAATCTCTTTGGACTTCGTCCCGTTGATCGAGAACTTCTTACCTTCAGGCAATTCGATCCACGTCCACGGATTCTTTTCCATGAGTCTAGTCGCTGTGGTCTTACTGCCATCGGCGACTGAGATACCGATGTGCTGGATGAATACCAAGCCCGTGAATCCGGGCATGGCGTCGTCCAGCGCGTTCAGTCTCGCTTTGATTGTACCGATAGCATTCCCAAGGCCGTTCGGCGATCTCAGCGAAGGGGATTTACCATATCCCCATTGATTCACCTTAGCATTCACAGTCTCGGCCTTCGCAACAGGCACCTTCACAGTCTCGGCACCGATTGTCAAGTCCACAGTCTTGGCCTTCGCCTGTTTGACCTCGCCTTGCTTGGCAATGGCCTGTTCAGCCAGTCCTGCCAATTCGTCAGGGTCTAGTAACGCCGCCAGCGTCTCGATCAATTCGCTCTTCTGTACTTCCGTCATGATACACATTCTCCGTTCTACAGGCCCGATGTTATATCGACCGTTGCCATCGCCGGGCCTCGCGCATGGCTACGGCCATCAGAAACTCGTTGTCCCAATTCTGTACGTTCTGTCTTTGTTCTTTCGCCACAAAGTCTTCTACTCTACCCTTGCGGCGCCTGCGTCGATGTTTTCGATTACGTCCAGCTATCTTCATGATCTCAATCCTCCATTGTGGTTAATCGGTTCAATCGACGGGCAAGTCTTAACATGATCCATCGGCTACCTCTTGCCCGCCGGGGCTGACTTAAAGTACAGCATGTCAGAGCATTATGATCGTATTGCAGAGCATTTTCGCTACCGGCGCCCGATACTCTTGCGAGTATTGCCTAGTGGTGCAATCCTGTTTGTCAGCCTCCTTGATTGGCGAGATTGTAGGTTCACACTGGCTATCGTCAGCTACCTACCTGTCGGCACGGTTCTATTCCCTTGCGGGCCTGCGTGCTGTATGCCTCACAAACATCAGCATTTAACGCATCACACCGACAGTATCGCCATTGTCCATCATCAGCGTAGCACGCGTCATTGTGGACTACAACGACCGTCGCTACCTGCATCAACAGCGTAGCACGGCGCGCGATAACGCGTATGTATGATGTGTTGAAGCCCGAACTAGTATCTCGTAAGTCGAGGCAGGGCAAGGATTTAGCAATATAATGACGAAAGAGGCCCCTCCTGCCACATCCTGCCATTTTGGCAGTCAGGGTCCGATAATATAGGTTATGTTGCGTTCGCCTATGTCCATAAGTCATGCTTAATGTAAGGACTTAGCGTTTCGGGGCCGTTCTTAGGGCCGATAATGTTAAGGCCGGGGTACTACCTTGCCCTCAGGAGGAGGAGTCCCGCCGTGGGTGTCTTACGTCCATCCCTCTGGATACCCAATTTGGCTCACCTCTTGACTTTCCCTATACTTTTAAACTTCGTTGACTTTCTAAAGGACATGAATTACCTGGAGTTATATAAGAATTTGGGATTTCTCCTTGACATTTCATAATCGAAATCTGCTATAAACCTTTCTTTGATCGATGGTTGCTTGTCCAGTTGCTTCCTGACATACACCATTGTAGTACGCCACCCCCATAGTGGACATTAGATTTGTCAAACTCCATATTGACATTGACAAATCGTGTGTTTGTAGCATGCCTCACTGTAGCCACCATGGTCATTTTTGATCTATCCTTTGTTATCTTCGGGAGTTGCTTGTCCGGTCTCTTCCTGGCATACACCATGGCGCAAAAACCCGGGATTTTTTACCTATATTGTCAAAATAGGAAATTGACGAAATAGTGTCCACTATTTTCACTTTTGGAGAAGAAATTGATATAACTTTATTGACAGTTTCATTGTCAAGTGGGTAAAAAAAAACGTATACTTTTGTTTTCGCTGTTGTTACGGTGTCCAGTCCCTTCCTGACACATGCTAGTACTTATAAAGAAGGATGGACATTAATGTATTCTATATAGTATATATACTCTGGATGTGTGTGTGTCTGTATGAAAGATTAAGGATAAGACACAGTGTAATTGAAGGTGAAAAAAAAAGAGAAAAAATCCTCAACTCTGCAATCCTTTCCGCAAGCGTTCCACGCGACCATTTTGCTGATGTCGGCAATATGGTCAGGACTGCTCTTTCTCGTAGAGGTCACACACCTTATCATAGTCCACCCCGATGCCCCTGTCGGACGCTACGAAACAGTTAAAATCATTGTGGGCCAACGTATAGCCTGAATGTTTACAGTTCCAGCAGCGAGCGACTGTCCGTAGGGTCTTGTCTCTGGCCCGTGCTTTCGTCCAGTTCCTGCTCATGATTGCTCCTGTGCCTCGATTTGAGGCATTGTTTGGGATTCCGGCCCGGTGGGGTGTCGGCGGGCCCGAACGTTCGGCTGTGGGTCGCTAGTGAGGCCGTGTGGGGATTGGGAGGGTGCGGACTCGGCGATAATGCGGAGTTTTCTAGCGAACTCAAAGTATGTGAATCTTATATCTTCTCGGCACGGCAAGCCTTTTTTTTCCCACATCTCCGCAACTTCGATCAGCCTGTCGTTGCCGGCGGTGGCCACGATGGCCTGGAGCTCCTCGAGGTCTGAGATCAGGGCGAGGACAGCATTACAGCCCGTGCCCTGTGTTTCATGGCCAGACATTGAGCCGTAATGTTTTTTGAGATCTTCTCGTTTTTTAGCCGTCATCATTGTTTTTCTCTCCTTCGGCGCCGAGAGACCAGAGATACCCGGTGATCTCGGCCACACAGGTCGGCTGCTCGTGCCAGCCGCCGGGTTCAAATTCTCCATTAACAAGATGTGTGAACTCTAGATACAGGCGAACATTATCGGTTTCGTCGATCGTTAGCATTTTGGTCCAAGGGCGGCCATGGAATCTGTCGGCGCCGCCGGACCATGCCATCACGAAAACGCCTTTAGGCGGGTTATGATACCTCTCGCCCGTGGTAATATCCGGCACGGGCATGATCCGCCGGGCCATTTCTGCGTTATTGGCTTTCGTCGGCATCTGGGGCCTCCTTGGCCGCGTCGGCTATGTTGTAAAGATCGTTGATAGCGTTCCTTAACACAGTGCAAGCTACGGGGCGAACGTCTTTGGCGGCTCTCCCTTCACGAACCTCGACATCCATCAACTGCCCGAGATACTCAAGGACCTGTTCTCTGGTGATGAAATCCTCTAAACTGATGGAAGTTAAAAGGTTGTCGAGTTCGGTCGGCTCCTTGGCCTCCTCTGGCTCAACCTTAATTTCAATATGGTAGCCCTCGTCGTCGATGTCCCAGCCCGCCGCGTTGAGCTCGGCTATGTGCTTTCCCATTACGGCCTGGGCCAATTTGTAGGCGTGGTCAGCGAGAATGGCGACATTCCGAGCCACGGATGGGTCATATATCATATCGCCACCCGACAGCAGCCCCTTAGCCATCGCCGCCACCAATTCCAGGGGCGGCAATTTGTAGTAATTAACGATTTTGGGATTTTGTTTGTGCGGGCCGGGCTTAAGTCGTCTCTGTTCCTGTGGTTGTGATTCCATTATCCGGTTCTCCTTCTTGTTTTCGGTAAAATCTCTCTTTTTCTCGCATAGTTCTCATATTCCAGAGAAAGGACCTACGGGGTCGTTAATTCTTCAAGCGTTCCACGCGACGCCTCGGGCGTCACGAATTTGCCGTCTCGGGACAGCATGTGCCTGCCCTGCCCTGAGGAGTGCATGCACCACTCGCCGGCGCCCAAGAACATCGGCTTAGTCAGGAGTTTGCCGGCCTTGGCCATGGCTGTATGATCGATCTCGCCGGCCGCGGTGTCCTTCTCCAGGCAGTCAAAGCAGATCACATAGTCAAACTCGAATCTCACCCTGTCGGCTTCTGGGAGCTCCTGGGCGGCGTTGAGAAAAGAGGTCATGGACTTCGGGAACCTCACAGGAAACGCGCAGTTGTCGCAGATCGTCAGTGTGTTCTCTGCCGACAGGGTCTTGTCGTGGAGTGCAGTGGCGGCTGCGGTCGGGGAGGACAGCACGTCACGAGTGCACACAATGAGAGTCTTATCTTTGTAAGTTTTTATTGGCATTGGGGTTATCCTTTCTGCGAGCCGCTTCCTTGCGATTTTTTATGAACTTTTCTATCTCTTTTTCCACAAAGGGGCGCGGGCCTGTGACCTCACATTCGGCGTCACCAATTCGTACTCGCACCGTAACGCTTTTCTCAGCCATTTTCATTCTCCTTGACTTTATGGACGATTCCGTGACCCGCTATAATCTTATCGAGCATTCTCCCGACGAAATCCTCCCGTCTGTGGCCTTTGGCCGCCGCCTGTGCCAGCACCCGGTCTCGGGACCGCTTGCAACGCCGTGTTCTGAGTCTCATTTTGCTTCTGCTGATCTGTTTCGACCGGAAGTACCGGCTGATCTTCGGGCGTAGTCGCGTAGATTTCGCCCCACCGCACATCGCCTTTGGATCGGCGACGACCGTGACGCACTGACGGGTAATCCGCCCATCTTGGCGGCTGTATATGTTTGCTTTCATTTTTGGTCCTTTCCTGGTGAGCCCAATTACACTAATTCTTCCGCCCCGCAATTGGCACATCTTAGCCGGATGCCGGCTGGAACGAACTCAAAGCCGGTCCAATGATCTTCCCATTCCGAGAAGTCCTGGAAATCATGCCCGCCGTCCAGTTTGCAGATTGTCTCGTCCTGCTTTCCCACTCGTGTTCTGAGTTTTTCTATCATCCTTAACTGGTTTTCGAGACTGGTCTTAAAAGTCATTACCAGGTGTTTAATATCGTCCCAATCAATCTTTGCTATCTTCATTTTTGGTCATCCTCTCTGAGCTTGTCTTGCTCTTCTCTCGTGCGTTCGTCGTACTCAAGCAGATAATTCTCGGCCCTTGCCAGAGCACGCCACATCAGTTGAGCGTGATGCCGGGCTGAAGGGTGCCGTGAGGTGACGCCGTGCGTAGCCCGGTCGAGAGAGATGAGTTCCGCCAAGAACATCTCTAACTCGGCCGACTTATTTAACCTATTTTCGATCTCTTGCTCAGTAACATCAGACATTTTCATTCTCCTATTTCAGGGGCGGGGCTTCCGACATCAGAATCCAGACCATCGCCGCTAATATCGCCAGGGCCGCCAGGACCAGGAAGATCAGTTTCAGGTAATTCAGGCGGAGTCTGCGCTCGCGGAGGCGAATCCGCAGGAGGACCTCCTTCTCTGTGGCTCTGTAGAGATTCGTGCTCAGGTTTTCCTCCCAAATCCTTATCCCTACCGGGTGCCTCGATCGCTCCCGGCCCATCCGGCGATCTTCCTCCGCTCTCAGACTCCACAGTTCCCGATCCGTCAGTCTTCTGAACGGTCTCTTGGGTTTCTTCTGTAGCATGTTTCGCCATCTCCTTTTCTGGTTCCTGCAATCGGGGGATTGCGCGGTCTGTGAATTCCACGGTCTCCAGACAAACCCCGATCTGGTCGATCGTAGCCATGAGTTCTGTATACTGGGCCGATTTCTCTATCTTCGGGAACATCGAGACCAGCACTGAGAATGTGTCCTGGACCTTCCGTATCAGCTCAAGCCCTTCGGCGCCGGCGGATCCGTCGATACCCATCTCCGAGAGGACCTTGTGCTCTCCCAGGACCTTGTGCTCTCCCAGGGCCTTGGCGAACCACGGCGAAAGAAAACAAGAACGGGCAGTCTCCAGGAAAACCTCGTCTTTTCGCCGTTGGGGCAGCGGCAGAGACGCCCATGGGTACAGGCAGGCGTGCTCTCTCCTCGGCTCGTTGGTCCTGGCAGCCGGAATCCAGCCGGCGGCCCGTTTTGCCTTGCGCCACTGATCGTGGGCGTCCTCGGCGGTGGCGTCCCGGTTGGCCCAGCACCACCGGATGGCCTCGATCACACCCTTTTGCTTCTCCGCGGTGGCGTCCATGAGAGAATCCTCCTGGATCTTCTCGCCGATGCTCTTTCTGTACTCGTTGTTGGCCTTGTGACAGCGTTTCGCCACTATCAGTGCCAGGAAATCAGGTATTCCTTTTCCCAAAGTTTCTGAACTTTGTTGTTTCGCCATTGTTACGCTCCTTTTGCTTCATCTACGGCAGCCATGATTTGTTTGGTAATTTCATTAAGCGTGTCGCATATTTCCTCAACGCTAATAGGTACAACAGTAGCCATTGCCTTCAAATACACCTCGCACGCTGCCAGCAGTTTAGGAGCAGTGGCGATGATGCGGGCATTTGCGAACGCCAACTCTTCGGGGACGGTTCCATAAGCAATACGATCCATAGTGGCTTTGATTGTTAGTTCGCCTTCGCAGCTTCCCGGCGTGCCTTCAATTTTGAGAACGGGAATATCATCGCCCCATTCGCCGATAGTAACCGTGGCAACGGGGTAATGGCCATCCTCAGACCAGATCATCCCGCAGTGGCACTTGCCATCGTTCGCTCCGCAAACGCCCCACGGACCAGGCGTATGTTCCATTATTATGCTCCTTTCAGAACTTTCCTGAGTTGTTCGGCCAGTTCGGCCACGTTTTCTTCACGGTTAGGAGTTTCATTGGGTATGGCGGCGTTTATATCCAGCAACACCCTGCCCCCGACATGACCCGAGTCGCAACTATGGCACCAGGTGCCTTCTTCGTTGTAAAACCATTCGCTTTTTTCGCCGGCGGCGAAGAGGACCCCGCAATTCTCACATCGATAAACCCGAGTGGTCGCCATCTTTTCTCCTTTTTCCTTGACCGCCACCCGCTGCCAAGGATAGGCTACAGTACAGAGTCCTACGGAAATAGCAAGGAATTTCTTTTTTTAGAGGATGAAAAAAATGAGTGAACTTGAAGGTGAATATGTAAGGTTCTACGCGGCGGGAGCGGTGGATGCGGCCTTGGCGTTTGTGACCGAGTTAGGGGCCACCCGAACCCTGGCTGCCAATGAAACTTTCTACCTCTGTGATCTGGGCTGGGCAGACAGCTCGGCGCCGACCGGGGCCATTTTTGACGATACCGCGGGTTCCGGCAATCTGGCCACAAACGAAACGATTTGGGATTTCAACAATAGGGCTAGCGGAGACGTGAATTTCTCCAGGCCGGTCCCGATGCACACGCCCTACATAGAAATATCAGCCCAGACTGCTTTCAAAGCGTGGGGCCACGGCTTCATCAGGACAGCATAGGTTAGGAGAATCTCATGGAAATATCAGACATCAGTGGTGAGTACGCGAGATTTTTTCTTTCTATCGACGCCCAGGGGGACACTCTCGATCTCACGCTCTATACAGAGCTGGGCACCACGAGGACCCTCGTGGATAACGAGTGGTTTTATATCACGGATATAGGATGGGTGACGGGGGGAGTTGGGTTCACTGGGTACTTGTTCGACGATATAGGAGATGACGACACGCCGGCGGCCAATAACATCCTGTTCGTGTTTGACACCGGCCTGCCCAACGACATGCACGCCTTCGAGATGCCGGTCCCGACTCGAACGCCTACCTTCGTTTCCGACGCCGAGGTGCTCTTCTGGGGCCACGGCTTCATTCGATCAGCGTAGGAGTATGCCATGTTTCGCATTCGTGCTGGAACAGGAGAATACGTCAGGGCGGTGAGACTCAACCTGAAAGCAGGAGTCAGTAGCGGCCTGCTTACGTTTTATGACGCGAGGGGCGATCTGAGGCCGCTGAGACAGGGAGAAAATTTCATACCCATGGATGTCACACTGAATTCTCACGCGGGAGTAAATTTTCCGATCGTCTTTTATTTTGACTATAACGACGATGCGGCTGGGACGGCATTTGAGGTTTTCCTGCGCCTCCATAATCGTTCCACCTTGACGGGGGGGGCAGTAAAAGGGGGATTCAGGCTCCCGCAACGCCTTAACGGGCTGCCCGGGATCACGCCCAGGATGGACGTTGGCACCACATTAACTCCGGGGGCGGTTGTACATGGATTTATAAGGAGCGCCTGATTATGGTTCCGGGTGGTATACATATTACGACGGCGGGCGAGGCCCTGGCGGCAGCGGTAACGTCGCCGACCTGGATTACGCATTGGAATGAAACCCTGGGCGACCTGACCAACATGCCGCTTGGGGATCGTATTTTCATCACGGACATAAGCTGGGATGGTACACTCCCTAGCAATTATTTTTGGCTTTTTGATGATATTGACAACAACGGAGTAGGCGCCGATAACGAAGTTTTGGGGTTTTTCGGCCTCAGTGCCAGACACCTAAGAACCGGAGAATCCTTCATGGCGTTTTCCCAGCCGCTGCTCGTAAGATATGGGCTGAGAGCGAGGGGCTCTCCAGTTCTCCCGATTGCATTCTCCATCAACGCAATCTGGGTGCCGAAGTAGGTTTTAGGAAGAAACCTTTTGTAGGAATATGGCCAAGAAGAATAAAGACGATCTGAGACACGCACTCGTCGCCAGGCTCAAGAAGGTCCTGGGCGAGAAGGCCACCAAGGAGCTGGTCTCGGCCTGCCAGCCCAAGCAGCTCGACAAACTCAAACCCGGCCAGGATTTTCCCACGGTGGCCGAGCTGCTCATCGACAAGATCCTGGTATTTGCCCTGGATGCACAACACGCTAACCAGTGGGCGGTGGAATTAGTTTGGTCGTATATCGAGGGTAGGCCGGTGCAGGGCCTGCCGAAAAGAGACGATGGCCGTCACATAGAGGAACACCTCAATGACATCACTAGGGAGCACTTTAACAGCATCGCGGCTACGATCGATGAGAACCGCCCAACAATCCCTCCAGCCCCGGACACTGAGGACCGAACCCCTGGACCCGCTTCCAAACTCATGGACTTGCCCGGTCACGAATTTAACGGTCCCAAAAAGGCTGAAGCAAAATCTCTTGTGGCGATCGGAGCTGCGCCGGCAGGCGTCTGAAGATGAAGCGATGAAGCAGTTTCTGCTTTCTGCCTGCAAACAGAGCTTTCTGTTCTGGTGTAACGCCTTCGTCTGGACATTCAGGCAGAAGGAGGTCGATCCCGAAGGGAACGAGAAACCCGTCACAGGGGCGGTGGCGAATGTCCCGTTCATAACGTGGCCGTTTCAGGATGAGGCCGCTACCGCCGTCATCGAAGCCGTAGCGGCCGGTGAGGCCATCAACTTCGAGAAGTCCCGCGATATGGGGGCCACATGGCTGCTGCTGACCATCGCCGACTGGTACTTCCTTTGGCACTCAAATGTCAACGTCGGCTGCATTAGTAGAAAGCAGGATCTTGTGGATTCCGGCGGCGATATGGACTCCCTCTTCGAGAAGATCAGGTACATCCACCGGACGCTCCCGGCCTGGCAGTTGCCGGCTATATGGGACAGGTACATGCACCTGAAAAACATGGAGAACGATTCCACGATCGCGGGCGAATCCACTAACGTGCACGTCGGCAGGGGTGGCCGAAAGACGTGGTATCTGGTTGACGAGGCGGCGGCGATCCCTAATGCCCAGGATGTAGAATCTTCCCTGTCACAGAACACGCCCTGCCAGATCTGGGCGTCAACTCCGTTCGGCCCAAACACCGTGTTCCACCAGAGGATCAAGGAGGGCCGAGGCAGATTGATCCAGATGCCGTGGTGGAGGCACCCGGAAAAAGGCCGTGGTGCGTATCAGATATACGACAAGGTCGGCAGGGTTGTCTGGACATCTCCGTGGTTCCAGCAGCAGGAGCTGTTGTATTCAGCCAAGACGATTGCCCAGGAAATCAGCATGGACCATGGGCAGGCCGGGGACATGTTCTTCGACTACACCGAGATCGAGCGGCACAGGCAGGACCACGAGACCCCGCCCAATCTCAGGGGCGAACTGAAATGGCTCAAGGCGATGCCGGAGCAGGACAAGATCGAGATCATCCAGCAGCTCGACCACTCGCAGATAGCACTGGTGAAAATCAAGAAAGGGTCGTGGAGATTCTGGTTCCACATGAAAGACAATCGCCCGCCGCAGTATTGGTCCTACGCCTTCGGGATCGACATCTCCAACGGTGCCGGGGCAAGCAATTCCGTGATAAGCGTTATCGCCGTAGAGATCGGCCAGATAGTCGCAAGGTTCTGGGACGCCTACACCAGCCCCGAAGAACTGGCGCTCATCGCGGCCATGGCCGGAATATGGTTCGGAGGAGTCCAGACTCCGGCGTTCATTGCCTGGGAAAACAATGGGGCCGGCGGAACCTTTGGCCGGAAACTCGTCAAGATGGATTACCCGATGTACTATCGACAAAGGCGAGACGACGTGAGCAAAAAAAGGAAAAAGTCCCCCAGGTGGGGCTGGCACTCCAGCGGGCCGACCAAGGAGATCCTCCTGGGCAGATACAGAGACGCACTGGGAACCGATCAGATAATCAACCCGTGCAAGGAGAGCCTGGACGAGGCGGAAGATTACATCTACGGGCCTGGCGGGGTGCCCATGCCGTCCGTGCTCAGGGAAGAGACTTCCGGCGGCCGGGAACTTCACGGCGACCACGTTATAGCCGACGCGCTCTGCGTGCTGGCACGAGACGAAGTACCAAGGGCCAGAAAAAACATTGTAGCAGCACCCCGCGGCAGCTACCTTTGGCGGCAACAGCGATCCAAGAGAATGAACAAGAAAAGCATTTGGGATAATTGAGGTGAAAAATGGGTCACAACAAAAACAGACAATACGACGAAGATGAGTTGGCAGGTGTTGTGGTTCTCGGTTTGTACGGCTACCATTTCGGCACGCTAGACGGTCTGTACGGAAACCCCGATGCGTTCTGCTGGGCCTTCAATGAGGCCACGGGTTTTAATTGGCCTCAGATCAAGATTCTCGACTTACTGACAAAACTTTCCAGCCAGATGCCGCTTCGGCGATATGACCAAGAGGTGAATCATGCCTGACACACTGACTAAAGAAAAAGGAATCATGAATCCCATCAACCTTGGGCGGCTCTGCACTATCGGCTATCAAAAAATGCAGAAGGCCCGCAAGGTGAGGATGAAGTTGCTTCACGCCTTCACGGGCAGGCTCTACGGCCGAAGGTACTCGGGCCGTGGCGAGGATACAGGTCTCCCTACTCCCATTAACATGATTAACCAGGCGACCATGACGCTTGTGCCTAACCTGGTTTTCCAAGATCCAAGGGCCTCGGTTACGGCTGAATTCTTGTCTTATAGGCCGTATGCCGAAGTCTCTGAACTAGCCTTGAATCATCTGGTCCAGGAAATAAATCTCCGCATGACTCTTCGCAAGATCATAACGGATTCGATTCTTCTCGCCGGGTTCGTCAAAACCTCGATCGCCGTGTCGGGCTACTCGCTGGACATAGAAGGCAATCTTCACGACGTGGGCCAGCCTTACGCCGACAGGGTGGACCCCGACGACATTCTGATCGATCCCGTGGCGAGGGACTGGGACGAACAGAGATTCACCGGCAACCGATTCAGGATCGATCTCACCGACGACATTATGGATTCCGGCATGTACGATCCCGACGAGCTGAGGATGATGTCCAGCAGATACCAGGGCTTCAGCACTTCCGACCAGGCGTCGAGCCTCTCGGGGAGCACGACCTATTCCGAGGCGGACCAGATCATAAATACCGTGGACCTGATCGAGGTATGGATTCCCGGCGAGAATGTAATCGTCACGCTTCCATGGCAGCCGGGTTACGAAATCTCCCCGAAGATTCTGAGGACCGCCGACTACCAGGGCCCCGAGAAAGGGCCGTATTCCATGCTGGGATACGCCTTCGTGCCGGATAATATCATGCCCGTAGCCCCGGCGATGATGTGGTACGACCTTCATCAGTTGACCAACCAGATCGCACGGAAGGCAGGCAACCAGGCGGAGAGGCAAAAGTCGGTGCTGGCCTATGAGTCGTCCGCGTTCCAGGACGCCCAGGAGATCGTGGACTCCGACGACGGACTCACCGTGAGGGTGGACAACCTCGAAGCCATCAAGGAGATCTCCTATGGCGGCGCCTCCGACGACAACTTCAAGTATATCGAATGGGCCAAGAGTCAGTTTTCCGAGATGGCCATGAACATCGACCTGCTCTCCGGTACCGGCAGCAACGAGGCGACGGCGACCCAGGCCGAGATGGTCCAGGCAAACGCTTCGGTCAGGCTTACCGACATGCAGGGGCTCGTCTATCATTTCACGGCCGACATAGAGAAGGGCCTATTCTTTTATCTGCATACCGACCCACTCATTGAATTGCCGCTGGTCAAGCGTGTTTCAGGCCAGGACGAGCAGGTCGTGTATTCCCCGGAGATGAGGGAAGGCGACTGGCAGGACTACAACATCAAGATCCAGCCCTATTCGATGAGCCGCCAGAATCCCAATACCAAGGTTCGCAGACTTCTGGAATTCTTCGGCAATATCATTCCCGCTCTCGCTCAGGCGCAACAAATGCTGGGACCGGCCTTGAATCTTGAAGCGTCCATCAACATTGTGGGCAGAGAGCTCGGAATCGATGAGCTGGACGAGATAATTAACTCTCAGGCCCTTAAGCAGATAAACCAGCAGATGCAAAGCCTCATCGAACAAGGTATCCCGACCGACCCGAAGGTGGCCAAAATCATGCAGATCATAATGGGCGGCCAGGGGGCGGGACAGGGAGCAGGCGGCGGGCCTATGCCTGGGGCCCCCTCGATGAATCCAATGCAGCCGAACCCGATGGCGCAGTTTCCGGGGGGTATGACGGGTGCCACGGAACAGAACCAGATGGCCCAAGAGACAGCAGGAGAACTCCAGGCTTTGAGATAATAAGGAGATTATTGAGTAATGCCTAGATACGTTTATAAATGCCCGTCATGTGGAGAGCAGGCGACAGAGTTTCGACCAGTCGCTCGGCGTAATAGACGACGCCCTGTATGCCGTAATTGTTTGGGCACAGACAAAGAAGGCAACACCTACGCCATTGCGATGGACCGGGATATAAAAACAGAACTTTCGTCATTGGGCCCGGACTTCAGTAAGAAATACGCCAAGGAATGTGTCGATGACACAATGGGCGTGCACCCGAACCAGGTGGCCGAACATAGGCGAAGGCACCCGAATATCCGACTGAACGAAGAAGGCAGCATTCTGATCGGGAGCCCCGCGGAAAGGTTGAGTGTTGTCAAGGAGCTAGGCAAAGCGTTGTGTGATTAACAAAGCGTTCTCGGATTAAAATGCCCCTTTCGCTCCGCCCCGTGTTGTGGATTGATTCCAGGGCAGGGTCGGTTACCAGCCGTCCAGGTCGCGCAGAGCGCTTGAGGAGTTGACGCCATCTCCCTGGACGGTTTTTTTTATTTTTTCCTTGCAACGCCCTCCCTGAGAGTGGTAATTCTGTCAGTAGCTTATCAAGGAGAAAAAAGCAATGGTAGACACGGCGGTCATAAATGACGTTCAGCCCGATGTTGGAACTCCTACCCCCTCACCCGATCCTGCCGGTGAAAGCGAAGCAATTGCCCAGAGGCCCGAAGTTAAAGCCGCCTTTGACAGGGCTTTTGGAACCGGCTCGGAAGCGACCCCAGAGGTGCCCGCGGCCCCACGGCGAGTTGCTACCCGCGATGACAGGATGCAGGCCGAGGAAGAGGTCGAGGAACTCGATGGTCTCGAAGGAGCAACAGAGGCCGACGACGGAATCGAACCGGAAGGTGATTACAACAACTCAGGCACCGAGCGAGCCGGCGAGTCTACCGAAAAACCAGAGGACGCGGATGCAGAAAAGGCCGAGGAAGGTGCTACCGAAAACGAAGCTCCTACCCTTAGTTATCTCTTGCGGCAAGCGGCCAGGCGAGCAGATTGGTCCGACGAGGAAATAGACGAATTCTTCAAGAAGGACCCTGATTACGCCCAGAAGACTTTTGAGCATGAGCTCAAGAGAGCCAATGACCTCAGTATCAGGTATGGCCAATTAGGCGCCAGCCTCCAACCACAACAGCAAGCCCCCCAGGCCCCGGGTTTCCCGTTCCAGCCACCGGCCCAGGCACCTCAACAGCAACCTGCACCGTTCCCGCAACAGCAGGGGCAACAGCAGGGGCAACAGCAGGAAGATCTGCTGAGCCAGCTCTACGGCCCGGAAAAACTGGCGAAGTTCGAGGAAACCTACGGCTACGATAAGAATTTTATCCGCGAAATAGTCCAGCCCATTCTCCAATCAGTTCAGCAGCCCGTCCAGGAAATGTATGCTCAAATGCAAAGGCAGCAATCCGACGCGATGGGCCAGGAGATAGGGCAGTTCTTCCGGGGTCTCCCCGAGGAGTTTGCTTCACTTTACGGTAAAGGTACTAAGGTCACTGGAGAACATCTTGTTGCTAGGCAAGAGCTCGCCTTGTTAGCGGATAGGATTCGCGCAGGCAGCCTTGCTCAGGGACTTGATGTGTCGATCGGCGAAGGTCTGGATCAGGCGAATATGTTGTTCGCTGTGGACCATCTCGCCGAGTTGAAACGCAAGGAAATTAAGGGACAGGTGCAGAAGCGTTCTCGACAGATAACCCAGCGGCCGACATCACGAAAGAGAGCTACCCACGCGGAAGGCGGAAAATCCGATGCCGCGGCGATGGAAGCCTACACTAACCGTGCCGAAGAGTTGGGTATTACTGTATAATGAACCAACTTCTGCTCCTCCCCAGATAAACATCGAAAGATGTAGACTGGAGTTGAGCAATGGCCTCCAATGCAGGCTTAAGTAATGCAGCTTTGCTCGATCTCGTTGCAACGACCCTGCCTAATCTCCCGAACCTGACGTTCGAGGTAGCCCTGGATTACCAGAACTACCCCGTGTGCAACCAATGGTTCCAGGACGACAAGGTCCAGATTCATTCCGGCACGAGTATCGAGCGTAACATCATCCTTGATACCAGCGGGAATGCACGCCATGTCCGCCTGTATCAGAAAACCCCGATCAATGTTACCGACGTGCACTTCAAGGTGACGGCGCCTTGGGTGCAATGTCAGACGCACTGGTCAATCGAAAGACGCGAAGCCCTCCGGAACAGAAAGCCGTCCATGTTCATCGATCTGCTGAAATCCCGCAGGCTCGATGCGACCCTGGACCTGGCCGACCTCCTGGAGCTTCGTGCCTGGTCAACGCCGGCGTCAGCGACGGACGACCTCAACCCAAGAGGCCTGCCTTACTGGCTGAGCCACAGGCAAGCCGCTGTAACCTCCGCGACCGACAATGGCGGCTTCTCATGCTACACCGTCTGGTACAGCGGTTTAACATCGTCAGGAGCCAAAGGCGGCATCACAGCCACAGCCACGACCAATACCAAATGGTCGAACTGGGGCGCCGTTTATGCGGCCGTGAACGCCGACTTCGTGAAGAGAATGCGACGCGCATTCCACGCCACGAGCTTCGTGGCCCCCTTGCTGGTGAAAGACCTCCGCCAGGGAGCAGCCAGCAAGTTCAGGATCTACATGAACCTGGATGTGCTTACGGAATACGAAGATCTCGTAACATCCGCCAATGAGAATCTCGGAAAGGACCTGGACCCGTTCCATGGCCTGACGACATTCAAGCGCGTCCCGATCATCTACACCCCGCAGCTTGACAATTTCGCTATCGGTGCAAGCGCCACGGAAACCGATCCGGTGTTTGCGGTCAATCACAACCACTTCTACCCGATCGTCCAGGACGGTGACTGGATGCGCGAGGAAGAGCCGATGACCGATGTCGAGCAGCACAACACCGTCACCAGTTTTGTTGACGGTTCCTACAACTACTTCTGCAACAACGTCCGGCAGGCCGGTTTCGTCCTGCACAAGACATTCGCTTCATAAACGACGTTCGTTTCGTAACCCGTGTGCCTGACGAGAGTCGGAGCTTCGGAGCTTCGGACAAAGAATAGGCGACAACTAAACAGCTTATTAAGGAGCATTGAAATGAAACCAGTAATGTACAGAACCGCAGGACCGGCTGAACTGCCGAGTCCGAGCATTTGGGCTGACTGCAACCGATCCGATATTCAGGACATGGGTTCCGGGTATTGGTTCCACGAGGATTTCCTCGGCGGAGTCGTGGTTGACACGTCCGTGGACGGCTTCCAATACTTCGGGACTAGCGCCACGGTTGTCGGTACCAACGCCTTCGGTGGGATTATCCAGCTTGGCGCAACCGGCGGGACCGACAATGACGAGGGCTACATCGCCAAGGAACCGTTCTGCGAGACCGTCCTGAACTCAGGCAACTCGTGGTGGTTCGAGGTGAAGATGGCCCCTGTTTCCATGAGTGCCACGGATAGTGGCGGAGTGGTCGGCCTCGGCGAAGCAGCCTTCCTGGTGGACGATGCGATTGCGGCTAACTGCACCGATCTCATCACTGAGTCCTTTGTTGGATTCAGATGGCTCGACGTGGATGCAGACTCCATCGACGCCATCTATCAGCTCGATGCCGGCGCTGAAGTCTCGATTCTAGCCGACGTGACGGAAGCTACGGCGTTGGGAGACGACGCCGCGGCCCTGGCATCGGGCGAGTTCCATAAATATGGAATGAGGTTCGACGGAAAGGAGACGCTGTTCACTTATGTTGACGGTGTCGAAGTCGCCCAAACCAAGATGACAACCGCCTTCCCGCTGGGCGTTGACCTTGGCCTCATCATCGGCTGCAAGACCGGCGACACGGCCGCTCAAAGCATGTACGTCGCGTGGGGCAGAGGTGCTTACGAGATCAATAGTTAGTTTTTCTCCTGCTGCCGGGCTGGGTGGCGGCGTTGTCAATGCGCCCGTCGTCACCCTCCCGGTGGCTTATTCGAGATTAAGGAGCTATCATGCCCTTAACGCGAAAAGGTACGGAAATAGCTGATGCGATGCGTAAGCATTACGGCAGCAAAAAAGGCAAACAGGTGTTCTACGCCTCGGCCAAGAAGGGCACTGTCAAAGGCGTTCACAAAAGGGGAAAGCATAACCCAGGATCGCACAAAAAGGCGGGTGGCTACTAATGGCTGAACCAACACTAAGCCTGACGTTCAATGACTTCATCCTGCGGGTGGCCGAGTACCTCTCGATCGCCGAGGTGGACGGCACGACCGGCGAAGCCGTGATCCCAACAAACGCCTATGATCTCGAAGTCTGCAAGCGGCTCGTCAATGACGGGTTCCGCAGATTTTACAATTCCCATCCCAGGTGGAACTGGACTCTCCAGACCTTCACCATCACGTTCGATCCTGATGGGACCGGCCCCAACAATGTTGACGGCGAGAACCACAGGTATTACATGCCTGACGGATTCTACGGGATCCTGCTCGGCAACTTCACTTACGAGGCCAATTCCGGCTATGTTGACATCGTCCAGACCACCGAGGAAGCCATCCGAGCCAGGTATGCCAGCAATGAACATGCGGGTTATCCCACCGAGTTTGCCATCAGGCCGCTACACGGAGATGACAAACGCAGATGGGAAGTAATCTTCTGGGCCGAGCCGACCGCGGCCAATGTCGTAACGGCAAGGTGCCGGCTCTTCCCGAACAAAATGATCGAGCTCACCGACACGCCCAGTGCCGGCTTCCAGTTCGACGAGGCCATCCTCGCGGCGGCCGTAGCCGAGGCTGAAAGGCAGCGAGAAGATAATCAGGGTATCATGGAGTCCCAATGGGCCGAAGCCCTGGTGCGAGCAGTTGCAATGGACCAGCAGGCCACACCCGTCAATCTCGGAGATTATGGGCCAGGCTTGACCAGATTCAGAGGACGATCCTATTCTGGCGTTGACTCATATACAAACCAGGACGGAACGGTCCATAACTTTACACTCTAGCTGAACGACAGGAAAGGATTTAACTATGTCAAGATTCGTATTACAATATGAACTCTCACGGAATGCACACTTCATGGACCACGGCGGGAGCCACATTCCCTCCAACCAGCCGCCGACCGCGAAGGTGCTCAACATCGGCGTCGGGGATACCTACCCGGTGCTCGCGACAACCTCCGGCAATATCCTGGACATCCGAAGCAAGTTCTCCCACACGGCAGGTGACGCCCGTGGAATCTACAACTCCATGCTTCTGGAAGGATCAGCAGGCGGCGAATCACTGCGAACGATCACCTATGTCAACTCGAATGTCGATACCGCCCGCGGTGCTCATATCAGCCTCGACTTTGAGGCCACCGCAGACGGCTCTGAGTGTTCGGGACTGGCTGCGGCCCTGGATTGCACCCTTATGATCCCGGACGTCCAAGGAGGCGGATGGAATCCCACAGGCACCTACACGGCTCTCAAAGTCGGCATTTATTCATGGGGCGATGAATCTGACCCAGCCGGAATGACTGAGTTATCTTTCATCCAGATCAACAATGATGGCGACGCGACAGGCAAGGCCGACGTGGATACGGACGCCTTCATTTTCTCGATCCAGGGCTTTACGGCCGGTGCAACCGATGCGTTTACCACAGGCTTGACCGCCGCGACAGTGAATGCGGCCACCACCGCCTCCTTGAAGATAAGGATCGGGGCGGTGACGTACTACATCCCGATTGCAACAGCGATCACTTAATAACCAAGACCCCCGGACAACCCGGCCCTTCGACGGGCTCAGGACCCGGTGGCAGGAGAAACAAAATGGAAATCAGTGCAGAGTTTTTGAAAGAAGAACTGAAGGGCGTTGAGGCACAGGCGAACGAGCAGGGCGTTCGATTCCAGCAGGCCCTTGGTGCCTGCGGTGTATTGAGGCAGCTCATCGCCCACGCCGAGAAGCCGGAACCAGTACAGCCAGAGGCAAACACGGGTCCTTTTGCCCAAAAAGTGGATGACTTAGCAGAGGTACCGGATGCCACAGAGCCAGATAATTAACCTCGACTTCCCCTTCAATGGCCTCAATGAGACCGAGGCCAAGAGGAGGCAGCCCCAGGGCACTACGCCCGACTGCCTGAACGTCAGGCCGTTTGACGGCATTGACTACCGGCGGCGTGGCAGCCAGCGTGGCGGAGTGAGTAAATATCTTACTAATACTGTCAATGGAGCCAACTTCATTCAGGCCATCGACCAGGCTACGCTCGCCCTCGACCCGACGACGATAGTCGCGGACACTGAAATAGTGTCGTATGATTTCACTGCCGATTATGCTTCCGGCGATCTGCCGGTTCTGGATGCAACCAACTGGCCTGTAAGCTGGAGGGTTGACAACGCCGACACCCTTGGGTCCAACGAGTTCAGTTGGATAGACAGGCCACCAACAACAATCACGGCTGCGGTGCTGCCGGTGACGAGCGGGTCCGGCATTCTTACGACCAACAGCCGCAGGGAGTCCGCTCTCCACAAAAACGTGATAATCGGGACCAACTATGTTCTCAGATTAAACGCCACTGTGGAAAGTGGTGGCCAGGCAGTCGGCATGTTGTTCAGGGTAAAGGCTGACTATTCCCAGTATTATGTCGTATCTTTTAAGTACAACGCCGCGACTTCGGTCCAATGGTTTCTTGACAAATTTACTCTTTCGGGCAATTGGCTCAAGGTTAATGTAACGGGCGGAACGGCTACGGTCGTAGACGCGACGGCTTCGGTCAAATATGAATGGCGGATGTCCGGCAACAGTGGATCGCTTTACGTCGATGACCAATTCATAGCCACTGAAACGGGCCTGACCTTCGATGCCAACACAAGATTCGGGATCGGTGCAGGAGAAAGGCTGAACAACTTCGCCGGCGTGATCTCCAACTTCACGGTCCTGTCCGGCATAAGCCCGGCCAGTCTGCGAGAGGTTAAGCTGACAGCGGTGTCAGGCGGCAACATCTACGGCGGCAATCAGGATGGTTTGATATTGTCAACAGGCGGCACGGATGCCCTGGATTCAGCGACCTTCGTGGACACACAAGAGGCGTACCAAAAGACATATTTTTCTGACGGCAATCCAGAGAACCTATCTGTCTTGACACATTCGACCAACACTGTTACGGATTGGGGTGCTGCTATTTCCGGTGTCGGATTGCCGGTGGGGGCCACAAGCGCGCCGACTGTGGCTACAATAACAGTTCTGGCCGCCAATGTGTTTACAGTGAATGCCAACCTCTCCAGCGAGATTTCCGCTGGTGATTGGATAAAGGTTTCAGGATCAACCCTAAATGACGGCTCTTATCATGTCGTGTCTTGCACCAACGTAGCCAACAGCGTGATTACCGTGACGCAAGCCTTGCCTCAAACAACTACCGTTGACGGCACTCTCTCCGAGGCTGACGCTTCTATCAAATATCTTACGTTGTACCGAGGCCGGATTGTGGGTTGGGGCCTATTCACCGACCCGCAGAACTGGTTCATGTCGGCAGTCGGCGATCCGAACAACTGGGACTATTCCCCCGCCACCACCTCTCAGACGCAAGCCATCGCCGGGAATAACTCGGATGCGGGGCTGCTCGGTGATGTGCTCAACTGTTGTGCACCGTACAGTGACGACCTAATGTATATGGGCGGCGACCACACCCTTTGGGTGATGCGTGGCGACCCGGCTGCGGGGGGGGTGATCGACAACGTGAGCTACCAGACCGGAATAGCCGGACCCTATGCTTTTGCCTGGGACCCCGATGGCACGTTCTATTTTGTCGGCGGGGGCAAACTTTGGAAGATACCAGCCGGCACTACGGCACCCGAGAGCATCAGCCGTGGAAGGATGGACAATACGTTCAGGTCCATCAATTACAAAACCAATGTGATTAGGATGGTGTGGGACGTAGAGCACCAGGGACTACAAATTCTGCTGGTCCCGCTTACCCAGCCCGACACGGGGAGTGAACCGACTCACATTTTCTGGGATCGCAGGACCGATAGCTTCTGGAAGGATCAGTACCCCAAGACGGTTGGCCCGACCGTGTTGCACGCTTATGACGCAGACGACCCCAACGACCGAGCCATTCTTCTTGGCGGATGGGATTCGTACATCAGGTACATCCACAACGGCCACCCGGACGACGACGGCACGGCCATAGCCAGCCATGTGTGGCTCAGGCCGATAGTCCTGTCCGATATGTCCCGCGTGAGGATCTCCGAGATCAGGGCCATTCTTGCGACCGGCTCGGACGCCGTCAGACTTGAGGTCCACGCCTCCGATACCGCCGAAAATCTCATAGCATCGGCAACCGCCAGGTTCACGCAGATTCTAGGAGCCGACAGGAACCGGCCGATAATCAAGCGGGCTGTCGGCAACGCGATCGGGATCAAACTGGTCAACGATAGCGCCCTGCTGCTTACCTGGGCCGTGGAATCCATGTCCGCCCGGGTGACGCCCGCCGGGCGGCACAGGCAGGGGGTGCTCTGATGGGTGGACTCAAAGGCCAGGACAGGACTCCGGCAGCGTCTCAGCGTGTTCGCAGGAACGCCACCAACCTTGCCTCCGAGTTCTCTCAGGTGATCGGAGACGGCCTGACTCTCAGCGGAGCCGGAATAATCTCCGTTGATATTGTGACCAGCGGTGGCCTGAAGTTCACCAGCGGACAGCTCGAAGTCGATGAGCCGAACGTAGACCACGACGCTCTCAATAACTTCGTGGCCGATGAGCATATCGACTGGACAGGCACTACCGAGAATTTCGACACTTCAGGCACAATCACTTCAGGCGATATAACAATTTTTAATCCATCTCCTATTCTTATTTTTAAGGACAGCACCAGTGCTGGAATTGTTGCAAGAGGTATTATAGAGTGGCGTGATTTAAATCATATAAGGCTTGGTTATTTCGGTAATTCTTCTGAAGGTAATGATGATTTGCTTTGGAAGAATGAATCCTCTGATGGTCATATACAGGTACAAACAACTGGAGCAGGTGAATTTCAAATCTTTGCTAATGTCGATTTAGGGAGCAATGATCTCACCACCACCGGTCTCGGCACCTTCGGCAACCTTGACGTTGACACACTGAACCTCAACGCAAACGTGATCTCTGACAGCACAGGCACGATCAGTTTTGACGACGACAAGATAGCCACTACCGGGCACATGGAAGTCGGTAACAACGTGACGCCAGATTCGGGGATTGTTTTCCACCTTGACGAACTGGTAGCGTCTCCGGGTGGAGAAGTTACAGGACTACGGTTTAATGCACGGGTTAGCGATACTCCTGGGGCACATAATGTTTTCGGGCTTCAAGGCAATGCTGCATTTCAGAACTTAAACGCCAATCCAACCGGAATTTTATATGGTGGTAGTTTTCAGATAGTCCTGTCTCAAAGTACCGGAAGAACGGTTCCCGACACAAGAGCCCTCTATACAAAATGCACTAACGTACTTGGCGGAGTAATAACCAATTATTACGGACTTTATGTCGCCAACGGTTCTCAGGTTTTTTCAGGGTCTGTCGTCAATCAATACGGCATCTACATCGAAGATCAGACCTACGGCACCGGCTCAAACTATGCAATCTTCTCGCTCGGCGGCGACGTTGAATTAACCGATGGGAATTTGACTACAACTGGCGGGATCACCGCCGGTGCCAGCACGTTCGGGGATGGCGGGGCGACCGACTACTCACAGTTCGAGGCGGACGGCACGCTTGAGTTCAACGGGGCGGCGACAGTTTGGGGTGATTATGTAACACCGTTAGGTCCGAATAACTGGCGTGGGGTGGCAAATAATCCAACGTTGACACAACTTTTCACTGACGGAGCGGGCAGCCAAGGTGTTTATGCTTTTGTCTTCAGTGACGGCAACGAGGCTATAATTACCATCCAGATGCCACACAATTGGAAAGAAGGCACTACTATTCAGCCGCACATTCACTTCATGTGCAGAACAGACGTAACCCCTGCGGATAATTTTGGGATAGAGTTTGAATATAATTGGGCTAACCTTGGCGATGATTTTGCAGCTAACTCAACCCTGACGACTGTAGACATTTCAACAGGTGTTAATACCAATAATAATCATCGGCTAGAGGCAAACGTGACGGTTGCTGGTATTGACGGGACTGGAAAGACAATCTCTTCAATTCTGCTTTGCAGGATTAAGAGGGTAGCTGCTGACTCAGACAACTATCTTGGCGGGATTGCGATACTTGACTTCGATGTTCATTATGAAATTGATACAATCGGTTCCAGACAAGAACTTGTAAAGTAGGTGACAACATGGCTATCAGCATCGCGGATATTATCAAGCAGTTGACTAAAGCCCAGGCCTCGGCCAACAAGGCGAACATCGCCAGGTACGAGGCCGGGCTGGGAGAACTCGGAGCCGGTCGTGAAACACTCAGAGGCCTGTACAGTCAGGCGGGCGATCTCTCGTCGATCATAGGCAGGCAGGCGGCACAGGACGTGAACCGAGGAGCACAGCGTGGCCAGGCCGTGGGCTTACAGAATCTCATATCCTCCGGCCTCGGCAATACCACCATCACCGGCGCCATGATGCGAGGGGTCGAAGAAGATCGGCGGAGGGGAATGCAGGCCGTCGAGGAGGGCAAGGCGGGCAGGCAGATGGGCCTGCTCACCCAGCAGGCCGGGCAGGAATTCGGAATGTCCGGCACCATCGCCGACTTCATGGCTTCGCGTTCTGACATTGGGCCTGATATGGGGCAGTACGCCAATCTGATCCAGCAAGCCGCGGCCGCCGGTGACACCAGCAAGCCGATGTCCACCTTCGGCGGCTTGGGTCCGAATGCAAGGGCTGGGCTCAACGCTTTCGGCCAGCCGATGGGACAATTTGGCAGAGCTGCCCCGGCTGCCGGCGGTGGAGCCGGACAAGGTGGCGGAGGGCCCACCACGGGTGGAGCACCAGGCAGCTTTGGTCCGGCCGGACCAACGACAGGCGGCTATCAGGGTGGCGGCATGACTGGTATGGAAAAGGCGAAGCAACTCCAAAGTGCTTTCGGTATTACCGGACAGCCGGGAGGGCCGATAACTGAGGCGATGAGGGAGCAGGGCGCCGGGGCCGTGACAAAATCAAAAAGTCCGGGCAGCTACGGCACTTATCAAGAATACAGAAAGTCAACCAAAAGGCCGGTGTCAGCAAGCTACTGGTCGCAAGTCTATAGAGGCGGCAGATAACAGAGAGGTGCGAAATGAGCGTGAGCGTAAAGATATTCCAACATTTTGAGATAAATATCGGCGGCGAACTCAAGGAAGGCGGCAGTCGCACCGTGGCCGAAGAGATCTTGGTTGACGGCCATGTGTTCGAGGTCAGGACGCAGATCGACGACGCCTTCGAGGAAGAAGTGCTGTGGACCACGGCGGATGGCGGCATTGCCGATTTTGATTTCCTGTGGTTCGAGTCGGACGCCGATGTGTTCCTGGAGCTCCGTAATACCATGTCGCCGGACGAGTTTCTTCTGTTCGAGGTCTCGGCCGACATACCGTTGATCCTGTCGAGCGATGACATCGGGGCTTATGACACCGCGACAAGATTCGATGAAGGCGCGCCTTACGCTGTCTTGGTCGAGGCCACTGATTTCGATCAGGCAGATCAAATCTCAGTCAAAAATAATGCCGCAGCCGATGCAGGCGACGCCACTGTCCGGCTCGTCTTGATAACATAGGAGTTAATCATGCCGATGTCAGTAAGATACGGGCCGATCTCGTCGGCCATGGAGCTCGCGCAGCAGTCCGGCAAGGGCCAGGATTACTGGCGAAGATTCGCAGCAGGCCAGCAGCAGCTCGACAGGCTGGACCGTCAGGCCTCCCAGGCCCTACAGCTCCGAAGCCAACAGGCCCAGGAAGCCATGGCGATGCAGCGGTTGAGACAACAGGAACAACAGGCACAGTCCACGCTGGCCGGAAGGCAGGCCGAGACCGCGGCCCTGGAGAAATATCGAGCGTCCCAGGAAACCAGGGCAGTTGCCGGAGAAAAGAGGGCACAGGCCGGCGAGGCCAGACGCGGCAAGGAGTTCGAGTTCAACCAAGAGAAGGCGTTGCAGCAGATGGAGATTGCTCAGAAAAAAGAAGAGCGACTCGTTGAACAGCAAAAGGGAAGAGAGGCCAGATGGCACAAGTCAGCCGAGGCGAAAAAAATAGGCGGGATCATCGGCAATGCCGCCAAGGCGGAGGACCAGGCTAGACGAAACATCAAAGCCTATAGCACAAAAGACTTCATGGATAGGGAAGTACCGAAGGAAGGCAGAGAAAAAGAATACACGCAGTCGTTTGTCGATCTTGCCAAGGCAACTGAGGCCCGCAAGGAAGCCGAGGCCCTGTATCAGCAGCAGTTCGCCCAGCAGGCTGAAGCCGGTTTGCCACAGTTTGGCGCCGAGGCCGCACAAAGAATGCAGCAGGCTCCGATGTCGCCCGAGCAAATAATGGAGCACAACATTGACCAAGCGGCACAATTCTTCCTTGTTAAATTACAAGAGATGGGCATGTCCAACCAGCCTCCGTGGCTAATCGAAAGAACTCTTCGTGAGAATATCCCTCCATCCATGCCGAAAGACATGGTTGATGAGATTGTAGACCGAGTCAAAAAGGGCCTGTAGGAGTAGAATATGCCGCAGTTTACATACATGGCTCCAGATGGCAGTCAGGTTGATTACGCTCAGATTATGCAAATCAATCCGCGTCGTAAATATGGAGCAATCGACGACAAGACTTGGATGTTTTACGCGGCAGACGAGATACAGTCCATGCAGCAGGGTCGTAGGGATATGGGCGAAGGCCCTATGTTGGCGTCGGAACAAGTTGCCGTTCAGGACGCTTACCGGATGGAGGCCGGCGAGCAGCCAGTCATGGCATTTCGTGACTTCTACCAGGAAGCCAAGCAAAGATCATCAACACAAAACCAGTGGCTCGGTCTCGTCCGCGCCGTAAGCGGAAGGCTGGCCGCCACCGGGGCGGGGGCTATTGAATTGGCGGCGCCGACGGCCGGCAGGAGGATGCGGCGAACGGCTGAGCAGTTTTACGGCCCCAAAGGTGAAGGACTTGGGCCCAAGATAGGCGGGATAATCGGCGAGACCCTTGCAGCTGTGCCGGCACTGGTCAGCCCGGTTGCCGGAGCAATCGGGATGTATGGCATTCCCGCCGCCGGCGAGTTTCGCGGGGACGTAGCGGAGAAACGCCGGGAAGGCCAGGAGATCAGCAAGGCCGGTGAATATCTTGGTGCCCTGGCAGAAGGTGCTCAACAATCTCTGCTTGGATTCGTGAAAGTCAAGATAGCAGGGGCCATGGGTAAACAGTTGGTCGGCGGCATGATGCCTGCCTTAACCAAGACTTTAAGCAAAGCCGGCGAGGTGGGTTTACGAAAGACAACAACAGAAGTTGCCAAGGTGTTCGTAAAGGGTCTCCCCGCATTCGAGCTGGGCGCCTTAGGCGAAGGGGCCGAAGAGTTCCTCCAGTCCCTCGTCAGCCGTGGAATACGCGGCATGGTCTACGACCCAGGACAGTCGTGGGAGCAGGCGATAGAGCAGGCGTGGGAAGAAGGCGTGGCTGGCTTTGGGATGGCTCATGTTCTCGCACCTGTCGCCGGAGTGCTCAGTTTGGCCCCTGGTGGTGGCATGGCCGGCGGAGGCGTGGAAGCCGGGCCGGTTCAGCCCTCTCCTGTTACCCAACAGCCGCAGGTGGATCAGCTACAATTGCTCAAGGATTTCGCCAAGGACCCCAAGATCCCCGAAGAGGCCAAACAGCAGGCGGCCGTGCTTGCAATGGAACAGGCGGCGGATACAGGTGGCGTTCTCACCGACGCACAGGCGATCATTGATACGGTGATGGCACCGGAACCGGCGCTTGAGGAAGCTGTCGCACCTGAACCTGAGCCTGCTCCAACACCTGAACCTCCGGTAGAACCTTCGATTGCCCACCCCGGCGAGGTGATGTCCCAGGAAGAGAAGAAGGCGATTCGATCACGAGAGCTATTAGTCCAGGGATATGCTGCCGTAGAAAGACAGATGGCGGAAGAAGATGCAGCCAAGGCTAAGGCCGTAGAAGCCCCTGTAAAGCCCGAACCCAAGAAACCGACACCGGTGGCCAAGAAAGTGGCCCCCAAGCCCACAGCCCCTGCTGTGCCAGCACCCAAGCCGGTTACTGAGGCCGAGGAGAAGGCCGGCGTCCGAGAGAAAGAGGCAGCCGAGCCGGTGAGAGAGCCTGAGCCGGGGCCGAGAGCCGGACCTGAGATCGAAAAGCTGTTCAATCTGGCGATCAAACGAAAGCTGACCATGGCCGAGAAGAAAACCCTGGGCAGGCCACAGGAGCACCTGGCGAAGTTAGCAAGCAACCCGAGCGACACGGACTCAGCCGTCTCTTATGCCGCCACCCAGATGGGCCTCATGAGGAACATGGCCCGCCGTCTCATGGGCCAGGGTGCCGACGCGGACATGGACGAGATCATCCAGGCTGGGATCACGGAGCTGCAACGGTCCTTCACCGAGCCGATTAAACGCGGCAAGTACAAAGGGGAGATGAGAGCCGCTGTCCTGGCGGCCAACCCCGACATAAACACCACGACCATGCTGTTCGGCAAGGGCTCCCTGGCCTGGACGGCGATGAAACGAACCGCCTTCCCGCTGCGAGGCAGGCCCGCCGCCAAGGGAGTAGAAACCCTGAAGCCTGAGCGGTCACTCGATGAGATCGCAGAGAGGCAGGTCGAGCAGGCACAGGCTGCTGAAGTCGTAGGAAAGAGACGAGTTGACATCGAGGCAGCCGAGTTCGAGCCGGAGTCCGAAGCCGCCCTGGTGGAAAGGTACGGCGAGACGGCCAAACAGATGAAGGCCGAGGGCAAGAGCGACGCCGAGATCATGAAGTTTTTGGGAGAGCAGAACGACGTGCACTGGGTGCCTGATTCGGAGAGCGCCGTGCTCGCGGCGTTTTTTGGCAAGCCGGTGAGCGAGGAGATGCAAGAGAGCCTGTTGTCTGACGATGTCATTGCCGCAAAAAAACAACTCGAACGGGATCTCGGCAGAAAACTTGAACTGAGAACTCCGGTGACGGAAGAAGAAGTTGCCGCTCAGAAGTTCGCCACCGAGAGAGGGATCGAGCTTATCTTCGCCGCCAACATGCCGGGGGGCGTGACGAACATACATCCAAGGACAGGCAAGACTGTTATAGTCATGCCATCGGGACGCGGGGCGGAGACTATCAGAAATTATATTTCACACGAAGTCTGGCACGGCATAACCAAGGGAAAAGCTGAGCTTAAAATCACGGACAAAGCCTTCCTCGACAGGATGGGCCGGATGTATCTTGAGGGAATGAGGAAGGCCGGCAACCGACCCGGAGAAGAGGGTAAGTTTTTCCAGAAAAAGCACCATTATCTCCTTACGCACAAGAAGGATCTGGACATCGAAGCCGGCGCCATGGTCGTCGGGGAAGTGCTCTCCGATCCCAGGGCCCGAGCCAGACTCAGGACCAAGGCGCCAAATCTGTTCAGGCAGATCTGGGACAATCTCAAGATCTCCCTCAAGCGAATGGCCGGTGTCAATCCCGTTGTCGATGAAGTCATCCGCGAGTTCAACAAGAGCACGGTCGAGTTCATCGCCGACAACAAGGCCGCCAAGGGTACCACCGCCTGGGTTCTTGACCCGCTTGAGGCCGACCAGACCAAGTTCACCAAAGACCTCGAAGCTGTGATGAAGGAAACCCCGAAGGTCTCCGGCAGGCCGGAGCTGGCCAACCCAATGCACACCGAAGGCCAGCGGCGGCTGATGGACTTCCTGGACGAGCAGGACAGGATCAAGGGCAACCCGGTCAAGGAGACCGAGAACCAGTGGTACCGGCAGGGCCAGAAGATACTCGCCGATGGAAAGCAAAAGAGAGAGCTCAGTAAGAAGATGGAGATCGGCGGGATGCTGTCGGCTCCCGAGACCGTGGCCGCACAGCAGATCATCCGCGAGTCGGGCGACAAGATCCTGGCCAAGCCCACGCTTTCTAATATCCTGGACATACAGAAGAAGGGCATCGGCTGGCGACGTGGCGGCACTGAGCTGGCACGGGCCATGCGTGCCAGGCACGACAAGATCAAGTCTCCGGCCGAGAGAATGAAAGAGTTTGTCATAGCCGGCATCGCCGGAGTACCTTCGCACATAACCAACAAGACGGATAAGCTCACCAAGAAGGGCAAGTCCGCCGAGGCCGACAAGCTGTTGAGAGATCATGGTGAACGGGCGGCCAGGATCCTGGCCGAGTGGGAGAAGGCCGGCATCGACCTGACCAAGCTCGATGACATAACCGCACTCAGCCCCAGGTTCCAGGCCAAGATCATGCACGATCTTCAGAGGCTGCACCACAAGAGCGGGCTGTGGGATCCGATCCACGAGATACGCCGCAACTTCCTGATGTACGCACCGGCCACGTTTATGCGAAACATGATCGGCGGGGCCTACGCCGTGTCCGACATCTTTGTAACGAAGCCGGTGGCGAGAACAATTCAGACGCTTGCGGGGGTAGACACTACCGGGCAGACGGCGGCGGCCTGGCACGCCTTCGCATCCAAGACCGCGGTGGCACGGGGAGTCCAGAACATGATAAACACCATGCTCTACGAAGTGCCTATGCTTGAGACCGAAATCTCCCTGCGAACGGGGACCGGCCCGAAGGGCGCCAGCCAGCTTGAGATACACACCCCGCCCTCTATCACCGGCGAAAAATTAAAGCAAGCCACCGAGTACGCCACGAGAATCTTTACCGAGTCGCCCATGTCCGTGCTCCAGGCGGGCAAGGTAGCCAAGGGTATGGGGGCAATTTTCGGCCACACTGTCCGGGTGCCCCAGAGGCTCAACTCGGCCGTTGACCAGTTCGTTAAGACGCTGCATGTGCACAGTGAGATCGCCGCCCACGCCGTCAAGCTCGGCAAGCACATGGGCCTAAGAGTAGGCAGCCCTGAGATGATCCAGTTTGTAGAAGAGCAGATTCAGGATCTCGGCTCCGCATCGTGGGAGGCGGCCGTGCAGTCCGATGAGTCATGGCGGGTCACGTTCCAGGGAGAGGCTGGGGCTTTCGAGCAGTTCATACTCGATGCCTCAAAACAAAAAGGCTTCGGCAACTTCGTCAGGCTGCTGATCCCGTTCCGCAAGACCCCGGTGCAACTGGCCGGCCAGGCCATGATGCACCTGCCCGGATTCGGCACAGCCCGAATGGCCCAACGTGGCATCCAGCACATGATGGGTCAGCGGGAATATACCAGCGACGAGATGGCGAGACACGCGGCCCAGCAACTTATAGGTATGGCTGGCCTTGCCCTGGTGTGGAATATGGCCGGAGACGATGACGAGGACAAGCTGATAAATATAACCGGCCCCGCTTCGTATCATCGCAAGGACAGGCCCGAACGCATTACCAGACAGCAGGTCCAGCCATATATGACGATCAAGTTCAAGGGCAAGAATTACAATTACAACTACGTCGAACCGTTCAGCCAGTGGATCGGCACGCTGGCGGCGTTCGTGGACGAGACGAAGAGCTACATTAAACGCGGCGACGAGAAGCCGACGAAGGCAGCCATGAGGTTGTGGCGCCGGATCTCCGGCATGTACTCAGACCAGACCTACATCAGGACGCTGGGCGACCTTTATAAAACCTTTTACGACCCGGACATTTACGGCCAAAGGCTGACTGTGAACTTCGCCGGCTCATGGCTGCCGAACTTCGTGGACACCAGCCTGCGGGACATGGACCCGTTCATCAGGGAACGCCGGCTCATGGGCGAACCTGGAGAGCGGGCAACATGGGGAAAGCAGGTCATGCGGGAGATGCTGCCGACGGCAAACATCATGCCGCCGCCGAAGGTAGACTTCTTCGGCAACGATATAAAAGCAGCGGGCTCCGCAAAGCCTACGACAATGTTCGTAAACAGGTTGCTTAACCCCTTCACTGAAAGGGTGACATTGGAAGGCAAGCAGGCCGACGTGATCCAGATGTTGATGAACTACAACTCCACCAAAAAACTAGACGACAAGAAGGATCCGCCCGTGTGGTTCCAGGAGCCGAGCAGGCAGGTCTCCGTCAGGTACCCCAATGTGCCCAAGTCTATCAGGGAAAATCTCAACGAGAACGAGTATTACCTGTACGCCAAACTGTCCGGCTTGCTGGCACAAACAGTTGTTGAAAAAGAAAAATGGAACGTGGATAATCCTACCCGTCGGGACATCGTTAAACTTGAGACTATCTTCACTAAGACCAGAGCCGCCGCCAGGAAGATGGTAGCTGCTGCCCGGCAGGCGAAGGCGTTGAATAAAATGGACGAGTACGATAATATCATAGAGCGGATCAAGGCTCGCATTAGTGACCTCGAAGTTTCCAAACTTCAGGGATCAGAAATCGAGAAAGGGGCATCATAATGCCGACACAACAACAGAAGAATGGAATCCGTCTAAGTGTGGCGACTCTAATCACAGCCGTAACGGCGGTGGTCCTGTGCGTCGCCGCGTTTACCTCTGTCAGGGCTATGGCCAGAGAGAATCGTGCCGACATTATCGAGCTGAAAACGAACTATGAGAAAACTGCGGAGACGATCCAAAAGAACGCAGTCTCTCTAGCGGTCATAACTTCCCACATGGGTATCGACCCCAACACTGATTAAGGAGCACGAGATGAAAGATTACTGGCACATTCTGACGAATTGGATCGACCACCACAGAGGGCTTGTTGTCGGCCTGGCACTGGCGGGCCTGATCGGGTCCATGCTGATCGGCGGCTGCGCCTTGCTGGAGGCCAGGACCGAGAGCGTCCTCGACCCGCCCAAGAAGGTCAACATGGCCGCCCTTAAACAAGAGGGCGTCAAGATCACGGCCCTCGTCGAGGGCTGGGAAGCCGCGAAGGAGGAGATCGAACGGCAGAATATATTGAGACAGCAGATTGTCGAAGGTGTTGCCGGCATGGGCACCCTTGCCATGGGCGGGGCATTGACTCCAGGCGTGGCGATTGGGGCTATCTCTCAATTTGCGTTACTGCTGGGGGCCGGCGGCATGGGATACGACAATAGACGTTTGGGCAAGATCAATACTGAGCTGAAAGAGACAAATACCACCAGTTCCTGAGACTCACCAGGGGCTTCGAGCACCCCGCCTCTCAGGAGCTACCTTGCCGTGACCCCGGTCCCACACCAGGCCGGGGTCATTTTTTGTCCGGGCTGTTTCTGCATCTGTCATTGACGCCTTCGTACCACTTTTTCCATCCAATAGTTGCATTCTCAAAGAACTCAATCCTGCCACACGTCTCGCAATGGCGAAGTCGTATTTCCCAATTAAGCGACGCGAAGGTGCCATCTTCCCACATATGCTCGCACCTAGGCGGGTCGAGCTTGTTGACTAAATCCTCCATCTCGCCTACTGAAATATAACCGCCCCTTGAGCCTGGGCGGCGGATAACTTGCCGTATCATGTCTGCTAGTTCTTTAGCTTCCATCTTCCTGCTCTCCTTATTTTATAAGATCAAACCTTAACCATTCGACAGCCATGACGCCGCCGAAGTTGGCGTAATCCACGGGGGTGAACCTCTCCCACTTGATTGACTTGGCGCCGCGTTGGGGTTTTCTCCCCGAGCTCTCTGAAGTCAGGGCGTGTAAGAAAGTATCCCGTGCCAGCACAATATCGCTGTTAGTGAGTATCCCGAAGTCTCCGCCGTTGTCCCAAACAAGCCTGGCCACGCCGCCTGCCTGGGCCACCTCGGCAAGGGCGTCGAGCTGGTGTAGTTTCAGGCCACTGCCGCCTACGTTCGGAGATACGATCGCCATTGATTCCTGTCTGCTGCCGGCCTTGAGTTCAGCCCCGATGAACCTGGCCTCGGCCATCGTGAAGCCGTAGATGTCGAACGGAGCCTTGCCGCACTGTACGAAAATCAGCATGCCTTTTCTCTGGCCGACCACCTTGGTGGGTATGGGCATTCGTGCCAAGTTTGCCAGACCGGCGTTGGCGTAGCCATCGAAGCTCGTCTCGATCAGCTTCTCGAAGTCACGGCCTCTGTGTCCGTCGTCTTTGTTGAGTTTCATCGTCCTATTGCCTTGCTGATCTCGGGGGTGAACCCCTTAAAGCGTGCCTTAAAATGTTCATGCAATGGGAGTTTTGTATTAAAGTAGGGATGCCCAGGAGGTGCAAATCTCCACAGCCTAGCCATTTCTATCTGGCTCATATTATCAATACGATTTTTGCCGTCTTGTATTTCTTTCTCGGTCATCACTTCGCTCCCTTCCAGCACTCTTTCGCATAGGCTTCCAGCTCTTTCAGAACTTCATATTCAAGATAAATCTTAGTCGTGTTGTCTTGCCCGCGCAAATCAAGAATTACGCCACACCCGTCGAAACTCGCGTAAACACCATCACCAATATACCTTGTTTCCATCACTTCACTCCTCTAAAACTCGGCCAGTCAAACGACAGGAATCCGCCATCCTCCTTGATCCGGTCGGTGATACTGCTGCCCGCCAGCTTTACGAACTGCTGCTTGTTGCAGTTGGCGATCAGGACCGTCGGCCTCATCAGGCCGTACCTCTTGTCCAGGATGTAGGTGAATGTCTGTGCCGCCCAGTCCGAGTCCTTTGAACCCGACGATTCCTGGCACTCGTCGATCACCAGCAGGTGCGGCCTGAGCAGCAAATGGACAGCGTCCTTCTCGGAGATCTTGGGCGCCGAGCCGTATGCCTGCCTGATGGTCATGTGCAGATCTCTCAGCCGGGTGTATGAGGCCACCGCTCTCATGGTGCCGTATTGCAACTCATCCTCTGTCGGCTCATAATTTGAGCACGCAACCCGGATCAGCTCCACTCCCATCTGAGTCTTGCCGTTGCCCCTGCTGCCGAGCAGCACAATGATCCCGCAATCCTCCACCACCTTACAGGCCACCTTCCAGCAGGCGGACCATTTCTCATGGGCTAGCAGCTCACTGTGTTTTCTGGTCATATGCCTTTCGTCGGCCCCGGCTCCCTGCCAAGCCAAGATGCGGTGGTCACGCACTACGCCATCACGGGGTGAGGTCTGGGATGTCTCCTGAGGAGGGGTCTTCGATTGTGCCAGATCCTCCATCGCTTCCCGCACATGTTGCGATAAATCTTGGGAGGTCTCCGATGAGTTTTTTGAGGGGCTTGCCTGCGTAGAACTTTTCAGAGCAGGCGAGGTAGGCGTCGATGGTTCTCTTGGCGTGCTCGATGCCGTCGGTTTGTTGGACGAGCTTTTTGATGCAGGCTCCATCGACTCCCGAGAACGGGTACTTGCTCGCGTTGCCGACGAGGACCGACCACTGCTCGAACCAGTAGGTCCTGACTTCGATGAATCCTGGCGTGCCTTTTGCTTTCCCATCTGATTTAACCTTTCTCTTGTCGCCCAGGGCGTTGACTTCAATAAATTTACTATCGGTCATGTTCTCAATATCGAACAAGGTCATCTGTCCGAGCGCCCTGGCCTTGGCTAGTTGGTAGCTGTCGTTGGACAGCCGCCGCCATCTCCTGTCAACAGCGGTGGACCTTGCAGAAAAAGCCGAAGGCAAAAAGAAACTGCCCTTGTCGGGCCGGAGTATTCCGTGCACTACCAGGAGCCTTGCCAATGACAATACCGGCAACGGGCTGGAGCATATTCCATCGACGTTCTTGGATGTGCCAACCACGTCGGTCATGTTCACCCAACACCATTCCTGCAAGGCCCGCACAATCCCGCCGGCCACCAATGAAGCGTATGTTTCGGGGACGCCGTATTGTGCAAGTGAGCCGGCAAGTTGGGCGAGATCGCCTTTTTGACCGGCCTCCGCCACTATGGGGCCTCGACTGCAATTTTAACATCAGCATCAGATAACTTGGAAACGAGATCGCAGAGTTCCATTGCGTGCTGCCTTGTCGGATTGTCCACGCTCAGCAGCGTGCCGATGGCGGCGAACTTCATAATGGTGAGGATGTTCTCGCCAGTTCCCAGGTATCCACAAGCGTTCAATCTATCGAAACACTGCTTTCTTAACTTCTTGTCGTCCTCGTATGTCGCCAGGTCGTCGGGATTATTCAATATCACATCCTCGAACGCAGGCTTCTCCTCCGGTGCCGGCTCCTCTTTGGGTGGCTCAGGAGCCGCCTTCTTCTTTGTTCGCTTGACCGCCTTCTTCTTACCTGGCTTGAGATTGTCGGTGTTGCCATCGCCGGTATCTCCCGTGATATTGAACCAGTTGTCCCGCTTGCTCATGCCGTCCTTGAGGCTGGAGTAAATGCCGCGGAGAGTTACGAACTCCGTCTCGTCGGTGGCTTCAAGATTATGACCGAG
>SDBU01000656.1_pt1 | contig 48725 bp, 79 predicted proteins | sample 2277071 | NCBI WGS metagenome assembly SDBU01 (sample SAMN10397929, study PRJNA504765) | marine sediment metagenome | isolation source: marine sediment core GS08_GC12, 126 cmbsf | place: Arctic Ocean: Gakkel Ridge, Loki's castle | collected 2008
ATAACAAGATCATGGACCGCTCCGAGGACCAAGAGATATTTGCCCGGGGCTGGTACAACAGGGTTTCCTTCTCCAAAAACCACCGCTAAGTTTGTTCCGGAAAGCGTGTGCCGCCGCCGCGACAATAGCTTGTTTAATGCCGTTTCCTGTTCTGGCCCCTGGATTTTCAAAGGCCGATATTGACGTATTTGAAAGGGGCTGGATCTTGGCTTCGATTCTGCAGGCCAATGACGAAACTGTAAAATACAGAAAATTTAGAGGAGACAAACCCAGGCCTATTACACAGACCCGGGCCTTGGAAATGGCCCAGGAATTGAAGGTGTTATCAGATCGAGACCCCATGTTTTTCTACGGAGTCCTAATGCCAAACCTGTGGGAGGGCGCTGGATTCTGGAACGGAGCCAACGATACCGGGCTCAAACGCTCAAAGTGGACCTGGGGCTATTCTGAATTACAGATTGGGACGGCATGGCTGGCGGGTGGAAAAAACCACGGCATGCCAAAAGACAAAGCAAAAGCCGAGGTTTGGCTGGTCCAGGAGTGGCGCACAAACCTGCTTATCGGTTACGATCATATGCACTGGTTATGGACCCACTACAAACGAAGCGATCTCAAAGCATTGAACGCCTACCGCACCGGACCCACAGGATTCGAACGGGACGGAAAGTGGGTTATTAACAAAAGGCTCAAAGGTGTCCGGGCATATTGTTTAATGCACTATGCCGCCATTCAGCGGCTTAGGGCGCCGAACCAACAAAGGGGGATTGATGGCTGAAAAGGAAAAAGGAAAGTTCGAGTTTATTCCTGCAGGAAAGCGCAAGATCACCTATGCGGTGTATGCGTTGCTGACTCTGGTGTTGGCGCTGTTTACCGGCAACATTGCGGGATCAGAGTTTGTGGACGGCCTGGTTTGGATCGTGGGCCTGTTCATGGGCGGCAACAGCATGGAGCACATGGGCAAGGGCGGTGGTGGCTTGCTCGGCAACGTGCTGGGCGGTATGGGTATCGGCAAGAAACCAAAGAAGTAAGCCGATTCGCATAAAAGAACTCGGCATCATTGTGGGCGTGGTCCTGGCCGTTGCCGGCTTTATGGCCTGGCAGCGGCACAGGATCTCTGCCCTTAAGACCAAAGTTGTCGAGGGCCAAATCCGAGAGCGCACCCTAGCCCGTGAGACTAGGACCCAAAAGAACAACAACCTTTCAAATGAAAAGCTGGCCGCGCAAACTAAGGTTGGAAACTTGGTGCAGCCAGGCTACGTGGTGACGTTGGAATCTTTCTTGATGAACCGCAAGGAGTACCAGGAATGCGCCGAGTGTGAAGACAACCTTGAAGAATCAGATGCCACGATTGGAGACATGATGCGGTTTCGTTTTGAAGACGAGCAGAAAATAAAAAAGCTGGCCAAGCACCGCAGGCTGTGGCGAACCGTGGCCGTTGTGGCCGGCGGGGTCGTGGTGGGATTGGTGGTGGCCAAGTGACCAGCTACGCAGTTGAGTACCGTGACAGCCGAGGGCAGCCCACCAGGTTCCGCGGCCGTTATGAATTGGATGCGCTTACGTCCGACCGGGCCCACGAACTTGCCATGCGGCACTGTCGGTACAGACCCGAGGCCATGGCGTTTATTTATTTGGAAGTTGAAAAGCCCTACGCCGAAAGAGCCAAGCGCGGCAAGACGGCCATGAAGGTGCAAACCGTTGCTCGGGTATTTGGCCGGGGATACATGGGGCCAAAAGATATACCTTCCACCATGCAGAGAAAGGCCCGGGGCCGGACCAGTAGGTTGGGTGACCCGGTGCATGTAGTTGCGTAGGTTCTGATGCTGTGATAGCGTAAATCAGTCCTTCGCATGGGACGGGGTTCCCCCCAGGCCTTCGGGTCGCGGGGGGTTTCCTTTTAAGCTAGGCCAGCCTTCTTTAGGGTTTCAAGATCTATACGGGGATGCGTGGCTTTCCAAAAAGAAAATCGGCATTTATCAGAACAAAACCTTTTGTCAGTGCGTCCTGTTTGAGGGCCAACCAAAAACCTCGTATGGCACTGAGGACAAGTCTTTGAACGTTTTGCCTTCCCACTCGATTTTGACGCCATGGCCGGGCCACCTCCGTTTGATGTATTCACGACATTGATTACTGCTCCTAAACAACAAATCGCTTTTCATGTGATTACACAAATTGCAGGACGGAACCAGATTTTCAAAATTGTGATCTCCACCAGCCGCCACTGGGACGATGTGGTCCCAATTCAATCTTGTTCGTTTGTACCGGCCTTTGCGGGTATACAAAATATCAAAGGGTAGATCGCACCAATAACAACGGCGGCCATGAATTTTTATAAGCTTTCTGGCCATTGCCTCCCATACGGCTCTGCGCCTTCGCTTGACGATTGCCGATTCTACTTTCATCTTGGTGGCTACAATATGTTTTGGACGGTAAAAACAGCACTGGAATTCACCTTGTAAAATCATGCTGGTGTGGCGGCATTTTGGACACTTGCCACGCAGAATAGCCACTTGACCATAGACCGCTACCTCGCTATTGATTGCCGGGGGGTTTTCCGAGCTGGAAGCCGTTGCCACGCTTATATAGTAGCGCGAATGGTCAACCCGTTACAACGGCTTTGGGTGACCTAAATGGCCCAGCAACACATCGCCCCATATCGCTAGAATTTGTCGGATATGGGTATTGCGATGCTTAGTAATGACCTATATAATAAGCCCATGAATGAGAGGCACCAACAAACCAAAGGAGAAAACCAAATGGCAACTTCGCTAAGGGGCGTCAAGCGGGCTGAGTTTAGGTTCGCAGTAGCCGAGTACCAGTACCACAACCACGGGAAATGGTGTTCCACCTGTTCGGATGCCGAAAGCCCAGAGGACCTATGTGGCCGGGGAGAGCGGGCCTGGTTTCGAATGATGGAAGCCGAAGACGCCATTGAAAAGCTGGCCAAGGTGGTGCAGTAATGGCCAAGTTCAAACGTGGCGACCTAGTAGTTCAAAAAATATCCGACCCGCACGGGTATAGGGTGGGCGCAGGCAAGGTAATGGATGTTGACGGCAACGATGTGGTGGTGCGGTGGAAAACCAAAAAAGGTACTTGGAATAACTGGAACACCGTGGTGCAAGGCATAAAGTTGGCGCCCAAATGACCGAAGCCAAGCCCAAGAAAACCCTTGCAGAACTTAGGGCCAACACCGACAAGGCCCGGGATCAAATGCTGGAAAACCTTGACATGGTGGTTGGGGCCACGGCCAGCTTGAAGGCCACCATGTTGGGCCAGGCCTGCACCACCTGCCACGACACCGGCCAGGTGACGTGCCCAGAGGAATGTGAAGACGGCCAGGTTGAATGCTCTTGGATGGAAACCGGCAGGCACCCGGACGATGTAATAAGCCGTTCCAGCCTTGAGCCCTGCCCAGCGGGTTGTGACCATGGGCAGGTTGGGTGCCCGGACTGCGGGGAAGGGGAGGTATGAAGGCCGAACAACTGTTGGATAAATTGACGGCGGGCCGGCTGGATAGAGCGGGGGTTTGCCTGCTATCGAAGAAGCAGGGCGCGTGGCTCATGGGGGTAGTTACCTGGAAAGAAAGGCAGGAAGGCAGGGCTGGCCGATACTGCTTTGGGGCTATGGGCCGGGCCTTTTCCAATAATCATAATCAGTCCGTAATCAGGGTTTCGGTTCGGGAGATGGAGGAATTAGAAAGGAACCGGGAAAATATCAAGCGCGAAGAACGGATCGTATCTGTCCTAGAAGAATCGCTAAAGGCGCGGCAGTATTCCAAGCATGAGGAAGAAGTAATTAACAGAATGATTCAGGAAGCCAAAGGCCTGGTGGCCAAAAACAAAGCCATGCTAGGCGAAGGGGCGGGGCAGTGACGGCCCGCAAGCGGTCTTTCACCCTGGGCAAGTTTGCCGCATGGCTGGTGGACCACCAGTACAGCGACGCCAAGATTGTTTGGGACAAGGAACACCGGCGGTCTCTGATACGGCTCACCAACAAAAACGGCAAGCAGCGGCACTTCAGCCTTGACCGAATCGTAGAAGCCATGGACATAGACCAAAACCTAAAGGAGGCAATCGCAAATGACGAATGACAGCTTCGGGGCCGAAGTGATGCGGGCCTATTTGTTGTGCAGTGCGCTGGGTGTTGAGGACGTAGAACACAGCATGCGGGAAGCGGAAGGCTGGATCAAAAAGCAGGCGGGGGCGTCCCCAAGCCTGCGGGCCGCAGTAAAGGGAGTGGACCTTTTCAAAAAGGGTTACACCGAAACCACGGTCCGGGCCTGGGTGGCCCGGTTCGCCTGAAAGGAGATAGACCAATGGTGTTTCAAAACGCCGATGTGGTTTTCAGTTACCCAGAACAGCAGGCCATAGATGATGGCGTGCTGTGCCAGTTGGTAATGCCAGATGGTAAGAAAACCCCGTGGCTGTGCAGCGCGGCCGTTTGGACCAATTTCGAAAACAACAATGGCAATGTGGTAGACGTGGGCCGGGCGGCCATGAATCGGTTTCGTGCCATGGTGCTTGATTTGGCAGGCGCGGAAAGTGCAAGGCTGATGGACAAAAACGAAACCCTAATATCGGACGGCAAATGGGTTGCCGACACCGGGTACTGGGTTCGCCGCAACGGCATGGGGGGCTGGACGATTATGAAGCCCAGCGACTACTGATGAATATTTCAGAAGCGCGGGGCAAGCTGTGGGGTTGGCAGGACACCCTGAAGAACAGGTCTTATCCCAATTGGCAAGAGGCTGCCTTGCTGGCCGGAATTGATGCGGTATTAGAACAGCAGGGAGAACCGGTTCCGCTGGACGCCGATGATGGTGGCGAGGGATTTGAAGAAAGGCAAGTTGAAGGGTATAAATCCCGTTCCGAGTGCTGGATGGACAGCGAAAACGAAATGTTAATAGCCTTTGCCCAGCGCATGGCACCCATTTTTAATGGGATAGGGCTATGACCGCCCCCGCTGGGAAGGCCAAGCACATCTGTAAAGATTGCCCGGAGCCAGCCACGATGGTGAGTTGTGATAATTGCGGGAAACCAGGGCCTGAAAAATATGGGCCTCTGAACTATTTCCTCATGGACAAGCACAGCCACACCCATGCAGATGGGACCGATCATCCTGCCAGCCGCCGGTGCAGGACTCATGGCCAAGGAAGGAACAAATCATGACCGCCACCGAGGCCAGGGCCAAGCTGGAAGGGTGGCGGGATTTGCTTAAGGTAAAGCTGGAAGGCGTTACCCATGGGCCGTGGCACCTAGACGGCGATGCTATATACGCCTGGAACGGAAAGAAAAATGCCTACCTGACCGAAGGAGAATTTATCGAAGGCAAGGATGCTACGTTTTGCGTTTTCTCCCGCGCTGCCGTCCCTGCCCTGCTGGTTGGGATAGAGGCGGTGCTGAAAGATGTTAAAAAAACCGGGGAGAGAGTTTCGGAACCGGTGGCCCTGGTGTTCTCGGAAGAGGTAATGATCGCATTTGCCAAATCCATGGAACCCTACTTCAAAGCGGATTGACCAGCGTATTACTAATCAATATAATAAGCTCACTAAATAGGAGGTGCCAATGACCAAGTATGAACTTGCAGAAAAGGTAGGAATCTCCCCGTCCATGCTGGCAATAGAAGACAAGCTGGCAAGGTTGGTTCCCAAGTATGTACGCGACGGGGGTCCACCACGACGCGATTACAACGCGGCTGACTTGAAAAAGATTGTTGCCAGCCGCAAGTCCAGGGGGTTGGAAACCCCACCGGCTGTGGCGCGAGGCCCCAGGCGGAAATAAATAGTCCCATGCGAAAGGAAACGAGATGCCCAAGCCAAAAGTAAAGAGCAACCTGCCAGCCGTAGTCCCCATGCCGGGGGCGGTGGTGCGGGGCAAGAGCGTGGTGCTGGACCTGGAAGTTCTAAAAGAAGCGGTGATGACCAAGCCGTTGCACGAGGTGGCCAGGTTCCATGTTGATGTACGGCCAGTCCTGCAGGAAGCCCAAAGGATGATTGACCGAATCGTAATTGAACGGATGGAACGCGCCGACCAAAAGGAAATACCTTTGGTGGTGCCAGAGACCGGGGAAGAAGACGGGCGCCGGCTGGTGTACGGCAAGCCAACGTCTTGGATTATCAGCACCGACGGTATGGAGCAAGCGCAAGAGGCGTTTGCCGGCCAGGGCTACGGTGCAATTCAAGAAGTAAAAGACCTGGTCCAAACAGTCCGCACCCTGCGGATCACGGACGAGGTCATGAAGACCCTGGGCCTAAAAGAAAAAGACCTGCTAAAGCTGGGTGACAACTACCAGGAAACGCGGGTGCTGGGCGGCCGGGCCGTGGCCAAGAAGGCCTTGAAGCTGGGCGGCAAAGGCAAAGACCTTTGCGAGTTGGCCATGACCCAAGAAGAGGGCAGGCCCAGGTTGAAGGTTGAGGGCAGCCCAAAGGTGCAGGCCGGCGGCGCCGGAGATTGGGACGGTAGCAAATGACCGCAACCCCCCAAGCGCGGCAGGAAGTGGCGTTGGTAAAAGGCGTGGCGGCGTTGCCGTGGGAAGGTGACAGCCTGGTTTTTAATGAACTGGTAAAAGGCCGGGGGCGCCCGTGGGTTGAACTCACATACATGACGCTGTTCGGTTCTACCAGCGGCAACCGCACACAGCCAACCGCCGACGAGTTTGTGCAAATCCTGTATAAAGCCGATGCGCTGGGTCTGGATCCGGTCAAGGGCCAGTGCATTGCCTACATTGTCAAAAGCAAAAAATACAACACCAGGGACATTGTGTTCGTGGTGACCTTTGACGGGTGGCTTTCGCGGGCAGCCAAACACTCTGATTGGGGCGGGGTTGGTGGCGAGGCCGTGTGCGCCAACGATACCTTTGAATGGGACGCGGTACACCAGCGCCCCCATGTCCACCAGTTTGGAAAGTCAGGGCGCGGCGAGGTGATGGGTGGTTGGGGCCGGTGTGTGCGCAAGGGCATGGAGCCCTTTGGCTTTTACGCCGACAAAAAAGAGTTTGACGACATCATCGAAGGTGGCAACCGAAATTTCCTTCGGCAGAAGCTGGCCAAACACATGACCAAACAGCTTTGCATAAAGCACTCCATCCGCATGGCGTACCCTGACATGTTGCCTGGGGTAATGCTGCCAGAAGAAATGGGGGGTGCCACCACGGAGAACGGCACGTCGCTGCCGTCCGAAGTGGCCAGCGATGACCCGCCCTTGGACAGGTTGCCCAGGGGCCAGGACGAAAGGGATGAACTGATAAAAGACATTGACGAACAGTTCACGGCCCTAGGTTTGTCCGACGACGATGCCAAGGCCCAAGCCGTCATGAGGCGCAAAAAGGCTGGGCTCATTCTGCGGCGCAGCCTCAACACCATAAGGTTGACCGACCTCACCGACATGAGCCTGGTGATGTTGCGCGACGGGCTTGAGGCCGAACTAAACCACAGGGACGGCCCCGAGCTGGCCGAGGTGGTCACGCCAGAAAAGGTTGAGGAAGAACCGGCGCCAAAGCCCAAAGCCAAAAAGAAAGAACCCGAACCGGAGTTTGTTGCCTGCCAGAAATGCGGCAAGCCGCATGTGCCGGCCGACATTGCTAAAAAATTATCAACGCTGGGCCAGCCGGTGCTGGGCCCGGGCTGTGAGAAAAGGGGGGAGGTATGAAACTGACCAATGGCAAGTTCCAAGTGGACAACATACCGGGATACCAGAGAATCCGAGTGCTACACCCGGAGGATGAAGACGCCCTGGTGAACTTCTACACACTGGACGACGCGAAGGAATTCGCGACTCGGTTGGCGTCGGCAATCAAACACGCGGAAAAGGAAGGGGTGGCGTCGTGAATGCCCCCGCCGGCAAGGCCCCGAAGAAGAAAGCCCCGGACATGGAGCCAAACTGGAATGGCAAGTGCGAAGTTTGCGGAGAGACACCCACCGTCCCGATGACCGGGTTGTGTGGGCCCTGCACCTTTGGTGAAGCCGATACTGCGGGAGGTAATTGGTGAACGCCCCCGCCGGGAACCCGACCCCAGATCTTGAAACTCCCAGATTGATGGCTGCATTAGGAGAAGCGTCGGCTATGTTTATTGAGACCGGCAACTCCCAAGCCGCAAGGGACTGTCAATTGGCGGCAAAGAGACTGGATGTGCTTGAGCGGGAACGCAGAGAGGTGGAGTATCTAAAGGAGCCAAAAGAGAAAGCCCCGGACTACGGGGAGCCGTGGGGTCATAAGACAGATCCAGAAACCGGAGACAATATTCTGGTGGACCGGAATGGCAATGAAATTGGATGTATTTACGAAAGTTCTGTTTGGCACCGGATCAAGGCAGAGTCCCAAGCCCTGGCCGGATGCCCGGACCCGGAAGCGTTCGTGGTCTTCGTGAAACAGTTTTTCTCTAAGCGAGAGAAAGACGGGTATCCAATCCTGTCCTGGATCCGGGAGGAATCCAAATGACTAGGTCTTTGGTAACCGAAGCGGGAATCTTAATAATGACGTTGGATAAAGAGGCGCAATGGTGCTTGGCGTGCATGGCAGTTTCATTGGTGGTGATGGCGGGATGCGCCGTTCACCAGACGTTCTTCAAGTGATCGGCAAGTTTCCCCGCACGGGCAAAGACGGAACCACGTTTATTGGTTTGGACCCGGGCCTGGACGGTGGCATGGCGGCAATTTTTCACATGAAGGACCCCAAGAATCTTGTCCACGTAATCCAAGTGGTACCAACACTTAAAAAAACCGTGGGCAAGGGAACCCGGGTGTACAACGTGGAAGCCATGGCCAACTGGTTTGTAAAGTTTGGGCACAGGCGCATGCTGGTAATTTTGGAGAAGCAGCAGGCCATGCCCAAGCAGGGGGTAAGCTCCATGTTTTCAATTGGACGCGGGTTTGGATTGTGGCAGGGAATCCTGGCCGGCATGGGCCTGCCCTACCGAATTGTCCACCCAAAGCGATGGCAAAAGCAGGTTTTTGATGACAGTGAAGGTGGGACGAAAGAAAGATCGGTGATGGTATGTCAACGATTTTCACCAGGTATCGACCTAACTGCTACGCCAAGAAGCTATAAGCCGCACAGCGGGATGGCCGACGCCCTTTGCATGGCAATTTACGGTTATCAAATTTGGGGTGGCGATTGATTTTTTTTGGCTTTGACACTAGTATCCGTGCCCCCGCCATCGAGGTGGGCACAACTAATCAAAACCATGCGAAGGAGGTCCCGTGCGGACACAAAAATGGATCGCTGATCCACGGCTGCAAAACGTGATGGGCCGTGGCCCTTTCTTGCTGTTTCAAGTCTTAGTCAACCATGCCTACCGCAACGGCAGGCTGTTCGTAGACCCACTAGCCACCGTAGAAGAGTTGCCGTTTATGAGCCTTAAGTTGCGAATTGCGGCTCTAAAAATGTTTCCCAGGTTGGCCAGGATGGGAAATAAAAAGTTAACAGGCTGGACCAAGTCCATGATCTCGGCTCTCGAATGTGGTGGGCTGTCTGGGGGGTGGGTTAGGTTCCAACGGGTAAACTACGAAGGGAACCGCCACGGGGCTCTTAGGTACATGATTCCCATCCGTTTATTGAAGCCTTCAGCAAGGCCTATATATAACAACATATCTAGTCCTTCTGAAAACTACTTAACCCAAGGCAACTACAAAACCCTAGAGGCCCCAAAGTGGGTTGGTGAAGCATGGAAGGCGGCGGGGTCGGTCAGGGAGGCCTTTGATACTTTGGTGGCCCGGGGTGCGCCTGGGCGATATGCCAGGCCGGTCTAATCGGCTAAAATTATGCCCATGGAAAACTCTAGGAGAAGTGAGATAAGCAGCATGGGTGGCAAGGCCATGAGGGCCAAGTACGACCAAAACGGAAGTCATAATATCAACTGGAAGGGTGGGGTATCGTTCCATTCAAGCCGATATAACAAATCTTGGAGGAAGCGACACCCAACAAAATATAAGGCCCAAGAGGCTGTGAAGCGGGCCGTCCAAAGTGGAAAATTAGATAAGCCCGCCAACTGTTCAAAATGCGGGGAAATTAAAGATCGCCGTCTAATTCACGGACATCATTACAAGGGCTACGCCAAAAGGTACTGGCTGATAGTTCAATGGCTTTGTCCGGCCTGTCATAGGCATGCGTAATTTAAAAACGTAGCGAGCAACCTAACCGCCGGCCCCGTGGGCTGGCACCGAAAGGAGCAAGGATGTCACCACAAGGAGAGCTGAAGGGAACGGAGCGGCCCACCATTGCGGCCCTTGACGAAGCCATGGAACGGTACGTCAAGATCCGGAACAAGCGCATGAGCCCAACCGAGCAGGAAGTGGAAGCCCGGCAGGCTGTGGAAAAGCACATGCAGGAAAACAAGCTGACCATTTACCGGCACAGCGAACAGCTTTTGCAGGCCACCCTGATACCTGCGGAAATAAAGGCCAAGGTTAAAAGCCTGAGCGAGGATGAACCGCAGGAATAGGCCCAGGGATGCGGACGCCACGCCCAGGTGCGGGCGGTGTGGCCGCAAGATTGTTTGGGGTGTGGACGAGGGGGGCACCATGATACCCCTCGACCCCACGCCCGCCGTTTACGAAATAAAGCAGCGACGAAATACGAAGGCGTACATTGAGCGAAACAGGAACGCGATGGTAATTCACTTTGCAACCTGTTCAAACAGAAAGGTGGCACCACATGGCAGGACTGAATAAGTCGATCTTGCTGGGTAACCTGACCAGGGATCCAGAAATAAAGTACACCAACGGCGGCACGGCCATTTGCAAGATGGGCCTGGCCGTGAACCGCAAGTTCAAAAAGGGCGACGGCACCATGGTGGACGACGTCCTGTTTATCAACGTCACCGCCTGGAAAAAGACCGGAGAAGTCGCAGCTCAATATCTGAAAAAAGGTTCCCAAGTTTTATTTGAGGGCAGGCTACAGTCCAGCTCTTGGGAAAAGGATGGCGTCAAGCGCACCAGCATTGAGTTGGTTGTTGAGCAGATGGTATTTTTGGGCAAGGCCGATGGCCAGGGGCAAAGTGAAAGCCAGGCGCCGGGTGCTACGGAACCACAGAGCAGTGCGCCGGCCGCCGCCGCGGACGATGAAGAGGTGCCGTTCTGAAACCGGACCAACAGGCCACGCTGTTTGGAAAGACGGGCCCCCCGGCACCCTATGTACGGGGGAGCGCCACGTCGGCCCAAACAGCGCGGTCCATTGCACCGGTGGTTGGAACCGTTCTGGCCCAGGTGTTGGAATTTATTTCTGGGCGCGGCATGCAGGGTGCCACCTGCGACGAAGTTGAAACTCAGCTGGGCTTAAGGCACCAAACAGCGTCGGCGCGAATCAGGGGGCTGGTACTTGACGGCCTGGTGGTGACCCAAAACACAACCAGAAAAACATCGTCGGGTCAAAGTGCAACGGTGTGGGTTTCCCAGGACTGGCAGAGGCAACAAAAAAAAGGAGAAATTAATAATGATTCTCAAAAGGAGTAGGAAGCCAAAGGGCTGGGCCGCCATGGTCCAGGAGTTTCACGAAGCCACAGAGCAACCGGTGTTCCCATTGAACGGGCCCAAGCGCACGCGCAAGGTGGCGGTGATGCAGCTAAACCTGCTGCACCAGGAAGTTGCCGAGTTGGTAAAAGCCGAGTCGCATGCCGACGTTGCCGGCGCCATTCATGAGCTGGTGGATATTATCTACACCGCCATCGGTACCGGCATCACCTACGGCGCCGACATGGATAAAGCCTTTGAGGAAATCCACAAGGCCAACATGGCCAAACGGTTTCCCGACGGCAAATTCAAGACCGACCGCCACGGAAAAATTGTAAAGCCGCCCAAGTGGAAGCCGGCCAGGATTGCCAAGGTTCTCAAAATAAAGGAGAACAAATAATGAGCTACGCCAGAAAAACCTCGGTGCCGGTGGACCGCAGCCGGTTCCAGATTGAACACATCCTAAGCCGGTACGGCGCGGAACAGTTTGCCTATGCCACCTCAAGGCAAGGCGCCATGATTGGGTTTCGGGTTCACGACCGCAATATCAAAATCATGGTGCCGCTGCCCGACGCCACCAGCAAGCAATTTACTCACAGTAAAAACGGGCACGAGCTGGCAGAGTCGGTTGTGGAAAAGCGGGTGGACCAGGAAGTGCGCCGGCGGTGGCGGGCCCTGCTGTTGGTCATAAAGGCCAAGTTGGAAGCGGTGGAGTCCGGCATTGCAGAATTCGAAGTTGAGTTCCTACCCTACATCGTGCTGCCGGGTGGCCAGACAGTTGCCCAACAGGCTTTGCCCAACGTGACCAGGGCCTATGAAACCAAAAAGAACATTCCGCTGCTGGGACCGGGCCCCCAATGAAATGGGTGGTGGTTTATCTAATTTATGGAGTTGCCGCAATCTTGGCGGGCCTGCTTATTGATTGGGAAGTGGTAAAGGCTTGGCAACTTTGGGTCGTGTTTAGCGTGGCGCTTGTGCTGGGCATAACTTCAAAACCAAAAAAGAGGAGGCCGTGAATGGGCTGGCTCTATGTGCCGGGGTCGGAGGTTTGGAGTTGGGACTCAAACTCGCCCTCGGAGACTCCTACCAGTGCGTGGGCTATGTTGAGCGGGAAAGCTACGCAGCGTCCGTCCTCGTGGCGCGGATGGAAGACAAGGCCTTGGATCGAGCGCCTATCTGGGACGATATCGAAACCTTCCCAAGCGAACTTTACCGCAAGACAGTGGATATTATCTCTGCTGGGTTCCCTTGCCAGCCGTGGTCCGTCGCAGGCCAACGAAAAGGAACTAATGATGACCGATGGCTCTGGCCCTCGATCACACGAATCATTCGCAAGGTGGGACCACGATTATTGTTTCTGGAAAACGTCCCAGGGCTCTTTGCTGGGGGATTTGCCGACGTTCTTGGGTCCATGGCCGAGATGGGGTTCGATGCGGAGTGGGGTATGTTTTCAGCGGAAGAGGTCGGTGCTTCGCACGAAAGAAAAAGGGTCTTCATCTTGGCCTACTCCAGACGCCTCCGGGAGGGAAGGAACGAATCAGAGCCCCAGCCCCGGAGCGGCAGTAAGACCACAACTAGCCCTTGCGGCAAAGAATTGGGCCACCCCGGCGGCCGCCGACGCAAACGGAGGACACCTAAGTCGGAGCGGCAAAAGGAGCGGGGAGTTACTTCTCAAGGGGCAAGCCAAAAATTGGGCAACGCCACAGGCTCGGGATTGGCGCTCGGACTCAACGGAGCCTCACGGGACCCACTACCCTCCGCTTTCCCGCCAGGTCAATTCGACGAGCCAGCGTGGAAAACGTGGATCGGTGCGGGAGGTCCTAAACCCGCGCTTCGACGAGACGCTGATGGGATGGCCTATCGGGTGGACCGAATTAGAGCCTGTGGCAACGGAGTGGTCCCGCTGGTGGCAGCTCATGCGTTCAGAACTTTGGCGGCTAGAGCAGGGATTATGAATTTAGAACCAACAACCAAAAAGGAGTAACCATGGCAGACAAAACTGACATTGAATGGACGGACGCCACCTGGAACCCCATGACCGGCTGCACCAAGGTGAGCCCCGGGTGCGCCCACTGCTATGCCGAAAGGGTGGCGCTGCGTTGGGGCCGAGATTTCCTTTACCGGTTTCATCCAAAGCGGTTGGCAGAACCGGCTAAGTTGAAAGAAGCTAGGAAAATATTTGTATGTTCAATGTCGGATCTATTTCAAGCACTGGCTACAGAATTTGCAATAGATAAGGTGTTTGCGGCCATGGGTGCAGCACCCCAGCACATCTACCAGGTGTTGACCAAGCGTCCCGATAGGGCTTTAGAGTGGCACAAAAATAGGAGTCCAATACCGTGGCCTAGCAACGTGTGGCTGGGTACCAGCGTGGAGAACCAAAAGTTTGCCCGGGAGAGAATACCCATTCTGCTAAGTGTGCCAGCTCGGGTGCATTTTATTAGCGCCGAACCTTTGCTGGGACCTATCAATATTCATCCCTGGATCAAGCGCCTGGATTGGGTAATTGCCGGGGGCGAAAGCGGACCAAAGTGTAGGCCCATGGACCCGTCATGGCCCAGGCTGTTGCGTGACGAATGCCGCCTAGCCGAAACCGCATTTTTCTTTAAGCAGTGGGGGGGCAAAACCCCCAAGGCCCAGGGCCGAATATTGGACGGCAAGACCTGGGACCAAATGCCGCAAACAAACTAAAGGGGATAACCATGGCTCTATCAAAACACGGTTCCAAACCACGGCGCCGCCGGCAGTGGCTAAGTCGCAGGAACAAAAGACAGTTTGCCCTGGGCAGGCTGGGAACCAAGTGGCAGGCCTCTAAGGGCGGTTTGACAACCCCCGAGGGATACAAGGGTAAGAACACCAAGCCCCGTGCCCGGACGCTGAAGAAAAAGGCCAAGGCCAAGCGGTGAAGTTTAGAAAGGTAATTACCCACACACCAGAGGGCATGGTTGACCTAAGCCCAATGTTTGACGTGTCAATGGAACAAGAAAACCAAAGGCACGAAGCCACGTTAATGGATGCCTGGAAAGAGGATGCGTGGCCACTTTACTTGGTGAACAGATTTACAGGAGAAGCATATTGTTATCTACGCCCAGGGTTCTGGCTGCGGTGGCGCATCCGGTGGGCCCTGTGGGTGGCAAAGCAACTAAAAAGGAGAAGGCCATGAAAGGCAAAAGCCCAAGGCGAGGGGTGGTGTGCTGGGGTTGTGGCCAGGAGGGCCACCGTATAGACAACAGCATCACGGGGCCAAAGGATGTGCGGTTGGTGGCTGGGGCCCGCAGTCGTGCGGTGCGCACAGGCCGGGCCACCGATGGAGAACAAACCGAGGTGCGCCGGTGCATTGAGTGCCGGGCGGCCTGGGCGGTCACGGGGTAAGGCTGGCCCTAGAACGCTATGGCGAACCCGAGCAGGTCAGAACCTGGGATCCAAAGGCCCTGGGCCCAAATGGTCGCCACCTATGCAAGTGGTGCAGGAAGGAAGTACCGAAGCGCCGGAAATACTGGTGCAGCGATGAATGCACTAGCGCGGTGGGAATTTATTACAGCCCCACCTCGATGCGGTGGGCAGTAGAGGCACGGGACCATGGCATCTGTGCCAAATGCGGCCGGGATTGCGAAAAGCTAAAGCGCGTTGAACAGTACACCTTTGAGCGCTGGAAAGGATATGACCGTAAAGACAAAAGCCCCAAGTGGTGGATGAACCTGGTAAGCAAATACCCATGGGTGCGCCGGCACACTTGGGAGGCCAACCACAAGAAGCCGGTAATTGAAGGCGGGGGCATGTGCGGCCTCGACAACATGGAAACGCTCTGTATACCGTGTCACCGGGTAGAAACTAAAATACTGGCCCAGCGACGGGCCAAAGCGCGAAAGGAAACCAAATGACGAAAGAACAATGGACAGGGTTTGGGGAGCGGGTATGGGTCCACCACGACCCGCAGGCAATGGATTACGACAAAGTTTGGCTCATGATCGGAAAACAATCTGCAGAGCCAGACGTATACGCCCAGCACATAGCATCCATACACGACGATGTTGAACTGGCCAACCGAATAGCGGATTGCCTAAATGCCTTTGATGGGTGCCCAGATCCGGCAAAGGCTTTGTCGGCACTGGAATACTTTATGGCCAGAAAAGGAACGCCGAGCTTGAAAAACCAGGTAGACCAGGCGGCCATGGCAGACGTTCTCATAAACGATCCGGCAATGGCTTGGCTACCAAGGAGAAAACCAAATGACACAAACACAAAAGCCCTTTGACATAGAGGCCGAGATGGTAAAGCTGTCCAAGGGCTTTGGCGGTGAGTGGGTATCGCTATGTCTGATGGACGGGGTTTGGCAGGCCCAGCGCACAAACGCCTGGTCCAGGGAAATCCCACCCAGCAAAACGGCCCAAGAAGCCCTTGAACTGCTCCAAAAGGAAATTGGAAAGGAGAAACCATGATTGAGATACCGCAGGACGCCATGCCAGTGGTGGAGGTATTGAGGCAGGAGGTAAAGAGGCCAGAGGGACCTATTACCAGAGAAATCCGGGCTTTCGGAAGCACCGTATGGATGGCTAACTGTATCGGCGGTAAGTGTCCTTTGGGTTGGCGCAAAGAGGCAACGCGAGCCATACCAATAGCTGCATATGAAATGGGTATAGATATGGATGCCGTCTCGTGCAGAATTTTTACAGATTGGTGGGACAACCTCACGCTAGTCCAAGCCAAGGACGCGGTTGACCTAATTTGGCCGGAGGAAAAGGTATGACCCCCAACCCGCCAACCCTACGGGAAATAAAAAAGGTACTGGAAACAGCAGCCGACGCCATTGATTGCTGGTGCGGCGATCCAAACTACAAACACGCTCCTGACTGCCCAGAGGGGCAGGTAAAGGCCATGCTGACCAGGGTAAGACGAATGCTAAGGGAAACTAAAAACGTCGCGAGGCCAGTGGTGGTGCCAGACCCGGTTTACAAGAACCTGAGACAAATGCTGAATGTGCTGGATCCAGGAAAACCGGAAACCGCCGTGGTGGTAATGCACGGGTACCCGGTAATGAGCAAAACCATGCACAGGCTGGCCGAGGAAAGGGACAAGGCATGAGCTGGCCAAGGCCTCAAGACCAAATGGAATTAGAAGAACTTGAAATGTGCCAGGCAAGATGCTGTGAAGAAGCTGGATGGGAAGAACTGAGATTACATAGGTGGATGTTGAAATGGCAGTGGATTGTTCGGCGGTACTGGAACCAAATCTTTGGGGGCGGTGGCTCCAAGAAGCACCAAGATTCACCAGCAGTCAAGGCCAAAGGAAAGCGCAAATAAACGCCGCAGGCCGTCACAGCATCAACGCAGGGGCCATATTCGAAAAGGACCGGAAGCGTACCTTGGCGGTGCGGGCCAGGATGAAAAACCGGTACCGAAAGTCGTGTGGCAAATGTGGAGACACTAAAATAGTTCCGTCACCGGCGGGGGGCATGATGTCCTGCCCCCGGTGCGGCAGCCGAAAGGGGAAACAGAATGCGAGTTGACGAAGGTGGCCAGGCGTTCCCAGGTGGGGGTGGTTACCGACAAACAGAAGGATCACAAGAGCCGGTAGAGTACGGCATGGCCCTGGCTGACTGGTTTGCCGGGCGGGCCATCCCATACGTTATGGAGCGCATGCTGTGGGTCGACGAAAATATCAGGATGATGAACTACCAATACCTGGATGAAAAGGGCCAAGTGATGCAGGATGTAAAACGGCAAACGGTAACGGTGCCCAGGTTCCAAGCCCTGCGGGCCTATGAGATTGCCGACGCCATGATTGCCATAAAGCGTGAAAGGGAGAAGGTCCGATAAGAGGCAAGACCCACAGAAAACGCAGCCACAAACCCAACTTCAAGCGCAGCAAGGGCCTAAAACGGGGTACGGGGCTCCGCAGCGGGGCTTGGAACAAGAAGCCAGGGCTAAGTGACCAAACCAAACTGCTAAGGGCCCAGGACGCCCTGTGGTCCAAGTGGGTACGCAAGGTGCAGGTGGCCCTGGTAATAAAGGACAAGCACGGCGGGGAGGACCCGGGGGGGCCGCTGGGCTTCTGCGAGAACCCCAAGTGCCCGTGGGGCCATTTAGACATAAGGCTGAATGCAGACCATAAAATACCCCGTAGCAACTTCCGAATCATAAGGAACGACCCCACCAACGGCCAGGTGCTATGCCAGTATTGCAACGGGGAGAAGGGGTCAATACATATGGACTTCCAACCTTTGGCCACGAAAATGTTTTACGCTAGGGCCGCAGACCAGCACTGGGAACAGGAGCCGCTGAGAGGTAGGTGGATTCTAAACAAGGAGGGGCACGCATGGCTGAACAGTCAAAGCCGGGTTCTGGCAATCTGAACCGGCTCATTCAAAGCTTGGCAGTAGCGCAGCACAACCGGATGGTTAGGGAATTGCAGGCGGGCGGGTACAAATGGGGTCCCAAGCACGACAAGACCAAAAAGCTAAGCCCTTGGTTAGCGCCGTGGCACTCGCTCAACGAACAAATCAAAAAGGAATACATGGCCCAGGCCGCCAAGATTCCAGACATCGTGGACGAGGCCGGCTACGCCTTGGTGTCTGCCGGGGCTATGACCAGGTTGGGCCTGCTGGGTGACGCTGCGGAAGAAAAACAAACCAAGGGGGCGTGATGTTTTTCAAAGCCAAAAGGATTAAGGAGTTGGAACGCAGGGTATTAGAGCTGGAAAGCCAACCGGCTTTGAAGTGGGCTAGGGAAAAAGAAATTGAAGACCTGTTGGCAAAGCTGGGCCATGGGTGGACCCTAGAGCGGTATTTCAGTATGAGAACCTCGGGCTGGAACCTCTCAAATGAAACCGGATTCAGCGCCACGGGACCAGACCGGCGTCGACTGCTGGCCCTAGCCCTAAATGCAAAGGCCGAGGCCAAGAACTTCTGCCCCGCCAAGCCCAAGAAAAAGAAGAAGGGGGCCGGCAAATGAAAGTAAAAGTCGAAAGCCACGACCAGGGCGGGGCCAACCTGGTCTTTGACAAGCCAATTAAATGGGGGAACCAGGAGACCACCAACCTGTTCCTAAACTGGGAAAACATAGAACGCATCCTGGCCCTGGGAATCCCGGTGGACATGAAGGAGAACCCGAGGCAGTGGTAGTGATCGCCACGGCCCTGGCCCCGGAACTGAAGCCCTGCCCATTTTGTGGGGGACGGCCAATCGTCGATTCATTTGGAGATTCTTTCACAAGATATTGGCGAGTGTTTTGTGGTTGGAAGAAAAGGTGCCGGGTGCGTCCTAACGTTTCCTCAACAACGAAGAGAGCGGCTATGCGTCATTGGAACACACGAAAGGCCAAACCATGACCGCCCCGAGTTACGCCCTGGCTACCCAGGATATGACTTGGATGGAACTGGAAAAGCATGCCCGGAGTCTGAGGGAAACCTGTAAGGCTCAGGACGCGGCGGCTCAAAAGGTGACCAAGGCCCTGCTCTCCGCCGGGATCATGAACCAGCGGGTGAAAGAGGCGCTGGTAAAACATGAGTTTCCAATTCCGGGCGAAGATGAGGCTACGCCTGCGTATTGTACCTGCGGCGGACAATCTATTGATGGACATATGAGCGGATGCGTCATCATGGAAGCCCTCGCCCTCAAGACAGAGTACGCAGAGAAGCAGGCCGAGGCGTTGCTAGAGTTTTTCCGGGCCGCTGATGATATTGGAGAGACGGATGAAACCTGGACCAGATTTTACGCCGCCCTCAAAGCCTGCCGGGAAGCGGGGGTGAAATGAGCGATTGCAAAATCTGTGGAGCGCCGCCGAAGGACGATATGTTTTCATTCGTCACGGGCGAACCCGTCTGCTCTATCTGTAAACTCAAGTTCATCGGAGGACTGCCGACTACCGAACGTCGAATCAAAGAGGCTAGGGAGCGCCTTGGATTGAAAGACGGGCAACTTTTGAAGCATGATCGACGCTCCGAAGCCAGAAAGATTCTTGGACGGTGACCGCCCAGGGGAAGGGGATAGTGGTTTTGTCTCCTGGATTTCGCGGTAGGAGATTCAAAATATTGACTGACGCAATTGCTATGGCTGATTTCGGGAAACACGTCGCCTTAGCCTGCCGTACCAAAGGAGATGTCGCGGCATTCGAGGTAATGATTTGGGATCTGCTCAAAAAACAGTCCGTGCCGAACTTGACGATATACGTTCCAAAGCCCAGAAAATCGCGGGCGGGGAAGGGGAGGGGATGATAGATAAGGTAGTGAAATCAGCGGTGATCGAAGGACCATACCGATATTCTCTCAGCAGGGTTTGGGAATACGATGGCAAGCCCGTCGTGTTCATAATGCTAAATCCCAGCACGGCAGATTCTACGAAAGACGATCCCACGATTAGGCGCTGTATGTCATTCGCCAGAGCGTGGGGGCATGGCGGAATCATTGTGGTAAATCTATTCGCTCTGCGGGCGACAAACCCAAAGAAGCTCAAGACCCACGCAAACCCGGTCGGACCCAGAAATGATTCCAAGATTTTCGAGCCGTGTTTCGTCAGCGAAGGGCCGATAGTTTGCGCCTGGGGACAGCATGGCGGATTCATGGACAGGGACAAGCACGTACTCAAACTTCTAAAAGGAAGTCGCATGAAGACTTATAGAATCGGACCTACGACCAAGGGCGGGCATCCAAGACACCCGCTTTATCTGAGAGGCGATCTAGCATTGGAATCGCACCCATGACCGCCCCCATCTCTGAGAAACCGTTGCCTTGTCCGTGGTGTGGGGAGGAACCACAGATTCAATTTATAACCGACCCGATGGCAACCGTCCCCAAGCCATTCCGGGTCACTTGCTGTGCCCTTCTCAAGTGCAGGGTTTTTCCAGAAGTCAGCGGCGAATCCAAAGCCGAAGCTATCAGCCGCTGGAATGAGAGGAAGCCATGAAGCCGATCACCGCCGTCCCCGAGGCCCTGAAGCTCTTGAAGACCTTGGTCGAGCGGGGGGAGGAAATGGCGAATGGTCTGTCTCCGGGAAAGTGGAAGTTCATCTATCAGAAAGCCGAGTTTGCTGAGCCCGTTGGAGAATCAAGCCGTCTCATGGAACATGAACGATTCTGGATCAAGGATGAGAAGGGGCACAGAATCGCCGAAGTCCACAAACCGAGAGTGGCCGAGAAATGCTTTTTTATTGAAGCCTCCCGCTCCCTGGTCCCCGCCATGGTCAAGGACGTAAAGACGATTCTGAAATGGAAACGAAACCTTGATACCGCTCTAGAAAGAGACCACGCCAATAGGGAATGGGTTGGAGGTAGGGGCCATCAATGTGACTTATTGATTGTGGAAAAGGCGAATGATTACTACCCCGCCATGGTGGAGCTGGGGTGGTGGAAGTGAAGGCCCACGACAAGCAGATAGTGGCCCTGATGTGGTACGCGGTTAGGTGGTTGGCAATACTGGCCGTGGTGGTGTGGGGGCTGTGGTGGTGGACAAAGTGAGCGGCGCCATGGATGAGGCATTGCGGGCGGCAGAAGTGGGGATAGATGCCGGGGCCCATGCGGTAAAACCAAATTACATGTTGGCGTCACCAAAGGTGTACAGAATTTTCCAAGTAACGTGGCTCTATTACCGGGCCCGGGCCCAGGGACTCAAGGACGGGTACAAGCAAGCCCGCACCTACCGCCGGCTGCTAAGGAGCCTGCTAAGGCCATGAGGAATTCAACCAAGGAGGTATCAAAATGGTAGAGATGGCTTGTCACTGTGGCCAATGCCGCAGGACCACCAGGCATCACGCCGAGCCAGAAACTAATAACTGGACCTGCCAGGATTGCAACGGCAAGAACGTCTACATGTTTTGGGGCCCCAGCATGGTTTGGCCAATAATGATCATCATTGGTTTAATTTGGCTTAGCCATAAAATGTTTCCAAATATTCCTTGAGCAACCTGCGGGTGGACGCCAACGACGGCTTTGAAGATATGAAAAAGGCCAGTGGCCTGGTAAGCCGCCACACCGAGTACCACAAAGACCACAAGGCTGGCCGCTGGCCATGCGTGGTGTGCGGGTCCAACGTGGCCGACCCAAGGTTCACGGGCAAGAAAGCCAACTTTTGCGGGCATGTGGTGCTGTGCCCCGACTGCTACGAAGCCGACCCAGCCGGAGCCTTTAAGGTGCTGCTGGACGCGGGCATGTACTTGGTGGTGAGCCTAAAGGAAGTGAACCGGATCAAGGCCATGAAGGAGGCGCTTGCCTAGCCGTGGTACCATTGGCGCAACCGGTGACGCAGCTGGTGGCCCTGGGTTTTCGCTCCCAGGGCTTTTTTGTTAACATGAACCATCACCTTGGCATCGTTCGGGGTGACCAAAATCTAGAAGGAAGACCTGTTCCACCTTATGGCAGCATCGACGCCCCCCGGAAGGGGGGTGGTCTTTTTTAGGAGTTATGTGAGTTAGGCTTCTCAAGTGGGATGAGGAGAGTATCGGGCTCGTAGTTGCCAAAGGCTTGATTTTAGGTATTCCAGTTGCGCAACCACTATACAAATCGGCACCTTTTTGGTAATTCACTTCGTCAAGTAGATTCCCGGTTTGGGGCTCTTTTGTATAGTGTGGTAGGATCACCCCGCTAACTTGCGGCGTTTCCGGCGGGTAAACGTCCAAAAAAATAAACGATAATCTAGAAAGACTGGCGGCCTAAAGTCGCTATCAGACCCCGGGTCCACATGCCTGGGGTTTGTTTTGTTATGGTGTCCGGGACCGGAAGCGGCGCGGACCGGAACGACAGGTAGAGCTGTCCTCGGCGGAGGTGTGGCTATGGTTTAGGGACCGACTGCCACATCGCGAACAGGCCCTCGGGACCCTGGGTTAGTAGCCCGGGGTCTTTGTCATTACGGAAGCTGGCAGCCCGGAAGCTTGACACGGAACCGGGGGTGTCTTTAGAATCTGCCCATGGTACTGGACACAAAGAGCATGGGTCTTAACTCGGGGCCAAAGGTAGGAAACAAAAAGTCCAGACGCAAAGGTGCCCCACCGCTTCGCAAACAGTCATCCGGTATTCGCCCCAGGTTTTCAAAGCCACTGCCAAAGGAAACGCCCATTGATGTGACGCTTACCCACGAAGGCCTGCCCAACGGAACGGGCAAAGACGGGTTGCGCACAGTGGTTCGTTGGAAGCTGGCCGGCGGCATGCGTGGCCAAAGCACCGGACCCGCGTCACTGTTAGAAGATTTTTGGAGAGGCCTCACCACCTAAGCAGCACCCCCCCACTTATGACCCCCACCATCTATCACGGACTCTTCGAGCGCCAATAAAATGGCCAAGCTGAAAGTAACTAAGCTGCTGAAACCTTTGCAGTCCCAGGTCCGGGTGGTGCCCATTGATTACCCGCAACCGGATCCAGACAACCCGCGCAAGCACAACAGCCGAAACAAAAGCACAATCAAAACCAGCATTGAGGAGCACGGCCAGGTGGTGCCAATTCTGGTGGACCGCGAAAGCAAAATTATAATTTCTGGCCACGGCACCCTTGAGGTTATGAAGGGCATGGGCTTTGAAGAAGTGGGCATCATTGAGACCGATGCGCAAGGCACGGCCCGGGCCCAGTTGCGCGACCTGATGAACCGGGCATCGGAACTTGGCGAGTGGGACTTTGAGCTGTTGGCCAAAGCGTTCAAACAGTACGGCGAGGACGACGGCCTTTTGAAGCTGGGTTGGGAGGAACACGAAATTGCACCCATCATGCAGGCCGAGTGGAAGCCGCCGGCGCATGACGACCTAAACCTGGACAACGACCACCCACCCGGCCGGGGCAAGTCGCTGGACCTAACCACCGAGCAGCGCGAAGTGATCGACCGTGCGGTGTCACAGATGCGGATAAAAGAGGGCGACGAAACCATGACCGAGGGCCGGTGCATTGAACTTATTTGCGCGGACTACCTTGCGGGATAGCTTGGCGCCTTCGGTACGGCTGGCCATGGGCGGCCCACCCAACGCGCTGCTAAAAGGGCTGGGCAGCGAACACGCCCTACGATCTCCACAATATTTATCCGATTGCCCGGCGCTGCTGGTGAGCTACGTTTACCTGGACCTGTTCCTAAAAGCCAAACACCTATACCAGTTCCGCGACTGGGTGCTGGACTCTGGGGCTTTCTCAGCTAAGAACAGCGGCAAGGAAATAAAACTCGAGAACTACATTGCCCGGGCCCGTGCCCTTATTGACGAGCATGGCGATTTGACCGAAGTGTACTCGCTGGACGTGATTGGCGATTGGCGGGCCACGCTGAAAAACACCGAGCTAATGTGGCAAGCCAACATCAAAGCCATTCCGTGTTTTCACTACGGAGAACCCGAAGACGCGCTGAAAGGTTTAGCCGCGGACTACCCAAAGATTGCCCTGGGCGGTGCGGCATATATGAAAATGCGGCCCAAGATGCGGTGGGCAGCTCAGTGCTTTGGCCGGGTATGGCCCAAGAGGATTCACGGGTTTGGTTTTGGCAGCGAGAGGTCGCTTATGGAACTTCCGTTCCACAGTGTTGATGCCTCTAGCTGGGAACTGGGCCCATGCAAATTTGGACGCTGGAAGGTGTTTGGCAACATGAGTGTGCGGGGTTCGGACCACGACCTGCGGGCAGAGGTTGAGTGGTACTTGGATCTGGAACGGAAGGCACGGCGCCGGTGGGAGCGTGAAATGAAACTTTTGTCCACGTTGCCAAGCGACGTCCTGCAAAACGTTTACTAAGGAAAGGGAATCGGCATGAAAATAGTAACCATGTTTAGTGGTGGGCTTGATTCGACGGTGCTGCTGTACCACCTGCAAGAGCAAGGCCATGAGATAAAAGCCATGGGTGTGAACTACGGCCAGCGGCACGCCAAGGAACTGGAAGCGGCCAAAAAGATTTCAGGCGATATGGGGGTTGACTACGAAATTGCCGACCTACGTACCATTAACAAATTCCTACAGGGTAGTTCACAAACCAGCCTCAACGTGTCGGTACCCGAAGGCCACTATGCCGACGATTCCATGAAGGCCACGGTAGTGCCTAACCGGAACATGATTATGTTGGCCGTTGCCGCAGGCTGGGCTACAAGTCTAAAGTACGATGCCATAGCCTATGGGGCCCACGGTGGTGACCACCCAATCTATCCTGATTGCCGGCCCGAATTTGTTGACGTACTTGGCCGGGCCATTGTGTTGGGCGGCTGGCATAAGGTGTCGCTACAGGCGCCGTTTATCCACAAAAGCAAAAAGGAAATTGTGGAGTTGGGCCACCAGTACGGCGTGCCCTTTGAAGAAACCTGGTCCTGCTATCGGGGCAAAGAGATTCACTGCGGCAAGTGCGGCACCTGTGTGGAGCGCCGTGAGGCCTTTGCACTGGCCGGGATCAAAGACCCAACCGTATACCTGTAAAGGGGGCGTGGCATGTTTAGATTAAAAAAGCAGTTCAAGTTTGAGGCCAGCCACCAGCTGATTGGCCACGACGGCAAGTGCGCACGGTTGCATGGACATTCGTGGGTAGGGTATGTGGTGTTGGAAGGAAAAGAGTTAATTCAGCAGGGCCCCAAAGCGGGCATGCTTTATGACTATGGTGAAATCTCCAAAATTCTAAAGCCGCTGGTTGACCAGTTTTTGGACCACCAGCACCTAAACGAAACGCTGGATACCGACCGGCCAACGTCCGAATTCGTGGCCCAGTGGGTTTATATTTATCTTGAAACCCTGCTCCGACCGCTGCTGGTGGCGGTGGAGATTCAGGAAACCTGCACCAGCGGAGCGGAGTATAGAAAATGACAGAGCCAGAGCGCACGGACGAAAACATAACCAAGATTATGTGCATGAACCGTGGCACGGGCCGGCGCTGCGAACCAGGCACCTGCGCCGAGTGCGACAAGAAACGAAAGGACGCGGCCAGTACCTGAGCCAGCCTGGACCACAGCCGGTGGCAAGCGCATACCCATGTCCAAGATGGAGGACAGCCATTTGCTTTCCTGCATCCGGCTAATAGAACGTCGGTGGCGTCAAAAGAATGACAAGGGCATGCGGCCACTGGCAGAGGGGCCGGAGTGCATTGACGACCGGTACCCCGACCTGGTGGAACAAGCCACCAACCGCCGCATGCTGCCGCACGATTACGAGGCTAGGCTATGAGCGAGAACCACAAAGACCTGCTGTTGCACGGCGCCTTCCATACCCCCCTGCACACCGAGGACGGCGTGGTGGACTTTGCCCTGCGTGGCTGCCAGCGGATAAAGGGCAAGGGCGCATCAGGTAAGTCCATCGTGTGCGGAAAGACGGTGGACGCCAAAATTGTTAGCCGTGTGATGTTAAAAAGCGGCCGCGAAACGATGGCCATTTCTGGGCTCTGCAACGGATGCGGCAAAGAGGTATTTGGTGCAGGGGTGCTGTTTACGGTTGTACCCAAAAGGAGCGTGGTGAGATGAAAATATTAGTTGAGCACTACTACTGGGCTTTGATCTTCGAAAACGAGAAGGAAGCTCTGGATCAGATTGCGTCAATCCAGGAGATGATTAATTTGAAAAAGGAAACCGGGGAATCCTATCCGGGGATATCTGCAAAGGTGGCTGACCCGGTACTAGAGGGCCAGGGGTTCAAGCACGCCGACATCCAAACCGATCGTGTAATAGCTGGGTTGCGGCTTGATCCAAAAGACGTAAAGCAAAACCCTGTCAATTTCAAAAGTAAGAGGGTTAGGTAGTTAAACCAACAAAGGAGGCAGTAAGCATGAAAGAAATAAAGCTGGGTCAAAATGTGCGGGACCGTGTGACCGGCTTCGCTGGCATTGCCACGGGGCGCTCAGAGTTTATAACTGGCTGCACCCGCATAGGTGTTACGCCCAAAGTGGGCAAGGATGGCAAGCTCATTGAAGCCGAATGGTTTGACGAGCCAATGTTGGAAGTAATCGGGAAAGCCAGGGTAACTCCAAAGCTGGTTGGGAATAAGTCGGAGGACGATGGTGGCCCATTGTCCAGCATTCCCAAGCGCTCGGCAAACCCTAAGTAAAAGAGGCCTGGACCGGATGAAGACCTACAGGATCAACGAAATCTTTTATTCCCTTCAGGGTGAGGGCATGCGTGCCGGCACCCCCAACGTCTTCATCCGGTTTGCGGGCTGCAATATGAAATGCGACATAGAGCCTGGGCCACTGTCGCCTGGTGGCTTTGCCTGCGACACCGAGTTTGAATCTGGCACCAAGATGAGCATGCACACAATTATTAAAGAGGTATTGAGGCTAATTCCTCCGGACCCTTTGGACCACCACTGGAAAGGCTGGGTAATCCTAACCGGTGGAGAGCCGGCCCTACAAATTGACGACGAATTTATCATGTGCCTGCACAACGTAGGCATGAAGGTGGCCATTGAAACCAACGGCACAATGCCGCTGCCGGTAAACATTGACTGGGTGACGCTTTCGCCCAAGGTGGCAGAGCATGCCTTAAAGGTGTTGACCTGCCACGAACTAAAATATGTCCGCGGCAGCGGACAAGGTATCCCAAAGCCCAAGGCCATGGCTAAACACTATTTAATTTCGCCAGCCTTTGAAGGTGGACAGCCAGACCCCAGGGCCCTGAGCTGGTGTATAGACTTGGTTCGGGCCAACCCGCAGTGGCGCCTCTCAATGCAAATGCACAAAGCATGGCGCGTAAGATAGAGGGCAGGCGCAAAGTAGGTATTGACGAACTTATGAAAGAGCTTGAAGACTCCGGCTTTGATGTGACCAGGCTGGCAGAGCTGAAACCTAAACCCAAGAAGCCAAAGAGGAGAGATGCAAAACAAAAACCCAAGACCACTTCTTGATCTAAACGAAAAGCAGCTTTCGTGGACCAACGTCCTGGACCTGTGCCGGGAGCGCGGGCCCAAGGGTAAAGCGGTGTGGGGCATACCCAGGGGCGGGGCCATCATTGCCGGCATTCTCGAAATGGTAAACGGTTGCAAGGCTGTACAGAGCCCAACCGAATGCCAGGTTATTGTGGACGACATTGTTGAAACCGGCAAAACCAAAGAAGAGGCCAAGCAGGCTTATCCGCAGCTAGATTTTTGGGCGCCAATTACCAAGCAGCCAGGCATGGCGTGGATCCGGTTTCCCTGGGAACACGACTCGGCCACCGAAGGCGAAGACAATGTGGTGCGGCTGTTGGAAATGATAGGCGAAGATCCCAAGCGCGACGGGCTTAGGGACACCCCGGCCAGGTACGTGAGGGCCCTACAGGAACTAACCAAGGGCCAGGGTTTCGACGCGGCCACACTGCTGGATACCAAATTCAGTGTTGAACACCAGGACGAAATGGTGGTGCTGCGCGACTTAGAATTTTGGAGCCTGTGCGAACACCACTTGCTACCCTTCCACGGCACAGCCACCGTGGGCTACATTCCAAAGGCAAAGAAAGACGGCAAGTATCAGGTGGTGGGCCTAAGCAAGCTGGCCAGGTTGGTGGACTGCGTGGCAAGGCGCCTGCAAATCCAAGAGGCCATGACTTACCAAATTGCCTCGCACATTCACAAAGGCCTTGACGCCCTGGGCGCGGGCTGCATCATCCGGGCCCGGCACACCTGCATGGCCATGCGTGGGATCCAGAAGAACGGCGAAATGGTTACGTCGGCCCTGCTGGGTGTGTTCCGAGACGACCCAAAGGTAAAGGCAGAGTTCTTGGGGCTGGACCGGTGACTAAGAAGCCCCGCGCCGAAACACCGGACGCCACCCGCCTAAACAACATACTGGCCGGGCTGGATAAGGTGTCGCTGGCCATATTAATGGAGGTGCGCCGCAACCCGGGTCTGAGCATGGTAAAGATTGCCGACCGGTTGTCCATAGACCGGCACACGGTAAGCAAGCTCATGCATGAACTAAGATTCCGTCGTGCGTTGGCCGAGATTACAATTCGTGCCCGCAGCCTGGTGGACCGGTACGCACCGGACGCCGCGCGGTTGCTGGGCCGGCAACTAAGCATCGACAACGAAAAGGTGGCCCAGGGTGCCGCCCGAATTTTACTTCGGCACCACCTTGGCCTGGACTTAAACATTGGCGAACAAGACCCAGAGCTACCACCGGATATGAATGAGCAGGATGCCGATGACATGCTTGAGGAGTTTAAGAAAGCCCTAAAGTCCAAGAGAGCCCGCAAAAAGAAAAAGGCCTAGCATGGCGGCACCCGATGCCATAACGGTATGGAAGGCCCAGCCCGATAAGCGGCAAGAGGCCTTTGCCAAAAAAGATTTTTTTGTCTGGATCAAAACCTTCCCTAAGCTTCCCGACACCGGCAAGCCACCCGACACCGACGACCACCCTTGGTTTGATGAAATCTACGAAGCCCTGGGCGGCACCAAAGACCTGTGCTTTATCAAAGCCCCCCAGGTGGGTATCACCACTGCGGTCATGCTGTATTGCCTGTGGGGGGCCCGGTACCACTGGCCCAAGGGCTTTGTGTACTACCTGCCCCAGTCCAGGGGCATGGGTGACCTGGTGCGGGAGAAGATAGACAAAATAATCGCGTCCACCAAATCGCTGTACTTGTATTCAGAAAAAGGCGTGGACAACGTAGGCATGAAGCAAATTGGCAGGGCCAATGCCTACTTCCGTGGCATCGACAGCGCCCAGAACAGAAAGACTATTCCAGTAGATGTGCGGGTGTTGGACGAATTTGACGACATAGCCCCAGAGCACGACGAGGAAACCGAGCACCGCATGGACGCCTCGGCCATAAAGCGCACCATCAGAATTAGCGTGCCGTCCCTCCCGGGCTACGGTATTGACAAGGTGTTTCAGGAATCCACCCAGGAATTTTGGACCATGGATTGCCCTAAGTGTGGGCCCTGGACAGTTGAGGAGCAGTGGCCCAAGTGCGTAGGCGGGGAGAAGGGCGCCCGGTACTTGGCCTGCCCCATCTGTAAAGAGGAAGCGGATATACGTGACGGTGATTGGGTGGCCAAGGATCCAGAGGCCATCACCAGAGGCTTTTCGATAAACGGACTCATGAACCCACACGCCAACGTGGAAAAGATGGCCGAGAAGTGGGACACCTCAACCGACCTGGTCATGCTTACCCGCAACCTGCTAGGCATAGCCTGCATGGATGAAAGCGGCGAAAGGCTGGTGGCAAAGCAGGTGCGCGACCTGGCCACGACCCGAGTGCAAATGAAACACCACGATGGTGCCACCTGGTTGGGCGTGGATGTGGGTAAGAACCGCCGCACCTCGAGGGCTGTAATTTTGGACTGGCCCGAGGACGACCAAACTGGCGAACAGCTCAAGCCACGAGTCGTGCGGCTGTGGTCTTGGCAGGACGAAGAAGAACTTTGGGACGCGGTTGATATGTTCCACGTGGAACGTGGGGTCATTGATGCGGGTGGAGAGCCAAGGCTGTCAGAGAAGTTCTGTGACCGGTTCCCGGGCATAATTTACAAATGCTATTACGACAGCCCGTCTTCAAAGCCAGGTAAAAGCAAACGCAAAGGCATACGCGGACGGCAACTTTGGAACGATGGATTAAAGCAGGTAAGGGTGGATAGAACCGAATCTCTGGACAGAAGTCACCGACCGCTTTATACTGCCGCCATATCCCTGCCAAGCGTTGATATTGAGGTAAGATTGTTCGCAGAAGAGTGTCAGCGTCTAAAACGGGTAACCAAGGAAGTGGCTGGGAACAAGTGGGCAACGTGGGTAAAAGAGGGAGAGGAACACTACCGGCATGCTTTCAACTATGCGTGGCTGGCAATGACAGGGGAGCGGCCCACCCACGAAGCCAAGATTCTAAGTCGTGGTAGCGATATCAGTTCCATGATTCCCAGGCGGGCCCGGAGGCCAATGAGCTGAAAAGCAAAATAAGGATTACCAAACGGCTTAGCAAAGCCTGGTCTGCCCTCACAGAAAAACAATCTAGTATCAGCCCGCTGGCCATGTCCATGGCGGCTTCAATGGTGGACCGCGCCGTTGGGGTTAGCAAGCGAGATTCCCAGCGTGAAATCATTTGGGACCGTGTCCTAAAGCCCCGCAACCTGTGGGGCATGTACAACACCGAATCCTGGGTGGCGGCCGGTATTGATGAAATAGCCAAATGGGTCATCGCCCTGGGCTGGGAAGTTAGGGCCAAGGTAAAGAACCCAAGCCTGGACCAAAAGGATGAGCTACTTGAATTTCTTGAGAACCCCAATCCAGAGGACACGCTAGAGGATTTATTTGTGGACGAGGTAGTTGACTGGCACGTTCTGGGTGATTCCTTACAGGAGAAGGTGAGGGACGAAGCCACTGGCCAACTGCTGGAATTGTGGTCTCTGGACACCAATGGCATGCGCATTCTTACCGATGAAAACAAAATGATCACTGGGTACATTCAAGAAATGAAAGGCGTGAAAGACCCGCCAAGGTGGGGCATAGAGGATATTTTTAGGCTTAAGCGCAACGCTCAGGGCCGCACGCTGTTTGGTGCCAGCATCTTGAGACCGCTGTTTCTGCCAGTCACGACTGGCATTTTTGGCCAGGCCTGGAACAGAAACCGTTTTGAGAACATGGGCGCGGGCCGCAAGATTTACATTATGGACGAGGATATGGGCAAAGAGCAGGTTCTGTTCAACGACGCCCGGCTAAAGGAACTAAAGGGCACCGAGAACGCAGGCGCCGACGTTTTGCTGTGGGGCGGGGTCAAAGTAGAGAGCGGTGACCAAACCCCACAAGATATGGAGTGGGGCAAACAGCTTAGCGATACCTGCCAGCGCATCTTGGCCGTGCTGGGTGTGCCGCCAGAGGTGGTGGGACTTATTGAAGGTGGCGGTCTGGCCGGCCAGCGTGGTGAGAGTCAAATAAAAAAGTTCAAGCTGGGCACAATCAATCCCATGAAGCGGCGCATTGAGAACAAATGGAACAAAGACCTAATTCTTGGCGAAATGGGAATCACCGACTGGGTGCTGCACATCCGAAGGCCAGACCCGGCCGAGGATAAAGAACGGGCCGAAACCAGCCAAATTTATGTGGAAATGGGAGCGTTTACTATTGACGAAGTGCGGGCCGATCTGGGCCGCAAGCCGCTTGACGACTTGGTAGGCGGCGAACCAGAAGGCGACCAAAAGGACGCACCAGAAACCATAACCACCAAGGACGTTGACAGCCGTACCGGTTTAGAAATAAACCCGGCGCCGCTGATACCCAACCTGCAACCGGCAGTGGTGAAGATGAAAGCCGGCATTCTCATGGTGATGCGAAAGTGGCGGTCCCGGGTACTGTTCCGGTTTGACAGAATGACCAAGCCTATAAAGCACCAGCCCATTGGCCTGCTACCGCTCATGAAATATATGTTTGACAAAAAGGCGGCAGCCGAGTCTTTTGCCAAGGCTGAAATAAATCCAGACCTGTTCCTGGGTGACATTGCCAACGAGGACATGGCCGTGGTGCTGGCCGCTGGCATGGGCACGGCTGCCAGAGCCGGCCAAATTAATGCGGTGCGGTTGGGTGGCGCCCAAACAGACGAAGCCGCAGCCAGAGTAAGGCCGTTCATCCAGGTCCAGTCTTCCAAGCTGGCCGGGGAGATTGCCCAGGGCTTTAGGTCTAGCGTGGCCGACGGAATTATTGAGGGCGTTCAACAGGGCCTTCCGATTCGGGAAATTCGCAAGAATATTGAAGATGCCTTTGATAAACCCAAGAAAGTCAGGGTGGCCTCATCGGTCCGAAGCGACGGCACGGCGGTGGTGGCCCATACCAGGACCATTACCGCTGACAAGTGGGCCGAGATGGTGGCCCGTACCGAGTCGTCAGTCATGGCTTCGGAGTCGGCCCTACAATCTTTTGCCGCGGCAGACGTGGAGAAGGTAACGTGGCGCACGGCAAAATTTAGAGTTGACCAAATTATTTGCATGCCGCAGGATGGAAAGGTATTCTTGCTTTCTGATGTGCAGGGCAAGAAGCTGATACCGGCGCACCCCCATTGCAGGTGCGCATTTCTGCCAGCAAAAAAGGGCGATGAAGTTACGGGCGACCCTACCAACTTTGAAGAGGGAGGCATCGAATGAAAAAGTCAGGCCACAGCAGCAGGAAGTGCCCCCCCGGTATGGTGTTCAACGTCCGGATGGGAAAGTGTGTGAAGCGCCGGCAACGTAAAGGCATTGACGTATTGGAAGCCCCGCCCGAGGCGGCATTGGTCATGGGCAACGTGATGGCCGACAGGGTAGTTAGGGAAAGGAATGTGGTTCTTAGCTGGACCAAGATTAAGCGCACCAGCCCCATTACCGAGCGCCTAAACCGCAAGCCCCTATACCTTATTCGGTTGGCACCCAACCAAACCGATGGTGTTGCCCTGGGCATTGCAGTGGCCAGAAACCTTGACGCCGATACCAGAACACGTATTACCATCACCAGGGTTTTTAAAGAGCCACGCCCTGTGCGGTTCAAAGAAAAGCCCAAGGATATGGTGGTGTACAAGCACCAGATTATTTTTGATTCCAAGGCCAAGGACACCTTGATTCCCAAGGACAAAATGTCGCGAAAGCACGTTCAGCTTTATATTGGTTCGGTTCAAGAGAAAGACCAATTAGAAAAGATTCGGCACGAAACAGTGGGCAAACCCACCAGCGACGGCGGGGCCCATTCTCACAGCCTGGTGAGGCGCGAAGGCCGCACGTTTGAGGACGGGCGCCACTTTCACGTTTTGAACCACCCAGACCACGGCATGCTGGTTAGCGATATTGCCGGCGGCCACGCCCACACCCTGGACACCGACCGAACCGGGGATGTAACGAGCGCACATAGCCACGTTTTTGGCAAACCCGACGGGGAAATTATCATCACGGACATTGGCGGCAAACATGACCACGCTATCCTTACGGAGCGAACCGCGTTTGACGCCCCGCATACCCACAACATTAAGGACGGCAGCCTTACCCTTGAAACCTTGTCGGCCAACGACGAGTCCATGATGCTGGATCCGGGCATGCTGGACGGACCCGACGAAGAAGCCACCGGGGCCCAGGACGGAGAAGACCCCGAGCCCAGGGACCAGGTGGAAGCGCAGGCGCCAGAAGAAGCCGCGGACAAAATGCTGGACGAGATTGATACGGACTTTGAAAAGGCATGGGAAGCGGCCGGGTGGCTGGTTGAAGGGCTGCAGTTGGATGAGCAGCTTAAGGAGTTTACCGAAAAGCAAACCACGGTCCAAAGCGTTGTGCTATCCAAGCAGCGGTTTCCCACCATGGAATCTGCTAAGGCCTGGGTAGAATCCCATGGGTTCAAGGCCAATAAGGTGGACGAAAAGCCAAACACCTTTAGGTTCCGGCAATTCCCTCCCACCCGTTGCAAGGCCGGCACCTTTAGAAACAAGCGCATCACCCGGGGCGTCATTGGGACCATTTGCGTGTCCAAGGGCGCGGAGACCCCCGAGACCCTACGCAGCGCCAAGCCCGGCAACGAGGCGGCCAAGGCCATGCAGAAGCAGATTGTTGAACAGGCCAAAATAAAGGTGGACAGCCGGCCCACTGGATTTGGTTTCAAGTTGGATGGCAACATCCTATATGCCTTCAAGGAACGGCCCAATGGCCGCCCGAGCGGCGCCATTTTGGTGCTGGTGGAACGCCAACGGCTTGACAGTGCCAGCATGGCCAGGGCCCCCAAGGGTGCCTTGGACGGCATGGAAGTGCTGCTTACTGGCAAGGGCATGGGCAAGAAGAACCCCAAGCGTATGGCCAGGGAGAACATGGGCAGCCGCATCTTTGTGCTTGAGGGCGTGAAGGGTTCGCCTATGTTGCGGGAACGCGACGTATTCTTGGCGGTCATTGACCCCACCAAGGAGGCACCAGAACCTGGCACAAAGAAGGACTGTTCTTGTCAGGATTCGTAAGCCGTGATACATTGCCCAGAACATGGGGAGCGCTAAAAACATAACCTAAATCCTGTGGGCCCTGGGCCAGCCACGGGAAATGCTAAAAACCTTCTGCCTCGATTTCGAATGTAAAGAATTCACCGTACAGCCGGCGGTTAACAAAGCTCGCCGCGAACCCCGCTTTTTTGTCGAAGGCTTCGCATCCACAGACCTGCTGGACCTAGTTGATGACATCATTACGCTGGATGCGCTGCGGGCTGCCGCTTCTGACCTCCTAAAGAACAACAGCGTATTCCTAAACCACGACCGTAAAGACCTAATTGGGTCTGTGGTGGATGCCAAGTTTATCGAAGGCAAAGGCCTGTGGATTAGGATCCTCATCTCGGCCACCCGCAAAGATATCCAACAGCTCATTCGTGAGAACGCCCTAAACAAACTTTCCATCGGGGGCCAGGTCCTGGCCACAGCAAAGGGCAAGCACCCCAAGACCGGGAAAGAAATCAACTTTATTGTGCGCATCAAGCTCCATGAGGTGTCCATGGTTAGCCTGCCGGCAAACCAGGATGCCAGGAGCCTCAGTTGGTCTCTTGAGAAAGGGACCACAAGAACGGAACAGACAGGAGGTGATTCCAAAGTGAAAATCAAAGTGAAAGCAGACGGACAGGGCAGGCCCATTATCCGTAACGTTGACGGCGTAGAAAATTACGTCGGCTGGGACGGGGAAGGGTCTTTCGTTGAACTTGAGGCCAACAAGGCTCAGGCCGACGCGCCTGCCGGGGGTGGCGATGCAGGCCACGAAGAACCCGAGATTCAAGCCGGGTTCGATTTTGACGAGAAGGAACTGGAGGCAATCGAGGCCGAAACAAAGGCCGAGGCTGAGAGCGCGGTGCGCTTCAAGCAGATTTCCAGGTTGTGCCAGGTCCTGATCGACGGCCCCAGCGAGGACGCGGCCAAGATCGGAAAAACGATCAAGGGCCTCGTTCCCGAAAAGCTGTTCTTTGGCCAAACGCAGGAAGCCGACAAAGGAATAGACGCGGATGCCATGTCGTTATTGGTCCGCAAAGCTGTGGCGGAAGCCATGGTTGATCTCATTCCGGCAGCCGGTGTCCAGCGTGGACGCCCCGCTCCCAAGGGAACCCGCAAGGGTGCCCCGGACGCTGGTGGCGATGACGCTCCTCTAACCGAGGACGACAAGCTGAAGGCGGCACTGGAAGCGGCCCCCAAGGGGCACGCACGTTTGGCGATTTTGTCAAACGCGGGCAAACTGTTTAGGAAACTGGACTAAAGCATTCCACAGACCGCTTGAGGGGGGGTGAGACAAGAATGGATAACGTAACTTTTAAAGATTTTTCCGCTGCACTCATGGACCCGGATTTTCAGGCCATGATGCACAAAGCGTTGACCACGGCAACCGGTTCGGGTGCGCTGTTCGACAACGTCCGAGATAGTGAAATAGCGGACGAGACGGACAAGCGTCACATGTACTGGGCAAACTTGCGCAAGACCCCGGGTGAAGGGGCCGCCGCGCTGTTGTCTAGGAAAACGGATCGTGCCAATGCCGCTGCCTATGTTGCTGAAACAGGGCAGGCCAGCTCGGGTGATGCCACCTATAACTCCGAGGAATTTGATTTCAAGGTTGTTTCCTCGGTAGGAGAGGTTGGTACCAAGCTGGTACACGCTGGCCGGGCTACCTTTGGTGACCTAGAGGCTATTGGCCTCGCGGACACAATGGACGACATTGTGGACATCATCGAAGAGAAGATCATCACGGGGCTCGGTACGGGTAACGAAATCCTGGGAGTGGATGTCGCCGTTGATGGTTTTGACGGTGGCTCGCAGGCCGTTTCCCACGGTGTCAACGGAGGTCAGTTGGATCTGACCAAGCTGGACGAATCTGCCGACTTGGTGCGTACCAGGGGGGGCATTATTACCTTTGGTATGACCAGTGACCGCGTAAGGCGGGAGCTGAACGCCGAGCTGCAGGCCTTCCAGCGGTTTGTGGACAAAGTGGAGATCAAGGGTGGTTTCAGGGTTTTGGAGTATGACAACTACCCGGTCATGGACTCGTCCAAGGTTGTGGACGAAAGCCAGGGCAGCGCAACAGACGCCCACCGCTTTACCCACGTCGATACCATGACAGGCTATTGGATTCAAGAGCTGCTGGTGTTGACGCCGTTTCAGTTGGCCCGGACCAAGGCTTCGTCCAAGCAGTTTGAAGTCCTTGGAATCCACGCTGGTGTCCACAAGAACCGGCGCAGGCTGGCTCAGGCAATCGGGATCATCCCTTAAGGGGCGATTTCGACACGAAGACCAAATTGTTCCGGTCCCGGGGAGCCGAAGAAACCCGACAGGAACGTTACCCACCTGGGCGAAGGGACCAGCCCGGGTCACATAAAGGAGAAACATAATGGGAAAGAAAAAGGCAAAGAAAAAGACCAGCAAGAAAGCCGCACCAAAGGCCAAGAAAAAGGCAACCAAAAAGACTTCTAAGAAACGGGCCCCGCGTGTCCGCGAGACAGAGACGCCCAAAATAATTGTCATGAAGCACAAACGGTGGAAGTTCACCGGCCGCGAGGTGCGGAACTACAAGATGTTCCGTGGGTACATCGAAGTGCCCAGTGACAAGCCCCGTGACGTGCGGCTGTTTAGGCGCTTGGGCTACGACCAGGTGCCGGCCAGCCAACTTAAAAAGGTCCACGACGAGGTGAACCAGCGCAAGGCCGACGAGAAGGCCCTGCGGGCAGAACAGGCCAAGCTTCGTGCCAAGCGATTGGTATCCGAAAAGGCCAACCCAAACACGGTGTTAGGTGAGCGTGACCGCGAGGCTGCCCAGATTGAAAAGGTAAACAAGGCCCGGGCCGCCCAGCAAAAGAAGGCGGTCGAAAAGGCGGCCAAGGCCCCGGCCAAGGGCGAGCACGCAAAGGTTTCTAAGGAGAACGCCCAAAAGAAATTGGCCTCAGAAAAGGCCACCAAGGAACGGGTGGACAAAGCCAAGGCCGACGAAGACGCTGAGTTGGACCGGCGCGACAGGGAACAGGTAAAGGCCAATAAGGAGGCCGCTAAAAAAAAGGCGGAGTAAGTGGCCAACATAACCACCCGTGACGAGGCGAAGGTTTACCTCGGCATTACCGACAGTTCCAAAGACGCGCTAATTGACCTGCTGCTGCCGTCGGTTGATTCCCAGTTCGAACGGTGGACCAACCGGACATTTGTAAGGCGCAGTGCGCAGGTTGAACGGTACAACGGTAGGGGCAGCCCTTTCCTATACACCAGGGGCGCCCCAATTATCCAGGTCAATACCCTAAAGCTGATTGACCCCTCGGACGGCGGCGCCGTGGAAACCTTCACGGCTGCTGACTTTCAGATAAAGGGCAGGACGCCACAAAGCACCGGTGAGTACATAGAGCTAATCCAGAGCCAGGGATTTGCCAATCCATTTGCCCGGCCCTGGAATGTGTTCTTTCCGGTGGGCACCAACAACGTGGAAATTGATTACGACTATGGGTTTGCCGACACGCTGGCCCCGGCCGACGTAAAGTTGGCCGCCTGGATGCACATTGGCATGCACGTAAAGAACCCGCCTACTGGCATGGAGTCCGAAAGGATTTCTAAGTATTCGTACAAGCGCAGTACCACTTCCGAGCTTGCCAAGGGCGGGCTCTCCAAAGAAGTCACCGACATGCTGCGGCCATACAAGCGGGTTGAAATTGAATTTGCCGGCAGGCCGGTGGTGCCACGGGATCCAGAAAGGCGGTTCAGAGGCTAGGCATGTCAATCTCTGACTTTTTCAACACAGCGATAACTATCAAGAAGGCCTCTACTACGCAGGACTCTTTTGGCGAAGCCGCCGACGACACCGACCTGGTGGTAAACGCACGGGTGGAACGCGATGTTGAAACCCTTACCAAAACCAACGGCCGCGAGGGCGTGGTTGAAGCGTTGCTTATCATGCCGGCCAACACGGCTATTGCCAGGCTGGACCAGGTGGTACTGGATGGGGAGCGCATGTCTGTGCTGGCCGTGGGTAAGGAAACCCATGGCGACGGATCAATCCACCACCTTGAAGTGGCCGTGGGGAGGGTGTAATGCCGCTCATTAGAGACTTTAAGGGGCGCAACGTTGAGCTGATAGGGATTGAACGCCTACAGAGGAGCCTTGAAAGAAAAAGCCTGGAACTGGTGGAACGCACCGCCATACCTGTCCTAAAGTCTGAGGCCACCCGAATTATGACCATTGCCGCCAATGATGTATCGGTGGGGGTTACAGGGCAGTTGAGGAAGAACATTAGGGTGTTGCCGTCCAAGGTCACCGGCCGCACCAGGCTGTTTAGTGGCAGAACCATGCCCACGGATATTGAAACCGGTTTTATATTCAAACAAACCTATGCGGTGTTCCACCACGAAGGTTTTCCCAAGTCAGGTGGCGACACTTGGCCCAATGGTGGAAAGCGCAAGTACGCAGAGAACGCCATACGAAACAACCTAAGCAGGTTCCACCTTGCCGTGGGCCGGGCAATAGGAAGCGGGCTTGGCTAGTCGGGCCGATTGGCTTCAAGACATGGTGCAGCTTTTTGTGGACTTATCCCTCGGGGTTGAATGGGACGGCTCCCAAGACCTTGTCACATGGGCAATCTTTAGAGATGGGCGGTCACCCAAGCGGCAGCATACGGCCATCCAACTTATGCGCGGGTCCGGCGAACCGGATCCGGACTTGGTTGTGGTCCGTCGTAAGACCTTTCAGGTCATGGTTACTGGAGACCGGAGGCGTACAAGCACAGACACAGTCAACGCCGCAATCAAGGCACAAGAAATTTATGATAAGATCCACACCCAGGTGGCCTCTGTGGTTACCGGGTCGGATAGGGTTTTTGCAGTTATCGTGGCGCAACAAGAACCCACGTTGATTGGCAGGGACGAGAACGCAAACTTTGTGTACTCGTTCAACGTCCTGACCGAGTTCAGGGAGGAGGTAACATAGATGGGCAGCAAACAAGCCGGTAATGTCGCTGAGATTTTTAACGGTCCAGCGAAGATGACGTTTGGTACCTTCGACCTGGGCTACACCCGCGACGGAGTTGAAGTTGAAATCGAGGGCGGTGACTGGGAAGCCATCACGGTTGACGAGCATGGCGAGGGTTGGATTGACGCCATGCGGGCCGCAGAGGGCATCACGCTTACAACCAGGTTGGCGCAGCACAGTGCGGATCTTCTCAAGGAGATTATTGACGGTTCCACCAAGACAGTATCTGGTGATACCAAAGTCTCCTGGGGTAAGGCGGCGGGCTACCGGCCCGATGCCAAGCAACTCCGCATTCACCCGATTGACATAGACGTGGCTGACAAGAGCCGCGACTTGGTGGTTCACAAGGCCTTTCCGGTAGACGGGCCGACTTTCACCTACGAAACCGCTGTGGCCCAGCAATTTGAGGTCACGTGGCGTGGGTTGATTGACACCACTCGTACCGATGGGGACATGTTGTTTTCCATCGGGACGGAAACCGTGGGCATTGATGTGACGCCGCCCACAGTTTCAAGCACCGTGCCGGCAGACGGGGCGTCGGGTATTTCCACCGGGGCCAGCGTGGTGTACACCTTCGACGAGGATATGGACCAGGCCTCTGTCACCGATCAGGGCAACGTGGTTTTTCACGACGATACCGGGGCCAGCGTGCCGTTTACGCTGAGCTATAACTCCGGGACGTTTGAATTGACCATTACGCCGACCGGTGCAATGGCGGGCACGACCGAACACTTCGTGACCGTTACGCAGGGTGTAAAGGACGTGGCCGGCAACAACTTGGCTGCGGACAGCACGATCGACTTCACCACCGCCGCCTAAGCGACGGCTGGTTAGTCGGAAAGAACCACCAGGGGGGGCGGGGGGTTAGGGCCTCCCGCCCCCTCTTATCATTCGCCCTAAATTGGAGGAACCATGAAAGACAATTCGAACAAGAGCCTGGCCCAGTATGAAAACGTGGATGTGAAATCACTGGGAAGACAGGTCAATGTTCGCAAGGCCACGCTGAGGCAAAAGCTGTATCTGTTGCGTGTTTTTACCGGTTGGATGTCCCAGGCAGGATCCGCAATTAGCGGAAATGGCAAGGGAGGTTCAATCGATCTATCCGACATGGAGTTTATGTCCAAGAATTTGCCGGCCATGTTGGAAAGCATGGAAAAGGAATTGGTGCCCGTGATCGTAACGGCCACAGGCATGGACGAAAAAGAGGCCGACCAAATCACGGACATTGAAGACATAACCAAGTTGCTCCAGGCAATTTGGAAGGTCAACAAGTTTCAGGAGGACATTGCCAAGATGGGAAAAGCAAACGCCGGCCCTCTTGGGAAAACAAAAACTGGCTCCAGCAGCTAATAGCCTTTTTTGCCATACGGGCCGGGTGGACCCGGGACCAGGTGTTGGACCTGTACCCAGAGGAAGTTGGGCTTTTGATGGAGGAAATGGAACGGGGTCACGAGGCCGACATGCTGCGAATGGGAATTGAATTTGGCGACGGGGCTTTGCAGGTAAACCGTAAGCCACAGCAACAGAGGGCCATGTTCAAACGAAAGATGCGGGCTATGAAACGCCTCAAAAGGGTAAAGGACAGGCATGGGTAATTTTGAAGCAGGAACAGTAATTGCCAGGCTCAGGCTCGTTGCCAGTGACTTTGCTTCTGGCATGGCCCGGGCCGAAAGACAAACCGCCGAGCTGCGGGCCGGGCTTGAGCGTGTGTCCCAATCCTTCAACACCATTCGAAACCAAGCGGCCGTGGGGCTGGCCAGTGTGGTTGGTGGGCTGGCCCTGGCCACGCGAGAGGGTGCCAAGTTTGACGACGCCCTAACCAACGTGGCCGCTATCACTAGGGCCACGAGCGAAGAACTGGCCGAACTTGAAAAGATTGCTAGGAGCGCTGGTGCCACTACGGTGTTCTCGGCCACCGAAGCAGCCAGCGCCATGTTTAACCTTGCTTCTCAGGGTGTAAAGGGCGCCCAGGCGTTCGATGACCTACTAAACCCAATCCTTGCCGCATCGGCAGCCCTGCGGCGCGGTATCGAACCCACGGCCGCCACAACGCTGGCCACCATTAAACAGTTCGGCCTAGAGTTCTCAGATGCTTCCAGGGTGGTAAACGTATTTTCGGCAGCCAACGAGGCCAGCACGTTGAACCTGGAACGAATCACCGACGGCTTAAAGGTGGGCGGTCCGGTGGCCAAGCGGTTTGGTATTGACCTGGAAGAAGCAGTGGCGGTCATTGGTACCTTGACCGATGCCGGGATCCAGGCCACCGAAGCCGGTACGGCATTCAGAAACATTTTGCTAAACCTAACCAAGACAACGCCCAAAGCTGCCAGGGCCTTAAACAAGGCCGGGCTTGGCGCGGCACGGATTGCCGAACTAATAAAAGATCCCATTAGGCTATTCGAGGAATTAAACAAGGCCCAGTTCACCAACGCCGAACTTCAAGAGATCTTTGGAAAGCGGGCATTCACGGCTGCCGGTATCCTGATTGACGAAAACAAAGCCCTGGACAAGCTCACCAAGAACCTAAAGAAAAACACCAATTCAGCCTTTGAGATTGCCGAGCGACAGTTAAAAAGTTTTGGAAACCAAATGCTGTTGATGAAATCGGCCATTGTGGAGACCGCCCTGGAATTGTTTAGGTCTTTGGAGCCGGCCCTGCGAGACATGGTATCAACTCTCCGTGAAGGATTTTTGGCACTGGCCACATGGATTTCGGAGAACAGGGAATTGGTGGGTTCAATCGCCATGTGGACCGTGGGGATATTGGCCGCAGTGACGGTGGTTGCCACATTAATTGGGTCCGCAGCCACCCTTGGCATTGCCTTTATCGGGATCCAAGCTGCCATTGGTGCCGTCCTGCCAATTATGAGTGGCTTAAGTACCGCCCTAACAGGGATCAGCGTAAAGATGCTGTTGCTGAAAGCCGGGGCTCTTGGAGCGGCGGCCGCGATTGGCATTTCTATTGGCAACGCTATCAATAAAGCGGTTAAGGCATTTCCAGATATCGACAAGGCTTTGAGCGATACGATTGCCAGTATGACCGGATTGTTAAAAGGCGTAGAACAAGCCCGCGTAGAAATACAAACCGACTTTTCAAAAGCATTGCGGCAGGCGGCTAAGAACATGGAAAACCTGGCCAGCGTCAGGATCATACCTTTTAGGGCGATTGAGGCAATTGAAAAAACAGGCATTGCTTTTGAGAATGTGAGCCCAGCCATTAAGCGGGCTATTAAAGAAGGCCGCACCATGGCCGATGTAATGAGGGCGCTGATAGTAGAGGCCGACAAACTTGATAAGGCCCTGGTACTACCGCCCAAGGTGCCAGTGCCGCCGCCTGCTGGAGACGAAGACGGCAAAGAAGATCCCGCCGCGCAAGTGGATCAAGTTGTTACCCTTGGTGACCGCATCCGCGAAGTGCTGGGCAACATGGATTTACTCATGAATGGAATAAAGTCATTGGCCCAGGGGCTAACCAGTGACTTTACAAACTTTTTTGAAAGCATTCTCACAGGCTCTAAGAGCGCGGCCGACGCATTAAAAGCCCTGGGCAAGGCAATCCTTCAGTCCATCGTGCGTACCTTTGCCCAAATTATTGCCAAGATCCTGGTGGTGGTTGCACTTATGGCCCTGGTAAAAGCGCTGTTTGGTCCAAAAGCGCTTAACATCGTGGCGGCCGCCCTGGGGGTTAGCGATGGGGGTGGGACTGGAAGTAAAAAATTGCCAGGTAAACAGTTTGGAATGATCCCGGCCAGGGAAGACATGGCCGTGGCAGTGCAGGAAGGCGAGGCAATTATTACCCAAGATGCCGTGGCGTCTTTGGGTGGCGCCGCAGGCGTGGCGGCCCTAAACCAAGGACAGGGCGGTGGGAACAATATCAATATCACAGTCCCCATTGAAGCCCCCATGGGCGTGACCCCAGACCAGGTTGAGCGGTTACGCGACATTCTTAGTCAAGCGGGCCAGGAATTTTCCGGGGGCATAGCGTAATGGCTTTTACCCTGGATCCAGAACCACCCAAGATCTTTGCCGGGGCCGGGCGGCGCAACCCCAGACTCACCGATGGCACCACCGAGGTGGAGATGACCTACCCACCCCAGTCCGGCAGCCCGGGGCCCACGGAAAAAGAGAATGCCAGCTTCCAAACCACATTGGGCGGTTCAGAACGCAAGCAGGCCGACTCGTGGCTTCGTTCTGTAATTATCCAGTGGAAGGAGCCTGGAAACTTTGTGCCTACCAAAATCCACGAGCTGATGCGTGGTGGGGGAAACCGCAGCCGAAACACCCTTACCTATAAACACCACGCCGAGGTGCTGTCTCAACTTCCTGGGGTTGAAGCCGACGAAGACGGGGTAGTGCCTTTGAACGGTTTTATTCGAAGGTTTATAGCGAGGCCCACCGGGCTGGTGACCGAAGATGGTCTGCGCTGGTACCAATGTGAACTTAGGTTCCAGGAGGCCAACGAGGTACAACCGTAATGGCCGCCACCTACTCTGGTGCCGGGGTTGCCAGACTCAAACTTTATCATCCCCTTAATACCAAAGATGGAGACGAGGTCGGGCCAGGGTCCTACACACTAGAGGACGCCGCGACGATCCAAAGCGCCACGGCCCAATTCGGATCGGCCCTGAAGACGACATCGGGATTCGACCGGATGGTCTCCGATTCTGCCATCGCTGGGGCTGACATTTCTGACAACGCCAAAATCCTGATGCACTTTTTTTGGAGAACACCGTCCCTAGGCGTAGAAACGACTTTTGGGGGCTACATGGATTCTGGGGAAACCGACCACAAGTGGCGGTTCACCAGGGAAAGCAGTCTAGGTTTCTTTTTTCGGTGGCACAGGAACTCGGATTTTTCTCCACTAAACGAGACGATCCAACTACTCGGATCTGAAGACACTATTTCGCTAAACACCTGGCATTCAATCGTCGGATTCCTGGACGCGAACTCCGTCACGCAGGGGAAGATATTTGTGGACGGCGTGGACAAGACGACCGGCGTCTCGGCTATCGACTTTAGGCCGTTCGTGGCAACAACAGGATTCGATAGAGTCTACTTGGGGAACTTCGAGGACTCTGCGTTTTCGGTCCCCGCCCGCTTCATGGACGAGGTATCCATCATTCAGGGCGCATTTTTGTCGGACACGAAGGTTGCCGCTCTTGTTGCTCAGTATGATGCAGTTCGAGGCTTTGGACACCGCCCAATCTTTTCTGACTTTTTCCCAACAGCCGACGGCCAGCCTGGTGATTCGGTTGTCCTGATTGGATCTGGCTTTGGTCTGGACGTGGCAGTAAGGCTGGGCGGCATAGATGTGGACAACCTGGTTAGGGTTAGCGAGTCCAGATTGGAATTCGACATACCGGTGGGCATTGAGGTGGAAAGCGCCGTGGACTTGGAAATTGAAAACGTTTTGGCCGAAGTTACCCTAACCGTGACCGAGGCCTACACCATAGATTGTGACCTGGAAAGGCTGCAACTAATCCTTCGTGGAGCCCTGGGTGGGGATTCGCATCCGCTGGCCAAACTAATTTTGGTTGACGACGACGGTACAGATATAGTTATTTCTGAAGATGTAATTTCTATAGATGTGATTCAGCGCAGAGACGACCGCCGAACCGACACCGCATTGCTGGCACCGCCCACGGCCACTATCAGGGTCATGCTGAGAAACATAGATAAGCGGTACACCACCGGCGCTGGTGGCATCTTTGACGGAAAGCTAACCATAGGACGGGTGGTAAAGGTACGCCTTGGATATTTTGTTGATGCGCTTAAGTGCCTGTTTCCCAAGGGCGAATTTATTTTGGACGACCCCGGTTTTGAAATTGCACCCGGTGCCATTGCCACTATCCAGGGACGGGATAAGCTGTCGCTGGCCCTGGACAAAAAAATTAGCATGCGTAGCTTTGCAGGCCGCGCCGACGAGTACATTCAAGAGGTGCTTGAGAAGGTGGGCATCCTGCCGTCTGAACTGGTGTTCCCGGAAACCGTCCTAACCTTTGTCACCACAACGCTTCGTGGAAACCAAAAAGCCATTGATGTGATATCGGACATGCTGCTGCGGTTGCAGACAGAGGACCGGTTTCGGCTAATCCAGGTTGACGACAAGATAAAGCTGGTGGTGGTGCCCCAGACCGGGCTGGCCGATGTGGTGTTCCATTTCAGAAACGATATGTCACCGTCGTACAGGCGGGTTGAACGGTCTAACCAGGCCAGGGTGGCAACCACAATAAAGAAGGATTCGAGCCCCACCATTATTAGCACCGATGTGTCGCTGGACACCGACACGGGAACCGAAGCCACTTTTACCGGAACGCCAAAACGGCGCACCCTGACATTTTCAGAAGCCATCCGAATTGAATGGAGGCAGTTAGAAGCCGATGACCTGCGCATTAAGGAAGTGTCCAGAACCACCACGAGTATTACCTTTGGGCTAATTACCGAGTCTGACACCGGCTCTTATGACGTTAGGGTTAGAGGCGATACGACTTCGGCCGTGGTGGGAGAGGCCGGGCCCGGTATTGACCAGGGTGGTGTGGGGCTGGGCATGGTGGACGCCGACGGCAACGAGCTAAACATGCTTCAGATCCGCAGAGGCAAAACCTTCGAGCAGCGGAATGTTTATATAGACAACGACAGCCAAGCCCAGGCCCTTGCCAACGAATTACAAATACAGCTAGGTCCACCGGTCCGAGAGGTCCAGCTTGGTTTGGCGTTTGCAGACCCAAGGCGAAAACTAAATGAGTTGTTTCGCGTGGTTGAAAAGTATTCAGATGACAAAAGCCTGTACCACATTGGCGAAATCAGATATTCGTTTAGAGCCGAGGGTGCCCGGCTCACCATGGTTATTGTGGGGCAGCATGCCAGGATCCAAGAGGAAGACCAGAAATATGACAAAGCCTTTGGGTACGACGACGGGCGTATCTATGACGAGAGGTTCCCTGTGGGCGAAAAGGACCAAGAGGACACCAGCTTTCGTGGCGCAGTAGTCACAAGACCAAGGCCATGATAAAGTGACCACCTAAAATGGCAGCAAGACTCGAGGGCGATAGCCAGCTACAAGAAATTCTTTTTCAGGACCCCATTGATTCTCTGCCACACCGGCAGAACTACCAGGACATTACAAATGTAATTTCCCTGCATGCCTCGGACATCGAGGCCCTGCTGGCCGGGGATCCGGCTTCCGGTTCCGAGGTGGTATCGGCCCGGGACCAGCAACCAGACCTTGGTACCGCGATTCGCAAAGCAGATGAAATTGTGGGTGACGCCATTGCGGAGAACGTTCTAAATGACTTCCTGGTAAAGCAGTCGGCTGTGCCGGACGACAAGGTAGTGGTAGATACCGGCGAGGCCATTATCGAGGGCATCAAGGTGCGGAACGCAAGCACCCAAGCGGTGGACCCCGCGGACTTCTCCCTGGGCATTACGGACCCCAGAATTGACGTTGTGTACCAAACCAGTTCGGGCACGGTGGCCGTGGTGACCGGAACCCCGGCAGCCTCCCCAGAAGCCGAGGCTAGGCCAGACAACACCGTGGAACTGGCCCGTCTATTCCTTAGGCCCAGCGGTGCCGATCCCAACGTGCCCAACGATATTCGAAACACGGACGACCTAACCGACAGCTTTATAGTTCTAAACCTGCAGCGGTTTTTTGTACAGCGCAATGATACAGATCGAGAACGACATCCAGCCAATTGGATAAACAACGGGGCCTTTCTGACCCTTGACGCCGCTGGCGTAATCACGGGTTGGACGACTTCAAATGGAACTCTAGCTCAGGATTCCGTTGCGGCCAACAGGATTTATGGGGATCTCTCTGGAAGGTTCGAGGGCGATGGGGTAGCCGGTGGTTCGTCGTTTAGCTTTCTCATTCCTACACCCACGGCCCTGCGCGGCAAATTTGTTACTATCTCAGTCTTTATTAAATTGGATTCTGGAACGATTTCCAAAACTGGTCGGATTACCGTAGTCCAGATAGGGGATACGCCCGACTCAGACTTTTCCGCCTCGGCAGACTTGAATGACCAATTATTCCAAAGAATTCATGTCACTGGACGTATTGATAATTCCGTGACGGCCATTTCGGTAAAGGTCGAAGTTGATACGACCGATCCCAGTACGGTGGTTGGATTTATTGATGGGGTTCAACTCCAAGTGGGACGAATCTTGACAGCGTTTGAATATCCAGTAAGATTGGCCCAGGGTGATGACATAGACTTCGAGGGGAATTTGGCTTGGTCGTTCACTCCGCCATTCGATATTTTCGCTAACGTAAAGATATTCACGGGGACTTAATCCATGGCCATTCAAAGACCGGTATTTCAAATTGATGGCGAAGATATTGGGAGCGCGACCAGGACGGCAGCGTCAGGTGGTGGAATCCACGAGATTGTGAGTGTGACGGGCCCGGGGATCATCGAAGCCGGTGGGTGGCTGCTCGATCAGACTCCGACTACTGAGAGCTTCGCCACCGAGATCGCCTTAGAGATGGTGGTGGATGGTGTTGAGATCTTCGATGAATTCATTGACGATGCGGATGCGATTACGGATAATATGACGAGCCCTCCGTTTAGCGTGAATGTTACGGCAGCGGATGACACCGTGGACGTTCGGCTCTCGAGACCCATTTCTTTCAAGACCAGTTTTATTCTCAGGATCAGAAACGATGCCGGGACCGCAGCTACCTTCGTCATCACCGGTGCCATGCACTGGACTAAGGGGGTCTGATGCTAGTCCAGCTAACTCTCACGGATGGCAGGAAGCTAAGAATTCAGATTAATGATGTGAACATGAAGGCCTTCCTCGCTCGCCTGAATGGCGCTAATCGGTGGATCGACACGAACGGCGATGACAAGCGATACATCAATTCTGAAACCATCGTGGTGGTGGAGGACAAGACTCGAAAAGAATGACCGTCCAACCCCTACAGCCGAAGCCAGGCAACGGCAGATGGAAACGGCGGGCCATCATCTGGGGTTTAATCGGTACGATCTTTGCCACCATGACGGCAGGAATAGTTTTCATTAAGGCAGCCATTCCCTACCGGCCCGTGACGATGGTGGAGATGAATGCCCACATCAAGTCAGAGGCGCAGGAACGGGGCGCCCTAAAGGAAAACATGGACGACAAAATTAATAAGTGTTTAGATGAGATACGGATACTGCGGGAAGAAAGAAACGTCGAATTGAGAAAGCAGAACGAGCTGCTTAGGTCGGCTGTAAGGGAAATAAAAGCCAACGGGGGGCACCAATGAAAAGGCGACTAATTTTTGCACTTTCACTATTTATGGTGGCATCGGCGGCCCTGGGCGCCGACGAACGGGCCAAGCCTGATCGGTCTACCAGGACCCACACAATCATCGTCATTGATGACGCCACGGGGGAGATTCGAAACCTTCGGGTAAATTCCTTGAATGAACTTATGGTCGCCAGCGGAGCCCCATCGGGAACCACGGATGTAAATGTCATCGAGCTTGGATCGTCAGCTATCGCCGTGGGTTCCGGGGTC
>SDBU01000657.1_pt1 | contig 48710 bp, 46 predicted proteins | sample 2277071 | NCBI WGS metagenome assembly SDBU01 (sample SAMN10397929, study PRJNA504765) | marine sediment metagenome | isolation source: marine sediment core GS08_GC12, 126 cmbsf | place: Arctic Ocean: Gakkel Ridge, Loki's castle | collected 2008
TTGTCACAAGAGAAGAGATAGATTTCCTTGTGTTGGCCATTGATGATGCTTTGAAATTCGCAGCTCTATAAGGTTGAAAAATGGATTCATTTAGCAATAAATCAGAAGGTGATATAAACATCTCCCGCCGCCGGTATGAGTGGCAGGCGGCCAATATTGATGCCAAAACACGCACCCTATTGGATGAGGATGCGCGCTACTTCTTGCACCAGTCACTCTCCACCCCTTGCCTCAACGTCATGCGTTCCTGCGATGGTATCTATATTGAAGACTTGCAAGGGCGTCGTTATATGGATTTTCACGGCAATAACGTCCATCAGGTTGGCTTCAGCAACCCAGCTGTGATCGAGGCCATCAAAACTCAACTCGATGAACTGTCTTTCTGCACCCGGCGCTACACTAACCGCGTCGCCGTTAATTTAGCCAAAAAGCTGGTGGAGATCGCACCCGGCGATTTGAATAAGGTATTGCTCTGTCCTGGCGGTACCAGCGCAGTGGGGATCGCTCTAAAACTAGCGCGATTAGCCACCGGGCGACACAAGACGATTTCGATGTGGGATTCCTTCCACGGCGCTTCGCTGGACACCATCTCCATCGGGGGCGAGGCCATCTTCCGGCAGGGAATCGGACCCCTACTCCCTGGAACTGAGCACGTCCCTCCTGCAGACGAATATCGTTGTTTGTGGGATTGCCATCAGCGGGGAGGCTGCGATTTAAAGTGTGCCCGCTACATTGAGTATGTGCTTGAGAAAGAGGGAGATATCGCCGCAGTGATTGCCGAACCAGTTCGCAGTACCCCGTACATTCCCAAGCCAGAATACTGGCAGACTATTCGGCAGGCTTGCGACCGTCACGGCACGCTACTCATCTTCGACGAGATCCCCCACGCGCTGGGTCGCACCGGTAAGATGTTCACTTGCGAGAACTTTGGAGTGGTGCCCGATATTTTGGTGATCGGCAAGGGATTGGGGGGTGGTGTTTTCCCCCTGGCTGCCGTCATCGCCCACGAGGACCTGGATGTGGCTTCTGACCGCGCTCTTGGTCACTACACGCACGAGAAAAACCCTGTCGCTTGCGCGGCTGCGCTGGCAACCATTGAATACATTGAAACGCACAATCTTGCCGAACACGCTCACAAACTGGGCCGCTATGCTTTGGAACGCATGAAAGCGATGATGGCTGATCACCCTCTCATCGGCGATGTGCGCGGGTTGGGTTTACTGATGGGTATGGAACTTGTTCGAGATCGAACCACCCGCGAGCGCGCTACTGATGAGACTGAAGCGATCATGTACAGTGCGTTGAGTAAGGGCCTGAGTTTCAAAATAACTATGGGTAATATATTGACACTTACGCCACCGCTGACGATCACGCATACTGAGATGGCTCAGGCTTTGGATATTATTGAGCAAAGCTTGATTGAAGTTCAACATCTTCTGAATGACGACACCTTCACTAACAAGGAAAAATATGGATACTAATCCCGCAATCTCCAGCTGGAAAGATAAAATCTTGTTCACCCCCGGTCCGCTGACTACCAGCCGAACGGTCAAACAGGCCATGTTACGCGATCTGGGATCGCGAGATTATACATTCATTGAATTGGTTAAAGATATTCGCAATCGGTTACTTGAGATAGGGCAAGTCCGCAAAGGGGATTATGAAGCCATCATCATGCAAGGCAGTGGCACTTTTGGCCTTGAAGCGGTGGTTTCGTCCACTGTGCCGCTGGATGGGAAGTTGCTGATTATCATCAACGGGGCCTACGGACGACGGATCGCGTTGATTGCCGAGATACTCAATATTGATCTGGAAACTTTGGTTTATCCAGAGAACAGCACACCCGATTTGGCAGAGATTGAGTCCACCCTAGCAGCGGATGATATGATCACCCATGTCGTGGTGGTGCACTGCGAAACCACGACCGGCATTATAAATCCCATCAAGGAGATTGGTGCTGTCGTCAAACGGTTTGGCAAAATATATTTCGTGGATGCCATGAGCAGCTTTGGCGCGATCCCATTCAATCTAGCCAAGTGTGAGATCGATTATTTGGTTTCTTCAGCAAATAAATGTATCGAAGGTGTGCCAGGCTTCTCAATTATCGTGGCAAAACAAAAGACACTGCTTGCCACTAAGGGTTATGCCCGCAGCTTGAGCCTGAACTTGCTTGCTCAATGGAAAGGACTGGAAGCCAATGGCCAGTTCCGGTTTACGCCGCCCACCCATTCGCTGCTCGCCTTTCACCAAGCTTTGCTCGAACTAGAGGTTGAAGGTGGCGTCGTTGGACGCGCCGCTCGCTATCGGACCAATTATGAAACGCTGATCACCGGAATGCGCGCCATCGGTTTCAAAGAGTACATTAGACCCGATGATCAAGGCTATATCATTACATCGTTTCCTTACCCCGATCACCCCAACTTCGATTTCGAAGAATTCTATCAGGTGTTGAACGAGAATGACTACGTCATCTACCCTGGTAAAGTAAGCGAAGCTAATTGTTTCCGTATCGGCAGCATCGGGCGCATTTTTCCAACTGACATTCGCGCGCTATTAGCAGCCATCCAGGAGACACTGGAGGTGATGGAGGTAACGTTGTGAAGTTGCACACTGCCATCAGTTAAGAAAAAACCAAAATCTAATAAAGGAGATTATTGATTATGGATAGAGATCCGCTGTTCAAAAGGAAAACAGCCATCGCATACAAAACAGAAGAAAAGACCGTCTTGAGAGGCTACAATATGAGCGATCTAGCCGAAGAGGGTTATTCTTTCTTCGATGCGATATTCATTCTGTTTCAGGGGAGAATCCCTTCCCTCTCGGAAGAAAAGATGCTGAAGTACGAGATGGGCGAATTTATGGAGCATTCCATGTCGCCGTCGGCGGCTTCGGCTATTTCTGTGATCGCAGGCAGACCTAATTTACCCGTTGCCTTAGCGGCATCGATCATGACTTTCGGGGGCGTCCATGGTCCTGGGGCTGCCCACGGGTATATGATGAACAAATATTTGGAGAAAGGATGGAAAGAAGGAAAGAAACCTGAAGAGCTGGGCAAAACCATGGTGGACGATTATATGGACGCCGGGGAGAAAGTCATGGGTATGGGTCAGCCCCAGCACCGCGATGGCGACCCACGGGCTGAACCGACACACCTAAAACAGGAAGAGTTGGAAATTGACGGTGTCTACCTTAAACTCCAGAGGTCTGTCGAAAAACACTTCCACGAACGGCGTGCCAGGGAAGGACGCCGCTACGTAGGCGTGAATGTTGTCGGAGCGGGTAACACAGCGCTGATGGATATTGGCTTTTCACCCAACGCAGGGTGGTGCATTGGAAGTGTCAGCCGCGGCTTCAGCTGCGCAGCCCATGCCCTTTACAATATGAAAAAGGGACGCGCCTGGGCTGCATCCCGAAACGAACCGATGGTACAAATGTTAGATCTCTCGATGATTAAGTACATCGGCCCCGACGATCGGGAAGTTCCCAGCCAGAAAGAACGCCAAGAATATGCTAAAAAACAAAAGGAATCAGGAGAATATAAAAAATGGGTGATTTAAAGAAAAAAGTGATCGGCAATTTAGGAGATCCCCGATTGCCCTATGATTATTCGAATAGACCATATGGCACAGTCCCCGAGGACACAACCCGCCCCCCTTTCCGCTGGGTTTCAGAGATAGCCTACAAGAATATGCACCGCATTGTGGCCCGAGGATACGACACAACCGAGTTGATGGAAGCGGGCTACGGACTCGTGGATTTACTGTTCATTGACTTCCAGTCCAGGATTCCGTTGGTCGAAGAAGAAAAGATGTTGAACTATGTCATGATCCTGGCTTTGGAAGACGGCCTCTCAATGCCGGCTATGTTGTCACGAATCGTCGCCCGCTCGAAGACTTTTCTTACCCAGGCATGCGGCGCTTCCATTCTTGCCTTTGGCCACGCTTACGGCGCTTACTCAGCCTTTGGAAATATGCTGATTGATGCCCTGGACGAAATGGAACAAGAAGGAAGGCCGATAGAAGAAGTCGCTCTGGAACTTGCCCAGGAGCATTTAGGAGATCCGTCTCTGGGTGTTTCTGATCTAATGATTAATGACCCAGCTGCCAAACGCATGTTTGCGCGAGCCGAGAGCCTCGGTGTGTCGGGTAAGTATATTGCTTTCACCAAAGAACTTATCAAAGCAACCCAAAGTATCAGTGACAGCTCTGTAAACCTGGATATGCTCGGCGCGATCGGAGCTACGAGGATGGACCTGAGCTTCACCCCCGAAACAACCTGGGCCATCCTTGCCAATACGCGCACCTTTGGGGCAGGTGCTCACTATATCGAAGAGGTCGAACGGGAAAGCATGACAGCCCTGGGCCAAGAACTAACCCCCAAGGATTTCTACGATGGTCCGGAAGACCGGCCCGTTCCCCCATTGGAAGATAGGGAAAAAATCACTAAAACCGCACAATCCTTTGACCTCGAGGCGTGGAAGAAGTCCTTCGAAGAAAGGAAAAAACTTCACGGCAGCGGGTTTGCCATCGTAGAAGAAGTAGAAGACCCAAGTGAAAAAACATAAAGGAACGGGTTAATTAAATGTCGAAAAGTAAAGAATTAACACCTGAAGAAATTCAAGAAGTCGAAGAACTGTATCAACGGGCGAGGAAAGCCTTTAAAGAGATTGAATTCTGGCCCCAAGAAAAAGTAGACGAAATGGTCGCTGCGGTTGCCTGGGAGTGGCAAAAGCCAGAGGTAGCCCGCGAACTTGCCCGTCTCGCGGTAGATGAATCTGGGATTGGGTTTTATGACGATAAAGTTGCTAAAATTCAGAGCAAAACGAAAGGCACTCTGTGGGATATGAAAGGCGTGCAAACCTGCGGTCTAGTGGAGGAAGACAAAGAGAGAGGACTGAGGATCTACGCCAAGCCTATGGGAGTAGTCGCAAACGTAGTTCCCTCCACGAATCCCGAGTCCACGGTCTGCTGCATCGGGTTGAGTCTCCTGAAAACCCGTAACGCCATGATCGTTTCACCCCACCCCAGCACCCAAGGCAGCTCTTCGCTTACGGTCGATTATGGACGCAAGGCGCTGCGAAAGATCGGTGCGCCTGAAGATCTGATGTTATGTCTCCCAAACACTAGTCGCCTGAAGGCTCGTGAGTTGATGTCTAAATGCGACTTTGTCGTAGCGACAGGTGGTGCGGCATTGGTAGAGGTGGTTTACTCCGCCGGTAAACCGTCTCACACCGTCAGTTCAGGGAACGTGATATCCATCATCGATGAAACAGCTGATTTGAAGGCCGCGGCTGCCAAGATCGTCAAATCGAAGATCGCCAATAACTCTGCCTCTTGCTCATCAGAAAACGCCGTCGCTTTGGAATCCAGCATCTTCGATGAAATGGTCGAATACCTAAAAGCCGAAGGCGGTTATATGTGCAGCACGGAGGAGCGCGAGAAACTTCGCACACTCATGTGGCCTGATGGAAAAACCCTAAACCGTAAGATCGTTGCCCGGACAGCGCTGCACATTGCTGAGATGGCGGAGCTTGATGTGCCAGAGAACACACGTTTCCTTATGGTGCTGGGCGAAAAGGCCGGTCCTGAAGATCGTTTCTCCGGTGAGAAGATTTCCCCTGTACTCACAGTCTGGAAATGGGATGACTTTAGCGAGATGGTCGAACGCATGAAGGTGATGCTCCGCTTCTCTGGTGAAGGTCACTCCTCTTCCATCCACTCCGAACGTGACGACCGTAAAGTTGAACTTGCCATCAAGGCTAACGTCGGCAGAGTCAATTGCAATATGCCTCATGCCATGGCTAATAGTGGCAGTTGGTTCAACGCCAATCCCTTCACCGACACACTGGGTGGAGGAAGTTGGGCTGGAAATATGACCAGCGAGAACGTGAACTGGAAGCACTTCCTCAACTACACCTGGTTGTCCGAGCCATTCCCGGAGTACGTCCCAACTGACGAAGACCTGTTTGGAGATTATTTTGCTAAATGGGGCAAAGATTAATTAGCACCTGTAGAACTTGCGCGTAAAGTTCGACTGTCTGGTGGAGTAAAGCCCCCCCAGGCAGTCGAAAAAACGACAATGATTAAGGCAATACTCTTCGATTTTGGTCAGACCCTCGTCGATTCTTCCAAGGGTTTTCGCTTGGCTGAAAAGCAGGCTGAGACCAGGATTTTCCAGGACCTGGGACTGGAATCATGGTCAGATTTTCTGACGGATTATCGCCTGCTGCGAAAAAATTTCCACTTAAAGTCCAATTTTTCCAGAAAGGTTCTCTGGCACGCAGTCTACCGGCACTACTCCCGGGAGCCAAACGCAACACTCATATCTGGGGAGGAAGATGACTACTGGGAGACGATCAATTCCAAAACCAGTCTTTTCCCAGAGACCAAGGCGGTTTTAGATCAACTGGCACCTGCATACCGGTTGGCTCTTATCACCAACACCCAGGGACAGGAGTCTTCGGGAAGGCATCGCATCAGACTGTTTCCCGATCTTGAAAGCCTTTTCGAGGTCGTCATCATAGCAGGAGAGAATGATATTTCCCCCAAGCCGGATCCAATGCCTTTCCTCATCTGCCTGGAAAAACTAGGGATTGATCCAACCGCTGCGATTTACATTGGGGACGATTGGAGAATCGACGTTTGCGGTGCACAAGCGGTAGGAATACAACCCATTTGGCTCAAGCACCATTCGATATCCCGCAATTGGCCATTGATAGAAACACCGGTACCGATAATAACCAGCCTCGAGTCGCTGCTCGATTTGGAGAATCTTAGGTTTCCGTCCCATGGATGACATCAATGCCCAGTTGGCGGGCGGCGAGCGCCCGTAAGCCGGGGACTTTGGGGTGAAAGGCTATTTTATGATAAAAAAACTAAAAATCTTGATCACAGGCATTAATTGGCGATCGACAATAAAAGACTACTTAATGCTGACTGTTGGCGCATTCTTGTTGATCGTCAGCATCGATATCTTCTTCGCCCCTTCCAATATTTCACCAGGAGGCGGGGTGACAGGCTCTGCTATCATCCTAAATAAATTCACCAATTGGCCAATTGGGTTGCTTATGCTCATCCTTAATATCCCTATGCTGATCCTGGGGTTTTACCGCCTGGGGCGTTTCAACTTTCTCGTCCGCACACTCTATGTTGTCCTTCTGTACAACCTGGGTGTAGATTTCCTGGCGGACTGGCTTCCTGCCGGGATTACCGACGATTTGCTGCTCAATGCCTTGTATGGCGGTGTGCTGGGCGGAGTAGGCACAGGTATAATCTATCGCGCGCGCAGCACAACCGCCGGGTTGGGCATTGTCTCCCGGGTTCTGCAGCTCAAAACAGGGGTTCCCATCAGCCAAATGTATATCTTGACTGATGGCGTCTTGCTTATGGTCATTGGTCTGGTTTTCGGCTGGGACAGGGCACTGTATTCCCTTATGGCGCTATTTGTTTTTGGGCTGGCAGCAGATTATGTTTTGGAAGGCCCAAGTGTTATACGCACAACTTTTATTGTGACCAACTCGGCAGATGCAGTGGCGCAGGGATTGCTCAATCGCCTGGGCGTGGGAGTTACGGCCTGGTCTGCAAAGGGTATGTTCACCAAAGCTGAGCACGAGATCTTGTTTTGCACAGTGATCCGATCCGACGTAAATACACTCAAGGCAGTCGTGTCCGAAATTGACCCGCACGCCTTCCTGGTGATTGGCCAAGGTCATCAGGCCATCGGTGGTGTGCTTCGTCAAACTTCAATGGATGAAGTTAATGCATAATCAAGGGACGTTTTCGTCAGTTTCTAGCCAAAGTAGCATCGGTTGGTTTATGACCAGGCATATCCATTCGTCTCTGGGATATTTGACCCCAAATGAGTTTAAGACTGCTTGGTAGGAAGAGAGGCGACCACAGCCTCTTCTACCCAATATTGATGGTTTTTCTGGCCATTTGTGGGTCCATGACACATTACTTCCTGTTCGTCCAGGTAAGGAAAAAGGCATAATAGATGAAAGATCAAGCGCAAGTTGTTATCGTTGGCGTCTGCATCTTCGGTGTCAGAATAGCTTATCATCTTGCTTAATTGGGATGGGCAGATGTTATCTTGCTGGAGAAAGACGAGATTGTTAGTGGCGCTACTGCTCACGCGGCAGGCTTGGTGACCCAGTTTGCCACATCTCAAACCTTGATGCAATTCAGAAAGTACAGTATTGAGTTATACAGAAAATTGGGGCTCTTTAAGCATGAAGGCTGTCTTCGAATTGCCTATAGCGAAGTCCAACGCAAGATATTGCAGCGCGGCGTTAGCAATTCGTTGTGGGATCGGTAAATGACAATATCACCAACCTGGTATTAAGGGGGGGTCACCCATGGAAAGAAAAGGAAGTGACCATTCCTGTGTCACAGATTGACCGCACCAAGGAATAGGATGTTTACCTGATAATAGACAAAAAACCATCGCCTCAATGCCAAATGTTCCTGTGAAACGGTGTTGAAAGTAGTTTTATCTTTAGACCAAGGATTTAAAAAAAGTCTTTGCGGATATAAAACCGGAAAGACACTTTTTATTCATTTCTTGATCCTCCGAAGAATTAAAAAGAGTATGCACTCCTATATTTGTAATGTCCTGAGTGACTTCCTTTTTGCTCGCTGAAATGATACCAGGAACATGACAGCAAAGAAGCCGGCGCTCGATAAATAGAGGCTTTTTATTCCAATCAATGGTATCAGTGCATAGGCCAGGGGAGGGCCGATGGCACTCGCAAAGTCGCCAAATGTAAACAGCATGCTTAACCGACGGCTCTTCTTTTGCTCATTACCCAAATCGCCAGTTAATGCAGTGGACAGTCCTTGATTACTGCCGCTGGTCATGGCTATCAGCGGAATACCAAACATAATGGTTAGCGGCAGGCCAAGAGCCAATAGGCCAAAACCAACTACGCCTGGTATCAGGCCGCCAGCTGCAACCTGCCAGCGGTTGCCTACGCGATCTGAAACTTCTCCTATCAGGGGAGCTGAGACCATCGCAATCAACGTAGACAAACCTAACCCCAGACCCGTCAGCGTGGCTATGCCAAAGGAATGGCCTGTAATTTGAAGCTGCTCTCCAATTTGATTCTTTAAGAAGATACCGAGGGTGGACATCAAAATGCCTGCCATCACTAACCGGTTAGCACTGAATAACATTGTGATCGAAAAGATTTCTGCTTTCTCACTTGGACTTGAAGCTAAAGGTTGCTGTGGGTACGCCGCCTCATCAGATCGATGCTGCTTCGAATCCCTTGTTTCTGGCAAGAATATCAGGGCGATGATGGCGCCCATGAGTGTCAAGGCTGCGCCTACTATCATTGTTTGGTGGAAACCCAGCAAATCTGTGAGTATGCCCCCAAGCATTGCTCCGATAGACGTTCCCAGGAAAAAGGAGAGCTGGTAAATACCAATCCAACGCCCCCTGTTTTCATCATCCACGATGTCAAGGACAATGGTGTTCCCACCGATCCAGATACCGGACCACGCCAACCCCCAAAGCAGCCGCCCCAGTAAAAGGGGCCAAAAGCCCTGGGTAAGTCCATAGATCGCGGTGGAGCATGCCCCAATAAATAAGGCCGACACAAATAGGGGGCGGCGGTCCCAGCGATCATAAGCCATCCCTGCTGGGCCGTTGAGCACCAGCCGGATGAAACGGTTGGCGGAGAGCAGAATCCCCACACTGGCTAAAGATACGCCAGCGGCAGCTGTGTGCGTTGGCAAAACTGTGTAAAGCGAAGAATCGCCAAGTAGCGATAAACAGGTTCCAATTCCTAGAGGGAGCAGGACGCGCCAGGGGGATGATGGTTTCATTTTTGAGTTCATCTGTTGCCGGGGAGCGTGAAACTTGAAATTAACATTCACTTAAAAGGAATTCCCGTCCCGGCCATGGTTGCTATTGAGCGTTGGTTAAAGGAGTGGACGCGAGAATATTAAGCTACGCTTGATAGGAAAACGTTCATCATGATAAAGCGAATCGTCTTCTCCGAGGTATCGATTTTGCTCAATTGTAATGACCATATGCGTGAACAGCCTCAATGGCGGCTTTGACATTCTCTACCGGGGTTGTTGCACCCAGGTTGCACAAGTAGAGCGCGAAACAACCGTTCTCCCCTCCCACTTCAACGTATTGCTTCACCCGCTGGCGAATTTCTTCTGGTGTGCTGGAAGCCATAAAACTGGCTCCCACGCCTAATACCAATGGCACATCGTGTTCCTCGGCATAGGTTTTGTAAAACGCCGGACCAAGAGCAGCTACGTCGGGGTCTTGCCCCTCCAAAAAACCCGGGGAGACTTGCAACTTGAGCGCCAGCATATTTTCTGGTTTCTTCAGGAGTTTTTCTCCCACCCAGTTGGGCACGTATACATCGGAGCCGCAGATCTCTCGCAAGCGCAGGATGTAAGGTACGACCCACTCTTCGAGAATCTCCATGTTTAAAGTCGGCAGCGAAGCGAATGCATCGGAGCCGCTAATGCTGGTAGCAAGAGGGAAATGCTTCTTCTGGTACAAAATCCAGGGCGCGAGAACTTCTTCGACGATCGCGTCAAAAAGTCCCCTGGCAAAGTCCGGATTTAAGAGAATATCGAAAATTAAATTCTCGATACCTCTAATATTGGCCGCCATGCTGAACGGAGCACAAAATTGAAGAGATGGTGCCACACCGGTTAATTTTTCGTAGATAGTGTGCATCTCAATAACCTGGCTAAAGCGCCCTGCGGTATCAAAATCCGGCGTTCGAATTTTATCCAAGTCTTCGGGGCCAGCAATCAACGGAGCGGTGCGGTCAACATCAGGCATGTGATCCTCGAAAAAGAGCACTTTTTGCCCCAGTGCTTCCACCTCGATATTGTAGACATCATAATCTAAAAAACCGACATCAATTCTGTATCGTTCTGCTATCTCCAGGGTGGCAGAGGTGAGGATTTCGGGGGTTGTATAGAACGTATTAGCCTGGATGCCCAGTTCTTTCATGGCGAATTCGTGCATTTGGGCATATACCGGAACCCGGTCGGGGATACCTTTCATGGCATCATCGAATCGTTTCGCGCCTTCTTGAAAGCTGGAATAGTCTTTTTTGAAATCTGTTTTAGTCATTTCGTTTGAAACACTCCCATATCAATCCCGCATCACGCTGATGCCCAGGCTGTGAGCGTGGTCGCTGATGCGATCCAGGTTCCACAAAATATCGTTATTGATCTGGTCGGTCTCCGGGGAAACTTTTCCTCCTTTGACTCTTTTATCATGTTTTTTTTCTTGCTTTCCAGTACTTTCGATCCATCTCATCTTCCATGCGGCAGGCCAGTTGTGCCACATCGCGATCTTTATCGCGAACAGCGTGAAGAGCAAGTGTATAAGTGCGGTGCGCCTGATGGAAAAGCTTGTCAATTTCCTTGATCATCTGTGGGTCAAGTAAAGCGCTGGACGTATTTTTTCCCTGCGCAATCTGGGCCAGATCGTCTGCCAGGTCACTAACCCTCTCAACAGCAGTGATCATTTCTAAGAGGTGATAACAGTGTCTTTCCTGGTCCTCGCTGAGTTCTTCACCCATTAGCTCATTTAAAAAACCTCCGAGGATACCACAGAGGGGGTTGACGGTTTGGCTTTCCATTTCCCGGACCTGTTGGGCGGCATCTGAAAAACCTTCCAGTTCATCAAATGCAGCCTTCTTGAATTCAAGTTTCAATCAACTCAGTTGCTTGTGAGTTGAATCTGTCGTGCAGAATGACTTAATTCTATCTATAAACTATCGCAAAGACTATCTTACTCGGGTAACTGGTTTATTCATACCTTCATGATTAGGTGAACTGACTCTCAGGTGTCTCAGCCCTGCTTCTTCTTGATCCCTACTGAACATTCCTTGATAAAACTATCAGTACGCCACTTTCCGGACCCTTGATGCTCTGATAATTACCTCAACAATGACTTAACCTTGGCAATACTTCCCTAGGTCAGTTTCATCACCACCATGCCCAATATATCCGCGGCCCGATCTGCCTGATCTGCCATATTGGAGACATGCCGGTACACTTCCCTTTGGCGCAGCATGATCATCAGGGGGCTGAAATCTTTCGCTTTGGTAAATAGTTCCCCAATGGCAACCCGGTAGAGGTGTTCCACTTCGTTCTCAATCTTTTTGGCCCGTCTGGCGTGATCCCCTGCCACCCGGGGGTTGGCAAACAGGCGGTGAAATGCCATTTCTAGTTCTTCCGTCGCTTCCCTGGTCAGCTTCACCATGTGAATCAAATGTTCATCCGCTTCAATTTCCAGCAGCTGCATTTCCTCCACGGTTGTGTAGCAATAATCCATAATATCATCTATATAAAGCGATATCATAAAGATATCTTCCCTGTCCAGCGGGGTGATAAAAGTATTATGCAGCTCATCAATCAAGATGCGGCGGACTTCGTCCGCTTCGATCTCTTTCACCCGCATCTGGTCAATGGCTTTTTCTTTAAGCTCTGATTTACTGAGCCACTTTTCAAGCAGCCGAAGGCCTTCCACTGTGATCTGAGTTTGCTCAATTAATAAACTAACAAATTTGTCTTCTTTCTTCCCGCGTTTAAATACACCTGCGATACCCATTATTTACCTCCATTACTTGACCCTTCCCTTCTCCAGCCTTCTCAAGGGATGAGGTATTCAACAAGAAAATACAAAAGTGCCGCTAATCCTGCCGTCACCGGAACGGTCAGGAACCAGGCGATTAAAATGTCACTCATCACTCCCCAACGAACCATGGATTTTCGGTGGGCCGCCCCGACACCGATAATAGATGAACTGACAACATGCGTTGTGCTGACCGGACCACCGAATAACGAGGCGCTGAGAATGACCACCATCGACGATAGCTGTGAGGTGAAGCTGTGAATGGGCCGAATCCTGTAAAACTTCCCCCCCAGGGTGTGGATAATTCGCCATCCCCCTAACGCGGTACCAATACCAATCGCAGTTGCACTGGCTAGAATGACCCACCATGGAACAATAAATTCCTGCTGATAACCCAGCACAACCAAGCCCATGGTGATAATCCCCATGGTTTTCTGGGCGTCATTAGTTCCATGACTGAGCGCCAAGGTGAAGGCCGTGGGAATTTGAGCGTACTTAAAGAATAAATTGGCTTTGGGTGTCGCATTGCGAACAGCCCACATGCTGACCCTCATGGTGATTTGTCCTAATAAAAATCCCAGAACCGGTGACAAAAAGAGTGCCAAGCCAATTAGTGCCAAGCCTTCGAATTTCAAGGCTTGCACACCGGACCCTACCACCACTGCGCCGACGATTCCACCGATCAGCGCATGCGAAGAACTAGAAGGAATTCCAAAAAACCAGGTGATAAGATTCCAGATGCTGGCGCTTAACAAAGCAGCCAAAACGACCGCGATGGTGATTGAACTGAGCAGCGCCACATCCTGCCCAATGGTATTGGCCACCGCCACACCAAAAACAAAGGGACCGATAAAATTTGCCGTGCTGGCGATAAGCAGCGCAGCCGTAGGCGTCATCGCCCGGGATGATATCATGGTCGCCACAACGTTGGCACTATCATGAAATCCATTCAGGAAATCAAAAATCAGCGCCAGGGCAATCAGGATGATGATAAGCAGGTGGTCCATTAGATTAAATTCTTCCCAAATCTTTTTAATAATCCGGTGATTTTAGATCCACTATTAATATGGTACACAATTTCTCAAGAAGGTCAATATAACCAAAAACCGTTGGGATGTCAAGAACCGGGATTACTTGCCCTATTCAATTCATCGTTCATCAGGCAATGGTATCCCGGAAGTTTGCAGTAAAAAATGTCTTTTGGTCAAAATATGTATTAACAGGGAAAAAGCAGCCTGAATTCGCTGCCCTGATCGGTTCCGGGGCTGGAAACAAAGATCTCCCCCCCGTGGGCTTGAATAAGAGCCTGAGTAATTGCCAGTCCCAGTCCTGAGCCGCCGGTTTTCCGATTTCGATCCGGATCTACCCGGTAAAACCGGTCAAACACAAAAGGCAAATGTTCTGCATCGAGACCTATGCCGTTATCCTTGACCGACAGGAACACCTGATCCTCGCCTGTATAGAATTGAACGGTAACTTCTCCCCCTTTGGGCGTGTGGCGAATAGCGTTATTTAACAAGTTGTTTAAACATTGGGTTAACCGGGCACAATCCCCCTGGATAGAGGGGGCGGTCTCTGGGAGATCAAGGATCAGGGTAATCCCTTGATCTTTAAAAATTGGCGCATAGATAGCAGAAACGTCCTTGACCAACTCGATAAGATTCACTTCGCTGCTGTTTAATGAAAATTGTTTGGCTTCTAAGAGCGCCAGATCATGCAAGTCATCTACCAGCCGTGAGAGCTGGCGAGTCTGATCATACAACCTCGCCACCTCAATTTTATCCAACTTATACACATCGTCCAGAATAGCTCGTAAATTTCCCTGGATAACTGTCAATGGGGTCCGTAATTCATGGGCAATATCAGCCAGCATGTTATTTCTAAGAATATCCGCCTCTTCCAATGCCTCAGCCATGGCATTAAAGGCAATGGCAACTTCCCTGACCTCTTGACTTCCTTTAACCTCAATACGTTGAGATAAATCCTGCGATCCGACTGCTTTGGCAGCTTCAGCTAAATTATGCAGAGGTGCAGCTAACCCTCTGCTGCTGATAACCCCCACCAGGATACCTACCATAGAAATGGATAAGAGAACCCGAAACAATCCAGTAACCAGACTCATCCTGGGATAATTTACCAATCTGGTGTATAGGTTTGTCGGACCTGCTTCTGTCGCCATATGATCTATTACTTCTTCTCCTTCGGAATAACCGAGGTTGATTTCTTCTGCCTGGATTGTCAGATAGACAACTGTTGGAATTAGGAACAAAAAGATCACAATCACGACATAGGTTAAGCTGATTCTCACCCACATTTGATTCATTCAGAATGGTCCTTTAGTCGGTACCCAATGCCGTGAATGGTCTGGATATAGGAGGGGGTTTTGGGATTGCGGTCAATTTTGCGACGCAGGTTCTTGATATGGGAATCCAGTGTTCGCCCCATCCCCTCCGAACGGTACCCCAGTGCTTTCTCAGCCAGTTCATCCCGGGTTATGACAAATTCGGGGTTTCTCATCAAAACTTTGAGCAGCTCAAATTCTGAAGGAGTCAGATCAGTACTTTCGCCTTGCACAGTAAGTTCCCTTTTGCCGACATCAAGATGTAAACTTCCTACCTGTAATATTTTCAGGGCCAGGGATCCTTGCTGAAGTTGGCTGCGCCGCAGCAAAGCCCGTACCCTGGCCACAACTTCCCGGGGATTAAATGGTTTGGTGATATAGTCATCTGCTCCAATTTCAAGTCCGACGATCTTATCAGTGTCCTCCACACGGGCAGTGAGCATTATGATCGGAGTTGCAGCGATCTGGGGGTCTGAACGAACCAGGCGCGCGACATCCCAGCCATCTTTATCCGGAAGCATTAAATCCAATATCAAGAGTTGGGGTTTTTCTGTTTTAAGGATTTTCAGGGCAGTGTCTCCATCGTAGGCAATTAGAATCTGATAGCCGGCTTTTTCCAGGTAGGAACGAACCAGTCTAACAATATCCCTGTCGTCATCAACTACAAGAATTCTGTCCATATCTAACTCATTTTGCCTGATCTATGGTTAATCATATTCCACAATCAGTTTTTATTCACTGCGCAGAGCTTCTATGGGCTCAAGCTGGGCAGCTCGGCTGGCTGGATAAATGCCAAAGAATAACCCTACAGCCGCTGAAAATATAGTAGCCAGCAGGACTGCGTTTACTGTAACAGCCGGTTTTAACAGGAAGTCATTGGCTGCTGCGATCCTGCCAACGCCCAGGGACAACAACCATCCCAGCAGGATACCAATCATCCCGCCGATAGCACTTAGCAGGGATGACTCGATCAGAAATTGGGTCAATATATCAACCTTTTTAGCGCCAACTGCTTTCCTTAAGCCAATTTCCTTGGTTCTTTCAGTGACTGATACCAGCATGATATTCATGATGCCGATGCCGCCGACCAGTAAGCTAATACCAGCAACACCTCCCAGAAAGATGGTGAAAACACCAGTTATTGTGGAGGCGAAATCCAGGAAGAGTTCCTGGGTCATAATTCTGAAATCATCTTCGGTCAATTTAATTTTGTGCCGGTCCCTCAGAATGAGGGCAATCTCTTCTTCAGCAGATCTTACTAAGTCTGAGTCGATCGCTGATACATAAATCATATCCACCTGGTTGCTTGATTTGCGAGGCAGTAATCTAATTTGAGCTGTAGTTAAGGGAACCAGAATCTGGTCATCTTTGCTTGATCCAAACTCAGATCCACCTTCTTTCTTTAGGATCCCTACGATCCTGAAGGGTTGTCCGTTGACCCTGACCGTTTCCCCAATCAGTCCCTCACTTCGTTTAAACAGGTCTTCGGCTATATTCGTGCCCAGGATGGCAGCAGATGCCAGTCCATTGATCTGGGTAGTAGTAAAGAATTCACCTTCCGACAATTCAATAGTCTGGACCAGGATGTAGTCTTCGGTTACACCGATCAGGGATGCCACCCTTACTTCTCCGGCGTTGGTCAATTCCGCCTGGCCCTGGACAACAGGGGCAGCAGCCGCAATTGATGGAGCAAAGATCGGATCACTCAAGGCTTCAGCATCCTCGATGGTCAATGGTTTTGGGTTGTTTACATCCTCACGGTTAGTCGTAACAAATAACAGGTTAGTGCCGATGCCTTCAATTTCTCCGACAATGGCCTGTTGAGTCCCTGTGCCGATGGCCAGCATGGCAATCACCGCGCCCACGCCGATGATAATGCCCAGCATGGTTAAGGCTGTTCTTGCTTTATTTGAAGAGAGGCTTTCCAGAGCCTCCCACAATGAAGATCCTAGATTCATTTTTTCTTACTCCACTATTTGTCCATCCCGGAGGGATACTATCCGGTTAGTTTGCTCTGCAACTTCAGGGTCGTGGGTAATGATAATTAAAGTAGTTCCACGTTCCTTATTGAGGTTTTTCAACAAAGCCATGATTTCATCACCCGATTTTGTATCCAGGTTTCCGGTTGGCTCATCTGCCATGATAATGGCTGGGTTATTGACCAGAGCCCGCGCAATCGCTACCCGCTGCATTTCTCCTCCGGAGAGCTCATTAGGGCGGTGATGCATGCGATCTCCCAACCCAACGGCTTCCAGAGCCTTTTTGGCCACATCTTTTCGATTGCGTCCATTCAGGGCGGCATACCTCATAGGAAGTTCCACATTGGTCAGGGCTGTTGCCCTGGGAAGCAGGTTAAAACTTTGGAAGACAAAACCTACTCCCCGATTACGTATTTCTGCCAGCTGATCATCTGACAGGGTGGCTACACTCTCTCCATTCATGCTGTATTCACCGGAGGTCGGCCGGTCCAGGCATCCCAAAATGTTCATCAAGGTTGATTTTCCGGAGCCAGATGGTCCCATGATGGATAAGATTTCACCCGGGGCAATATTAATTGAGAGTCCTCTTAAAGCATGGACCTCAATTTCACCCATCTGGTAGACTTTGGTTATATCTTTAGCTTCAACTACCCACTTGCTCATATAAATCTCCTACTAATTCAACCGCTAATTAATGGATGCCCCCGGGGGGTCCCATTCCAGATCCCATTCCGGATTCCATTTCGTCAAAGATGCTAATGCTGGGCGGATTGAGAACCAGAAAGTCACCCTCTTGCAGCTCTCCCTCGAGTAACTCTGTAAATTCATCCGATGAAGCTCCCAGAGTGACAGGTATCCTGTTCAAGTCTTCCACAGTTGGCGCTTCTCCAGTTGTCGAGACATAAACCACCTGTTCTCCATTTACCCAACGGACAACCCGATTGGGGATCAACAGGGCATCTTCCACCTGGCGGACAACAATCTGTATGGCCGCAGTTAAGCCAGGCCGAACTTCTTCATCTGCATCAAGTACTTTGATAGTGACCTCAAAGGAAACAAGCCCCTGCTGCAGAATACCCACGGGAGATACACTGACAACTTCACCCTGGTATTCTTTTCCAAGGATGGCATCAAATGCTAGTTTGGCTGGCTGTCCGATGCTGATCAGATTAATATCCACTTCAGAAACAGCTACGTCTACCAGCAGGTTATTAAGCTTGTCAATCCGAAAGGCCAGGGTATTTGGAGCAACCAGATCTCCCGGCAGCACATCCACAGAGGTGATCACACCGCCAAATGGCGCGGTGATGGACGTCATATCCAGGGAAGCATGAGCCGCGGCAATGCGGGCTTCTGCCATGGTGATATCATCTGGATCAGGACCGTCTTTGAGCCTGTCATATTCTCTTTCAGCAGCTTCCAGATTGGCCAAGCCTACCGCGACATTGGCGTCAAAAATCGCCATTTCGATCTCGTTTGCACCCACTTTCAGCCAATTGAGGTACCAGACTGCAGATTGATATTGGTTAATCGCATTCGTGAGAGATATTTGGGCCTGCGCATTGGCGATTTTCCCGCTGGCATTATCTTTTCTCTTCTTCGCTTGGGTCAACCGTTTATTCGCAATGGTCACTTTCGCCTTGGCAGATTTGAGTTCCTCATCGCTGGCGCGATTTCCTGGTTGATTGAGGGTCCAGCGATATTCGGCATCATCCAGTGCATCCCGGGCATTAGCAAGTGCCAATTGGGAACTTGCGGCAGCTTCTGCAGCGCCCTCGAATAAATTCTCAAGAGCCCGTTCTGCATTGATTAATTCCTGCTGGGCAATGTAAATTGTTTGCGGTAGCGAGGATTTATTCAAGGTGGCCAAAATCTGTTCAGCAACAACCTCTTCCCCTAATTCCACAGTAACTTCTCCCACGATGCCTGTTGTTTTCCAAAACATCATCGCGGTCTGCTCTGCGTAAACTTCCCCTGTTTCATCGACAACCGCGCTCAAGGCTCCATACGAGATCTCGAAGGTTTGCAGGTTATCGGTGCTGGCCTGCTGTCTTTGTTGAGCGCTGACAATCCCAAACGCCAAAACCGCCAAAACCAGGGCGGAAACAATAACGATTATTATGGTTCTTCTTTTCATTTTGGATCTCCTCATTGAGTGCGATTAGAGCTTGTCTTACCAAGACTAATCCATTATGTTTTAGGAATAAAATTTTATTATCAACTAGGTACCGGCACAATTTTATCCTATAAATCTGGAGAATTTCTGGAGGGACTGTGGTGATTATGAGGAAATCTCATTGTTTTGTCGATATCTAAACAATTCTGTAAGGCTTTTCTGTTGATTCGCGTCCTATTTACGGGGCGCACTCCATTCAAAGATACCGGTTCCTGTACTTGATAAAAGATGTTATTCTAACCAAATACACAGGTCAGTCCATTTTTCTAACCACGTTTAGTTAAGATCCCCAAAAGCCTTAAGTATATTTACGGAAGATAAAACTTTCAACTAATAATACTCCTGCGTTTACTACCCATGATCCGCTTGGTATAATGCGCTTCAATTAGAGGAGGGGTGCCAGAGCGGCCGATTGGGGCGGTCTCGAAAACCGTTGTGGTCCACCCGGGCCACCGTGGGTTCGAATCCCACCCCCTCCGCTCCAACAAAACCCGGTTTATCACCGGGTTTTGTTTTTCTTAACCCCACGTTTGTTTCACCCGCTTGTATTATCTCCTCTAGAAGACAGGATGGAAAACTTGTACGACAAAGAATAAGGCAACAGGCCTCCCAGTACGATTGCATATAACGTCCTGGGAATTGTTTCTCAAAAAAACCGGGGGCAGGGTTAACCTGTTCCCGGTTTTCTAGTATAACTGCATCCCGCTACCTGCTTTAATCAGCTTTCATGGGCAGATAAATCAGGATCCTTTCTCTCCCGATCCCCTCATCTTCATAATAAAGCCCATTGCCAACAATCCCACACCAATCAGTAGAATTAAAAATGACTGCCAGCGTAAAGGATTAAATACTGGGGTTAACAAACGCGAACTTCCACTAATTAATTCATGATACAAAAGGGAAGTTTGGGGAATAGCTTCCGGCATTTGATCAGTCAGTATCCCCGTCCATAATGGTTTATACAGCAAGGCGGATATCAGGGTAATTAAACTCCCGCCAACCAAAGGAATACCCCACCACTGGCCCAATCCCTCCATAGACCGGACACCAAATATTAGAATCAAGAACAGCAAACCAATCGGAATCAGCAGGGCTGCAGACAGAGAAACCCGCAGTCTCCGGAAATTCCATTTAAGCGTGTAAACCCCATTGATTGATTCTCCCTTTTTCAGTACAGCTTGTGTAACATTATATTCCTGAGGAGTTGCATTAATTACCATCTGCATGACATCAGAGTAAACCTGGATTTGCTCGGTGTGGGGAAACGTGGATAGTTTACAAAGTTCCTTCACCATCTTTGCCCTGGGTAACGGGTCTCCCGGTTGTGTTTTCATCTCTTCCATCTGCAAATCTGTGCAATCCGGCAGGGAATCGTAAAAAGCTACTATAGCCTCCTGCCCCTCCGGACCTCCCATTTGTTTAATAAGCGGCATCATATTCAAGCGGATTTGAGGGACTGGTTCTTCTGTATCCAGCCAGCGGTAAAACCCATTTGTAACAACTTCAATCCAATCACCAATCACACGATCTGATAAAAGTGCCTCGCGGAAATTTTTCCAGTTTCCCTCCTCCATCGAATAAACCAGGGTAAATAGATCCAATTCCTGTCCTTGAGGTTGATCTGTATCTTCAATTTTTTGAGAAATTTCATCTGCCTGTCTATTGGTAATAATCTCCATTGTAGCAGGAATAATATCCGAGTCAAGAAATATTGCGGCAGCTATCAGATTTACACCTTCTTGATCAAATAGGACATCTCCCGCGTTATAGGCAAGCAGAGAAAGAGGAATCGCCAAGACTAGAATTCCAGCCAAAATAAATGCACAAAACTTCAGGATTGCATTAAGAACTGTTTTCATATTTATTCCTTCATGAATTCGTCCCAAGGGAAACTTAAAAGTGAATCCAGGATCAAATCCGGAGTCCCACCGTTGGAAAAAAATGGCAGCTGGCTGGTCAAAGAATTAGGGACTGCTATGCAGAATAATCCCGCCCGTTTGGCAGCCAGAACGCCATTGGGAGAATCCTCCAATACAACCACTTTTTCGGGAACGCCATTCATCTTTTTTAGTCCGAGGTGATACAGGGCTGGATCAGGCTTTGCCTGGTCTACCTCTTCTGCGCAGCTTGTGTGATCAAAATAATCCCATAAACCCAGACGCTTTAAATGAGAATGGATCCACTTCTGATCTGAACTGGAAACGATTCCCAACGTTAAACCCTTTTGTTTTGCTTTCTTAATAAGCTCTTTTGCACCTGGCAGAGGTTTCTTATTCACCACTAAATCCAATTCCTTTCGAGAAACCTCATCTAAGATCGCTTGTCGTTCACTTTCCTTATTTATCGCACGAAAAAAATCTTCTATTGGTCCGTCCTCCTTGCCTGATTTTCCCAATATTTCAGCCCAATCTTCCAGCAGTAATTCTTTTCCATGCTCCCGAAACTTATCCTGCCAGGCCTGGAAGATTGGGGTTTCTGTATCAAGAATTAACCCATCAAAATCAAATAAAATGCCCTGTAGTGGTGTTTTTAACATCATAAGAGTGATTATACAAGACAACCAGAAACGATGACCTTACAGTAGTATAATTAATCCGCATTCAACGCGAAGTACCCGGAATTAACTATGGCAAAACAACTTCAACTAATTCTCCGTCTGATGCGGGACGAAAGAGTCCACCCCCTGGTTAAAGTTCTGCCTTTTTTGTCCTTGATCTATCTGGTTTATCCAGATCTGGTTCCCGGTCCCTTTGATGACGCGGTAGTCATCGCCCTCTTTCTTCAATTCTTCTTGGCTCTAATTCCGGATGAATTAATTGACGAACACAAATTTGAACAGGAATTACAAGAGAAGAATACCAACGAAAAAGATAACATCATTGAAGGGGAGTTCTGGGAAGAATAATCATGCCTCCTTTAAAAAGATAAACTCCCCAAAACCACGAGGGGAGTTTTTTAGAGAGACAGGGAAATCTAGAAATACTCCTCTTCATCATCACTGTCATCAAATTTTAATTCAAATTCTACATCCTCTCTAGGCTGACGAACCCATAACTGGATTAAGTCTCCATCGTCGGACTCCTCGTTATGAGCTGCGAGAATGGTGATTTCATCTGTGAGTCCTGCCTCAGTGCGGTATTCAAGTACAATGGATTCGTTCTTCTGCCAGGCATTGATGCAGCGGTCAACCAGGGAATACCCATCAAACGCCCTCATCTCGGTAAAATAGGTATCAAACTGTCCCGGGCTATCGGCTACGCCCTGAATCCATAATCCATTCACTTCACGGAATTCCGGTGTTGGCCCTTCAATAATAGTAATTTTTTCTGTCATCAACTGATTGGATACGATTAATCCAATACCTCCGCTTACGGCTATCTTACCATAATTTATTGTGGGGTAAACCTTACGGATTTCACAGTTCTTCCAGGGAGTACTAGTAGACAAGAACCTCCCTGATCTTGATCAACTCTCTTGTACCTATACGAAACGCCTTTGTGCTGGTTCCTATTTTTATGAATCCCCCAGAAAACAATAAATCTTATCTAACCTGAAGTATAATGAGAAAAAATAACACCCATTTCTGCTTAGTTTCTGATTAATTTTGTTTTGAATTGACTCTTCTCCTGGTCAATCGTTTTCTGAACTTCACCGCGGTCTGGGCTTTTCCCAAGGCAGGGATTGAATGAATACCCTACAAATTGTTGCCATCTCGTCTAAATCAGACTTTCCTAAATTGATCAGGAAGGGTCTGCAATCGTCCCACCACAACCACCAATCCCTTCCTCCCCTCCAGATTGATCATCTTTCCTCTCTTAAGGAGGAAATTCCTGAAACCCTTAAATTGTCTACCCTTGTTGTACTGGTGGATATTAAGTCTCTAAGCGGCGATTGGGATGATGGGATAAAAATGGTCCAAAAGAATTTTCCCGGACAAGTCTTGGTTCTGATCTCTGAAGGAGAACTCCTTGAAGAGTTTCCGGCGTTTCAAATTGAAAATCCAATATATTTTATTAATAGAAGTGATCTTTCCAGCCCGCTGTTTAATTCCTTTTTATTAACACTAATCACTCAATCCGAACTTATCCAATCAAACCATGTCGTCCGGGAAAATTTAATTGACAGGGAAAAAGAACTTCTTTCCTTGAGAAAAGCCAGCCTCCATCTCACCTTAAATTTATCTTTAGACGCTGTCTTGGAAGCTATTCTGGAAAGCGCCATGGAACTGGTAATTGGGGATGATACACACATCTTTTTATACGAGCATGGCGTTTTGTCCTTTGGCGCAGCGTTATTTGATGGACACCGTCAAAACAAACCCATCATGAAACCCAGACCGCACGGCACTACTTACCAGGTGGCGAGGGAAGGGGTTATGCTGATTGTTAACGACGCTATGTCTGATCCTCTCTTTAAAGACCGGCGATGGGAAGGGGCAATCATCTGCCTGCCGTTAAAAATTGGCAACAAAGTGCTGGGCGTGATGAATGTTGCCTTAAGGCGTCCCCACAATTTTACTGAAAATGAAATACAGGCCCTGAAATTATTAGGAGCTCAGGCATCAATTGCGATCCAAAATGCAAATCTTTATGAACAAGCCCAGCAAGAAATCTCGGATCGAAAAAAGGCTGAAAAAGCTATCCAACACCTGGCCAACCACGATGCATTAACCGGTCTGCCAAACAGGAGATTATTTAACGAGAGAATTAACCTAGAAATCTCCCGCTCTCAGAGGAATAACCAAAAAATCGGCATCATGCTATTTGATCTCGATCATCTTAAAAAGGTAAATGACTCTTATGGACATAATGTGGGAGATTTGCTTCTGCAGGCAGTTGCCCAAAGGTTGCTCGGTTTGTTAAGAAAAAGTGATACCGTTGCCCGCATGGGAGGAGATGAGTTTCTCTTGATATTGCCTGAAATGAAACAAACGGATGATGCTATTCAGACTGCTGAAAGAATTCTGAGTGCCCTGAGTACTCCCTTTTATCTGGATTCCTATGAAGTGCTTATTACCACCAGTATTGGTATTGTCTTTTTCCCAGATGATGGTGAAAATGTAAATAGCCTGATAAAAAAAGCAGATATTTCCATGTATAAAGCCAAAGAAAAAGGCGGCAATGTATATCACGTTTACACAGAATGAGCTTTGGATTCCTTTTCCCTTTAATAGAACAAACCTTAATTCCAAGATGATTAAAGTTTGCGAATTCTAATATATTCAATGTACCAACTAATTCTGCTGATCCCAACCAGTGTCGATATCAAATCATTTGATGAAGAATGGCCGTCTTTTCTGGAGGCCATAGAACAAATGCCGGGGCTACTGAGGGAATCTGTGTCCCGTATTGATCAGCTGCTCTATGGACAAGAAAATTTTCATAGAATTTATACCTTTTCTTTCCCAGACCAAAAGTCTCTTGAAAAAGCGCTGGTTTCCGCTCCCGGGGAGAAAGCGGGTAAGCTTATCCATGATCTGACGGAAGGGAGAGTAACCCTGATGACAGCGGAATTTCAGGAAGACTCGTTGGATCATATTAAGTCATTTTCCTCCCAGAAAACCGGCTTATGAAATCCACAATCAAAACACCTTTTTTGAAGTGGTTTCTTCTCCCTCTGGTTATCATTTTTACAGTCTCTGCAGGTTTCTTTATTTACCAGCTGTTTATACGAATTACTCCCCGAACCAGACGGGTTATAACCTGGATCCGCAACCCTCAAACCCACCAGGATTGGTCAACTGAAGCTCTCTCTCGCTGCAGGGAATCAACACCTTTTCTATTCCCAACCGCTGGATACATCGGATTCCTTTGGAATGATTCCTTCCGCCCGGGACATCGTCATCAAGGTATTGATATATTTACCAGTGAATCCTCTGGGGAAACTCCTGTATATGCCTCTTTTGATGGCTATCTTACCCGTCTTCCTGATTGGAAATCCTCCCTGATCATCCGTGTTCCCCGGGATCCTCTTCACCCTCAGAATCAAATTTGGCTCTATTACACTCACCTGGCAAATATTGAGGGGTATTCCTACATAGTGGATGATTTTCCCGCTGGGGTTTCCGATCTCTTTGTGAAAGAAGGAACTCTGCTTGGGTTCCAGGGAAATTTCTCCGGCACAATTGGAAAACCGGTGGGAGTGCATCTTCATTTTTCAATTGTGATGGACAATGGAAAGAATAATTTCCTGAATGAATTAAATATCCAAAATACATTGGATCCATCACTCTATTTTGATTTGCCGTTAAACGGAAAAACCAATCACGGGGACAGCCCTGTTTGTCAAAATCAGGATTCCTCACCATAAAATTAGTATAGAGGAGGAGTAAAATCCCATGAAAGAATATCAAAATATCCTCACTGAAATTATAGGAAAAGTTGGGTTAATTACATTAAACAAACCTAAATCATATAATGCCTTGAATTATCAGCTTCTCTCAGAATTGATGGATTCATTAACTGAGTTTGATAACGACAACAAAATTGGCACCATGTTGATCACTGGAAACGAAAAAACCTTTGCTGCCGGCGCAGATATCACTGCCATGGTGGATGCTTCTCCGGAAGAGATGAGAAAAAGTCCTTTTATACCTGCTTTTGAACTCATCCGAAGGATAAAGAAACCTGTCATTGCCGCGGTGTCTGGATACTGCCTGGGAGGCGGTAATGAATTGGCAATGTCCTGTGATTTGATTATCGCCTCAGAGAGCGCTGTTTTTGGACAGCCGGAAATAAACCTTGGTATCATTCCCGGCGCAGGAGGAACCCAGCGTCTAACCCGTGCAGTTGGAAAAGTTGTTTCTATGGAAATGATCCTCAACAATCGAACATTATCTGCTGAGGAAGCGTTATCCTTTAATCTAATCAACAGGGTATACCCTGTTGAAGATTACCTAAAACAGGCTATAATCCTGGCTCAGGAAATTGCTGAGCGATCTCCACTTGCAGTGCAGGCAGCTAAAGAGATGATTAATCATTCCTTTGAGGTTTCTTTGACAGAAGGTTTGGGAGATGAACGGGAAACTTTCTATAATCTATTTTCTTCTCAAGATCAAAAAGAAGGTATGGAGGCTTTCCTGGAAAAAAGAAATCCTTCCTGGAAAGGTAAATAAGCATAAATTAATTGATTTAGGAGTGTATCTGAAATAATTGTTATATCTTTTCCACATATTTATATAAAGTTATTATGTAGTAGTCTTAGTAGGGGATGGGGATAAGTGGAAAAAAAGGAGGCAAGTGATTTTTTCAGGATAGAGTATAGAAAGCATCGCATATATGGGGACTTATTAGAACGGATACCCTATATAAAGGGGGGAGAATAATACTGACTTTTATATATTTGTCCACAGATAGTTGGGGATAGTATTCGAATAAAAGAATATTCCGAGTGAGTAAAATAAAAACAAACAAATTTTTTGAGTAATCTGTGGATAGGGTGTGATTTTAACGGAAAATGTCCCCAGTATTGACCCAATTCAGAGATGAGTTATCCACAGAAGAGAGTGTTTATCCACAAATTAGGGGGAGTTATCCACAGAAAAAGAGATGATTGTTAAGGGATAATTAAGGACAAATAGACCTAAATAGGGGTACTTTTCGGTGTTGTGGATGTCCTGATTAAGGATTAATCAGGCACTCAAGAAGGAGATATTATTGTTCCATCCGGGATTATGACGCTTTTAGGGATAACTACGATCCCATCCCGAATGGAACAATTGTCGTGGTCCTGCTCGGTGCCGAGAGGGAAAGGACTGATGATCACATTTGATCCGATCTGGGCATTTTTATCAATGATGGCGCCGTTAATTTGACTGTTTTCCCCAATACCTATTGGTATCTCGTTTGACTTGGTGCTGCTTTCCTCGTAATAATCTGCTCCCATAATGACGGTATTTTTAATAATAGAACCATCCTGGATAAGAGAGCGTAGACCGATCACTGACCGGGTGATCTCTGCTTTACCGATGTAGCAACCATCAGACAAAGACACATCTTCCAGTGTAGCGCCGGCGATGATTGATCCTGGCAAAAACCGAGCGTGAGTATAAATGGGATGGTCGACATCATAAAAATTAAATGGAGGAGAAGGTAGAGTGAGATCCAGGTTGGCATTATAAAAAGAACGAATGGTTCCGATATCTTCCCAGTATCCCTCAAAATCATAACCGACAACCTTGTGGGTATGAATTGCGTGGGGGATGACTTCCTTTCCAAAATCATCAACGTCCAATTCGCGGAGCAGATCATCCAGTACTGCTGTTTTAAATAGATAAATGCCCATTGACCCCAGCAGCGGAAGATCCGGATCTTCTCGGCAGAAAAAGGACTTCTGAATTTCAGGGTCCTTGGGTTTTTCCACAAAATCGGTGATCAGTTGGTCCTTCCCTCGTTTGAGGATTCCCATCCGGGGAGCATCCTCCATGGATACCGGCTGTAGGGCAATAGAGATATCCCCGCCGGTTTCCCACATATGCTGCGCCATTTGTTCATAATCCATCCGGTAAAGATGGTCTCCTGCCAGAATGAGAGTATAGTTTGATCCAGTGGAATGGATTTCAAACATTTGCTGGCGGACAGCATCGGCGGTTCCCTGGTACCAGGTGTCATTCAGAATGGTTTGTTCGGCGGCCCAGATCTGGACCCAGCCCCGGTGAAAAGGATCAAAGTTATAGGTCCTGGTGATATGCCGGTGGAGAGAGACGGAGTTAAATTGAGTCAGGAGTGCTATTCGGCTTATATTCGAATTGATGCAGTTACTGATTGGAATATCAATCAACCGGTATTTCCCGCCGATAGGGACTGCAGGTTTTGCCCGGAATTTAGTTAACGGAAACAGACGGGTACCCTGCCCTCCGCCCATGATGACAGCCAGGATATCTTTTGTTGAAGGCATGCCAGAACTCCTATGAATGAATAAACCATTTAAATTATAACCCCTCCTTGGAGGAGGGATGATTGTTAACTGGAAGTATTGTCCTAGATAAAAGAAGGAAAATAAGAGTGGTTCCACATTTGAGTTTACAAACGGAGAATTCCGGGAAATTTCTCATTTCGTTCTAATTAATAAATAGAAAAAACCGTTCGAAACTAATATCGAACTGTTTTTTCTTGTAGATGCCTCGCCTGGGTTCTGTTCCGAACGACACCCTTCCTGACAATGGGGGGATATATGTTCTTCAAACGATAAAGTTTTCATCCATTCGCTATTACATAATGAACCGAAAAGTTATGCAGGGGAAGTTATTTTTTGCCTAACTGGTATGAATGCTCCAACAAGGCAGGGTTTTTCTAACCATAGCCCACGTTCATTGCCGTTCCAAAACGCTGTAAGAAAAGGTTGTATTATGCTATCTATAAAAGTGTACTTGACCATTTATTGACAGTTAATTAACCAAAGGAGAAAAAATGAAATTAAACAAAAACTTCAAATTTGTAGTCATATTGACTCTACTCATAGCGACGTTCACTGTCGTGCAAGTCAGCGCAAAGGGTTTTGTTCATGCCCCTGTAATAATGGTTGACGGGGAGGAATATTACATGGCTGGAGCACCAGATGGTCCTGATGGAGCCACTGATATTCCTGGTCATGAATGGGTGCAGGCAGGGCCAACACAAGTATCAGGAAAACATTACAATACTGGTCCCTTCGGCGCCCCTCAGTGGTGGTCATCCGATGTCCCTGATGGCAGCTTACTCTATATTGTGCACGGCATCATTGATACATGGTCTCTAGAGAAAGCAGAACAGTATTTATCTAAAGGATACAACCATTATCATGAGCTCTTGAGCGTAGCTGATGGGTCAAAACATCCTACTAAAGTTGTTTGGCTCAAACACACAGCAGTTTCTAGCTTCACCCTTGACGAGGGACCACACCCCGAACTAGGCCACGAGGTTACACCTGGGATTGATGCGGAATTTATTCCTAACGGATCAATGCCATACGCCCCTTAAATATTTATTGGTTTGATTAGCATTAGGGGTGTTTGTCAGGTACGAAAACGAGGTCAGTCTATCATAGCCTGGCCTCTTTTTAATTAAGGGTTTCTTCAAAATTCTAAAAATGATGTCTTCTTGATTACTATATATATACTTAAATGGTGATCCATAGCGCATCCATTTAAATGAGAAGAATTGAGTTTTCCGTTCTCTTCTCCTCCCTATAGAAAAAAACCGATCCAAATAATGACACGGATCGGTTCAGTTCTCATCTGTGCCGAAGGTGGGAATCGAACCCACAATCCTCAAGGGAACGCGAGTTTGAGTCGCGCGCGTCTGCCAATTCCGCCACTCCGGCTAATCGCTGATTAGTATACCTAAAAGAAGATATCAGGTCAAGACAGGAAGCAGCCCTCAAGGCTGGTATAGAAAGTGAACAGCTGGCAAACATTAATAAATTCACCGGAAAGCAGATCTTTAAAACCTGGAGAAAATAAACTTGGCAAGTGAGGGAAAATAAGGTAAAATGCGCTGAGATACAATGATACAATTTGTGGGAGGCTGGATGAAAATTGAGATAGACTTCCAAAGCGGGATTCCCCTCTATGAGCAGATTGCTCACAGGATCTTGGGCTTACTTGAGAGAGATGAGTTGAAGAAAGGTGATCAGCTGCCCCCCGTCAGGACCCTGGCGGATGAATTAGGCGTCAACTTTAACACGGTTGCCCGGGCTTACCGGATGCTGGATCAGGGATCTGTGATCTCTACCCAACATGGAAGGGGCACATATATCATTGGCAAGGGGCAGAAAAAAACCAGCGGAAAAACCAAAAAGGAAAATATCGAACAGCTCACCCGTTTTTATCTCAGGAAAGCCAGATACCTTGGTTTTAAACGGGAGGAAATCAAAAATTGTTTTGATAAGATTTTTCAAGAAAGGAATTGAAATGAATTTTGTAGAGAAAATGAGGGACATATTCAGGGGACCGGTATCCTTGTTCTTGGTGGTGGCTTTTATCCCCGCCTGGATTTTATTTCTGCTCCCGGTATTTTTAAGGATGGCCGGAATCGAAGATACGACGACAGCCGCGCTGGTAGGATGGAGTGCAGCGATGTGGATGCCCGGGCTGGGAGCCATAATTGCGACGCGGCTGGGAGAAAAAAAAGAGCTCAAAACCCTGGGTTTAAGAAAACTGGGAAAGAAAAAGATTTATTTATGGGCTTGGCTGGGACCGATTCTGGCTGTTCTATTAACGGGAGTGATCAGCTGGCTCTTTGGGTGGGGAAAATTTGACACCTCCTTTCAGTTAATCAGACAATCAATGGAGGGGTTACCCGATATGCCGGAAACGGCCCTCCCGCTTCTTCTGTCAGCGCAGATTGCTGCATCTCTGACGCTTGCGCCGCTTTTTAACACCCTGTTTGCCCTGGGAGAAGAACTGGGCTGGCGGGGATATTTGTTACCTAAACTCCTACCCTTGGGGCAAATTCCAGCCATGCTGATCAGCGGTGCGATCTGGGGAATCTGGCATGCGCCAGCAATATTACAAGGACATAATTACCCCGAGCATCCCGTACTTGGCGTGGGAACGATGATTGTTTTTACAGTTTTACTGGGCATATTTTTCAGTTGGCTTTACTTAAAAACCAAAAGCCCTTGGGCACCTGCCCTAGCACATGGGACAGTAAACGCGGTTGCAGGTTTGCCTCTGCTCTTTTTAACCGACGTGAATCTCACTCTGGGGGGAAGCTTAACTAGTGTATCCGGCTGGCTGGCTCTGGCGGCGCTGGTTGGAATCCTGTATTGGAAAAGGGAGATTCCCCTCAGGTAAGAGGAAAATGTTTCACGTGAAACATTGGAAAATATGACAACTGCCGGGTTAATTTTACGAATACTGAACGCCTTATTAATGGCAGGTATTCCTTGCTTGTTAGCCGTGATTCTGATCCGCCGGGGAAATGACGGATTCGGGCCGATTGGCATAGGAATCGCTGTCTTTGTCCTCTCCCAGGTGGGGCACATTCCCTTTAATCAATTTGTTCTGCTGCCTGCCCTGGAGGGATGGGGAATTGGGACATCTCAATCCGGATGGAAGCTGCTGGCCCTGGGGATTGCGGTGGGTTTATCTGCGGGAATGTTTGAAGAAACCGCTCGTTATCTTTCGTTTCGGTTCTGGTTAAACAAAAGACCATATACATTGCTGCCGATCAAGTACGGCATAGGCCACGGCGGAATCGAAGCTTTCTTGCTGGGAATCCTGGCACTATATGCATTGATCCAGGTGCTGATGCTGGGAGGAGAGGGCGCGCTAAATTCTTTTCCACCAGAACAGGCTGATTTGATCCGGACGCAGAATTCAATCTTCTGGGAAGTCCCCTGGCAGCACTCACTCCTGGGTGCCTGGGAGCGAGTATCAGCCCTGGCTTTTCATATTGGCGCATCCCTGATGGTTTATAAGAGCGTAAGAGAGAAAAAGCCTAGCTGGTTGGCGATTGCGGTCCTCGGGCATACACTGCTGAATGCTTTTGCTGTTATGTCTTCCCAAAAGCTGGGTTTTGTTTTATTGGAGAGCATTCTGTTTATATATTCTCTGGGGTGGTTGTTTTGGGCCTGGACCCTGCGAGTGAGAGAAATTGAAGAGTTAATACCTAAGCTTCCCCTGCCCGGGGAAACGCGGTTACAAACACAGCGAATTACAGCAGAACAATTGGAAGAGAGTAAATATGATGAATAATGGACCAATTATCCAAACAATAAACTTATCCCGATCTTTTGGCGATATCCTGGCAGTCGACCGCATATCAGTATCTATTAATCCTGGAGAGGTATTTGGTTTGCTGGGGCCAAACGGCGCAGGAAAAACCACCATTGTTCGCATGTTGGCAGCTTTACTTGAGCCCACCAGTGGAGAGGCATATGTTGCTGGGTTCCAGATCGGAAAAGAAGATCAGAAAATTCGGCGGCAGATCGGATATCTGCCCGAAGCGCCCGGTTTATATGATGCGTTAACAGCGGAGCAGAATCTGGCTTTTTTCGGCGCGATGTATGGCGTGGAAGAAATCTCCCGCCAGATTAAACGCTACCTGGAGATGCTTGGCCTGTGGAATAGACGATATGAACCAGTGGCGACTTTTTCCAAGGGTATGCGCCAGAAATTGGCAATTGCCCGGGCGCTGCTCCATGAGCCTGAAGTTCTGTTCCTGGATGAACCTACCAGCGGACTTGACCCTCAAGCTGCCCGGCTGGTCCGGGAATTTATCGTAGAGCTTAGTGGTGAGGGACGCACGATAATTCTTTGCACCCACAACCTGGACGAGGCTGACCGTTTGTGTGATCGAGTCGCGGTTGTGAACGGACATTTACTTGCGCTTGATTCACCCAAAGTTTTGAGAAGAAAAATCTTCGGCAGAAAAGTTGTTTTCCATTTATTTGAGGCGAAAATTGATTTTGAACAGGTGCTGCTTGCGTTTGATTTTGTCAGCGAGGTTCATCTTGTTGAGAATAAAATTCTAGTTTCTGTGGAAGATCCGGAAAATAACAACCCGGCACTCATTCGCGCTCTGATAGAAGTGGGAGCAGAGATTCAATTTGTAGGCGAACTGCGCCGCCGCCTGGAAGATGTATACCTGGAACTGATGAAGTCAGCAGAAGGAATTAACAATGGATAGAATAAAAGCGATTATCGTTAAAGAGTGGCGGGAAGTCTTTAAGAACAAATTTGTCTTCTTTACTGTGTCATTTCTACCCTTGATGATTACGGCCCTGTCGCTGGGAATCCTCTACTTTGCGACCGGATCTGAAAATTTTGGAGGTGTCACCACGGCGGATCTGCCGCCTCAATTTTCAACGCTGTGCGGAGACCTGAGCGGAGGGGATTGTATGCTGTATTACATTGTCACCCAGTTTCTTCTTTTATTCATGATGGTACCGGTGATCATCCCCATGACCATCGCTTCCTACAGCATTGTCGGTGAAAAAACCACCAGGACACTCGAACCGCTGCTGGTGACGCCAGTTTCAACACTTGAAATCCTGATTGGAAAAGGATTGGCAGGAATAATACCGGCAGTTTCTGCTACCTGGATAGGATATCTATTGTATGCTGCCGGCGCGCATATCATGGTTGATAATCCTGCTGTGGTTGGTAAACTATTTGATCCGCTGTGGATGACGGCAATCTTTGTGGTTGGTCCGCTTTTATCAATTTTTGGTGTTAGTATCGCTATGATGATTTCATCCCGGGTGAATGACCCCCGGATTGCGGAGCAAATCTCGGGGATTTTTGTGCTCCCGATTGTGGGATTATTCATTGGACAGACTATGGGGTTAATTCTGGTGAACCAGCAGTTCATTCTTTGGATGGCTGGAATTCTCGTAGTTTTGGACAGCATCTTGTTTTATTTCGCGGTCCAAATCTTTCAGCGGGAGACAATCTTATCGAGGTGGAAATAGATTTATGAAAAACAGACAACCATTTTTTTTCATGCTGACAATATTGATTCTTCTGCTTCCTGCCACGGCTTATGCCCAGGAATCCCAACCCGGGTTTCACCTCTCCCTGATTCGGAACTTCGGTTATGGCGGGTTTGGAGAAATCCAGGGAAACTTCACATTGAAGATTCGAGATCCGCTGGCTGAGCTGGATAAAGTTGAGTTCTATATTGACGATGAACTGCTTACAACAATTCACCAAGAACCCTACGAATATAAATTTCATACCAGTAATTTCACCGATGGGGAGCATGGCTTTTCTGCTGTCGGCACCTTGATTGACGGAACTCTAGTGGAGTCCAACCAAATTATAAAGATACTCTTGTCCTCGGATCAAACCTGGTCTGAAACGCAGGGATTAATAGTGCCCGTTTTTCTTTTTATTGCAGGGCTCACTGTTTTGGGACTGGGTATACCGGTGCTGTTGAGCAGGAAAAAAGACTTTGTGTTAGGTAAATATGGTCCCGCCGGGGGGGCGGTGTGCCCACGTTGCGACCTTCCATTCTCGAGATTTTTCCTTTCCCCAAATCTTCTTGCTGGAAAGTTAGTACGCTGTCCGCACTGCGGTAAATTTAGTATACGTGCCAGGGCTTCCCAGAACCAAATACAGGAAGCAGAAAAGAAATATAAAAACAAAGATACCAGCAGGGTTAAAACACTGGACGATCAGGAATATCAAAAACTTCTTGACGAGTCGCGATTTGAAGATTGATAAATTTCGGCTTACGAAAATAAAAGGTAAAAATGTGCTCATTAGACTATAATTAACCAGCCAAAACCAAATCAGCGAGTAATAGTCCCTTATGTTTAAGAACCTCACTTCTTCTATCTCTGAACCGGAAGTCCGTAAGAAAACCCAAAAAATAGCTCAATTGGTGGAAATCAGCGCGGTTCTGAATTCCACCTTAAAACCGGATATTCTATTGAGGAACATCCTCGATACAGCTGCGGATCTTCTTGAATGCAGTGAAGTATCCATCCTGCTTTACGATGAACGGGAAAAGGAATTGAGGTTTGCGGCAGCAACCAGCGGGGATATAGAAAAATTGGAACAAATACCTGTCCCGCTGGACAGCAGCCTGGCAGGAACGATCTTTACTGAGAACCGGCACCTGGTAATAAACAGCACCCGGGATGATCCCCGACACTATAACGAAGTTGGCGATGAAGTTGGTTTACAGGTCGATTCTCTGCTGGGGGTACCGATGAGGATCAAAGACCGGGTAACCGGCGTGATTGAAGCGTTAAATAAAAAAGAGGGGGATTTTACAGATTTTGATGTTTCGTTACTGCTAGTTGTTGCATCACAAGCTGCTATCTCAATTCATAATGCCCGACTGATTCAAGCCCTGCAAAAAGCCAATGTTGAATTGAGTCAGGCGGATAAACTGAAACGAGATCTCATGTCTGTTGCATCGCATGAACTGCGAACCCCGCTGGGAAACATTCTTGGCTATGCAACACTTCTTCACGAAGATGCCATCGAGGAGAATAAACCTCTGGCAGAATCCATCTTAATGGCATCGTCAAAATTAAGGGCAGTTCTGGACGACATTGCCAATATGAACTTGCTTTATACCGGAAAAGCGGATTTGGATTTCAATGATACATCCCTTCAGCGGGTGATCAAGTATGCTCAAGAAGAAGTCAGGATGACGGTAAACAAAGAAGATCATACAGTGGATTATCAGTTGCCGGAGAAGCCAATTCAACTACATATAGACCTTCCGAAAATGAGCGTGGTCTTTGTGAATTTACTGCTCAATGCTATCCAGTTTACACCGGTTGAGGGGGAAATCAGATTAACGGTTGATGACAGAGATGATGAAATCATGGTCTCTATAGCTGATACAGGGAGGGGAATCTCTCCGGAAAACCTGGAAAAAATCTTTGAAGTCTTTTACCAGGTGGATGACCACATGACCCGGCGTTATGGGGGATTAGGCCTGGGGTTATCAATTGCGAAGGAATTAGTCACCCTGCACGGGGGAAGAATATGGGCTGAGAGTGAAGGTCTTGGCGAGGGAGCCACCTTCCGGGTTGTGCTTCCGAAAAACGTTTCCTGAGAATTTAGAAAGTCCTCGTTATAGAATCGGCTTGTTCACCTAAAATCAGAGTTTCACACATATCAAGAAAACTATCGAAGGCGGCCAGACGGATCTGGTAATCTTTTCCTGCAAAACCAAGTGCGGTGACAGCTTTCTTCCAGGCAGGATGCAGTTGGAGTTGGTCAGGCAGCGCCGAAACGGCTTCAGTCCAGGTGGTAAGCAGCGGCCATAAAGCAGCGGCTGGTTTTTCGCTCTGAAGGATTGCCTCAAGGGCCGCTAGATAATAAGTTTTTCGCTGGGCTAGAAGTGGTACGGGAGAGGTCTTTTCTTGGAGGGTGGTCAGGGCTGTATCCCAGTGATTAATCCAGTCCTGGAGAATCTCCTTTGTAACAGATACTCCTCCCAATAAGTGAATTAGAGCAACAGCCAATCCCGGAGCTCCTGCATCTGCGGCCTTTTCGGGAAACTTAATTCCAAGTCGGCGAGTTGGTAATGGGGGGCCTGTTAAGAGAGCTACCGCATTCAAGGTTTTATAAAGGGCATCCAAGAAGGCTTGGAGTTCGGTGATGTCCTCTTGGGGCGGGGAAATCTGTCGGTCCAGCCAGAATTGGCGGGCACTTTCGATCAATGGTCTGGTTCTGGCCTGGATATTCTCCTGGTATGAATAGTTGCTGCGCACGCCAGCTTGCGTATAGTCGAAGAAATGCCGGGGGTCATAAAGCGGCTGGGCGTCTCGGATGGCAGGACCAAGCCAGGGATCCACCCGTAAATCTCTTGGTCTCTGGTACAACAGTTGATCGTGGTGTTCTATATCAAAATGGATCTCGGGTGTAATCCGTTTGATCTCATTAGTATTTTCCGGGGGAGAAGAATGGATAAATACTAAGTCAATATCCCCTGCACCTCCAAGAAGCGGAGAGCCGTATAAAAGAGATCCCTGCAAATATGCAGCAATGATGCCCCGGTCTTGTTTGGTTTCCTTATCAACAAGGAGTTGAGCATGTTTTCGGAGGATTTCCGGCGTAAAGCGCATTTAGTTTGAGTCCTTTTTTTCGCTTATGCCTTATTGAAAAATTGAGTTTGATAAGGGTGTAGTTTTAACGTTTGACGAATTCTCTTTTCAACCCAATCCAGATCTTGTTCTTTGGCAACATAATTCAGCTTATTGGTGTTTATCCGTAATACCGGAGTCCTGGTATGTCCCTCGCCGAAAAACGCATTATAGGCATGGTTGAGGCTCTCAATATAACTTTGATCCATATTCCTTTCGTACGGTCGATCCCTGTGAGCGATACGCTGCATTAGGACATCCGTTTCAGCCTGCAGGTAAACGATCAGATCTGGCAGGGGAAGTTTTTCAGCCAGGGCATTATGTACGCTGAAATAGGTTTCCAGTTCATCACCAATCAGATTTAAACGGGCAAACAAAGCATCCTTCTCGAAGGTATAGTCCGCGATCAGGTTATTACCAGAGGTTAAGGCGATCGGCACTTCCTGCTGTTGGTGATATCTGCTTAACAAAAAGAAGATCTGGGTTTGAAAAGCGTATGTTTCCCTGTCCGAGTAAAAATCTGCCAGGAAGGGGTTTTCTTCAAATACTTCCAGCATTAAATCTGCCTGAAAACGGGAAGCTAATAAACGGGAGAGAGTTGTTTTGCCGACACCAATCGCGCCTTCAATTGCTATGTACATAGGAGGGTTGTTGTTCCTTTTTTTTCAAAAAAAGAGGGGTTTGGACAGTGTGAATAATTGCAATAATAAAACGATACAGTAATACATACTTGACAAACTACAGGTGCTTACGCTACACTGAATAGCATAACGCCTATCAATTATATCTTATAAGGAGGGAATTATGGTGGGCCTGAATCGAGTTCAATTGATCGGAAACTTAGGTCGTGATCCTGAACTCAAAAACATACCAAGCGGGAAAAAAGTCTGTGTTTTCAGCATGGCGGTCAACCGCCGCTGGAAGGACAAAGAGGGGGAATATCAAGATGTAACCGACTGGTTTAATATTGAAGCCTGGGAAAGACTAGCGGAGATCTGTGGGGAATATCTCAAAAAGGGAAGCCTGATCTTTTTAGAGGGAAGGTTGCAAACCGATTCCTATGAGGAAGAAGGTAACACCCGTTACTTCACTAAAGTGATTGCTTCCCAAATGCAGATGCTTGATCGCAAGGAGCCCGAAGCTAGCTGATCATCTTTAACAAGCCATGGTCCAGGAACTGGCAGGGGGTCTTTTTTCGACCAATATAAGCCAGATTTTCGACAGATAAACACCCGGGTGATGATTTCTCCTGGGTGTTTACTATTTATTAAATACTGTTTCCTCGTTCTCTTTAACTTGGGTTAACTTGCTGAAAATATACGTTTCTAAGGGAAGCGGGTATAATCTTCTTATCCTCAAGGTCCTGACCATTTCAAGTTGTTATTTGAGAAAGGAAGCAGACCGATGTCTCTCCAGAGAAACAAGATAATCCTTTTGCTGGCAACCGCTATTTTCTTATTAACAGCAATCAGCCTGGCCTGCAATCTCCCTGCCGGTTTACAGGAACGGGTTTTTGGTTCAGAAACTACAGCAACAACAACGCCTGCACCGACGTTTACACCGCAGCCTCTGCCTCCAACTATTGTGGAAACGGATCCACCTGCGGGCAGCACAATTCCAGTCGGGGGACCGATCACCCTCTACTTTAATCAAAAAATGGATCAAGATTCCGTTGAGGGTGCCTTATCTGGAGAACCTGAACTGGCAGGGTCATTTAACTGGAGTGATCCGGCTACACTGGTTTATACTCCCGAGCAACCATTCCTCCCAAATACGATACTCGTGTTCCATCTGGATACAACAGCCAAAGCCGACAACGGTTTGGCTCTCACCGAACCGGTTCAAATTGAATTTTTTATCCCAGATACGCTTAAGGCGACACATTATTTACCATCTCCGGGAGCAATAGAAATTGACCCCGCTTCTGCAGTGGTGGTTACATTTAATCAGCCAGTTGTTCCCCTTGGAGAATCCTTACCGGGTGAGCCTGCCTTTATGATTAGCCCTGCTGTAGCAGGGAAAGGGGAATGGATAAACACCAGTACCTACCTGTTCTCGCCCGAAACGGCATTGGCAGGTGGAGTGACCTACAAGGCGGAATTGTCTTCATTACTGACAAGCACAGCCGGCACGGTGTTGGATCCGGATACGCTCAGCTCCTGGACTTTCTCTACCACATATCCTCAACTGCTGGATTGGAGCCCCTATGAAGGAGAAAAAAATGTCCCTCTTGATACATCCCTGAAATTAACTTTTAACCAGGCAATGGATACAGAAAGCGTCGCAGCAAATTTGAAACTGGTCAGTGGTAGTGGAAAAGCAGTAACAGGAGAGCTGACATGGACTGATGATTTAACAGAAGCTGTATTTACACCCGATCAACTACTGGATAGGGCCACAACATATGCAGCTATCATTCCCGGTGAAACCAAAGCAGCCGGGAACACCCCGCTGCAGCTGGATACAACGTGGCAGTTTGAAACGGTGGGAGAGTTTTTCTTCATTGGAACTCCCTCAGGACAAAATTATACATTTTCTATTTATGAGGGAGCGACACTGTATTTCAACAGCCCAGTTGATCTGGAGAATTTTGAGGAAAATATCACCTTTACCCCGGCGGTTCCTAACCTCCGGCCTTCCACAGCTGGAAATGGAACTGTTCTTCATATCTATGGTAATTATGAACCCCTGACCGACTACAAATTGGTAGTTAAACAATCCCTTTCTGACCTCTGGGGCGACTCCTTGTTTGATTCGGTATCTTTGTTTTTCACCACCGAGCCACTTCCGTCAAATCTGGTTATCACTCAGGGAACTAACATTCTTTTCTTAACCGGATCAGAGAACGCAATACCGGCAGATGGAACAAATCTAGACCAGGTCTCGGTTAATATTGGCACAATTCCCACGGAAGCTTATTCTAACTTTTTTGGCCAGAACCGTTATGCAGTTCTGGATGATTATTATCCTGCCGATATACAGTATTGGAACCATATCGTAAGCGTTCCTGGAGATGACAACTATACAATCAATCTCCCACTAAACAAGTCCGGGACATCTTTAGCCCCGGGTCTGTATCGCTATCAGATATATTCTCAGGAACTTCCGTACAACCCTTCACCGTACCTGCTGGCTGTCAGCAATGTCCATCTGACCATGAAAGCAAGCCCCCAAAACCTTCTGGTCTGGGCAGTTGATTTGGAGACCATGGCTCCGGTGCAGGATGCGGAGATCAGAATCTACAATGAAGGTGGAGAAGTTTTTTATAAAGGAGAAACCAATCAACAGGGAATTTATGAAGTTGAATTCGACAACCCCGTTGATCTCTATAACAGGGTTTTTTATGCAGTGGCGGGATCTCCAGGCGAAGAGAATTTTGGGATCACTGCATCTAATTGGGCATCTGGAACAGAACCGTACAATTTCAGTTTGCGCTCCAATTATGGACTTCCTCAACCCCAAACATATATATATACCGACCGGCCGATTTATCGCCCCGGGCAAACCGTATATTATCGTTTGGTACACCGGAGGAATGTAGACGGCGATTATAGACTCCCAGTCGAGGATAAAATCATCGTGACAATTGATCTACCGCAGGGCGAAGACAAGGTAGTAACACTCTCCCTGTCTGAATACGGAACTGCTCACGGAGAGTATCAGCTTTCTTCATTTGCACAGCCCGGATATTACCAGCTGAAAACTGACGATGGCATGGTGTTTTTCCAGGTTGCCGAATACCGCAAACCTGAGATAGATCTGCAGGTTTCGTTTGGAAAAGAGGAAACCTTGCTGGACGATGATTGGCAGGGCGCGGTTGATGCCCAGTACTATTTTGATGCTCCGTCTGGAGATTTACCTATCTCCTGGGCTCTGAGGGCTGTTCGGTCACCCTTCTCTCTGCCGGGATATCAAGTTGGGGTTTTGGACAGCAATTGGTTTTCCTATCCAGGTTTTGATTATACTTCCAGGTGGGGATGGTTAATGGATTCGGGCGAAGCCGAGACAGATGCCCGCGGAGCGTGGACAATCGATCAACCGCTCACCAATGTTGACGCCTATGATTGGGAAATCACTCTCCCTGCGACTTATAAATTAGTGGTAACAGCCCAGGATGAAACCGGCTTCCAGATCACCAGCCAGGCTGAAATGCTGGTACATCCCAGTGATTTTTATATCGGCGTGAAACCATCGGCCTGGATAACAAAGGCGGGGGAGGAAGTCCAGTTTGATATCAAGGTTGTTGATTGGGAAAAAAAACCCGATGGGGTCAGAAACCTTCGGGCTGTATTAAACCGGGTTACCTGGCAGAGCGAAGTGGGAGAGATTGGACAGATTACTTACCAGAGGGAGACTGAAGCAATCTCGACCGAAAACTTTAGCACCGGACGGGATGGAGAAACAGGACTCAGCTTTATTCCTCCAGAGCCGGGAACCTACCAGCTGGATATCTACGGAGATGGCGCCCGGACAGAAGTGATGCTCTGGGTTGGAGGTCCGGGGACAACGGCTTGGCCAATGCTTACCAACCAGAAGATAAAATTAGTTTCTGATCAAGACATATACCTGCCGGGAGAGGACGCTGAAATCTTTATACCCAATCCGTTCCCCGGGGGCGCACAGGCACTCATCACAGTAGAACGCCATAAAATCATCTCCTACCAAACATTGAATATCACCTCGTCCGGGGAGACCATCAGCATTCCGCTCGGCGATGAAGAATCACCCAATATTTATGTTTCTGTAACCCTGTTGGGGCAAGAGGGGGATGGCACAGCTGATTTTCGCCAGGGGTATATTAACCTGCTGGTGGAACCGGTCACAAAAATGATGCAGGTGGAAGTTATTGGAAAGCCAGAGCGTCTTGGTCCGAGGGAAGATGTGCAGTTTACGATCCGGGTCTCTGATCACAATGGCGATCCGCTAGAAGGCGAATTTACACTGGCAGTTGTTGACAAAGCTGTTCTTGCTCTGGCGGATCCAAATTCAACCGAGATTGGAGAGGCGTTTTACGGTGTACAGCCGCTTGCGGTCCGGATGGGAATTCCCCTTAGTGTGCATGCCGGACGAAACATATTCATCCCGGGAGGAATGGGTGGCGGCGGCGGCGCAGAAGCTTATTTTGTACGTAGCCAATTTGAGGATACAGGTTTTTGGAGTGCGGATGTCCTAACGGATGAGAATGGAGAAGCGGTAGTTACAGTAACAATGCCGGATAACCTGACAACCTGGCAGGCGGAAGCCCGGGGGGTAACCAAAGAAACTGAAGTCGGTCAGGCAGCAGTGGAAGTGGTTACCTCAAAAGATTTGTTGATTCGTCCCGTGACCCCTAGATTCCTGGTGGCAGGGGATCATCTGGCATTGGCAGCCGTGGTTCATAACAACACGAATGAAGACCTAACAGCCGATGTAACCCTACAGGGAGTTGGGATTCAGTTTGATGTTCCGGATTTTTCCACACAAACGGTAGATATTCCTGCCGGAGGCAGAACAAGGATCGAATGGTGGGGAACTGTAGAAGATATCGACGAGGTTGACCTGACCTTCACAGCAAACGCTGGAGAGTACTCGGATGCTGTGAAACCATACCTGGGACCTCTTCCGGTATTACGTTACACGGCTCCGCAAACTTTTGGGACATCAGGAGTTCTGGAAGACTCCGGACAGCGCCTGGAAATCGTAACTCTCCCAAAGACTTATGATCCTGAGGAAGGATCTCTGGACATTGAGCTGTCTCCTTCCCTGGCCGCTGCGTTATTAACGGCACTGGATGCCATGGAAGAAGATCAGCATATCTCCACAATTGCAGTTCTGTCTAATTTCCTACCCAATGTGATTACTTTCCAAACTCTGCAGGAGCTTGAGTTAGAGTATCCACAGTTAGAAAGTAGGCTGGAATCAATCATTCCCGAAACATTAGCTGCCCTGTCGGCTGCTCAAAATGAGGATGGCGGATGGGGCTGGTGGCAGGGAAGTGCGAGTGATGGGGAGATCAGTTCATTTATCCTGTTCGGCCTGACTCAGGCAGACAAAGCCGGAGTTTTTGTAGAAGATTTGATGATTCAGCAAGCCCGCGGATATTTACTGGCAACCATGCCGGCAGTTGAGATGCTGGCAGAGCCCTGGCAGTATAATCGGCTGGCTTTTAGGTATTTTGCTCTAACGGAAGCCGGGATTGATACCAGCGGGGGGATGCTGGAGCTTGCCTCACTCAGCAGCCAGCTCAGCCCTTATGCCCAAGCAGTTTTAGCGCTGGCGCTTGAAAATCAACTACCGGGTAATGAACAAGCCAGGACCCTGTTCTCTAATCTGGTTGGAACAGGAATACGAACTTCCACCGGAATTCATTGGGAGAACCCTGAAAACTGCCGCTGCTGGTTAAACAATACCACCACTACCACAGCCATCGTCACCTATGCTTTAGCCCGGGCTGACGCGGACTCCGGAACCCTGCCGGAAGCTGTCCGCTACCTGGTTTCCACCAGTAGGCCTGGAGGAGATTGGGGCTCTGCTTATGAAACAGGCTGGGCAGTCCTGTCCCTAAATGAAGTGATGAAGGCAAATGGCGATCCATCGACCAGTTTTGTATATTCAAGCGCAGTTAACGGAACTGATGTGATCAATGGGCAGGCTGAAGGTTCAGCTCAGCTGGAGGCAGTGACTGCATCGGTCCCGGTGGGAACACTGTATGCGGAAGACCCCAATGCGCTGGTTATTAACCGCGGAGAAGGGGAAGGTACCCTGTACTATAAAGCTCACCTGCTAGTTTCCAGACCGGTAGAAGATGTCCAGCCATTTGGAAAAGGAATGAGCATTTCCCGCGTTTATGCTGATTTTAACAATGAAGGCACAGCAATCTTTACCCAGGAAGGAACGGTGGGGGTTTTACTGCAGGTTCAACTTACCTTGGTTTTGGAACACGATGCCCATTATTTGATGGTGGAGGACAGGATACCAGCCGGGGCAGAGATCCTGGATACCCGATTAAAAACCACCCGGCAGGACACGGCGGAATATCAGGTGTCAGCGCCATTTAGAAATGGATGGGGATGGTGGTATTTTAACCCGCCCACTGTTTTTGATGACAGGGTCAGCTGGTCAGTTAATTACTTGCCTGCCGGTACCTATCAATTAACTTACAGCATCTCCCTTACCCATCCCGGAGAATATCAGGTTCTGCCGGCCCGTGGCTGGGAAGTATACTTCCCAGAAACCCAGGCTGTCAGTGCGGGCGAAAAATTTTTCATCCACGCAGAGGATTAAATAGGAAAACGTTTCCTGTGAGGGAAACGTTTTCCAAACCACACTAACATTTGATAATTTTAAAATCCGAGCTGCAGCCAGTTGGTGCCTAAGATAACCTGGCAGCTGAGGGCGACAAACAGGATCAGCAGGATAAACCCGCATCCACAGCCGGTGCAGGATACTCCCCAGCCAAAGCCAAAACGATCCTGAAGCCAATCAAATACCACGTCCAGCATAAAAAGTTTAAACAAACCGGTCAGGCAGCCTTGCTGTCTATTCCCGTAACTCTCCTTAGGTATGTACCTCAAAGATATATACGTTAATCCGGGAAAAAAGTTGCAGGAGTAAAAAAATTATTGACAAAAAAGAGAGAGACGTTAACAATGAATTAAGGTTGATTTCCCCCCCGCAATACATCCAGCACGATCCGAATCTTTTCTTCCGCTGAATACTTCTTTCTGCTTTTTTGACGGATATTTTTTACTGTTGCTTCTACACTTGGTTTCTTTTCAGTCATGGGTTTCTCCTTATCTAATAAACCATCTTTTGACTGAAAAGTCTATATTATATTTTCACACGAATGGTCTCATAAGGTCTGACACGGTACAATGACGCTATGGGCGGGGGAAGGATTCGTGTTACTGTGCAGAATATTGGTGATGGCCCCATTGAAAATCGTGTCCTTGCGTTTGAAACTCAGCTGCCGGACGGCACACCTCTTTATGTCGGCGGTTCCTACCCTAACGTCAGCTTTGAACCAAGAGAGATTCATACCTATGATCTAAGCGGCGTGAGTGAATCCATCCGTGGCCCCGGATGGCTGCCGGATACAATGTAACCGTCAATCCGAATGCGACTATCCTGGAGGAGAATGGTGATAACAACTCTTTTGTTATTGGAGAGGCAACACGCTTTTGGATCTACCGGCTGTGGATAGACGTACCTTATTGTGTGCGTAATACAGTTGAATTCGGGTTTGACGCCTATATCCTAACAGGCGAAGATCGAACGCAAGTTGCTGATTGGAATATCAGACAGGATATCGAATGGGGGTCGTGTTTCACACCCTACCATTGTTTTCTTGAGCTTGATGATATTGAAACCTACTGGTTTGATATCTATGGAGATGAAGTGCTGGAGATATCCATCAGGGTGGATTATCCGGGCACTCTGCGAAGATCCTATACCATCAGCGACATTTTTGAGTCCCCACCTGGGGAGGTGGTGATACTTGGAACAGTTGCTGTAGTTATTATTCCGAACGGGATTATGGAAGACACAGTTGGGTATTTGATAATATTGATGGGTATAATTGGGCTACCCGCATAAATATCTGTCGAGAGAATTATGAGGAGGATGAATAGGTATAAGGAGCCATGTATCAAGGCGTGTGCAAGATTATGAAATTCAATCCTGGAAAATATCCCAAGGTGATTATTCTGTACCTGGCCCTGGCGTTTTTCTCGATTCCGCATTTAATTGATGATTTTTTGTTTGATATTCCCCTGGATTTCGGGATCAGCAATCAAACTGCCCAAATTCTCGCCGGGGTATTTATCCTGCTTTTTATGCTGATATTTAAAGAGCTGGCTCTAGAGAAGAAACCCGGATTATATGGTGCGATATTTATGGGGTCTTTCCTTGCCCTGGCGGGGATCCTGAAGCATATACCTTTGATCATTAAACCAGGACCGTATTGGAGCGGCTGGTTTTCCGAGACGTTAATTATCGGCATGATCCTATCCGGAATTGCCTTAACTATCATTACAACCAGATCTCTTTTTAGGATGACGGAAGTTTCAGATGAATAAGGTGCTATCAAGGAAGACCCTTATATTATTTGTGATGTCTTCTTTGATGGTAATCTTTTTCTCTACTTGCTCGGTTCAACCAGCGGAGTTTTCATCGACTGGTGAAACCTGGGGAATTTATCAACTGGACCTGGAAACCGGACAAGTGCACATCCTGTATGGCGCGGAGGAGGAGATATCAGCTCTCAGCCTTGATGCCGCCGGGGACAAGTTGGTTTTTTCTCAAATGACTGGCGGTACCGGGTATGAATATTCAGAAATCTATACTTTATCAATAAAAGACCGTGTTTTATCAAGGCTTACAGATAATTCATATTGGGATCTTTATCCTGTATGGTCTCCGGATGGCTCCGAGATAGCATTTCTGTCATGGGAGGAATCATCCTTAGATATATACCTGATGAATGACGATGGAAATAACAAAAGACAGCTTTACGATTCTGGATTTCATGATGCGGATATAGATTGGGTGGGAGATAAAATTGTTTTCACAAGTCAGAGCAGGATTTGGATCATGGACTCTGATGGTAAGAACCCCCGGCCAGTAACGGATCCGCCGCGGGCAGGAGAGTGGGGCCAAGCGAACTTACCATTTGGGGATTACGATCCCCGATTAAGTCCGGATGGGACAGAAATCGTATTCTCGAGAATGATTGGGGACGAGTCAACTCACGGTAATTATGATATTTTCCAGGTCAACCTTGATGGTTCAGATCTGTTAAATCTCACCAAGACTGGTTACTCACAAGGGCTTACCAGCTGGTCTCTAGCAGGGAATGAAATCTTGTTTATCGTAGCAGCGGTTGAGGGGAGAGGAGTGTATGATCTTTACACGATGAACAGCGACGGATCAGAAGTTAAACTACGGATTCCTGAAAGTACCCCTCCCGAATTTCTTATCCATTCCGCGCGGTATGCCAACGACTCTTCAACGGTATATTTAGTGGGACAGTGGTGGGAAGAAAGTAAATAATTATTGTTCTTTTCATGACGCAGGGAGAGGTTCACCCTCCGGTTCTGGGGGATTAAATCGGTCGCCCTTTCCAAGCCACAAGTGCAGGATATAAAAACCAAATACAGATAAAGCACAAAGTCCGGCACCCAGGTACCAAAGCAGGTTGGGATTAAAATTATCTAGAATTATCCCGGCTGCACTGGGTCCAATTGTCGCCGGCAGCGTCCAGGAAAGGCCAAATACTGCCATGTAGCGCCCCCTCATTTCCTCCGGCGCGAAGTTGGTTGCCAAAGCAGAAGCAGTGGGCATGATGACCATCTCCCCGATAGTAATAATCACAATGGCGGCAGCAAACAGCCAGTAAACAGTTACAAATCCGAACATTCCGAACCCAACCATATAGAAGAATGTGCCCAGCGCCATCATGATAAAAGTGGGATACTTCTTAATTACCCGGGTGGTCTGAAATTGGAACAGGATCACGATAATAGCGCTGACAGTCAGTAAAAATCCATAGCCCTGGGGCTTGATACCGTGGTTGTCTCGCAGATAAACTGAGAGCGTGTTGTACATTTGTTGATAGACAATACCCATCAACATCGATACTCCCAGGAATGCCACATAAGCATAATCCCGCAGCACGATGCCATACCCGGCGAAGGTCTTCAGTATGCTTTCCGGCTCTTCGGTTGTTTCAGGTTTGGTTTCCGGGATGTAGTAGAAAAAGATTACAGCCACAATACAGCTGATGACTGCATCGAGCACAAAAAGTATAAAATAACTGCGGTTGGCGATAAAACCGCCAATAGTAGGTCCGATAATCCAAGACATATTGGCTACTACCCGGAGTATTCCAAAACCTTCCTGGCGTTTGTCCTCGGGCAATAAATCAGCTACCATGGCTTGATGGGCAGGTCCGGCAATATTTGAGAGCAGGCCGATAACTACTGCCAGGGGTATGAGGACCGCAAATTCATTAACCAGTCCTAATGAAAGGGTGCTTAATGCGCTGAAAATCAATCCAAAAAGGATTAAATTTTTGCGTCCGAATTTATCAGTTAACGCTCCCCCGATCATGGATCCGATTAATCCAAAAGCCGAAAAAGTTCCCAGCACAAACCCGGCCTGGGTCATCCCGACATTAAACTTCTGCGTGATGTAAAGGGAAAAGAACGGGAAGAGCAGCGTGCCGCCTATGCGGTCGATGAAGGAGGCGCCTACTACAACCCAGAATTTTTGTGGGAAATCATGATAAATGTTCCGCAAGCGGGTTAACATACAATCTCCGGTACCTAGGACAGAAATGGCATTATAGCATAAGGATTAACAGCTTTGTACCATTCGGGCGAAGGGTCCTTGTCATGGATTGTTGAATACTGAAAAACAAAAAAGAATCAAACAAGAGCATCTGGGTTCTATGCTTCGATAGGGGATTATTAACACCGCGACCACTACCGAAGGTTGGGATCTTAGAAAAAAATGGTGGGGATAGAATTTAGTTAAGGATCAGAAACTATATCCAGGAAGATTGTTATTGACTGAGTGTGAATTCCAGCCCAAACTCCTCCAGCGTTTTTTGAGTTGGCGTTCCGGTATTTACATCCCAGCCATGTTCTTTGTATGCGCCCGCCAGCAGCGAATCCACAAAACGGGCTAAGCTCATGAAGGAACTGTTTAATCCCAATGCCAGACCCTGGTCCATTTCCGCTTCCTTGGAAACCAGGGAGGAAATCGAAGGGCGCAGCATGGCATTAGTTAAGGCAAACAGCCCGGTTGTCAGCATCAAAGAAGGCAAATCATAGGCTGTTAAGATCAACAGGAAGGTTACGGTCAACCCTAGCGCTTGGTTGCTGGACCGGTCAGGAGCATCTGAACCAGGGCGATGACCGTACCAACGACCATCATCACCTTCCCGATCTGGGAGGGGCCAAAGCCAAAGCGCTCCATGACGTGCCCCCATTATTTATACCACTCTTTATGTTAGTGCAAGTTGATAAAATTGGGTAGAGGGAACCATGATCGTTTCTGGCACTGGAGGTCGATACCCCAATGC
>SDBU01000658.1_pt1 | contig 48709 bp, 82 predicted proteins | sample 2277071 | NCBI WGS metagenome assembly SDBU01 (sample SAMN10397929, study PRJNA504765) | marine sediment metagenome | isolation source: marine sediment core GS08_GC12, 126 cmbsf | place: Arctic Ocean: Gakkel Ridge, Loki's castle | collected 2008
ACAAATAATGTTTTTTTGACTTTAACTAATTTTACCTTTATTCCTGTCTTTGGAAACAGTACATTATTGATATAATCGCAAAGCTTTTTAGTCTGCAGAGTCCAATGATCCTTTGCATCATATTCTTTTTCAGTCATCTTCAATCGCTTTCTCCAATTAGAACATTTAATTCTTTTACTTGAGCCTTAATAATTACTTCCGAATATTTATTGAGTTTTCTATTCGCCTTCTCGCATTGCTCGCTCAAATAACAAAAGGCATTAAGCAATTCCTCATGTGTCAAATCCTCTGGTTTTAAGCCGAATATTGTGCATGTTTTATCAGCATTAGAGCAAGGCGGTATTCTACAATCAGTCATTTATCCTCCGCTTCGGCAAGTACTTGTTCGGTTATTTGTATTTCTTTCGCTATTCCTGGTAGTGACATGAAAGGGTGCTTTGATATACCAGTAAGCAGGCTTGATAATCTTTCCACTCTTTCAATCAGCTTATCATGGTTATTGACACATTTGTCAATATATTCCCAGTTACTTCTATCTTGTATCCAGGATTCAAGAAGTGGTGTCGGTGTGTGTTTAGTTGTCATTTGCCCTCTCCTTTCGCTTCGGTAAGTGCTTGTTCGGAGTCAATGATGATATTAAAAACTCCCAGCATCGGATATCGTAAGTTAGATATTTCTAATCTATCTTTACATGTTTCCAATGCCTTGATCAGATTGCCATTTGATTTTTGCAACGCATTTCGTTCTTTTGCAAGGCCCACAATCATTTTATAATTTCTATGAGCCTTATCTTGGATATATTTTACACAATTCTTATAATCAAAAGCAAACTCTGAACCGCCCGGCGTTAAACTACATAATGCCTTCATTTCTGGTGATGGTTCTATTACCCCTACCTTTATTGAATCCTGAACCATGTCGATTGCTTTTTTTCTATGCTCTTCGATTGTCATGATACCCCCTGAATGTATTTTTGTTTAATAGCAATTCCGTTTATAGTGATATTTCTTGACTTTAGATTTGTAGCAAAGAAAGGTGAGTTAAGGTTACTCGTTTTATTCTTTTCTTTCCGAGCATATTTAGATTTCCCCTTCTTCTTTTTTCCGGAATCCAATAAAGCCTTTTTTTCTGTATTGCGTTTCTGGGTTAATTTCTTTTGTTTTGATGCCATTTTCTTTCCCCCTGTTGCCGTTTTAGATTATTATATTTTTCACTCCTATTCTCATAATCATCAATCATAGGCAGCGAATTTTTTGCAATCTTTGATTTCTTTTTTTGTTAATGGTTTTAATTTCCATAAAAACTTTTGCCATAAATCAAAATCATTATCATCATTAAGGGTAAATATCTTTACGAGGTCATTATAATAATCAATAGCATCTTCATAATCTTGATATTCTACATATCCACCAAATATGTCAACCAACCTTTTGCCGATTGCGATGGCTTCCGCAAAAGAACGTGGCATTAATAGCCTTGCTCCCAAAATGGACTTACATTCCGATTCATAATGTAACATCCAAGCACCACCTTTGAATATTATTCTACAACAAGTAGGACAACATTCAATGGATTCAACTTTAGAACCTTCGGCATTAACGGATTCAAAGGATTTTCCTTTGTTAATTTTTGTCTTTTTTGCTCCCTTTAGAATGCCGATTACATCTGCTATCTGTCCGGCTGTTGCATTTGGTTTTAAATAAATTCTTGTGTCAACTCCCATATTCCTTCTCCTTTGTTAGAGTGTGAGACTTTGGACTCACTGTGTCCTTTACTGGAGCCGAAGCCCCAGCCATCAGGAGTTAGTTTATAATGTGGAGCAATACTTCAAATGGTTCAAGAGCACTGTATGTCGGCATCAAGGCAGCTATCCGCACGCCCCACAATTTTTATTATCCAATCCTTTTTTTACTTACCCATATATATTTTGTTTTACATCCTTGAAATTCATGCGCATCCTTGTCCTCTGATAAGAATTTTTCAGCCAACTCAAATGCTGAATTATATTCTACAATTACTTTATAAACATCAGAGTATTCTTCAGTTTCATATTCTGATAAACTACTTCTTAATATTCTTTTCAAATTATAATTATCTAATTTTAAAGCTTGAATAACTTCCTTTTTGGTACGTTTGCGGATACTATAACAAGTTGAATCTTTTATGCAATCTGCTACCCAGTAAGTTAATTTCATTTTCGCCGTCCTTTGTTTGAGTTATTTGCTTGTTGGTTATAGTATAACTATTAATGAAAGAATTGTCAAGCTTTATTTTTGATTATTGTGTTTTAATTTATGGCATGAGGCACAGAGCCATACAAAGTTCATAAAGTGGTTGTAATTAAAATGATGTGCTTGAATTCTTGCTTTTCTTCCACATCTGGGGCAGATTTCAGGTCTTTTAATAGTACCCTTTTTTACCTCTTTATATAATTGTTTCTTGATTTTTACCTTTTCAGGATTAGCTTGTTCCCACTCAAATATACATTCTTTATAATTATCCGCCCTATTTCTACCATTCTCCTTATACCATTTTTCATAATAATCTTTTTGCTTTTTAATACGTCTTTGTCGATATATTTTTGTTTTTTCAGGATGTTCTGCTCTCCATTTCTTTTGATATTCTGGATTTTCAGCATATCTTTTACGGGCATACGCTAATTTTTTTGCCCTATTTTTCTGAAAGTAAGTTTCCATAATTGAATATTATAAACAAAAATAATTCTTGTGTCAAGAAGTATTTTAAAATATTATTGAAATATTTTTCTTCATACCTATAAAGCATTGATATAGTTATTTTGCCGGAGAAAATAATTTGAAGTTTTTTATTTTAAGCAAGAAAAAGGGACATGAATTTTACTTCATATCCCCTTGACCGATTGCCCAACAAACGGAGGGCTTGTGAACAATCTAATCTTCGTTCGGTTTACCAGCCCTATCTGCAACTGCATAAATCCCGAAAGCACCCGCAATCACGTTTACAACCGTCACGACAGGCAATCCGATGTAAGGAACAATCGCAGCTACTGGTATTAGATTATTCAAAATACCGAGTGCTATTGCCCAGTTAGTTTTCTTAGCATACCACTTACGTTTTGAAGCCATTTTGTTCCTCCTTTATTAGTTAAACCTTCTTGCCCCATCTTGCTATCTTGCCCCTCAAATCTATATGAATGAAACTTTGATATCGTCCGATGCCATCAAATTTCAGTTCCTTTGTCAGAGCATACATTATCCTTAATTTACCGGAGAATCCATTCCCCCATGATGGTCTAATATCGGTAGCGAAATAAAGATGCTGTGATTTTATGCCACCGCCGACTTCCCTGTTATGTTCTACACATCGGTATCCGCTGTTGATTATTATCGGAAAGCCGAGTATGCCTCTCATTTCCTCTAACCTCTCAACATGCTCATAAAGACGGTCGTTTATCTTTAATCTCTGGCAGCATTTACAGGTAAAATCCTCATAAGAGAAATGCTCGGTTATATATCTAATCACCAATTATATTACCTCATAAAGCTAAACTTGGTTGAAAAGCTTTTTTTAATTTGGCAGATTTTACTTGATTTTCATATTTTTTTAAAAGCTGTAAATTATTAAGAGCCCAGCATCTTTTGAAATCAAGATGTTCTGGTTTATCAAAATTGAATACTGAAATCGGTATTATATGGTCAATCTGAAACTCTCCATTGAGATAATCTTGCCAAGTTGTTCCATTAGGTAGAGTTTTTTCTAAATGTTTTTTTAGTTGTTCTACTTTATAACCCACTAAAGTTTCCCAATGACGACCATTTTTATTACTATGTAATGTCTGATATATTGCTGTTCTCATGTTTTTATTTAATCTGTATTTCAAACTATCTTTTTTTCTTTGTTTAGTGGCATTTACGCCTCCCCTCCAAAGATGATTATTTTTACCTAAATATTTACCCTTCATTGCTTTGCTTACTTTTTTTCTTGTTTCAATAGAAATTATTTTACCTTTGTTACCTTTACTTATTTTCAGTTTATGTTCTTCTGTTAAAGGTTTTCTTTTTTGTCCTTTTTGTGCATCACTTAATTTCTTTCTTGTTTCAGCAGAATAATGTTTTCCATACATTGGATGTTTTTCACCACTTTCTGCTAAACCATAACATTTTCTTGAACAATATTTTCTGTTTTTATAAAATGCTTTAAATTCTTTTTTGCAATGCTGACATATTTTTATTATGGTCATGCTTATTTACCTTTATTGGTTCTCAATAATCGTCTGAATAGCCGTGACAGCCGTTTTAATATCATCAATTTTATTGCCTTGTACCTTTTGGATTTCCTCGATCCGGTCAAGTTTCTCTATATGCGTCTCTTTGACATGCTCAATCTCTGTTGTATTGGCAGTAATACCTTGCTCATTTGCTCTTACTTTAGAACCAATATTAAGGTCTTTAAAATACATTCCAAAGAATATCAAAATGATTGCTGTCATTATACCGATTATTATTTTGTGATTTTTCTCAGTCCAATGTGCCGGAGCCATATTAACTCTCCTCTTTTGAAATATCTATTTCAACTTGTTTTGCTATGTCCTCTGTCCCATCTTCTTTGAATGTTCGTATTATCTTCTTGTCAGGAATCGGTATCCGATGCTCTTCGAAAACCTGTCCGCTAATTCCAAAATATTTGACTCTATACGAAGTCACTTTTTTAGTTATAGAGTCAGTTAAATTCTTAATCTTATTGCAAGGTATTTCCTTATAATTTTCATTCATTAATATTCTCCTTATTCTGTCCAGACTTGAATATATTGTGCATCTATATTAGCAGTAATTCCGTTTGTATTTTTTGCACTTGCTGCAGCCATATGCGAATGAGACGGAACTCTTGTAGTATGAGTTGCTCTTAATATTTCATCAATATAAAATTTAACATCAGTTGTTGTAATTACAATTTCAACTGTATACCATGTATTATCGGTATCAATCCAAGTTGGGGTATGTGCATCTGTTTTTTCCGTTGCTACGCCATCACTTGAACAGAGATTAACAGTATCATTATCAATATGTACCGATGCTACATGAAAATTTAAAACATCCCAGACATCTGCGGCACCATCAGAACTCTGAGTTGTAAAACCAAACCCCGCTTCGCCTGTTAAATCAATCACTCTAAATTTTGTCTTTAAATGCAATGAGGCTATATTACCATTATCTTTTAATACACTCCAAGTCATTAAGTCTTTTGTGCTTATAATTGCATCATTTGTAGCTACTGTTCCTGCTTTTATTTGCATATAACTGTCGGCAACTTGTATGAATGCCTTAACTTCAGCATCATTATCTTCCGTAACTGCCCATATCGCTGTATTTGGTACTGCTGCATTAGCAATATTAAAGAACCATTCATTCAGTCCAAGCTGTCCTCTCATATTACCAAGTGATAATGCTTTGTTGTTCGGCGTTTCCAAAGCTGCAATATCTGCCGAAACATCTGCTGCAGGTGTTCCAATTAAGGCATCAATTCTGTCTCTTATTGCCTCAAGGCTGTCAGTATTGTCATCAAAATCAGCCGCTGCTCCATCAACAGCCATTATCTGTGCAAGATAACTATCAGTTGTAATTTCTGAACGATCAGCATCTGCAACACCATAAAGATATTTTATTTTACTAAATATGTTCGTTAAAACTCCTAAAATCGCAGCTAACATTTATCGCTCCTCTCTATGATAAAGTCGTGGCAATACTCGTTACGTCATCACCAGTATAAGTCAATACTTCCGTTACTGTTATCCCCATAGCACTATAAACGGTTGTAATCGTTGTCGGCAAATCTGCCGTATATGTTATCGTTGTTACGGCATCCAAATCTAAATCTGCATCACCCTGAGTATCAACATAAGTTATTGTGTCTGGTAAATCGCCTCCAGTTCCACCATTATATGTGATTGTAATATCTACATCATGCGTTGACATTCCATAAGCAGCCGCCTTTAATTCAGCCCGTAGATTATTAACTTGGCTGGCAAGTGCATTTGTGATATTGCCTGTGACGGAATTTGTTTGACTATAACTCAAAATATTCTCCTTAATTTTCTATATATTTTAGCAATCTATTTATACATTTCTTTGGTGATTCATTTATCTCATGCTCCCAGAATCTTAATGTTTCATATCCATATATAAATTTAGCATTTAAATCTCTGTTAATATCTTTCTGTGGAACACCTATTTTATTGTGCCAGTAGTCTCCATCACATTCCAGAATGATGTTAAAATCTGGTAGAAAGAAATCAACAATTCCAACACCTGATATTCCGAATTGTTTTATGTATTTAATTTCCATTTCTCTTAATTCATTTTCAATAGCAATTTCAATGCTTGTATTTTTAAATATACCTTTGCCAGATGATAAATATTTTATGCGTGCTTCACTCATCTTTCGCTTTGATTCAGTTGTCGGCTTTTTCCCTTTCATTCCCGAGATTTTACCCTTATTTGCTTCACTCATTTTCTTCAATGTTTCTTTTGAATAAATATTTGTTTTCCCCTTATTCCAAGGAATATTTCCTTTTTTTGCTTCGCTCATTTTTTCCAATGTTTCTTTACTATAACAATTTTTTAATCCTTTATTCCACCCAATATTACCAATATGAGCATCACCATTTTTCTTTCTCATTTCTTCTGATTTAGGAGCTGAATGATAACAATTCTGCGAGCAATATTTACCTCTATTTCTTTTAATTTGAGAAAGAATAGTTTTGAATTCTTTACCACATACCAAACAGTTTCTATTGGGGATACTATTATCAGCACAGGCTTTAGAGCAATATTTACCTTGCCCTTTTTTTATCCTTGATGGATAGGTTTTAAACTCTTTTCCACATATTAAACAGTTTTTTGTTATCATAATGAAATTACACTCTCGATTGTCAATGTTTCTGATGAAGATTTTGTCTCTGAAATTGCTACATGATTTATCATCGTGCCAGAATCCGCTGAAGCCGTAGCCCCGTCCCCAAACATAGAGAACTCGGTCAAGACCCCATTCCCATCTGCTGCTCCAAAAAATGATGTTGCTGTAATAACTCCACCTGATGAAGTAATTCCAGCTAATACTTTTCGAGTCAGCTCAGTAAATAATGTTGTATCGCCAACTGCAGGAGTACCTGCTCCTGTTCCTACTGCTCCGTATGTAATATCTGTATCACTTGAACCGCCGGCTAATCTGGCAGCAATCATTGTCTTGCAGGCTGTGGTTATGAGGTTATAATACTCATTATTGCTCTTTAAACGCCCCGTTAGCGCATCTTTGAGTATAAATCTATGTAATCCTACCCAATCGTCCAATTGTTCGTTTAAATATATCTTTATATCTCTCATTGAGGTATTCCTGTCAATTCATAGTTATATATGGTTGTTATTTCCGCTGCGGTTAATACTCTGTTATAAATTCGGACATTGCAAATATCTCCATTAAAAGGATTATCACTTTCATTAAAAGAATAAACACCTATTCCGAGATTTTTTGTAACATCATCTATTGTGCCAAAATACGGACTAAAATCAGTAGGTGAACCCGCAACATTATCAATGTAAATTATTCCATTACCATCTCTATCGGCTACACCAATTATATTATGCCAATTACCGTCCATTACAGCACTTGCACCAGTAGCACTCCCTATTCCGTGTACATTATCATCCATAGTAAAGCGTGGTTTATTATCAGTATCAATATATAAATCATATCTTTTGCCACCTGCACCGACACTACCTTTGCTTACTAATATTTGGAAGGTTCCTGTATTTGTTGATTTCATCCAACACGATATTGAAAAATCACCAACCCCAAAATTTAATGCTGAATTATTTGCTACTATTATTTTATCAGTTGTCCCATTGAGAGTCATCGCATTGTTTGACTCGCCTATCGGGCCCGTAGTAAAGCTCGGTGCATTTGCTGAAGTACCATGATTCATTCCCGTACCTCTGTCGTGCATCTTTGTACTGACAGCACTTGCACTTCTCAAAGTCCACCATCCAGCAAGCCCTGAAGTGGTAGGGAATGTAACAGGACGGTCAGCCCAATATAATATGTACCGTTCGCCATCTGTTAATTCATCGTCATATAATCGCACATTAGCCATATCACCGTCAAGGTATGTAGTCTCATATCCCAAAACAAGATTGCTTGCTGTGAAACCGGTTGCGGTCTTTACTATCACATTCGTCCAGATATCCGCTGCAATTGCAGGATCAGCAGAGTCGTTGTTTATGTAAATAGTAGGTGAACTAAATCCAGTTGCTATAATATCTCCTGAACCATCAACGCTTATTACATGCGTTCCACCGTCAAAGTCTATTATATCACGGGTCGTATTATCATCAAGATTAACCCAGATACTTACTGATTTGACAGTCTCACCGGTGTTTCCTATTGTAACCTTCTGGCTTATCCCGTTGAAAACAAGTGCATTTGCCGAACCACGAGTTCCAGATGTGAATGAAGCATTATCAGTACAAGTACCATTATTTGAATTTGAACTGGTATCAGTAATTGTTTTTGGTGATGTAAAGCTTCCACTGCCCTTTGCTAATGTCCATTCCCCGACCTTGCTCATGGTATAAGCCCCCATGTAAATCTATTCCATACTGGCTGATCCCATTTTACCGGATGAGATTCGAAAATTATCTGTGTCGATGTATCGGTTATTGTAATTGTTTCATTTACCGAAAATAAAATATGGATTATTTCATCATCACGCTTATCAATAATGTTCATTTGCTGTTTTGCTATATTGAGTATTAAATCAACTATATCTTCATCTCTCATTTTATTTCATCCCGTCCATGTGCTTCTATACCTTCCTTTGAATTCAACATCATATCGCAATATATTGTTTCCCAAACTATTTATTGTCACTTGGTTTATTATATAATTAAAACTATATACAACATCAGCTATATCAACATCTATACTTTGACCAGCAAAGAAACCCCACAAATCCGTTACTGAAAATGAGCCCTCTATGAGTGGGAATGCATGTTTTCTAAGTTCTTTTAATCCCCAATTTTCCGCTGTTTCTTTCAATCCCAGTCCACTCATATCTTTTATGATATATTCGTATATACCGTCTCCGCCCTCTATACTCCCGATATATGTTTGTGAATCAGCATCCTCTACCCGAACAAGAAGCGGATACTCAAATTTCATTGTAACTACAATCGCTACTCCGTCTCCGGGCGTTCCCTCTCCTGTATCAGCGAATAGTGTTTTCTCATAATAGTTATAGAAATATTCCTTTGAGCCTGCAGCATCGATATTTTCCTGCCCCAATGTTTTACCTGCTCCACCTACAGTAAGTGATATGTTATGCGGTTTATAAGGAAGATTCCATATTCTTGAAGCCCCATCACCAATATAATTCACTGTTTGGCTATCAGACAATATATAGCCACCTTGAACGAATATGCGGTTTCTTACCTGTGTAATATCAGAAACTATATTAAAATCGTCAGCTTGGCTTAGTAAAAAAGCATCATTTAGCGTATATGGCGCAGGGTCTTCCCCTCCTCCATATTTAGTATGAAAATGTATGTCCTTATCTTCATCGATATACCAAACACAGTCGAACATATCAGCCATTTCAGTCAAGCAATCAGACGGATAACGGTAATTGAACCAAATATCTATTATTTGGCTATTATAAGTGACATTATTAGTTGTAAATCCCATCGCCGGATCTGTATAGTTTGTTATGATATCATCTATTATATTCGACACAGTAATATCAAAAACGAAATCGGCATTTATGTAATGTTCCGTCACAAGCCTTCTGTTGAAATAATGTATGTATCCTCCGCAGTTCAATGCATATTGCCAACTTCCCGGTGCTATTTTCCGTTGTGTAACTGATAATATAACACCGCCAAATATTACTTGTGAAGTATCATCGACATATATCAGTACATCCTGTCCGGCAACCGGAACATTTGTAGGATCGTACATCTCAAATATGGCTGAATCACCGGCAATACTAACCCTGTTTACTATTGTCAATCCACCGCATTCACCCGAAACATCAATGCTATTAACTTTCGTATATAACGTACTCATGTAGTATATCTCTGCTGCATTTTTGCCCTACGTGTTATTGCTTCAGTAACAATAGTGGCAAGTTCATCTGCACCACGTCTGCCAATGACAGTTGGATTATTTATATTTACTACAATACTGCCACCTCCACCTTGATTTAGCTGATGTCTTGGGTCTTGCCTTGTGAGAACTTCCTCGCCACCATGAACAATAGCTGGAACTGGTTTATCAAGAGAGCCCGGCACTATTCCACCCATTTTTAAACCGACCATTTTTTTATACTCTTTCCAACTTTGACCCCATGCCCAACTAATCCATTTTCCTGCTTCTTCTGCCTTTTTAAATTCATTTAAAATCCAAAGCATGCCTGCAGTTACAGCGGTTAGCATAGCAACTACAGGAGTCACGGCTGCCAGTAATACTTGTCCGAATGCATTAGCGAGAGAATTGAATGCACTTAAAACTTTTGCTGACTCTAATGCTTCAGCTATCCAACCCGCAAACTTCCACGTTATATCAGAAAACTTTAATAAGAACCATACTACTCTCTTCAAAAGCCAATCCAGATTAAAAGCATCATATATCCACTTTGCGAACTTCCATGTTATATCAGAAAATTTTAGCAAGAACCATACGACTTTTTTTAATAACCATTCAAGATTAAATGATTCGTATATCCATTTTGCAAATTTCCACGTTATTTCGGAGAACTTTGTTAAGAACCACACAACTTTTTTCACAAGCCAATCAAGTTCAAAGGCATCGTATATCCACTTTGCAAACTTCCATGTTATTTCAGAAAACTTCAAGATAAACCATAATACTTTTTTCGCAAGCCAATCCAGTCCAAGTGCTTCAGATATCCATTTTGCAAATTTCCATGTTATGTCGGAGAACTTCAGTAAGAACCACACTACTCTCCCTAAAAGCCAGTCAAGTGAAAAGGCATCATATATCCACTTTGCAAATTTCCATGTTATATCAGAAAACTTCAGCAAGAACCATAATACTTTCTTTAAAAGCCAATCCAGTCCGAGAGCATCATATATCCACTTTGCAAACTTTACTGTTATATCGGAGAACCATTCTATAAATTCAACAACCGCTTGTTGAACTTTTGAACCAGTAAGCACATCCCAAATTGCATCGGCAAGTTCTTCAATCAGTTTTGTCGTTAATCTTGCTACCAATGTCGCAGCTACAAACTGACCGACATCACTCGCATCCTTTCTTAATTGTTTCCATGCCTTCTGCCAACCTCCAGCAAATACATCCTTCCAGAACCATGTGCTGACATTTTCAAGTTCATATATCATTGTTTTGCGGGCATCCTTCATGAATTCTGTGATGAATACGCCAAGTTTATGCCACGGGCCTGCATCTGCTGTCATTGTGGCGTAAAAATCTCTTGTCGCTATTTCGAGTTCATTTAATGTATCCAGATATGTTTTTACTGTTCTATTATTAAATTCCTCCCATTGTTTTGAAGCTGCTGTTTGCCCCGCCGTTATGCTTCTTGTCAATGCTCCGGGTCGTCTTGTTGCCCCTAATCTTGCTTCTGGAACTCCCTCTGGTTCTGCTTTAGGAGGTTCATCCCCAAACCGTTTTGAAATTCTTAACTCTAATTTTTCTATTTCAGCTTCATATAATTTAACATCTTCCATTGCCCGTTTAAAAGCATCGCCTCCAAGTAATCCCGCTCCTGCTAAACCCCAAATAGATTTAAATCTTAATAATTTTAAATAAAGAATATCAACAAAATCAGTATAATTAAATAACCATTTATGAATTTCAGTAGTTAACAAATTCTCATTTGCTTTAATAAATAGATTCATTTGTAGAACAAGTTCAGTAAATAGTGGCAATAAACCTATTCCAAGACTTTGTTGCAAATCTGTTAAATTTGCTCTTAGTCTTTTGACTTGATTAGCATAAGAATCTCCAGTCCTCAAAGCATCACCCTGAGCATCAGCCGTAGCGTTCATGATGATATTGAAACGTACTTGTACTTTTTCAAGCTCCGTTAACTGAGCAAAAGATTTATTCCAGCCAAGATTAGCCATTTCCTGTTTCATAGATACTTCAGAAATCAGAATTCCGAATTTTCTGACAGTTTCATGGTTTCCAACAAGAGCAGAGGTGAAATCTCTTATAACTTCAGCATCGACAGCATTATTAAAAGAAGCTACGTCAACAGCAAGCGTAACAAGTTGTTTTGAAAGCTTAAAAGCTTCACTTCTTGCCAAACCAAGTGGAACGAATGTATCTTGAAGCCCTGCCATCCACATTTTCACATCTTGTGTTGCTCTTCCTACACTTTTGCCAAAATCTTCAGCCCATAAATTCGCCTCTTTTTTGAGTTCTTTAAAAACAGTATTGAATTTTGCCTGTATTTCTTCTGCATCAGATGCAATCTTGACGAGTTTAAAAGAAAGCGCAGTCATGGCAGCACCCATTGCAACTACAGCAATAGCAGCAACTTTTAATGATTTGCCAAACTTTTCAAAAGATTTTTTATTTTGTTCAAGAGTTCCTGTTACTTGTTTCATATTACTCTTGAATTTATCCATTGATGCAATTATATTTACTATCAAATTGCCTGCTACTACATCTCTTGCCATTTAATTATCCCTTATGAGCTTTTGTCTGTAAATTTTTAACATTTGCAAATTGATTTCTTAAATGTTCTAATTCTTTTCCTTCAATAGGTTTTGGTTCTTTGATAATTTTATTCTTTTTATTAGCTTGATTATCTTTTCTTTTTTCTATTTCCTGTTCTTCAATCTGACTTCCCCTAACGGCAATAGCAATATCAAAATCTAAAGCGACTCTTTCATTTCCGATACTAAGAATTTCAGAAGGTCTTTGCCCGTATCTTTGTCCCAAACCATCAATGAGGCTTACGAGATTGTCGTTTTTTACGAAAGGGTTTTAATTTTTTGCTCCCGGGTACTTTATTTATATAATCGAATATGAACTGCCTGTCCTGAAACGGTATTTTTACAACATCCTCTTCAGAAATCTCTGGTTTTACAACTGTCAAAACCGTTATCCTATTAATAAGTTCCACCATGTCTGTAAGGTCTTGTTGCTTGAATTTATTTGTTTTTGATTTATTCGATTTATCTTCTGCTTTTTCTATTGTATCATTCAGTAAATCAACTGATATATGCCCGGCAGTGGCTTCTTCAATAAGATCAAGTTTTTTCACCTCGGCAATAGCTCCAGAAGGCAGAACTAATATTTCTGTTTTTATTTCAGTCCATTGATTTACTGAGGTAATTGTTTTTTCTACTGTGGGAGTTTTTGTTTTTTCATTTTCTTTTGAGTCTTTCATTTCTGCCCTCCGTTTTTAAAAAGTGTTTATTTATACTTTGTTAAATTATTAAGCTGATGCAGTTGCAGTACCAAGCAGGAATAATTGCGCTCCTGCTGTTAATGAAGAGTCAGCTTTTGCTTCAAATGTCATTGTAGTACCCCTAACTTCTTCTTTCCCGAAAGTGATAGTTTGCGTATTTATACAGATTGCTTTAAAGATTGTAATTATAAGATTACCATCAGTATCAAGTGTACCTGCACCACCTATAACCGGGGTTACTATCAATTCCTTATAATCAGCAGCTACGATAGAACCACCGCCAACACTGATTTTCTTTGTGACTGACCCTGAATCGAGAACATAAGTTCCTGTAGGAAATGCTCTTTGCAAAACATCATAATCCCATTCTGCACAGGTAAATTCAAGCGTTGCACCTTCCTGAGTCAGAAAATGTTTTCTTATCATAGATGATTGATCAACACGAACAGGGGTCATTCCTACTTCATAATTGAATACTGCACTTCCCATAATTCCACCAAAATCTGTTCCACCCACTTTTATCTGTGCAGAACTCATCTCAATAGAATCATCTGTAAATGTCATATCTGTCATTACATTACCCTCCTTCTTTGTTTAGAAAATCCATTATAGCTTCATTTAATATTTCCATTATTTCATCATGACTCATTTGGACAGCCGGTAAAAGAAAAGCTCTTGCCTTCATTTTGCTCGTTCCAAATTCTATATACTTCGCATAATGCACCTTTGATTTAATTGATATTTGTAATAAATCCTTTTTATGAACTGGTTTTAAATCTGTTAATGTGCTTGCTCTTAGTGTTCCTGTTCTTACATAATATGGGCTTTCAGGTGTATTATAAATCTTTTCTCCTAACAATTCTCTTGCCCTCCCCTGTACCTCAAATCCCATTTTCAGCATTGCATTTACCATTATTGTCGATACATCTATTTTTTCATAGATTTTAAAGGTTTTCATTAATTCATCCAAACCTTCAATCTGTATATCGAAAACCGCTTCCGGCACTATACTCCTCCAATAGTTGCCCTGCAAATCACATCATATAAAATAAAATATTGTGGCATATTAGCATCAGGATCATCAAGTCTTTGTGGATTTGTATTTCTTAACATACTCCAAATATAAATATTATCACTTAATAAACCCGGCCCGAATCGATGTAATTTTTCATCAATTTTCCTTATTAACAAATATGCTTGTTCAACTTTTTCCGATCTTGTCCATATATATACCGAACTGAAACTCATTGATGGTATATTGGGATGTCCGCCCAAGCCTGCATTTTCAACTATTTTAACTGCCGGAACTGGCGTGTTCTCATTAAACTCATCAATAATAACATTCAGCGTTCCATCTGCTCCGATTATATCAGTCTCATTCGTTTCGATATAATCTTTTAGACCTTGCGATATTTCCGGTATTATATTAGCCATTTTACCTTATATCATTGTATAAATTACAACTATCGTTAAACCGACAATACTTGCTACTGTACCTGTCTCAACCTTTAAAAACTGAACTTCAAGACCTTCCGAGCTTGTAATTGTATTGTAAGTCTGGTTAATATCGCCCATATCATATAGCCTTCCGACAGCTAATGCCTGTCCTACGGCAGCCGGGCCTTGAATAAAGCTACTTACAAGTCTGTTATCGGAATCATCGGTAATAATAACTTCCATATAATCAACTTCTGAATCTGCCAAAGCTGCTGTATTCGCTCCCAAATAAATATATTTTATCGTAGCTGTTCCATTTGGTTTGAATATCGGGCATTTCTTTGCTGCACTATCGGCAGAGGCTATCGTACCGACATTTGCAACGGCAGCATAATATAAATCAGGCGGCGTATATGTAGGCCCAGGCAGTACCTGACCATCAATATTTACAAAGCATGTAATTTCGCCATTACGCTTCATTAAAAGATGATCTCTGTTGATTAGATGATCGCTTTCAATAAGTCCATCTGAACCTGCTTCTCCGTTTATTATTTTAAACAGATAATCGTTAACATCTCCACTTTGTGCTTCCGGTCTATCAATTGTATAATCAATTGAAATTGTTAATCCGGTCAATGCTTTTCCTGATGCTGTTGAGGTCGGAGCCATATAAAATGATTGACCTGCAGGTATTTTTCCGGTTGTGCTTGTTATTCCTGCAATCGCTCTCGGTGTTTCTTGCGTAAAAGCTGTCCCATTATTCGAGATTGCTGTAAATAAAGCTGTAGATGAACCGCTTCTAAAAAACTCAAGCGTCTGGTAATCAGTAGTATCAGAAGCCACTGTTTCATCGACACTTACTTCAATTCCTGTAATTGTGATGTCAACAGGGAATCGTAAAAGAGGATATTCAAAAGCATTGGAAAGGGCTGCTAAATCACCTAAACATATAGGGGCAAAACGATATTTCCAACCACTTGTAGTATCCATAAATCCATCTTTTGTCCATGTAAAGTTTCGAGTACCGCCTGAATCCTGTCGAATAAAATCACGTTTATTAAATATATCAACAAGGATACATTCATCCATTTGCTGCGTATCTTCAAAATCAAAAACTGGCATAATATAACCTCCTATATAATAGAATTAAGTTCCCATTGTATATGTGATGTAAAAAGCCAAACCGCTCATATCTAATCCTGATGAAACTTTTGTGGGCGAGAATGTCAAATAATCATCTGCTGTTAGCGTTGCAGCGGTAACCGTACCGCAAGTTACCCAAACTGCCTGTGTTGCTCCGGGATCGCCCGCATTAAGAGTGTTCGTTGTAATCGCATTATTACTTTCATCTTCGATAAGAAAAGTCTGTCCATTTGATGTTCCGTCTGCAGTATTTGTATCAACTGTATAAAATATAGATATTATTGTTATGGTAGCCCTGACTTCTAAAATAGTCCATGACTTCGCATCTGATTCAGCTACTATATCGCCGACTGTATATTGCACATATCGTGTTTGCTGTGCGCCACCGGGATCGGGGAGTCCTGTAGAGCTAACACTGAAAACTTCGGAATTGTTTTTCTGAAAATTAAGTAAATCCTGCGCTGCTCTTGTACCTGAACCTTGATCGCTGTAAATTATCGGCCCATTACCGGGTAGGTTAACAAATCTTGCGTCTGGCATTATATTTTTCCTCCCTTTTTCGTTTTTCTATCTGGTTTTTTCTCGGTTTCCAATTCCTTTTTTCTTATAATCGCTGCTGCTTTCGTATTTGGAAATTCATCAAGAAGTGCTAATTCATCTTTTGAAAGCGTTCCTTTTGCATATCCTTCGACAAATTGTAATGGATTCAGCATTATTTTACTCCTTTATTATAGCGGTTGCTTCTTCATTCGATATTCTTTGTTTCTCTACTGGTGCTTCATAATATTCAATTTGTTCCGTTATTAAATCTATAACTTCTTTTACCTGATGTACCACATAATTATATGAACTTATTACTATTCTGTCAGTCGGATAAATCTGCGTTTCAATTCTCAAAAAAGCATCTACTGTTAAATTTCTTCCTGTTTCTCCAACCATGTTCTTCTGTCCGGTTGTCTGAAGCAATAAGCATGGCGTATCAGATTCAAAGAGCGTATAATTATCTGCTGCTTTTCCTCCGTGTGTCGGTTTTGTTGTATCTTTTCTCCAGATATCGCATGTATGTATAAACTGGTTCGTTATCATCCCACTAACCTATTAACCGGAATTCCCAAATTAACCATTAAATTTCTCACAACCTGACTTGCTCCACCTCCAGAACCGGAATCGAACATTAATTTATCCCCGCCTGTTAAGGTGATTTGTGTTAATAAAAGTGGATTCTTTTTAAGCATCAGCCCGATTGTAGCTTCCGCAAATACAATCTTGCCATAATCTTTTTGCGTATTGTCATATCCATAAGCATAAACTATTTCCCAATTATTATAGCCGGGTATGAATCCTTCAAACAGTCTTATCTTACCGATTTCTTTTATAAAATCATAATCTGTATAGACTGTTTTGACTGTTTCGATTTCCCCTTCATTATCTTTTTCTGTTACTGATGTAACACTACTAATCGGCATATTGAGATATTTATACGTTTTTCCATTACCACTAAATAACAATGTTTCAGTTACCGTTTCCCATCTCAATTTCGTATATGAATTTATTAAAGAATGAGCAACGTTTAATATCGCATTGGGAATAATACTCCCAACAAGAGCTTTGGTATCACCTTCTACAACATAATTTGCCATTATGCATCCTTCATTCTAATAATTATGCTTGTTTGGAAGCGTGTTCATACCAATCAAGTTCTAAGCCATGGTTATTAGCCGATGCTGCCGTGTTAGTCACAAGAAGAACATAGGCTGTACTGGCTTTTAGAATATACTCCTGCACACCTCTACTCACTCCTCCGGCTGCTTTCGGGCCTGTCCCGACGGATAATGGAGCCGTCCATAATACTGTTCCAACAGTCCATGTTCCATCTCCTGCTATCTGGGCTTCAGTAAGCGTTGTCATAACTCCTGCCACAGGTGTCGTTGCGTTGTTTTTACATGTACTTACATTATCGCTATCTCTAAACCTATTGAATATTACACCTGTATGGGTTCCCGTGTTTGCCGCTATAGTTGGCGCCTCATTTATTGAGAAATCGGCTGCTGTAGAAGCAGAAGCTGCGAATACTATATGTATTTGAGGGGCAATGGGTGTCTTTATGTATATACCCGAACGGTGTCCGTTTGTTGCTGCTGTTGTTATAGCATAATGCGCCGAGAAGGACTTCCCCTCATGTATTTCATGATGGACGTCTGAGATAACCTCTAAAATATGTGTAATTTCATCAATTCCCGGGACTTGGTATTTCCCTTCTGCTGTCTTACCAAGAAATGCTTTATAATATTTTTCAAGTTTACTACTAAGCTGCATGGTTATTCCTTACGAGTTATAACGCATAATTAGTTACCCCAAAATTGTCAGCTATCCTCTTCTTCCCATAAAAATGAGAACATGAAAGCCGCAGTTACAACTGTCGTGGCATAATTGCAAAGAGCATATCCGGGGTCAAGCGTAAACGATCCGTCAAACCAGTATTCATTCATATCTATGCCTACTGCTGATGTTGCAACTGTCCCATAACTTCCGCACAAATCATAAAGAACAGGAGTTGCAAGCGATTGCCCTTCTGTGGCATAAGCCCTTGACGCATCACCGCCAGTTAAACGATTAACAGGAGTCAATGAAGCTGTTAAAGATGTGGCCGCAACCATCAGGCCAACGGCTCCATCGTCATCGGCCGCTATCTGTAATGCCCAACCGAACCTGATTACATTCATTTTCATTCCTGAACCTGATGGGTTTCCTATTCCAAGACCTGTCCATGTGGTTGCAAGTGCTGCGGTCGTGAGAACTTTTGCCTGATTTGCTATTGAAAATAACCTGCCTGCAGCACAGGCTTCGGCGAATCTTCCGCCCTGCTCGGTCATTAATTCTCCGGTTGGGGCTTGGCGTATAGGTCCGGGCGTTCCAGGCGAAAGAGCCTGAACTCCTACTTTTCCTTCTAATTTTGGCATCTTATTATCTCCGTATAAAAAGTTATCTTTTAGTTATCTTTTTCTTCCCATAAGAACGAAAAAAGGAACGCTGCTGTACTGTCCAATGTAGTAAATGCAGTTATCATATATCCGGGCGTGAGAATTATCGAGCCGTCAATATTATAAATCTGCTTACTTGTTATGGCTTCGGAATTTGTGTTTGCTGTCCCAAAACTTCCGCATACATCCCATAAAACAGGGGTTATGATCGTCTGCCCTGCCGATGCATAAGCTGTTGAAGCTACACCGCCCGGCCTTCTATTCACCGGAGTTAATGAAGCGGTCATGCTCGTTTTGCTGATTTCAATTCCGATTGTTCCGGCTTTCTGTAAAACCACAGAATGAACGGCAGAAAATGACAGCATCACCAAATCTTTTGTATTTTGAGCAGGATTTCCAACACCTAACCCTGTCCATGTAGTCGCCAATGTATCCGTAACAGCAACGGCAGCTTGGCTTGTAATAGAAAATACCCGACCCTGTTTCGTGGCTTCGGCATATTTTCCTACCTGCTCCGTCATTAATTCTCCATACGGGTTTAATCTGTATGGATTCTGCGCCCCGGAAACGTACTCTTGCCTTCCTACTACTGCATCAAATATCATTTTTAATCTCCTTTATTTTATACTCTTAACTTGCATTTTCAAGAGCGTATATTAATCTTAAATCATCTTGCCAGTTCGCACCATCCCAGATAAACTGCTCTCCTGTATCATAATAATGTAGTGTAGAGCCAAAATATATTATTTCATCTGGCGTGTTTTTTGGGTCATCTTCTGTAGATTTAATCATATATTGTTTTGTTTTTGTTATAAGTCCCATTTATATTTCCTCCGGTTAATACTTTTTATAATATTATACTGCCGCTATCGTAGCGCCGAGAAAATTGCGGACGAATGTCATTGTGATAATCAATGAGCCCGAACCCGTACAAGCGCCTGTAACAGCTTTTATACCAACCTTTTTTCCTGTTTGTATTGGGTATCCGATTTCAAGAGGAAGGAACTCACTTGCCCCAAAGACCCCTGTTGTTAATGATACATTAAGCGGGTAAGTAGCATCATCAGAATATATCAATGCCCCGCCTGTATTTCCTCCAGTTACCGTACTATCATTCTGCAATGTTACCCTTTTCAGGATAAGTTCTCCAACGCTTGAAGCATCTGTAAGCAAAAGACCGGCTGTGATAATATTTGTCTTATCAGCAATAACTTTCTTTATGGTAAATTCAGTGCCAACAAAGGTTGATACTGCGGTCAGTCCTACTCCCAATGCACCAATTACTGCGGTGTCAATTAAAATTGCTGATGTGTCTGCTTTTATATCTGATACATCTTCAATCGCTAAAGCATCCCCTGAACCACCTGATACATACGACCCTGCGCCACCATCGAAGAAATTAGCAAACCATGTTGAGCCGGTTGGAGTATCGACAACAGATTGTGTGAAATCAGTAATTCCCGTATTGTACATATATCCGGTAACATTACAATCAACGACTGCGGTTGTTTTAAATTCAACTACGGCTGTCGTGGCTTTTCCATAGAAATCAACATCAACTCGGGTCTGGTTTCCACCGACAAGTCGTATTGCATTAACGCAAGCATCACCGGCAGTAAAACCGATATATTTCAGCTTAACATTTAACCTGTCAGCATCAGCCGTTGTGAGAATTGCTGCAGCGGCCTCAACGGTGGCACTCCCATCCCGCCATTCAATATCAAGAGTACAATCCGCTGCTTGAATATGGAAAGGATTTGTGAGACCGTCATCGCCGCATAAACCAATTATATTTTTTATTGTAACATTTGCCGCTGTAACAAGAATGCTTGCAGCATTACTTGATGCACCAAATGTAATTATCGGTCTGTTAGAACCTTCACCAAGACCTATAATACTTATTCCGGCTACATCGCAGGTAATTGCTCCTGCGGTTGTAATCGTTTCTGCATGACCGGGCATGACGTAGATTATATCGCCATTATTCGGAGTACATTTTCCAATCGCCCAATCAAGTGTAAGAAATGGTACTGCGGGATTCTTTCCACCGCCATCAGTATCACCTCCGCTTTCTGTGTTGCCGAAGTCAACGAAAAATCGATTCCCTGTAGAGCGACCCATATCTTCTATGGCAATCATTCCACCAGATTGTCGATTATAAAATAAAGAGGTTCTATTTTCTGCTGTCATTATATTTTCCTTTCTCAGATTCTAACTGAGGTTTAGGATTTATTTATTATGAACCAAAGTTAGTAACGCTTCCAGTAAGTGTATTAGCTGCATAAGCTCCCGGCTCGCATGACATAATATTATTCATAAAACTGGCAGCATATCCGACTATTGGCTGGTTTGCTCCTGCAATTCCGAACAGAATCAGGTTGCTCAAATACCATACTGCACTTGTATCTATTGTAATACAGGCAGTTGAACTGCCTATCATACAATCGTGGATGTACCATTTCGTATTTACATCACTACCTACATCGCCCTGAATAGCATCGTCAGCAAATGTTCCAATAATAGTGCATCGTCTGACAGTTACATTGGTTGCCCCTTGCGTACCATCAGTTACCGACAAGAACGATTCGTCATGTCCTGCAAGCCCATACATGGTGCAATCTTCAATTATAACCTCATCAATTGCTCCACCTGAATCGAGCAGAGTAATAACTCCATATTCTGCTCCGATAGCCAACTCTTTGTCTGTGGATGTTTCTCTGAAATCGCATTTTGATATTGTGGTATTGTCTCCAGTGATCTCGATTGCTACTTTCGATCCGCCTGCATTGTATCCCATAAGTTTAAAATTATCAAATATACATCCATCAGCACTTATGAGAATCGGTGCGGCTTCAGTATGTTCGGTGTCAATATTCAGAAGTGGTTTACTTCCTTCCCATCCGAGACCTTGAATTTTAATACCAGCAACATCAACGGTAATATCAGCTTCTCCTGAAAGCGTTTCAACGTGTCCAGGCATTACATAAATAATATCACCATTGCTGGCTGTTACCAATGGAGATGAAATTGCATAATCGATTGTAGCAAAAGGGGCAACAGGACTCATTCCTTTTCCGACTTCATCTCCTGCTAAGGTTGCACCGGAATCGACATAAAACCTGCTGCCTGTTGTAAGTGATTGATCTTCAATAGCGAACTGTCCGCCAGAGATTGGATGATGGTATAAAGCTGTTTTTGCTGGCCCTGTCATTTTAGGATTCCTTTCGTGGATTTTCTACCATTGTTTAGAATTAATGTGGTTTTTTTTGAGGTTGCCCATTCTTTTTTGTTTTCTTATCCTTTCCTGCCATACTTTTATTAGCAGGAGGGGCATCTATTGCTTTCTCTATTTCTGGTTCTTTTGCAATACCTTCCCTGTCTTTATAGGTTTTAAGCTCTGCTTTCAATAATGTTATTTCCTCATCCTTTTCAGCAATAATTTTGCGAACTTCCTGAATCGAATAATTTATTAAGTCATCTTTATTGACAAGTTTGCAACTATGTCTATCTAATAGTTTTTTTACCGTTATAGCTGGAAATCTTTTTTTCATTCCTTTCGGCATTCCGATATATTCTTTTGTTAAAATAACTTCGATACTCATTGTTCAGCCCTCCGAGTTAAATTTAAAATAGTTTAAAGACTTTTAATAGGTACAAGTACTGCCGATATTTTATCAACAAGTTCTCCATCAGATGAATAAATGTGAGTAAATAACTCCTCTACATTATAGCTATCGCAGGCTGGACATTGAAGTCTTTCACCTATGATATGTCTTATGGTTACCTTGACTTTACACTCTTTGCAACGTATTCGTATTCCATACGCACATTCTCCCATTCCGTTTATAATCGCTTTATCTGGCATAACAATACCCTCCGATTTAAGTAAATATTAATGCTTCATAGTAGGTTATAGTATAATTATAAACAAGCTCATGTGAGCGTTTTAAGGTATCATAAGAGCATTTTATCTTTTATGGGTATGTTTATATGTACCCCGCTCTGAAAGTTTAAATATTTGTGAGATAATAAGTTGCGTAAGCGTAGTTTTCATATATAACATATACTATATGTTGCCTATTTTGCTCCTTTGTTTTGCTTATTTGTGGTTATAAAATGTCCCTTGCTATCTCTTTTTGGAGACTCGGTTTTTGGTTTTGGTTTCGGCTCGGTTTTCGTTTCCGGTTTGGATTTGGGCTTTGCTTTAGGATGCGCTTTTTTCTCTACTTCTGGTTCAGGTTCGATATATGGTTCACCATAACCCCTTTTCATATCTTCAAAGCGATGCCTACCTGCTACAGTAATGATCTGACCTTTAGCAAAACCTTTATAGTCATGCAAAAGTTTATACTTAACTGACATAATATCCTCCGAAGTTTAGATTATTAAAGAACAGCAGCCATCTTCTGAGTGCCAATTGCGCCCGGCATCGGCATACCTCTGTATCTTGGGTCACCAAGTATAATTAAACCAGCCGCAAAAGTAGAACCAGAAGGGCCGACAAAGACAACTTGGAACCAATCATAACCATCATCGGCATCCATTGCAGACACATCGATTTCAAACTGATACTTCTTGAAGGTGACTGCCGGAATAGTAATTGTACTTGAAGGAGCAGTCGCTAATGGAACCATTATATCTTCCTGCTCTCCTGTACCATTCATTACTGCTGTTGCACCTGATGTGCCGAATGTTATCGCAGCATTATCTGTCCATGTAGTCCCGCCTGTTAAATTACGGACAACAAGATAATCTTTACCGACTTCATATACCTCGGCTGTAAGCGTTGATGTTATGGTTTCTCCGACAACAGGTTTACCAACAACGGTATCAATTTTCAATACCTGTCCACTCGACCATGCTTTTGTATAAGCAAGTGCCTGTTCGCCTGCTGCTGCCTGAGATGTTGCTTGCAAAAAAGTTACTGTGAAAGTACCTCCGATAGTATCACCAACCAAAACAAAGACAGTTGCATGACCGTAATTTTTCATATTTATGTATGCGGAACTGACATCCGCTGTATCAAAATCCTGCGGGGGAATCTGAACGGAACCCATATTCTGAACTAATTCTCTTCCATAAATTTGCATTTTAAATCCTCCTGTATTTTTTCTATTAGTTAAATTATCGGTTTTCAGCTACAACGAATGGACTTCTTGTATTTGCACTATTGATAGGTGTGAATGAAGAAGGCCACCAAGGTTGTCCATCGATATAGAAAGTAAACCTGAGTGCTTTCTGATTGTAATCGAATTTCAGATGAATAGATTCGGCTACCTCAAGTCCAGCATCGCCTTGGAATTGACCAACAAGATACTGACTCCAATCGCAAAGTATAACATCACCGGCATCACCAACTGTCTTGGCGTGATCATTCCAGTTAATCGGACGACCTAAAAGTGAATCGCTTGGTCTTCCTGTAGCTCCGCCCATTGGCATGAATACAGGTGTCGAACTTCCACCACCTGCAATAACCATTGTCGCTATCTGTGGAAGTGTATCAACATTGCAATACCATTCTTTATTAACACCATAATGACGTGAGAACATTTTGAGAATGTTTTCAATTTCAATTGTATCAGCAGCTTGTTCACCTTCCTTTGTAACAGTTACAAGACAATTAGATCCCATAATACCCTGTGGCTGTCCTGCACCAGTTCCACCGATAAACTTTTCCGAAAGCGTGAAGTCAAAGGCATCGTCAAGTCCTGCAGTAATAAAAGGCTCGATTGAAATTGGTGAGAATTTAATAAGGGAATTGTTAAGATATACCATTGCTGATGCTTCTCTTAGTGTAAGCGTAATCACACCAAGTTTAACATTCTTTCCTGCACTTCTATCTTCAGCTTCAGAAGGCCATATAAACTCAATGTTTCCGAAAAGTTTACCATCTGATTCATTGAACCCTGCCAGATAAGGGATTTCAACTGTATTTGTTTGCATCGGAATAGTCTGAGCTTTCTGTAGTATATTTAAACGTTCCCTTACTCTTGTCAATACAGTCTGACGATATTCAGTAGGAATTAAAAAGCCACCAAGCTCTCCACTACCTGCGGATTGAGCTGGTGTACCTGCTGCTTTTTCTCTGGCTTCTGATATTTCAGTCCATGCAGCAAGTTCTTTTGATGTGTTTCTGCCCTGTGTAGAATCATGAGCAATAACATCACAGACAAAATGATTGAACGATTTGAATCCACCAGCCGGGTCATCTCTCGGAGAAAGTTTGTTCGTTTTAATAGCATTTGCCTTATCGCTATTATAAACTTCCTCTGCAATTTCACGGAATTGTGCTTTTGTGTTTTCGTCAACAGTTAACTGCATTGCAACTGCTTGTCTTGTCAAACCGTCCTCTACGATGTCTTTTAAATCTTTTGCACTGCATGTAATGATATCATCATCATTTAATCCTGCATCTTTTTTGTCATCTTTGTTGTCTGGCATTTTATTTCTCCTTTTAATGTTAAATTAAAACTTACTTTTCAAGTTATTAAACCTGTACCATTCCGGTCTTTTTAAGCCTTTCGTTTTTGTTGTTTTCTTCTGTTGCATTCTTGACTATCTCTGTTGCTTCTAAAAAAACATTGTCCATAATGGATTTTAACGCATCTTTTTCTATCGGAATAGTATTGATAGGAGTTTCTTCTGAATTGCTCTTATTCTCCACGTTTGGGGTGTTGGTGTCTATATTATCAGCTGTTTTGTTATCTTCATCATCTGTTTGCGGTTCGGCCGCTTCTAAAAGAACGGCTAAGCTATCCGTTGCTTTCTGCATATTACTAATACACTCTTTTACAAGATTCTTATTTTTAGAGGATAACACCCGGCCGTCTTTTTCTGTTGTATCAATTATAGAAACTAATTCAGCTTTTGAATCTTTATCAATAGGATAATTATCAAAGTTTTCAATTAATTTCGATGGCTCAATGCTATCGTCCTTCTCAATCAATTCCACGTTATACTTATCAGTAAATTCTTGGATGTTGTCAGGACTTAGTTTTTCCGATTGCATCAAACCACCGAACGCTGCAATAGTATTTACCATATTATCCTTTGAACTATCATCATTGAAATGGATATACTTGTCATAATTATCGAGAAATACTGTGCATTTGGAGGGGCTTTTAACTTTATCGAGGGAATTTACTGAAGATAAACCTTTACCAATGGCTATTTGAAGAGCTTCTGCATTACTTGGAACAGTTACATCTGAATATTCAAGAAGCAACCATTTTGTGAATTCACGTCTTGCTCCTTCTTTGCCTGCAGGAACTTTATCACCTTCACCGAATGTTTTCCATTCAAGCGGAACAAAACCAATAGACTGTGCCATCGGGAATCCGGACTTACGAAAATCATATACTTCTTCAGCAAGTCCTTTATCATAATAAATAGTTTTGGCAATCAGTCCTTTACTATCTCTTTTAATCCATTCGTTTTTACCGATCGGCAGTCCCCAATAGTCATGCTGATATAAAACAATCGGGTGAGTTTTGTATTCATCGAGGACAATACCTTTGGGATTTACTATTTCCTTATCACGGTCAACTGCTGATGTTGTGATGTAACTGATAATAGCACGTTCATCTTCATTGATTTGTAAATCTCTGGCTGTAACTCCCTTTCGGATAAATTCTGCTTTCTCGATTTTTATATTATGTTCTTCAAGCAAGCTGTAAACTAATTCGCTGATATCCGGAAAGAAATTTTTGAGATTATATTTTGATGTGCGGAATAGAATTTCTGGCATTGATTACCTCCAAAAAAAAGAGCATACATCGACTTAAAATAAAGTCTATGCTGCCCTCCGTTTTTTTGATTCTTAATTAGTATTATATTGTTTCTCTTAAACTACGCAAGTAAAATCTTTTAATTCTTGATATACCTCCTATGTCTATTATTCTTAACATTTGATACCGTTTGCACGCTTATGCCGAATCGTTCGGCTATGTATTTTGGTGCTATTCCTTGCTTGATTAGCACTTTAATCTTTTCCTTTTGAGCTTCTGATAATGTATTCCAATTACTCATGTTATTACCCTAATATTAGATTCAATATATGAAAAGTCAATAACTGCTTTTGGATATAATTCTCCTTCTTTAATTTCTGGTAGTTTCTTATTGTCTCCTTTTAGTGTTAAAATAATTGTAGCTGGTGAAAAAGTTTCTACAAAAATAGAATCAATTTTTATGCCGGGTTCATTTAATCCTAAGTATTCTAATATTAATTCTTCCGATAGTTTTATCTGGCATCCTCTCATGATTCTCAGCCCTCCTTTTTTACATGATTGATATCTATTAAATATTTCATTTCGTTTTCTTAACTATTTGTTCCAATGAATACATCCAAAATCTTCACCTATATAAAAACTTATTCCATAATTCTCACTATTTGGCAAAGCAAAAAGAAAATTTGGAGTTTTTTCATCTTCTTTACTTGGGAAATTACATGCAATTTTTTCATTTTTGCAATCACCATAAGGATCATACCTTTCCCCAAAAGGTGTATTTGTTCCACGTTCCCAAAATTTACAATTTTTACATATTTTCTTTTTCATTAATTATCCTTTCGGTTTCTTAACAATAGGACGCAGCGAACATCGACAGTTCACGACCTCAGCAAGATTACCTGTACTCCCATCACCCGGAAACATCAAGCCATTTGAGAATGGGCTGTCTATTTTTCGCTTCTCCTGATTCTCTCCCATTGAACGATGTGTATCTCTTGTATGCGAATCCAGTGCTGCCAGCCATTGATTGCCCCAAACTACACCTGATTGAACTGCACTTTGATATGAACCGTAGTTTAATGAGCTTACTATTTCTGTTCTGGCTATTCTTTCAGCCCTGTATATTTCCGAGAAGTCAAATACAGTTGTTATTCGAGCTGTCAGTTGTCTTATATCCTCTTGGTTTTCCAAGCCTGCCAATAATGTAGCTCGCAATATATCATCTGAATATTCGCCTACCTGTTTCGAGAAAGCGAAAGTTTTACCAGCAATGAAGTCGACAACCTCAGCCTCTTGATCAAGAAATTCAAATTGTTTTTCAACTATTTCATTATTCCATTTATAAACAGTCTTTTTCCCAAGCACTTTAAGCTGGTTATTAATATCGGCAGCTGTAGACTCTCCTGATGTTATCACGGCTGTTTTAATGAATGGCTTTCCTATCTTCATCAGTTTCTTTTGCCATTTCTTCTTATCCGGCAGCCAGTAGTTTATCCGCTTCGGTGTACTCGATTCTGAATAATCAGCCTGAAATCTGCTTATCATTTCTGTACTTTGTGCGCTGAAGTATTTTTTAAGAGCTTTTTTAAAACTGTTCTCGATAGGAGTAAGCTTTTTAAGAAATATATCCCATCGCTCCTGTTTCATCGCCTCGCTCATATCAATAAGCGATGGATACATAGGCCTGGGAATCCTGCTTTTCATTTCTTGAATGATAGCATCTTCAAGTAAAGTTATGGTGTCCATAATTTATCTACCATCTTTTCTGCTAACAGTTTTATTGACTTTTCCTCTTCCTCTTCTTCTACCTCTGGAGGTGGTGCAGGAACAGGAGCAGGTTGATTAATCGGTTTTCTTCCGCTTGCTACTACAGGTGTATCAGTAAATCCTTCAAGCCCATAAGGCTCCATTCCAAGCACTCCTCTTTCATGGTCGATATCTGTTACACCCATTTCGAGATTGGCTTTTCGTTCATTTCTGGCTTCTTCAATATTTTCCGGAATCGGATTATCAAAAGCACAGAATAAACTTTCATCACCATACATCGGGATAAATTTCTCATTCAGTTTTTCTTCTGTTCGTGTTAATCGAGGTTCAATGGTGTCTCGCATATAAGCCCTGTCTGCAACTGTAGCTGCTGCCAAGCTACTGACCTTTCTCATTGATTCTGACTGGCCGTAAGCTTCACAGATTTCTTCTTTTGTTATCTGCCTGCCCTTGAGGAAAGCCATTTCTCTCGGGCTGAAATTAATCGGCGTGTATTTTGTGCCACTTGTTAGAATAGCTATCTTACCTTGATTATTCGTACCTCCATAATTATCATCCCATTCTTTGTGAATCCGCTCGTATATTTCATCTTCTGTTATATTCTGGTCAGTTTGAAGAACACCATCCGGCCTTCCCATATTGCTAAACAATGCTTTTTCGTAAGCATTCATATTTTGATAAATATTATATGCATCGGTTACAGCGGCAAGAGGAGCAAAACCATAATAACTGTTTTTCGGATTGGTAAATTTGAAATGGATAATTTCATCTTCGTCAAAGGATATTTTTTGACTGCCTTTTTTATAAAGATATCCGGCTATAAACTCTTCCGGATGAGGGATGACGTAAGTAAAATCGGGAGGGACATTCCATAGTTCGATAGGTAAACCTGATCCATCTTTTATTACCCACCAGTAAGCGTTGCCAGTAATTTCCTGATGTATGTTTGTTTTTTCCCATAATCCAAATCTGTTTTCGAACGGATTAATATTCCGCATCAGTATATGAAAAGGATGCTCGACAACTTCTTCAATATCGGCAGACTTAACCATTATATCATGCAGACAAGCCTTATTATAGAGATATTCTTTCATCTCTTTCGAGACAGGTTTTGTGGGGCGTAGTAGCTTGGCATTTTTTGACTTCTTAGCAACGTATAAACGCAACGGAACAGAGGCGGCGGAGATCGCATTTTTACTGCTACAGATATAAACCCATCCCCTGTATGCTTCTAACTGAGCCGCAAAGTTTTGAGGCATTAAAAGCTTTTTGCCATATTGGAACGGAAATAAAAGCTGTGAGGTTAGCTTTCTACGGTCTCCTCCTGAAACAATAGCGGCTTGGAACGCTTTGAATATGTTATAAGGAGCTTCAAGGATGTTTGCGAATTTCATTGTTCATTTTCTCCCTCTCCCTCCGTTTTGTTATTCTTATTTATCAATGTAACTGCTTTTCTTAAACATTTCTTACAAATCCATGTTGTTGCACTTTCCCAATCAGGTTTTTCGCCAAGCTCTATTACTTCATTGGAATAATCATTACATTCAGTACATTTTTGTTTACAAGCCCATGAGGGATTACCTATAATATCTGCAACTTCTTCTGCTGTTGCTGTTTGTAAATCGAGTTTTTTTAATTTCTTATATATTTCATCTTTATCAGAACCTCTTAAAAACCCTGCATATGATTTATACCAATTATCTACTACTTCTAATATCTGTGATTTAATTGTAATTAATTTCATCATTCCCGATCCTCAATATCATCTTCTGAACAGAATACATAACCGCATACCGGACAGGTTAATTCATCTCCGTTTCTCTTTGTCTGTGTACCTTCCCAACCACAGCAAAAACAGAAGTGTGAAAATATCCTATCGTAATTTTCCCTGTATTTATCTGTAACCTTCTGGTCTATATTCTTTGGTATATGAGGTGTCAAACTTTTCTCCTAAATAATTGAAGGGCTTTATATAAAAAGTTAGGTGGTTTTTTTCTTCTTGTACCCTCTTCACAAACCTTCGGGTATATAATAGTCATTTTTTTCTTTTCCCCAAACTTCTTACAAGTACCGTCTCCATTTAACTCTTTCAACGAATGAACAGGTTCTTTCTCTCCTGTTGTATAATTAAGCTTTACGTTTGAAGGATGCGCACAAACTCTCTCAAAAGGAACACTTCGAAATGATTCACATTCTGTACATATATGCTTAGTTTCCGTTTCATCTTTTTCCCTTATTGGTGTTATGTATTTTCCACAAACAGTACATTTTTGCAATTCTTTTTTTTCTGAATAAATACCACTAAAGCACTTTGGGCATTTCCATTCAGCACAGATTCTATTAATTTCCGGTGTCATAATTATAATCCTGCCTCATGATAGAATTGTCTAATTTCCTCTTCAGATAACACATGGTCTATAAATTTAATGTTGCTAACCTCTACATCAAAATAAATGGTTGGTGTATTATTTACATATTTATTACTAAACCATAAATCAATCAATCTTGTGATTGGGACTATGCAAATAAATAACAATGGTGCGATACAGCGGAAAAACTCTATTCGAGTCATTTTGCCCTCCATATTTTAATCAGTTCTTTGCTTGAGACAACTTTCGCCCCTGCCTTTATTGCTGTTCCAATCTTTGACCTGAACAAATCATAGTGTGGATATTTAGTATTCTGAAACCAAAACCTTTTTAATCCTATCTTGATTGCAAACAGATGAAGCTCAACTACGCTATCAGCCATCAGATGTATTTTGTCTGTGTATACCATTTATTTCTGCTTCAACTACTTCGATTTTTACAGGGTCTCTGATACCTTCGAATTCAATTATTGACGAACCGCCTAATTTTTCTGTTACGTTAGTAACTATTACACAAGAAGTAACCTTCCAATTCTCATGGATACTTTCAAACTCAAACTCTTTAGATGGATATTGCTCAAATATGAATGTAGTATTTATTATAATTCCATGACCTTTAAAATTAACTCCAGATACTATATGATGTAAATCATGAGTGGTATGGTCAGGTGAACCATATACCAATCCATAAAAAGCGAATTCAGGCTTAATAGTCCATACCTCTTGCATTATAGGCTTAGCTTCAAAAGCAACTTCAGCTAAAGATATTTGTCCCCCGTCTGTTCTTGTTAGTGTGGCTTCCATTTAATATCCTCTTGCAAATTTTTATGGAGGGCAACTGCCCCAGTAAACAGCTACCCTCCGGGGAATGAAATCTGATTTTTTAAAGTGGTTTACTTCACTGTTCATTAACACCACATTTCCATACGAGAAATACGAACGAATGGATATAATTGTAGAGTTTCAGCGATTTCAAATACTTCATCTATTGTTAATATTCTATCGTAACTTTTTATCACCAATATCTTATCTGTATTTAAGTGCTTCAAATATATAACGGTTCTTTTGTCTAATTCATCATAAAAAGCATTAATTCGGAAAGCACCGGTATCGTTTATCCAGTCAAGGCTTGTCAATCTTGCCCCACAATTAATAGATTTATCGATTTGTGGGATTGCTTCCTCTACCCAAGTGTAATTAAATTCAGTTGCTTTTATTTCTTTATCTTTACCCACAAATAAGCAAGCCAATCCAGCAAATAGTGTTTTGAAAAAGTCTTTACGTTTCATCTCAGCCCTCCACTGTTTCTCGCTTCATTCTTATCACACGATTTATAGTACCACTACTTACATCAAACCGTTCGGCAATATATTTACTCTCCACGCCTTGTTTATGTAACGCCCATATTCTTTCCATCTGTATTGCTGATAATTTATATCCATTATTCATTCATTTGCCCTCCGCAATATTAACCTTCTGGCATATAACCCAATATTTCAAGCTCACCACCAGGTTCTACCTCTAAGGGTGGATCGAATTCAATTATATGCTCTCTCATTAATATCTCATTTTGTTTAGGTAGCTTTATATTATTAGGAATAAGATATCCACCTTCGTCTTTTTTTGTCATTCCATTATCCTTAACTACGCTTAAACATTCCCTTATTTCATTTTCTGTATTAAATCTTGGTTTATTATTATTTCCTTCTATTAATAGTCCATTATGGTTTACTGTAAAATCAAGATTTTTCATAGTTACATTTCCATGAAAAGTTATGAGTGGAATAACTGAATCTTCTTTTTTGTCAATAGCCTTTTTGCCAATAGCCAACCCAAAAAGACTGCCGAAAAACTGTTTCCTTGTCATCTTAAGCCCTCCGTTATGATGCGTTGAAATCCACGATTATCATTTCTGCTTCACCATCAGCCGTGAGTTCCGTACACAAGGTTTGTTCAGGATCTTTCCATACGTTAGTTTCATACCATCGGCAACCCTCGTTATCGAATGCTATTTGCCTTGCATCTTTTTCCGTTTCTGCCCTAACAACAAAACTTATCGACATATCCCAATCATCTACGGGTCTTTCTTTGCGAGTTAAATGCCATAGCTTCATCCAGTATACCTCTCGTCCAGTTTAACAAACGGGCTTATAACATTGTGGTGTCTGCGCCTTATTGTTTTATCTATTATATTATTAATATAATGAACACTATCACCATAAAAATAACATATAATATAACTTCGTCATAAGCATCTTCTGGCAATTGGACTGGCTCATTATATTCGTTTAGAGCTTTCATCATATAAACCTGATTATCTCCCTGCTGAATGGATAGAACGTTTGTGCAAGGCTGTCTGACCTGTCCGGAGACCTGCCTATCCTTGCCATGATGTCCTCTTTCGGTTCTAAATAAATATCACCATTACTTCTACGCTTAAAGATAGGCTCAGTTAATTCCTGCGTCAATTCATCGTCAGGGGGCAGCATCAGATCTGCACCATAGTTTGGATCGAGTGCATCCCTTACAGCCCAATAACAATATGCTCGGACATTTTCGAATGATTCTTCGCCTGTTATATCTGATAACCCTTTTATCACTTTTGAATTACCAAACTTCACAGATATGGATTTTGCCTGTAGCTTCTTTAGTCTTGAATGTACACCTGCACCCTCACCGATAGTGTCAACGAATAGCCTCTTTATTAAATTAGCCCCATTATCGGTTTTGATATTCGGTATGATCTTATGTAGACGCTCGGCCGTGTCCATGTGATCTGCATGGAAATACGACTCTATCTTTTCAACTATATCGTATTTCTTGTATATCCGCTTTATTTCCTGTTCTCTATACTCATCTTCATCATCTTTATCAGGCTTCGGTGTTATATCCTCTTTCCATAAATACCTGTGAACAAATACAGTAGTATCTCTTCCTTCTCCGGCAATATCAGCACCTATTCTCAGCTCACCATTAAACTTTCCATCTTGCTCTATGAATTCAAGCCATCTGGCATTTGACAGCTCTACCCATTCCAATGGTATAACTTTATTACTGCTCTGGCGTGGATATTCAGCTAATACCTTCACCATGAATAAATCGTTAGGTTTGTACCATTGATCTTCAAACTTGAACTCATGGAGCGTAGGGTCTTTGCTTGGCTCTTTAATCTTGATACACCATTTCTCAACCTTTTCTTTTACCCAAATATAATCTACCTGACCGGGATAGATAATTTTCTTTGCAAGTACGTTCGGTGCGTTAAAGCAGTTAAGTTTCAGTTTTTCATAAAGTTTTGATTTCGTACTTGTATAAGCCTCACCAGATGATGTAGTCGGGTTGAACACAAGCAGCAGTCTTGAAAGAGTACCTGTTAGGATACCTTCTATCGCATCGAAAGTCTCTTGATTAACACCTGATGCCTCTGATACTATTACGAGAATATTGGGACTATGAAACCCTGTCCATGCTTCCGGCTTCCTATCCTCTGTTTTAAAACCGAGTAAATACTTGGTGGTATCTTTATACTTAATCGTATTCGTAAGCAATGTCCCCCCAAGAGGCATAACTGATTTCATATACATATTAGCTATTTCAGCCATCAGAATACCAATGACCTGTCTATTCGTCATAGATGTGATAATGACCTTTGATGGATGATAGTTATTGATGAATGCAAGAGCTATCGCAGCAGCCGTATAATCCTTGCCTCTGGCATGGCCTGATCGTACTGATGTTCGCCTGTTATGCTGGACAGCCTCGACAATATTCTGCTCCTGTTCGTCAAGCCTGACTCCGAGTATATCGTATATCCAAGCATTCCAATCGTTCTGATAAAACAATGCTTTGGCAATATCGTTATCCGTCAAGTTTTTTAGTGCTATCGATTCCATCTTCAATCTTCTTCTGTTTCAACCGCTCCGTTACAAGCTCTATGAACTCTGAATAAGAGGCAGGTAGTTTGAGGTTTCCGTCAATTACAATCTTTTCCGTGAATGTACCGAGATGTTTGCCAAGCAATTCAAGCGATCTGTTTGCTCCGGACGAATCGAATGTCCAAATACCTTTACTTGTTTCTTCATCAATAGCTTGCATCATGCATTTATTTTCCCTATCATAAACCATTACAGGCGCTCTTTGCATACATCTTTCTGCTACTTCCTGCAAACCACCGAGAACATAATCTTGCGTTATTACTACTCTTGCAAGCCTTTCTTTCATCAATTCAGCTATCCGTATTTGAATATTAACATTTGCTAACAATCGAGAACCTTGTTCATTTGCTGTCTTTTCGCTATATCCTGCTCTTGTTGCTGCTTGCGTTCCATTCAAGTCAATTAGATATTCTTGACAGAACTGTTCTTGTTTCGGATTCAAGCTCATTTATCTATTCTCTTATCATAAAGCCAGTTTCAACTGTTGCCGTTCATATCCTATTCTCTTGTTTGCTATCTCACAGTATTCAGGGGATATTTCCATACCAATATAATTACGGTTTGTTCGTATACAGGCAACGGCGGTTGTGCCTGAACCTATGAATGGGTCGAGAATAGTTGCTTTTTCTGGGCTTAAATGCCTAACTAAATGTGTTATTATATCAATTGGTTTCTGGGCTTTATGACCATGATTTTCTATTTCTGGTTTATCTTTAGTATAAACATCGTGTCGCCAATCATCAGAATAAAATATAAATGGTGAATTAGAAGGTTTTCTAAACAATAAAATAAAATCACTTGTTGACATCCATCCATATAATTTATGGGCATTGCCCCATCTTCGATAAAAAGTCAAACCCCTTAAATATTTCCAACCAGCCCAACGCATTGCCTGAAATATAAGTGGTAATATTCGTGTGTCATAAAATGTGACAAAATAAGCACCGTCTTTGCATACTCTAAACAATTCTTCTGAAGCAGGAAAAATGGAACTAATAGCTATTAAATTATCGGCATCAATATTCGCCGTGTACGATTGTGATATTTTAAATGGTGGGTCAGTCAGCACCAAATCCACACTCTTATCATCAAGCTCGGATAAAAGCTCCAGACAATCGCCACAGTATATTTTGTTTATCTCAATCATTACATCCTATTCATAGATAATATTAATTCCATACTTCATAGCTTCTAATCGCTCCTGTATAGCTCCTTCTGAGCCTTCCCAACCCTTCATCATGACTACTACCTCAGACAGCCTTATAAGAGCAAGATAGCCCTTTAAAAACACATCCTCGTCGCATACACCGCTCATGAAAGCCGAGTTCATCTGTGGACATATTACTGCAAATCCAAGTTTCCAGTATTTTATAGCTACTTTTCGTGCTTTCTGGATATTCTCATATACTTCATTATCAGTCTTGCCTCTATACTTTCCTGCTATGAAAGCTATTCTATTTTTCATTATAAAATTCCTGATTTGAGGGACAGTTTTTATACTACACAAGTTACAGTATGATTAATATTTGTCAAGTTTTTTTTAGATAGCACTGCACCGGCTCTACTCGATACAGTGCTTTCCAGATGAAAACCCTATACGATATTATAAGGTTTTCTGTTATGTGCCATCCTGCGGCACTTTACTGTTATTTACTATCCCATTCTGGATATTCATAAACGCAACCAACACCCATGTAACCGTATGGCATGACAGGAATATCTTTAAGACCAGTTAATAATAAACTATTAAATGCCTTTGGAAAATGGCTATAGCAGACAGAATGCCAATACCTTTCGCCGGTAGTATCTATAATACGGGCAACTATATCTCTACCCGAATCTTCATAAAGCCTTATTAGCACACCGTCTTTTTTAACTGTCCAGAATTTAGGGTCTATGCAACGAATAATAGGATAAGAAAGCTCGAAAGTATAGGTTGTTTTCCCAAACTCTTCGGCACTAACTAATAATCCACTTGATTGTAAGCCCATTTCATACTTATCAGGGTCATTACCAAAACGTACAATTTTACATCTCATATTATTCCATACTTTAGCATATCCCAATACATTAGTTACCACAAACTCATCACCAACCTGATAGCCTTGCTGCTTGCTCTTATCAAGTGGTGATAATGAGGATTCGGTAACATAACATTTCCAATCATCCTTATTTCTCACCATATAATCAAAATCTGTATCAAAACTTATTACTTCCACCTCTTGTGGCTCGTTATTCTTTAAATGAGGGGCTTTACCATCCCACCAAAGCTTATCACCAACCTTGTATTTTAGCTTCTTTACCTTATCTTCACCTTCACCGTAAAGTGTAACTTTACCGTCTTTTACTGTTCCAATAAATGGAATTATTATTTTACTCTCCAATTTCTCAAGCTCCCTTTTCATACACCTCACAATAGCAACCTCGTTAGTATGGAAAACAGGGAAGTCGCCTCTTTTTTTTGCATTAAAAGCTTGATAATACTCTATTGCGCATGGGTGTGAAATTGGTTTTGCAATAATTTTATTATACAAAATACATGGTTGACACTTAAGGGGGTCGAAAAAAGGTTGTTGAGTATGATAAAGACCACATAAATTACAAGCTTCTCTGCTCATACAAAACTCTCGAAAATCCTCCTCCGTCCTCATGCACCCATCCATGTGATGTTCAATACTACCCTTTAATGCTTCAATCTTCTGTTCTCGTGTCAGTTGTGCTTTCATTTTACCCTCCGTTTATTAATGTCCAATTTCAATAGGTGGTAGTTTATTCAATGTTCCGGGTTGTATTATATTAATTTTGGGAATTTTGCCATCCGGATAAATTAGCTTTAATAAATCTCCAGATGTTTCTCCTATTATATCCTTCAACATTTTTTCGGTAAGTTTATTGTTTTCATATACTGATATTTTTATACCGCCGTTGACAACTATACAGGGCATTTGCATCTGAATTTCTCTCTCACCCTTCTCAAGCTTCCTGTTAGCCATTCCCACTACAGTTCCTTTTTCCTTTTTCTTTTTACCCTTTCCTATAAATTTACCGATCCCACGAAAAATAAGCTTTTTAGTTGCGGTGAATTTAGAGATGGGGCGATTTGAATCGTATTCTACTATAATCGTTCTTTGCCTGTCTTGTGATATCAGCAGCATGAAATACCCTCCTATTATATTATTAATTCAGTTATTCCGGGTATAGATGACAGATTTTTAAGTGATTTAGCATATTTGGTGGCATCTTTTTTCCGTTTGAATACTGGCAATATACCAATCATTCCATCAGTTAAACATAAATCAACAGGAAGTTTAGCTTTTTCTCCAAATATATTTTTGCCTATTTCCACGTCGGCTTTCCTTATCAAAACTTCTATTACCCAAGCTTTCATTTCCCCTCCTATTAGCTTATTGTGATGTGTTAGATAGCCCAAATTCGCTTTTAAAACCGAAATGAGTGTTATGGTATATGTTTCATGTAAATGCCTCTAATTGTACTTCACCAGTACGTTTCTTGCTCATCTTATCGTAGCCTAAGTCAAAGCCAATGTAATTGCGTCCCAGTGCAAGAGCTACCTTGCCGACTGTGCCAGAACCCATGAATGGATCGAGTACTATACCGGGATGAAAACCTGCGTTACAACCACAGTCAGTGTAGCCGACACATCTGTAATCTGCTGTCAATGAAGGATAATTCTTACTTTTTTGGCTCCCACCTCCAGTTTTGATCCAATCTTTATTACTAAACCCTTTTCCACCTAAATGTTTCTTATATTCTTCACTTGGTTCTAATATCTTCTCTCTCGTCTTCCCGCATTTATTGCATATCTCTTTCGGGCAGCCTACAAGTATCGGTGTGCGGACTAACTCCTCTGGGAATACGGCAAAGTGAGCGTCTGCAAACGGTTTTGTTGTTATATCCCAAACACAGCGTTTGTTACGACCTTCAATTTTAGTATATTCGTTTCCACTCTTACCGTCTGGCTTGACAAACCATTCTTTTTTGGTTTCTCTGTGGTACCTTGCTCTTGGACTACCATAATTCTCGGCCTGCTCTTTAGGAATTTTAGTTTGTTTCATGGAATTCAATTTACTATCATATCCATATTCACGATTTCTCACTATACCATCAGGCCTACTTTCCTGCGTTAAATGTGGTTCAAACTGTTGCTCAAACCAATACTTGCCTGACTTGGTGAAGAAATACATAAACTCGAAGTCAACCGTGAAGCGGTCTTTTGCAGAACTGGGCATGCAATTACGTTTATACCAGACTATTGTATTCCTGCGTATCATCTGTAACTCATCTGTCATGCGGATAACAAAGCGTTCAGGGATGCCGATGAGGGATTTCTTTTTAATAGATTTGTCATAAGTCCGCTCTGTCGGAGAAGCATCGCCTACCATTCTACCTTCACCTATAATTGATTGGCTTATTTGCCGCCCACTTTTCCCCGAGTCTTGCCCGGAACCATTATAACTATCTCCAATATTAACCCACATAATCCCTGTCTTTTTCAGCACCCTCTTACATTCTGCCATTATCTGCATAAGATGGTCGAGATACAATTGGAATGTCGGCTCCAGCCCGAGACTCCCACGCCATGCGTTACAGTGGATGCAGAAAGTTCCTGCGGCGCCGTTTTTATCTGAATAAATATCTTCATTGCGGTTATTTCCCACTGCTGCATTTTTACCTCTAAATCTCAAATTGTCACTACCAACCAATGAATTTCCCCACTCATGTTCACAGTCATCACCATCCCATATCTGCGGTGGGAGTGAATAATCTCGCAATCCCCAGTATGGCGGACTCGTAATTACACAGTCTATACTTTCATCATCTAATTTCTTTATTAAATGCAGCACATGACCAATATGTGTCTTGTTTATCTCAAGCATCATTTATCATTCCTTTTCTCTTAACCTTTTCCATTCTTCCCTTGTTATATGAGGCGTTATTACTATTAAAACTTCCCATCTCGGTTTTGTGCTGTATCTTTTTAATGTTTTCCCAAAATAAATTTGACTATCATTCTTAACAAACTGTAATTTCTGTAAACAATCTGCCAACTGCTTTCGGCAGTTGTCGTCATCCGGAGTCTTGTCATGAAATATATATCCTTCTTTGGCTGCTTCCTGTTTCCATTTCGGCCAAGATTTTGGGATAGAGAAATATAATTTTACATGCAATTGAACAGGATCGGTTATTGGTTCAGGTGGTCTGTATGGTAACAATTCTGATATCAAAGACCCCTCATTAAATTTCTGCTCTTTACAATGATAAGTTATGCCTGTTTTGGTATACAAAACAGCTTTCTTTCCTGTGGGTTCCTGAAAAACTGTAAATGATATTTTTTTACACACTTTTTATTCCTTATAATGTTAAACTTGGTTGAAAATCTTTAGTTAGTTTTGTACCCTTTTGGAGGTTTTCTATTGCCCATAATGGCTGTAAGTTTGATAATGCAAAACATCTTTTAAAATCTAAATGCTCTGGCTTTGTGAAGTTAAATACTGAGATGGGTATTATATGGTCAATGTGAATTTCACCTTTCAGGAATTTCTCCCAACTCATACCATCGATAAATTGTTTTTCAAGATGTTTCTTTAAGTCCTGCAATGTATAACCAACCAAATCCTCCCAATGATAACCACCTTTATTTCTTTTTAAAGAAATACGTATCAAATTAGATATATTTTTTCTTAACTTATATTTTGGGTTTGTTTTAAATCTTATTTCCTTACGTTTTTTTACTTCTGGTCTTTGACTATATTCTTTTGATTGTATTTTCCTTTCCTCTTTATGTAAGTTATAGGATTTTTTTCTATACTCACTCATTTTTTCTTTATGTGTTTTTGCATATATACTACTCTGTATTCTTATTTTTTCTTTATGCTTTTTATAATATTCTTTTCTTTGCTCCTTTCCTTTCTCTCTGTGTTTTTGATGATAATCTTTTTGATATTCTTTTATTTTATCTTTGTGCTTTTGGCAATATTCTTTTCTTTCTTCTATATGACTTTTATAATATTCTCTCTGTCTTTTCTTTATTTGTTTGGAATGAGTTTTGGCATATTCTTTACTTTGTTTTATCGTTTCTTTTGAATGTTTTTCATAATATTTTTTGTGATGTTGCTTTATTTCTACAAAATTTTTTCTATAATATTTTTTATGTTCTATCTTATTACAATATTTACACCAAGAACATAACCCTGTCTTTGTATATTTATCTTTATGAAATTCCTTTTCATCTTTTTGTTTTTGGCAATGCCCACAGCGTTTCATTTTATCCTCAAAATAAAATGGCGACTCATTCTGTATCGGTAGAATCGGATTACTCCAAATCTCAGAACTCATCGCCATCATTATTGTCAAAAAAAATCCGATGCTACCGACAATATTAATATAATAATTTGAGTATAAGAAATCAAGCATTATTTTTTGTTTATATGTCATTGTTATTTCGGGGGGAGGGTTGCAAGGATGGTACATTGAACTATTTATCCTTTCATCGTACGGCGGACGATTAGGTTTGACCACAACCCTCCACATCTTTATAACTCCAGTTTCATCTGTGATAATTTTTTAGACACCCTTTTTCTACATTTATCAAGTAGATGGTCAAATTCTCCATTTTTCATTGCTTTTGCAATACACGTCATGCATAACCCATTTTGTGTAGCCCCACCCTTATGACATCTCTTACATTTAGCGTCCAAATCTATTTTTATTTCATTCATTAGCTACTCCATATTTTTTAATTCTTTTAATTTTCTTATATAGACATTTTTATATTCTATTCCATTAAATGTAATAGGCAAAGTCTTTATTTGCTTTTCAAAAAAAGGACAGTCGTTTGTATTGCATGGTAGAAATATGAGCTCAACTATTTTAACGTCACCAATTAAGATTTTGCCACATTCTCTAAAACAGTATTTCTTAATTTCTTTTGCTTGCATATCGTATGATACAAGATATAGTTTATCACCCATTATAATCTCCTTCATGTTTAGGAACATAATCGAATGGTTTTCTGCTTTTGTCCTCTACTCGGACATATAAGGATACCCGGAAACTGTTTCGTTTCCATGTTTTATTTGCTCTCTTAAATGTTCTATACATCTCGTTTTTAAGAATGACAGCCCCTTTAAATGTTGATGAATAACAATCGGAAGCCCTGTTCGGGTGAGACCAAAGACCAGTACGGTCTCTAAATTCCACTACATAACAAGTTTTTAAACCCTCTTTATCACCGATAGATTTACGTGTGTGAAGATTATTCATTTGATTGCTCCTTTATTTCTGGCATCGGTTCACTGTTCTTGAACTTCTTAGCAACTACTGCTCTAATTATTTCGACTACTTCATGACATATTGATACTTCATCAAGTTTATCATGGATTTTTTCGATATCATCATAATTCAATTGGATGCCTATCTGTTCCCCAGCTTCTTTGATGTTAGTTGTAGTCCACATCTCGGCAGATATCCGCTGTTTCATATCTGCATAAAGTGGATTATCATTTCTCAGTTGTTCAATAAGCTCGAATATCGTCATTTTTGCCCTCCGTGTAGTAAGTTATGTGTTCGCCTGTTAAAGTGCCTTAAATTGGCTGTATGCTATCTTAATGAGCTATATTTGGCTTTGGTTGTTTTAATATTTACCTTTCTCATCTTTTATTGTCATTTTATCAGTTAACGATTGAGCTAATTTTAATACTTTTCTTTCTTCTGCATTTACTTTTTTATCAAAAACCTTATACTTCGCCGTACCTGTTTCAATTAATTGTGGGGGTTTAACATACTCAATATAACCATTCGCAGTATTTTCTATTTCATGTATACCCTTTAGATATTCAGGATGCTTATTTCTTTTTGCTAATATTTTATAATTATCTACAAAATCTTTTTGTATCCATTTATCCATCGGAAGATGGCAAAAAGTCTCCCAATCGCTTGCCATAAGTAAAACAACGCTATGAATAATCGGATCGCTGAATTTAACAGAGCAATAAGCTCCTTTTAAAGCCATTGAATTTTTTGTTGCTTGCCATGCCAACAGAGCTTCATCATCCATATTAACTGTTATTTGATCTCTTATCATAGCTGCAAAATTATCTGTTGGATAAAATGATTTTATTTCTCGGCATATTTTTGTAACTGCAAACAAAAATGCTTCATCAGAAATATCTTGCAGGAGCATAAACCATACTTTCCGAGTCTTTTCGTTGGATTTTATATTTGAAAATGTTGTATAAAAAACAATCATCCCCTTGTTAAAAGTTCTTTTTGTCATAAGGATACCTCATTATCTGAATTTATATCATCTTCTCCATATTCTTTCTGTATATCTTCAAGAGTTTGATCAAGTATTGTTTTATTGTTTAGTATAGCTTTCTTATTGATATTATTCCCACCTTTATTTTGTTCTTTTGATAACCAGCGTGTTATAAATGCCTTAATTCCTGTTCTTGTTTTTCTCTTTTCTGGATTAGAATAACACCAGCCTTTCATATTTCTTAATTCTTGTTCTATATCAACAGCAGGATATAATTTTCTATATATTTCCAAATCACTTTTGGGAATATCATATAGTTTACCAGTGTTAAGTGTAAGAGCGATGAAAACATCGTTCGCAACAAGTGTATCTTCAGATACACACTCTTTTGAAGAAGAAGAAGAAGAAGAAGAAGAAGAAGCAATGTTATTATTTTGTGCCTCTTCTGTTATTTCTTTGTTACTCTTTTTGCTTTCTCTATATTTTGTTTGACGTAAAGCATTATTAATTCTATCTTTATTATCCCTCATCATTCTTCGTGATACAACTGTTATTAATTTGTTATTAAATGTTATATTAGCAATATTTTTTGTTACTAAATAACGTAATATTCTTTCAGTATTAATTTCATCTGTTCTTAATATTCTACTCCATTCTATTAATGAACATTCTTTTTTTCCTCTATTATTTTCTCTGAATAAATGACACATTATTCTAATCCAAGCTCCTTCAATTTCTAATGGGTGTGAAGATAAATCCATAGCCCAATCCATTACATAAAATTGAAATGCTGGTGCTTTCCAACTCATTTTACTTTCCTTTAATAAAGAAAGGCGATAAATCTTATATCAAGAGAATCGAGGTTAATCAATTCATAAGAAATATCGCCTTAATAGTCATAAAAATACCTCGAACCTCTTGACATTATCAATCTATACAATGTATAATCAGAAGTCAAGTTTATTATTCATCTCCGAATGATATTTTCTTATGGACGAAATTACTGTTTTCTTCTAATGCTTTGCCTGATTTTGATAGGACAAGAATATTTGCTATTAATATTGATTCTTTACAATATGGACAAGTCATATCGAAAGATTGTTCATTGCGCTCAAGTATATTGATACCATCGACCTCTGGTATTACATAACTGCCATCATCGACAGTTGGAGTTAGCATTTTTGTAGCTTCTTTTACAGTTGGCAAAGCATCCCGGACTGTTTTTAGACCTGAATAAAATGAATCAATAGTATTTATCTTTTCAGCTTTCGTTGGTTCATTCCGATTACATAATGTCCATTTATACTGTGATCCTGCTATGGATTTAAGGGAACGGTATTTTTTGAAGGCATCTATCGATATAGGCTTGCCTATGGCAAATGTCGATATAGGAGTCAAATATTTTACCATAAACTCATCTGCTAATCGACTATAAAGTTTAACGCCGAATAACTGCACTTTATAAAAATTCCAAAGCTTATCCTCATCCTGTTTCATGAGCCACCAGATACCGCTGTTTTTTCTATACTGATTTGCTTTCTGTTTTGTTGGAAATAACACTGGTTCATGAAAGTTTCTCAATGTATTTCTACTACCGATTCTCATATCTTCTTCTAAGTCGCTTTGTTTCTCTTTCGTTTCCATTTTGCCCTCCGTTTTTTTTACTGTATTAAATAGTTTACCGGAGTATTGTTTTAAGAATTTACAGAATTTTTTCATTTCAATATTCATTTATATCCTCATGAATGTTGCCAATGTGTTTAAAGTTTTCCCAATTTTCATGATGTATTACACTTTTAAGTGAATCATAATACCCTGCTTCATGATAATGTAATATATCGCTTATGCATATATCCTCGTCATTATGTGAATACCAATCAACACAAAAACAGCCGTATCGTTTATCATATACTATTTCACCTATTATATCATATTTGTTATGTTTGAATTTATCACCCTCGAACCAGTCCACATCACCGACTTTGATGCCGAGTTCAAAAGCATCATGTTCAATGCGAAACCACTGTATTGGATCTGATAAAGTTTGCCTGTCTTTAAATACATATCTCTGATGGAAAACCTTATCACCCTTGCGATATTCATATCCAACAATCTCAAATCCACTTGGACTATTCTTGTTAATCTTCAACAGGCGTTTCGTTTCTTCAGTCTGTGCCATCAACTGCCTCCTTCTCTGCATCAATCTTATCGGCTGCCTTATCTATTATATCTCTTGTGATGTCTGGATTGTGTAGATGGGCATTTCCATGGGCAAAATTACGCCGTTGCTCTTCTTTCTCTTCATCAGTTAGTTCTATTGTTTCTGCCTTCTCAAATAATGCTTTCATCCCTGCAGCACGGCAGGGTTGACACCGTATTTTATTAATTATCTTAACGTTTTTAAATATTTTACAGACATCCCAACACTTATAGAATGGTTCTTTTGAAATATTACAAGAATCTCTTCTTCCAAAACTGCAAAATAAACCACACTTATCCCCATCAACATCAATATCATGCTTAACCAGTATTGTTATTTTCATTTCTCAGTCTCCTCTTGCTCTTTCAGATATATGTTTTACACATCCACCAAATATATTCGCATACCCTTTGGCAGTATCATAAAACATTGGTTCTGATTTGGCATTATCTGGATATATGACAAACCATTTGCCTTTAAACTTTTGTGTTAGTCGCATTATATTTTCACCAGATGGGATTTTATCTATGATTCTTTTAATTTGTTGTAGTATCTTTCATGGTTTCGTCTCCTCTATTCTTGTTAATGCAACCCACGGATTTGCGATTATTTTGAGTGGTAAGCCTTTGTATTCATATTCTCTTATTCCATTTAAATCATAATGTCCTATTGATGTCATGTTCATAGTTTCCATCGAATACGCATAACACACATACGACACAATCTTACCAGCCTTCTTGACTGGTCGAGGTTTGGCATATTTAGCGTTGAACCAGTTGATAAACTCTTCTTTTAACATCGCTCCAGTGGACATCGGAGGTATTAATCTTATGGATTCAATAGCTAAAGTCTCCTGCACCTGCTTACAATCCACACTAATAACCTTTGCCCATTTGCGGATTGCTTCGGCTGGCATATCATTATCAGGGGAATGCCATTTAGTTTTCAACCTTTTTATTTGTTCTTCTGTATAATCTGCTTTATAGACATAATGATAACCGCCATCAAAACAACAACCATTATAATAGGCTGTATCTCGTACTATGCCCCACGTTTCCCGACAGCCAACGACATCGCCGACTGTGTAGGGGAGTTTGATAATTTCATCCAACTTCCCGTATGTTCCAAATATTTTATGATGATGCATACCATAAACTAAAATTTCAGTATTGGTTATATATAATGTTCCATACTTATCAGGCGGTTGCTCTTCCAACACTGTCAGGATCATGGCTGGTACAATCCCATTTGTAAGATTAATGTATTTCATGCTAATTCCTCTATTTCTGCAAATGCTTTGCATTGTCGATTATTAAGCATATTATAACCTAATAAATGCTCTTTTAATCCTATTTTATCAAAGCCGACTGCATCACAGAATGGACATTCCAAATCTTCCTCTATAGCATCTGCATTTATATCATCCATTTTCACTCTCCTTAGCCCTGCAATTTTATATAAGATTAAACCCAAATTTGAAACTTAATATTAACAGCTTTATTATAAAGCCTGTTAATAATGGCATTACTATTAAACATATAGCCATTATTGCAATTAACAAAAGCCAACCTTTAATTATTCTAAAAGATTTCATTCTGTTGCTCCATTATTGAATAGGTCTTTATCCATTTCTTTCTTTGAAAATCCACCCGGGCCATCGTTGTTATTACGCTCTTCCTTTTCTGCTTCAATATCAGCTTGACTTTCTGGAGCGATTGAATCATCGTCAAGTTTTTTGAGCGTATCATCCATCACTTCATTCAAAGATTTTGTTTCGGCAACCTCCTCATAATCAGCGACTACTTCATAGGTTTTAATGCCCTTTGTAATATCTGGAAAATTATCTTGAAGATTAAAAGATAATGAACGAGCAAAAAGCAGTCGTTTTGGATATTTAACCCAACTATCTCTATTGCCCCATAGGTTTGCTTTTTTAGCATCTGCAACGGTGAATTGAGAAACAAGAGGTTCTGTATCATCTTTGCGTTTACTTGTAACTTGTACGCCGAAATCATCATCATATTCAGTGCCGATATATTTGAAATGAACATACTCGCATACTTTGCTACTCTTGACCAGTCCATGAATACATTCAGCGAAAAGAGCCGGACGATTATTGATTATATAAATATTATTAAGTGATGTTATCGGTTCCATGCCAAGCTCATAGCCATACATAACAGCTACGATGGCATTGGCAGGTTTATCTTGATAGCATTTCATGGCTGCATCTGATTTTGCATAGCTTTCGCAGAAGCTTCCAAGTTCATTGAAGTCTTTGAATTTAACTATGCCTGTCTGTGAAAAATTAATGCCTGTTTTGGCAACTGCCGTAGATTTTTGCTTTTCCATTTTTCATGCCCTCCGTTTATTTTTTAAATTCCTTAAATGTTTTACCTTCACTCTGTTCAACCATCTCATTGTACACATCTGGATATTTCTGTCTTAAAATATCAAGGTCTATATTTCGTCTGCCATTAGTTTCTTTATAGCCGAATATTCGACCATCAAGCAATTTACCTGCTCCAGCATCTCCTATTTCTTTGAGTATTGATTGGAACGCTTGTTCTTTGAGTTTATCAGCCTCTCTGGCAGCTTTCTTTGCGTCTACCCATGCTATATATGTCTCAGTCTTTAAAGGTGAAAATTTGGCAGGTATACGCTCTATTCGCTTAAATATGTCAATACTCTGTGATGGAGTTGTCTGTGGTGCAAAAGTTTCAGGTATATCAGATTCTCTTGCAGGTATAATATGCTTCGCCCACCACTTTTCGCCGACTTTGATAAGGTTATCGATAATCTTATCATCACGCCTGACATAGTAATATCGCTGGTCGAAACCATGATATCCGATAAGCCAAGTTGCCAGAATGATATAATCAAGCTTAGTACACAAAAGCTGAAGCTGGCACTGAATATAATACATACCCGGAATAGCCTCAATGTCTTCTGAACCACTATACCCCCATATATTTTCAATGCCTGAATATTTTGCTTCTACTTTCGTGGGATAATTCAGTACATTTGCATCGACATTGCAGGCAAATAACGGATGTTCATTAGATTCAAACCATAGATTTTCCGGTTCAGTATCAACTTCAAGTTTTAATTTACGGGCTATCCATTTTACTATAAGAGGCTCAAGGTCATTCCCCATTTCCATCGCTTCGGACGGCTCAATATCTTTGAGATTGTAAACTTTTTCAATCCAAAGCTCATAATCATCCTCATACGGATTTAAGCCATATAAACATGCCATATCTGATGCACCAAGCTTATTGCGCCGTGCTTTTCTTTGCGTAGCCGTTATCATTCAGCCCTCCGATTCTGTATCATTTATAATCCTTTTGATAGGCCCCTCAAAAATACTTTTTTCATAATATTTATTACTATCTCTAAGCGCATACGAATAATCACACTTGGAATGCCATACAACCCATT